>Ga0184626_10000749_pt1 | contig 10581 bp, 12 predicted proteins | sample PLM3_60_b1_FD_133142 | JGI IMG/M metagenome (GOLD analysis project Ga0184626, IMG submission 133142) | Groundwater sediment microbial communities from an aquifer in East River, Colorado, USA - PLM3_60_b1 | ecosystem: Environmental > Terrestrial > Soil > Riparian zone | place: USA: East River... | reverse complement strand
GACAGCGAGTCATAGGTGATGAGTTCCCTCGGCCAGTTCATCTTCTCCATGACGCTGTTGCAGGCGTCGATGCAGAGTCCGCAACCGATACAGTCGAGCTGCTGGCCGGATCGGATATCGATGCCGGTGGGGCAGACGCGCACGCAAAGGCCGCAATCGATGCAGTGCCCGCGGCCTTCCGGCGAGGAGCCGGCCTTGGCCTTGCCGCGCGGCTCGCCGCGCCAGGCTTCGTAGGTCACCAGCATGGTGTGCTCGTCGAACATCGCCGCCTGGAAGCGCGGCCAGGGGCACATATAGATGCAAACCTGCTCCCGCGCCCAGCCGGCGAGAACATAGGTCGTGGCGGTGAACAGCGCCGTGAAGCCATACACCGTCGACCCGGCGGCGCCGGTAAAGATGTCGCGCACCACCGTTGGCGCATCGTTGAAATACATGATCCAGGCGCCGCCGGTAACGAAGGCGATCAGCAGCCAAGTGCCATGCTTGGCGACCTTCTTGACTATCTTTTCGGAGCTGAGCTTGGATTGATCGAGCTTGATACGCTTGTTACGGTCGCCCTCGATAATCCGCTCGATCCACATGAACAGATCGGTCCATACGGTCTGCGGGCAGCTGAAGCCGCACCAGACGCGGCCGAACAGCGACGTCACCAAAAACAGCGCAATCGCCGCCAGGATCATCACTCCCGCAAGGTAGTAAATCTCCTGCGGCCAGATCTCGATCCAAAAGAAGTAGATTCGGCGGCCGGGCATGTCGACCAGCACCGCCTGGTCGGGCGCGCCGGGGCCGCGATCCCAGCGCAGCCATGGCGTCACATAGTAGATCGTCAGGAGAACGCACAGCACTGTCCACTTGAACCGCCGGAAGAGGCCGCGGATGCGCTGGGGATAGACTTTCACCCGGTCCGCATACAGCGGCCCTTCGACATGGGTGTAGACCTCTTCCAGCGTACCCGCTTGGCCATTGTTCAGGATCGCGCTCACTCCCGGCCTGCTTTGTTACCGGCCGCCGCCGAGGGAATGCACATAGACGGCCACCATTTTCACGGTGTTGTCATCCAGCTTGCCTTCCCAGTTGGGCATCACGCCCTGCCGCGGCCTGGCGATCTGCGCGACGATCTGCTCGCGGCTGCCGCCATAGAGCCAGATCTGGTCGGTCAGGTTGGGCGCGCCCAGCTCGAGCATGCCTTTGCCCTGCTCGCCATGGCAGACGGCGCATTGCTCGGCGAACAGGGTCTTGCCCTGTTCCGCCACCGCAGCGTCGGACTGGCCGCCCGACAGCGCCACCACATAGTCGGCAACATCGGCGATTTGCTCGCCCGTCAGCATGGCATCGGCGCCGAATCGCGGCATCTCCGATATCCGCGTCGATTCGTGGGGGCTGCGGACGCCATAGCGGATGGTCTGCTCGATGCTCGCGAGGTCGCCGCCCCAGATCCACTCGTCATCGGCCAGCACCGGATAGCCCGGCGCGCCTTGGCCGCCGGCACCATGGCAGGGCTGACAATTGACGGCGAACACGGCGCGCCCGCCGGCCATGGAGTAGTTCAGGAGATCGGAGTTCTGCGCGATCTGACCGACCGATTGGCCCTGCAGCTGGTCGGTCCATACCTTGCGCACCGCCTCGGTTTCCTGCATCTGCTCGTTCAGTTCCGCCCGCGAGGAATAGCCGAGCAGACCGGCCGCGTAGCTGCTCAAAGTGGGCCAGGAGGGATAGACGATCCAATAGCCGATGGCCCAGACGCTTGTGGCATACAGCACATAGAGCCACCAGCTCGGCAGCGGCGTGTTCAACTCCCGGATGCCGTCCCATTCATGGCCGGTGGTCGGTGTCCCCGTGACCTGATCCCGTTCTTGGGAAGCGCTCATGATCCGGCCTCGTATCTCGTGTCGATCTCATCGTCGTCGCGCAGCGGAATGTAACCGTAGGATTCGAAACGCCGGCGGTGGCTCGGCCACAGCGCCCACACCATGATGGCGATGAAGGCGATGACCGACAGCACCATCCAGATGACGAACAGATTGGAATGCAATTCGGGACTGATCATCGCGGCCTCCTCAGCGCAGTGCCTTGGTTTCGTCGAAGGTGGAGAAATCCGCCAGCGTGCCCAGCACCTGCAGATAGGCCACCAGCGCGTCCATTTCGGTTAGGGTCGCAGCGTCGCCATCGAAATTGGCGACCACCGCTTTCGGATAGCGGGCCAGCAGTGCGGCGTTGTCGGCGTCCGGATCGGACTGGCTCCTCAGGTCCGCCGCCGCGGCCGCCATCATACCCTCGTCATAGGGCACGCCGACGACGCGCAATGTCCGCAGGTGATCGGCGACGTCGTCGAAACTCAGCGGACGCCCTGCGAGAAACGGATAGCGCGGCATTACCGAGCCTGGCACCACGCCCTGCGGATAGATCAGATGCTCCACCTGCCATTCATTGGAGTACTTGCCGCCTACCCGCGCCAGGTCGGGGCCGGTACGTTTCGAGCCCCATTGAAACGGATGGTCGTAACGGCTTTCGGCGGCGAGGCTGTAGTGGCCATAGCGGTCCGCCTCGTCGCGGAACGGGCGTACCTGCTGGCTGTGGCAATTGTAGCAGCCCTCGCGCACATAGATGTTGCGGCCGGCCAGCTCCAGCGGGGAGTAAGGCCTCACGCCATCGACCTCTTCGATGGTGCTGTCCATCGTCGCCAGCGGCACCATCTGCACGATGCCGCCGATGGACACGACGATGAGGATACCTACCAGCAACAGCAGTGAGTTCTTCTCGAAGACTTCGTGACGGAATGCCATCTCCCTTCTCCTTACTCGGCTGCCGCGCGAATGGCGGGGCGGGGCATGGCGGCGCGGGCCGGCTCATCCGCCAGATCGCCGCGCACGGTGCGCCAGAGGTTGTAGACCATGATCAAAGCGCCGGTAAGGAACAGCAGGCCGCCGAGCGCGCGAATCACGTAGTAGGGGAACATCCGCTCGACCGTCTCGATGAACGAGTATTGGAGGAAGCCCAGCTCGTCATAGGTGCGCCACATCAGGCCTTGCATGATGCCGGACACCCACATGGCTGTGATGTAGAGCACGATGCCGATGGTGGCGATCCAGAAGTGGTAGTTCACCAGGCGCAGGCTGTAGAGCCGCTCGCGCTTCCACAGCCTCGGCACCAGGTCATAGAGCGCGCCGAAGGAGACGAAGGCGACCCAGCCAAGCGCGCCGGAATGCACATGCCCGACCGTCCAGTCGGTGTAGTGGCTCAGCGAGTTCACCGCCTTGATGGACATGACCGGCCCTTCGAAGGTGGACATGCCGTAGAAAGCAACGGATGTAACGAGCATGCGCAGCACGGGATCGGTGCGCAGTTTGTCCCAGGCGCCCGACAGGGTCATGATGCCGTTGATCATGCCGCCCCAGGACGGCATCCACAGGATGACCGAGAAGGTCATGCCCAGCGTCTGCGCCCAATCCGGCAGCGAGGTGTAGTGCAGATGGTGCGGGCCGGCCCAGATATAGAGGAAGATCAGCGACCAGAAGTGGACGATGGACAGCCGGTAGGAATAGACCGGCCTCTCTGCCCGCTTGGGGATGAAATAGTACATGATGCCGAGGAATCCCGCCGTCAGGAAAAAGCCGACGGCGTTATGCCCGTACCACCATTGCAGCATGGCATCCTGCACGCCTGCGAGCATCGAATAGCTCTTCGCGCCGAAGATCGAGACCGGCAGCGACAGGCCGTTGCCGACATGCAGCATCGCGATGGTGAGGATGAAAGCCAGATAGAACCAGTTGGCGACATAAATGTGCGGTTCCTTGCGGCGCATCAGCGTGCCCAGGAACACGACGAGATAGACGACCCAGACGATGGTGAGCCAGAGATCCACATACCATTCGGGCTCCGCATATTCCTTGCTCTGCGTGATGCCCAGGACGTAGCCGGAGGCCGCGAGAACGATGAATAGCTGATAGCCCCAAAACAGAAAATCGGCGACCGCCGGCCCGCCGAACAGCGAGGCACGGCAAGTGCGCTGCACGACATAGAGCGACGTCATGAGCAGCGCATTGCCACCGAAGGCAAAGATCGCCGCCGAGGTGTGCAATGGACGTAACCGCCCGAAGGTCGTCCATTCCAATCCGAGATTCAGCACGGGGAATGCGAGCTGCAGGGCGATGTAGACGCCCGCCAGAAACGCGACAACGCCCCAAAATGTGGTGGCGATGGCGAACTTGCGGATGACGGCGTCGTTGTAGTTCTCGATGGCCGCGGCCTGGCCGCGGATTGTTGCTGTCACCATCACCGTGACCCCTCTTTACTTGAAATTGCTCTTGGTCATGCCGCTTCCGGCGGATGTGACGTCGCGGTGTTGCGGTGCGCGGCGCTGTCGAACGCATTCTTGATCGCCGTAAACACGTAAAACACCGCGAAAGCGGCGACGGCCAATCCGAATAGATAGATGCCGTCGTCCCTGGCGTTGGCGGCGAGGAAAAGCCCGACGACTCCCAGCAGGCTCACGATTCCACCCACAATCCATTTTCCTGTTCCCGCCATATCGCCCCTCGTTCTCCAGATACTTCCGTTTTCCTCGTCAGCGAATGTCCGTGCCGACCAGATCCCGGTAAGCATGCCAGGAGGCATGGCCAATCAGCGGCAACGTCACCGCGAGGCCGACATAGAACGTCACCAGACCAGCGCCCGTGAACAGCACAATCAACGCGCCCCAGCCGATCAGCACACGCCAGTTCTTGGCCACGGCGGCAATGCTGGTGATCATTGCCCGCAGCACGCCCACATCGCGATCCAGAAGCAGCGGCAAGGCGACGGCACTGATGGCGAACACGCCCGCGGCGAGCACGCCGCCCACCACCGTTCCCACGAGCAGGAATGGAATTCCGTCGATGGAGAAGAACAGAGTGGTGACCAGAAACTCCCAGGATGCCAGCTGGCCACCGAAGAACAACGCGAAAATCAGGAAAGCGATGCGAATCCACACAAGCAGGAACATCATGAGGATCAGGCCCATGATCGCGATGGAGCCGGGGTTCGCCCGCCAGGCCATGACTGCATCGCGCAGGGTCACGGGTTCGCCGCGCTCCAGCCGGCGGCTCACCTCATAGAGTCCGATGCAGACCACAGGACCGAGGAACATGAAACCGGCGGCCAGCGGCAACACAAGATAGAGAAGATCGACCGCCCACAGGCCAAAGGTGAGCAGAAAGCTGACGGCCACGAACCCAGCGCCATAGGTGAGGCTAATGGCGGGTGCGCCGCGAAAATCCCGCCAACCAGCGGAGAGCCACACCCACGGCGCATCGACGCCGACCCGCTGGACGGGCAGCGCGAGCGATCGAGAGGTCTGAGACACATCAGCCATGATGTCGTCGCCGCAATGAATCCGAGCCGCCGAGCCTATTGCGCGGTGGCGGCAGCAATATGAAAGCTTCGCCGCAGCAGCGTAATTCGGTGCACTACGTAAGTAATGCTACGTACTATGCGGCGCGGCCGCGGCAGATTCAATGTTCCCCTGATCAGCCTGGCCGTCCGTCGATGCGCGGTCCCAGCAGGATCGGTGCGTAGACCACGAGGAACAGGCCGAATGCGACGATCCAACTCGCCGCGGCTCCGGCCAGGATCTCCATCCACAGATCAGGCAGCAACCCTACCGCGATGCGGAGGAATGCCGCAATGCTGACGAGGGCATAGGCCAGGACGGTGAGGGGATGCGCGACCAGCGGCCGTCCCGTGTGCCCCAAGGCGGCGCGCGACATGACGGCCATCATCATGGTGCCGACGCACCCGACGGTGAGAGCATGCAGCGCCGCGCTTGCCGGAATGAGTGTGGATAGTTCCGAGCCGGCCAAGAGGACGAACCCGATCGCAAGCCAGCCATAGCCGACATGCAGGATGAACAGCAACGGGTCGCGCCAGGTCTGCAAGCCACGCCAGAATGACAAGCGCGCAACGTGCGCGAGACCCGCGAGGAGCGCGGCAACGCCGACCAGCCACCCTTGGCCGACGATCAGGTCCGCTGCCGCCACGGCGGCGGTCGAGCCGATAGCCACGGCGTCGAGAACGGCAAAGGAGGCCGGCAGCCGGCGTGCGCCGGTGGCGCGCAGGGCATTGGCTGTGAACGACGGGATGATGCGACCGCCGATCAGGGCGATGAGGACCAGTGCCGCATAAATCCCCAGGCGAACGCCGGTCTGACCGGTATCGTTGGTCCAGCCGATCGCTTCGAGGTGCGTGAGGGCGTTCGCCACCTCGAAGACAAGGAAGAGGAGGAGAAAGGCCGCTGCGCGCTTGCCCGACCCATGCGGCAGCGATCGCGACAGCAACAGGAAGGCCACTGGAATCAGGGCGAGATCAGCACCCGCAACGGCGAGCGGCGGCAGCAGGTCGGCCGCTCGAAGCGCCAGGCGTCCGGCCAGCCACACGCCGGCGAGCAGCGCCAGCGGCGGGCCGGTTATGGGCGTTGCGCCAGCGAAATTAGGCAGCGCCGTCGTGAGGAACCCGAGCACTCCGGCAAGAATAAACCCGAACACCATTTCGTGGCCGTGCAGCAAAGGTCCGCCCATGTAGGCGGGATCGGGCGCGGCTCCCATGAGTACCAACAGCCACGCCAACACGGCCAGCGGAGCATAGAGCGAGGCCAGCAGGAAGAATGAGCGGAAGCCGTATCCAAGAAGCGGCCAGCCCTGCTTGCCGGGCGATCGCTGGATTGTTGCTGATTTGTTGACCATGCGAGGAAGATGCTTAGCGGCGACCGGGGCCGCCTCTTCGGACGGCCCCAGGCCCCCAGTGCGCGTTGCGGTCAATCCGACACGCTCGCGGCCTCATTTGAAAGACTCTGGAAGACTTCCGGATTTTTCGGCCCCTCGACATCGAGGATGCCCACCAGACCGCGCTCGGCGCGCGACAGTGCGTGATCAACGAGAATGAATTTGCCAGGGACCTCCAGCTTCAGATCGACAGCGGCTGCCCCGCCGGGCGGTACGGTAATCGTCTGGACGTTGGTCAGCGGAGTCCCCGTCAATGACGCGAGGTTGTAGACGGTGTCGAAGATCTCGCCGATCACGTGGAACGACGACGTCGCGTACGGCCCGCCGACGCCGAAATAGATGCGGACCGTCTCGCCCACCTTGGCGTGCAGCGGCTTTTGCGTGGCGAGCGCGCCCACGGCACCATTGAACACGTAGTACTCCGGCCGCTCGTCGATCAGCTTCTGATAGCTCTCAGTCAGCTCGCCTTGCACGCCGAACGCCTCTTCGGTATAGATCTCGCCCTGCATGACGTAGAACTCGCGATCCACCGGGGGTAGGCCCTGCGCAGGCTCGACCAGGATCAGGCCGTACATGCCATTGGAGATGTGCTGGGCAACCATCGGCGTCGCGCAGTGATAGACGTAGAGACCGGGGTTCAGGGCCTTGAATACGAACCCCTTCTGCTGGCCCGGTTCCGCTTCCGTCGCCTTCGCCCCGCCACCCGGACCCGTGACGGCATGGAAATCGACGTTGTGTATCATGGCGCTATCTTCGGCATTCTTGAGCTGCACTTCCACGGTATCGCCAACGCGCACGCGCACGAACGGGCCAGGCACCTGCCTGTTGAACGTCCAGTAGCGATACGCGGTGCCATCGTCGAGCTGGCCTGTCAGCTCAACGGTCTCCAGATCCAGTCGCTACCGCTGCGGCTCGCGAACGCCGATCGGCGCCGGCAGGTCGGTCGGGGCACGCACGATATCGGCAACGCCGGGCATCGGTTCGGGAGCGTGCCCGACATCGTGGGCTGAAACCGGTGTAGAGATCACGGACACCCCAAGAGCGAGGGAAGCGGCGAGCACGAGCGCGCTGGCCGTGGCTTTCAATTGCGAGCAGCGAGAGAATTTCATGGCGGTGCTTCCATCAGACCGACGACGCGCCCATTCGCGCCGTTCGGCTAAGAATATGAGGCGTCCGCCGCCGCCACGTAATTCGGAGAGCTACCTAGGTATTCCCCCGTATCCGGCGGCAATAAGGGGAACTCCGGATTCTTTTGCGTTGAGTCGGAGCATAGATTTGGAAGTCATGCTAGTGGTAGAAGCGCCGTCGGAGCTGGAATTGGCCAACAACCCTCAACCGACCATCTACGTCCTCGACGATGACGACGCAGTTCGGGACTCCCTAAAGATTCTGCTGGAGTCGTACGATCTGACGGTGCGCGACTTCGCCTCCGTTCCCGACTTTCTGAACGAGTTGGAGTCGAACGGCGCTGGCTGTCTTGTCCTCGATTTGCATCTGCCGGTTATGGGGGGCTTCGGCGTTATGGATATGCTTACGCGGCGCGGCAGCCGAATACCGGTGATCGTCATTACCGGGCGCGGCGATTCCCAAACCAAAAAACGCGCCCTCGAAGCCGGCGCTGTTGCATTTCTCGAAAAACCTGTGAACGATCAGTCGCTGATGATGGCGATCCAGGCCGCGCTTCGCACCCGGAGAAGCCCGGCAGACAGCCGTGCGACGCGCGGCGCCTAGCGTCAGCCGGGCATCTCCACCCCGCCTTCGATGGCCATGCGAACTAGCTCGGGCAGGCTACGCGCTTCCATCTTCTCCATCACTCTCGCGCGGTGGATCTCGACCGTACGGGCACTGATGTTCAAATTATAGGCGATCACCTTGTTGGGATGGCCGAGGATGAGCTGCTGAAAAACCTCGAGTTCGCGCGGGGTGAGCCGCGAAATCCGTTTGCCGATGACATTGTTGGCGCCGCCCGTCTTTCCGACCTGTCGGCTGCGCACCGCCGCTTCGATGCTCGCGAGGATGATGTCGTCCGAAAATGGCTTCTCGATGAAGTCCATGGCGCCGGCCTTCATGGCCTTAACGGCCAGAGGAACATCGCCATGGCCGGTGATGACGATGACCGGAACATGCGCGTGGAGTTTCGACAATTGCTGCTGCAACTCCAGTCCATCCATGCCGGGCATACGCACGTCGGTGACGACGCAAGCGGGTCGTGCCTCCCGGCAACGCGCCAGCACGTCTGTGGCATCGGCAAAGGCTTCGACATTGAGGCCCACTGTTTCGAGCAGCAGAGCGAGCGAGTCGCGCACCGCCTCATCGTCATCGACGACGAAGATCGTTCCCTCAATCCTGAGTTTCTGGCTCATGGTCGTCTGCCATTGGGATGGAGAACTGGAAGGTCACTCCTCTCACCGGATTTGGCGTCGCCCATAGTCGGCCGCCATGCGCCTCGACAATGGATCGACAGATCGACAATCCGAGACCCATGCCCTTCTCCTTCGTCGTGATGAATGGTTGAAACAGCTGTTCCACCACGGCTTGGGCCAAGCCGGGGCCGCTGTCGCTGACCGTCGCCAGCGCCGTGCCGTCATCACCAAGGCGTGTCGTCACGGTCAGTTCACGAACATCGGAGTCCGGCAACGCTTCAACGCTGTTGCGAATCAGATTGAATACGAGTTGCTGGATCTGCACCTTGTCGATGAATACCGGCAGCGCATCCGGGCTGAGATCAATCTGCACTTTGATTCCGTTTTCTTTGGCGCCAACCAGCCCCAGCGCGGTGGCTTCCTCGACGATCTTGCTGAGATCTTCGGTGCTGCGTTCCGTCTCTCCCTTGCGGATGAAGCTGCGCAGATGCTGAATGATCTCGCCGGCGCGGGCGGCCTGTGCGACCGCCTTATCCATCGTCTCAAGGACCCGCGGCGACGGCGGCACATCGGACGCCTGCAGCATGCGCCGCGTCGCCTGAACGTAGTTGACGATCGCCGCCAGCGGTTGGTTGAGTTCATGCGCCAGAGCCGACGCCATTTGGCCGACGTCGCTGAGACGCGACACATGCAGCAGCTCGGATTGCAGTTCCTGCAGGCGGTTCTCGGTCAGCTGCCGCTCCGTGAGATCGCGGATGAACCCGGTGAAGACGCGCCGCCCATTCACGAGCGCTTCGCCGACCGCGAGCTCCATCGGAAAGGTGCTGCCGTCCTTGCGGCGGCCGACGACGACCCGGCCGATGCCGATGATCCGCCGTTCGCCGGTCGTGAGGTAATGGGCAAGATAGGAATCGTGCCGTTCCCGGTAGGGCGACGGCATCAGCATGCTGACATTCTGTCCCAATGCTTCCTGCGGTTGGTATCCGAAGAGCCGCACTGCCGCCGGACTATAGGATTCCATGATGCCGCGCTCATCGATGAGGATGATGGCATCCGGTGCCGTCTCCAGGATGGAGCGCAACCGCGCGTCACGCTCCTGCAGTGCCTCCTTGGCCGCATGGATGTCCGTCTGATCGAGGCCCGTGTCGTGCACTGGGGGCGTGGTCATGACCTGCAGTTCTGGCCATCGAGACGGCAGCTGTCAACGCGGTGCGCGTACCCGCCAGGTAGCCAGGTCGGATTCTCGGGGCAGAGCGCTTTTGACAGCGGCCCAGGATTTTGGACACCTAGGGGTCACGCAGGCGCCGTTACATCCCTTCCACCGGTTTTCGATCCAAGGTGTGCACTTCCTCGCACAAGCGGCGCTCCGAGCGGATACCGTAGCAATAGCCGACGATCAGCATCCGAATCATCAGTTCCGGATCGACCGACGGCCGGCCGGTGGCACTATAGAAGGCAGCCAG
>Ga0184626_10000748_pt1 | contig 10591 bp, 9 predicted proteins | sample PLM3_60_b1_FD_133142 | JGI IMG/M metagenome (GOLD analysis project Ga0184626, IMG submission 133142) | Groundwater sediment microbial communities from an aquifer in East River, Colorado, USA - PLM3_60_b1 | ecosystem: Environmental > Terrestrial > Soil > Riparian zone | place: USA: East River... | reverse complement strand
ATCACTCTCGATAGGACTTTTTCCCAGCGAGAGGAGCCCGCACTTGGAGGTGGGAAAAAAAAGCTCATCTTCACACAGAAGCCGAGGTCTGTAAGAGTCTGAGTCAGGCTGGCATCGCTGTGTTGCGAATGGTCGGTAATCAAAACGATGTTGCGACCAGAGAATCGCCTCCCGGCAAGGCCTTTCGCGAGCAGATTTCTCAGGACGCTCCGATGCACAATCAACGCTATAAGGCCAAGCACGGCGAAGAGCATGCTGGTGCCGCGCGAGATTTCATTTCCGATCCTCAGCGCGAACACCGTGCCGGCGAGCAGAAGGAACACGCTTATCCAGGTCAGGCAAACCGCGCGTATCTGATTGCGCAGGAGCCGCAGTTCGGTTGGCCTGTACATTCCGCGGATTTTCATCAACGAAATGAACAGCGCCGCGACGAGTATTGCCGAACCGAGAGACTTGCCGACATCGCCGGGCGTGCCCGACTCTTGAAGATGATATGAAAGGCCGGAAAATACGCTGGCCAGAACGATTGTTGCGAGATCGGCCACGATCGCGAACGGCTCCACGGAATCATACTGGATCGGCCATTTACGCCCTCCACGCGGCTGTTCGCCTAAACCGCGAGCGGTAGCGCCGTCCGAAAAATCCACGCCTATGGGTTGTTCCAGAAAACTCATCGAGGTGCCTGGACACGCAAAATCATGAAGGAAATAATTGGTTAATATTTAATTAATTATACAAAACCATTTAATTTGGCAAGAGATATATCGTTTAATTTTTTTATAATGTTCTTCCGGTTTAAGGTATCGCTAACCGTTTCTCTCCTAGGCTCCGGAACTGCGCCTGAGGAGGGGAATGTCTTGATATCCGTGGTCGCCTTTCATTTTCTTGCCGGGTCGGTTACGGGATCTATCTTTGATGTGCGAACGCTTTTGACTCTGGTGGCGCTTGTTTTGATTGAGTGCGCTGGGGCGACGATCACGTGGGGCCTTTCCACGGGGCTTTGGTCACTGGGAAGCCTGATCGCGGTTCAGATGGGCTACCTCGGAGGCATCTATCTTCGTAGTGTGCTGGAGCAGGTGGGTATCGCCAAACCCAACGTTCGGTCCCGCCATCGTCCCTAGCTAGTATTTTATCGGGTCCGCTTGGGATGTGGGGGAGAGCGCGTTTCACGTGCGAGGGTGCAGCAAGCTCACGGATATCCGGCGCGTACGACGCCGAGATAGCCTGGATCGATCTCGGAAACCACGCGTTCGGCGAAGACTTTGCCTTGCGGCAAGGCTGACCTGTAGGCGGCAACAAGCGCTGGCTTCAGCGCAGGCTCGCGGGTGAGAATGATGCTGATGTCTCGCCTCACCATGTCCTGTAGCTCAGCGTCGTCGATCACTCCCTTGGCATGAAGCGAGACATTCAGACGCAGTGGAAACAAGGCAAGTTCATTCGGTGCCGTGTAATAGGACATCTTGAGCAACAAGCTCGGCCGATATCCTGACCATTTGTATTTATCTGCCAAGGCCGCGAATATGAGCCAGACGTCCCCGCGATGCGGTGAATATCGCAGGGCTCGGATCAAAGTCGTTAGGGCCTCCGTGGTGAGTTGGTTGCCGGCGTCCCGTTCCATCGTCCGATCGATCCAGAGCTGCCCGCCATATGCAAACGCGCTTTCTGCCCATAGATCACCTCGCACAACCGCGAGGGATGCCGCATGCTTAACCTTGTCTGGTTCGGCCAACGCTATCGTGGCTGTCTTCCCGTCGAAAGGAAGCCGAATGTGGTTCAGTCGGTATCTTTCGGCCGGCAAGATCCACGCAGCTTGCGCAGATAGAAGGACACCGAATAAAGCCAGTGCGACGCGGAGCCATGTCTTATTGGAGGTGTCAGGATTCATCGAGAACCCTCTGCCGCGGCGTCGTCCGTTCTGTTTGGATGCTGTACAGCTCCTCGAACAGATCCAGGTCTTTGTTGCTAGCACTTTTGCTTTGAGCGAAGGCCAGCCCGCACACGATGCTGATCATCAGCGATGCGGTCAATCGTAAGATACCATTGTTTGCGAACGACGAAATAAGAAGCGCGATCATGCAACCCGCTCCAGCGCTCGAGTAAACATAGTCCCGACCCCGCTGGAGAGCTCGTCTGAAAAGCGTCGACGCGCCGATTAGAACGACAACGACACATGTCCAAAGGAATGGTTGGCCCATCTCTATCGCCATAGTCGCCGCAGCAGTGGGAATTCCGAGCGAATCCGCTTCGTCGGTGTCTCGATAGATGGGCAAGAGAGCTTCGAATGATCCGGCGCCTGATCCCCCCCATTTTGCCTCAGACAGCATTCGCTCGATCGAGGAAATCTGACTCTGCGTAGACAATGCAAGTGTTGGATCCACGTCCTTCTTTACGGGTACAACTGCGAAGAATCCAAACACTGCGACCGCTGCAAGCGCGGCTATCCCCGCCTGTCCGAATGGACCAAGCCGCCATCTGCGGATGGCCAACACACCGAGGAGAGTTCCAGCGCCGAACTGGGCGGCAAGAAACAAAACCGGATCCGTGCTGATCAGGATTGCAGACAGGCAAATGAGGAGAGTCGTCGTTGACGCCGTGGTCGCGACTATCGCCATCATTCGTGATTTTCGGTGTCGTGTGCTGTCAAGGTGTTCGTAGGCGCGGATCGTCGTCGCACAGGACAGAATGAATCCGATGACGGCGATATTCATCGCGTCTGCGCGGTCACCCAGGTGTTCGTAGCCCGGCAAACGCAAATAACCCAGATCGTATCCGATCAGTCCTGTTGCAATCAGCGCGGCGATACCCGTCAGCAAGGATAGAATGCTTTCGGCGCGTTGCTTGTTGAGAGTGACAGCGACGGTGACCAAAGCGGCGCCCAAAATGGCGCAATAGCGGGCGAGAGAAAGCAACGTTGCGCTGATGTCCAAACTTATAGCTCCAACGAACGGCTTGTCCAAAGCCGTGGATGCGCTCAGCCAGACCGGGTTGGCCAAAGAGCGGATCGAATTCGGGAGGACCTGCAACAGCATCCACAAGCAGGGAATAAATAGAACAATGAAAGCGGTCGGTCGTAACAGCCGGGAAAAGCGATTAAGGTCACTGGTGTGCAGCGTAAGCACCACCGCGACGATTGCGATCGCGACAATTGCTGAAACCACTCCGTTGGCAAGGATGCCGTCCATCATCATAAGCGCTGGCAGGAGAGCGATCAGCGAGGTCAGTATGATGAAAGCTGCGATCATCAGGCGCCATCATTCTGCCGCTACCTGGCCGTAACGGGTATAATGCTCGTTGTTGTAGTAGTCGTTATGATAATTGTCGTAACGTTTCATTGCCTTCATGTCGGTCTTATTGAGCACTGTACCGACCAAAGCCTCATACACGTTTGGAGCGGTATGCAGCGCATGCTGGATGACGTCGGTCCTAGTTCGCCCCCATTCGACGACCAGAATGAAGCAGTCGATCAGTGGCGTTGTCGCGCGGACGTCGACGATAGGTGCGAGGGGAGGAAGATCGACTATAACGTAGTCATAGGTCGCCCGTAATTTGTCGAACAGTTTCCTGGTTTGCGCCGCGGACAGGATTTCGCTGGTATGAAAAAGCGGGGCTCTTTTCGCTGCCGGCAGGAAGGCCAGACTTGTCTTTGGGTCCCTCCAGACCGTTTCTTCCAGAGACCGGGCACCAGACAAGACATCAATAATGCCGGTGGTTGCATTCGGTGCAAGATTGGCGGACAGGGAAGGGTTCCTGAGATCGCAGTCGACGATGATGACCCGTTTGCCCGCATGAGCAATGAGTTGGGCCAGCGAAGCAGCGATGGTGGATTTTCCCTCATTGGGAAGAGCCGAGGTAATGCCGACAATCTTGTGTGAAGTCTTCGTCGGATTTAAATCGATCGCGAGTTTTATCGAACGAATCGATTCTGCAAACCGGGACAACGGCATGGCAGTGGCGGCCCAGTACATTCCCGAACTTCTGGAGAGCGTTTTTTGCCCGAATTCCTTGTCGTCTTGAACAGCGGCGCGACGCGAGAGTTTTTTTCGTTCAGGATTTCTCAGCAAGGGCACCAGCGACAAACAGGGTAACTGCAATGCTGCTTCGATCTGCGCGGACGTGCGAAAAGTACGATCCATTAGATCTCTGAAAAATCCAAGGGCTGTGCCAAGCGCAATCCCGCCCAAGATGCCCATCGCCAGTATAAATCCGGTCTTGGGTTTGCTCTTGCTCAGCGGGGGCGTAGCAGGCGAGATGACCCGGGCCTCCGATATCGGAAACGACTCCTGCTGAACCGACCCCATATACCGCTGCAGGAAACTCTCATGGAGACTGCGGTATCCCTTGGCTCCGGTCTCCAGCTCGCGCATGGTCAGTTCGGCCGAATTCGTTGTTCGTGACTGCGATACGGCCAGCGCCATCTGCTTTTCGATTTCTTGCTGTCGCTGCTTGTAAACCTCGAAATCGCTCCTGCTGGTCTCGGCGAGCCGACGCACCTCGTCCAGTATCGATGCCCGGATACCTCTCATCTGGGTGCGTAGATTGACGACAGCCAAATGGTCCTTGCCAAGCCGAGCTGAATACTCGACTTCTCGCCTCGCGTTTTCGAGATACTGCTGCCGAAGGTTATTGATGATCGGATTGCTCAAGGCATCCGAGCCGGATGCGTCAAGGCTGCCGATTGACGCCGAGTCTGTCGAATTCGCGGCAAGTACGGTTTCGAACCGGTTCAGCCGCGCTAACGCTTCGGACGTCTGGGCCCGGGCAGCGACCATGCGGCTGTTAAGCTCGGCCACCTGCTCTTCGTCCATCAGCTTTCCGCCAACGGCAACAATATTGTTCTGGGACTTAAACGCGTTGACCGCACGTTCGGCTGTCAGAGCCTGCTGCCCCAACTCCCTCAGGCGGTCCTGCAGCCAGGCCGTTGCCGTGCGACTGGCGTCGAATTTCGCGTTGAGCTGGTCATTGATATAGGCATTGGCAATCGCATTCGCTATCTCCGCGGCTCGTTCAGCCTTGCCGGCGCTGAAGCCGATTTCGATCACGGTGCTGTAACCAAGCCGGACGGCCGACAATCGCCTGTCAAATTCGGCAACGAGCGGGTCTGGCGAGTTGACCTTACGATCCGGGGGGCGGCTGCCCAACCATTCTCGAATGGCCTGCGAAACTGAATACAGTGACCAGCCTGAATTCTTGAAATCTGGATCATCAGCAAGCTTGAGCTGATCGATGACCGAAGTTGCAATGGCGCTCGACTTCAAGATTTGAATCTGCGACTCGAGTTTGGCGACGTCAATCGGCGTCTCGGCCAGCACAGACTGCTGCTGAACGAATTGAGCCTTCGGATTCCCGAACAGAACCTTGACTTGCGCAGTGTATGTCGGCGGGGCGATCCGCAGATAGATTACGCTCGCCGCCAACGCGAGCGCGGTGGTGAAAATAATCGCCAAATATTGTCGTCTCAGAAATCCAAGTCCGAGGTTGACGATTTCGCCAACGCCACCTTCCTCAGCTTGCTCTCGCGGCATGACGCTGTCCAGCAACACGCGCGTTCTGTCATTCTGTAGCATATTGCTCTGAAGCATCGAAGGGGGCCCACTTACATTGCGGAATTCCGAACCGCTCCGGTGACCTGCCATAATACGACAAGCTATATTGCGACGCCGGAACAGGCTTTGACGTCTGTAGCCGATTACTAATTATTTGCATTTAATACCAATTTGCCGGATAAAGAAAGCGGTTGCTCGAATTAAATGAAATGGTTTAAAATTAACGTGAATTATGCAAACGGCTAGACGTTGTGGCACTTTTACGGAACGCCTTGAAATCCATTGTTATTTACCGTGCATCCATTGGCGGGATATCCGAACTCGCTTCTGCCGTTGGGGTGGTCGATGGACTATTCAGGGGGTGACGAGGATTTTAATTCGAGTTTTTCAATAAGAATATCTTTCCCGGGCGGCCATGGACCGGGCTGCCATTGAAATTGCGCCAGACCGAGGCTTGACGATGGATTTGCTGCCTGAAACTTCTTGGCCCTTCCGTGCCGACGACAGGACCTTTCTGCGCATCGACGGCAAAGGAATGCGGATGCAACTGGACGTACATTCCTTGGTCATTCCTGATGTCAAACTGATCAGGACACCGCGATTTTCCGACGCCCGTGGTTACTTTTGCGAGACGTTCCAGCGAGCGGATTTTGCCGCGCAAGGGCTCGATTTCGATTTTCTCCAGGACAATCAGTCGAGCTCCGATCGGCCGGGAACCGTTCGCGGTCTGCACTTTCAACGACCGCCTTTCGCTCAGTCGAAGCTGGTTCGTGTACTGCGCGGGAGCATTTTCGATGTGGCTGTCGATCTTCGCCGTTCGTCACCACGCTTTGGGAAGCATATTGCCATCGAGCTGAGTAGTGAAGGTAATGAGCAACTCCTCGTTCCGGCCGGCTTTGCCCATGGTTTTTGCACGCTCGAGCCCGATACCGTCGTTTTCTACAAGGTCGACCAAGTCTATTCGGCGGCTCATGACGGCGGGGTCAACTGGGCCGATCCTGGATTGGGGATCGAATGGCCTGTTGCTCCAGCAGAGGCGATCCTGTCTGAAAAGGATCGCCGACTTCCGCTGCTCGCTGATCTCGCCCCGGTTTTCGAATAAAGCTGGAGAACAGCCTGATGCGTGTGTTGGTGACAGGCGGGGCGGGCTTCATCGGTTCAGCGGTCTGCCGTCGCCTTGTGCTGGGTCATAGGACTGCCGTCGTCAACATCGACAAGCTCACTTACGCGGCCAATCTTCGCTCGCTGGATTCGCTCGCTGGAGAGCCGGCCTATTCGTTCGAGCAAGTGGACATCTGCGACCGTGAGGGTGTGGACAGGGTTTTCGCGAAATATGAGCCGGATGCAACAATTCATCTCGCAGCCGAAAGTCACGTCGATCGTTCGATCACCGGTCCGTCGGCCTTCATTAACACGAACGTAGTGGGAACATATAACTTGCTGGAGGCGGCGCGAAAATACTGCGACCGCCTGACGCGCGAAAGACGGCGTCGGTTTCGCTTTGTCCATGTCTCGACCGATGAAGTCTATGGCTCACTCGGCGCGACCGGTCTGTTTTGTGAAGAGACGCCCTATCGACCGAGCTCGCCTTATTCGGCCAGCAAGGCGGCTTCCGACCATCTCGCGCATGCCTGGTTCAAGACATATGGCCTGCCGGTCATCATCTCGAATTGTTCGAACAATTACGGCCCGTACCAATTTCCTGAGAAACTCATTCCACTAATTATTCTGAACGCGATCGAGGGCAAACCGCTGCCAGTATACGGCAGCGGTTCCAACGTTCGGGATTGGCTATATGTCGACGATCATGCAGAGGGTCTCATAAGCTTGCTGAGGCGGGGCCGGCCGGGAGAGAAATACAACTTCGGCGGCAACAGCGAGCGAAGTAATCTCGATGTCGTCGAACTCATTTGCGACATCCTCGACCAGATGAGTCCAGGACGGGCAACGAGGCGATCGCTCATTTCGTTCGTGAAGGATCGGCCCGGACACGATCTGCGCTACGCGATCGATGCATCAAAGGCGCATCACGAACTTGGATGGAAGCCCAGCAAGACCTTCGAAGAGGGCATAGCGCGAACAGTGAAGTGGTATCTCGAAAGTCGGGCGTGGTGGGAAGCGCCGCGCCTCAGTGTCTATGGCGGAACGCGCCTTGGGCTTCCTGAAATGCGGCACTGAGGCCGAAAATGGCGGAAAAACCGATCCTCGTTGCGGGTAAAAGCGGTCAACTGGCTCGGTGCCTTCGTGACTCGGCCGTCTTGCGCAACGTGCCGATGGTAGCGGTCGGTCGGCCCGAACTGGATGTTGAAAGCGGAGAGGGGATCGATCGCATGATGGCAGCGGTCGAACCGTCGGCAATCGTCAATGCGGCCGCCTATACGGCGGTCGATCAGGCCGAAGCGGAACCAGGACGGGCGTTTGGGGTCAATTGCCATGGAGCGGCGCTGCTTGCGGATGCGGCAGCACGACGCGGCATCCCTTTCATCCAGATCTCGACCGACTACGTATTCGACGGCAGCAAACGGTCGCCGTATCACGAAGACGACGTTCCGGCTCCGCTGAATGTTTACGGCTCTTCGAAACTTGCCGGCGAAACAGCGGTGCTCGAGGCCTGTCCGGGCGCCGTCGTGATACGCACCTCGGGGATCTACAGTCCGTACGGCAACAATTTCGTGCGTACGATGCTGCGGCTGTCCGAAACGCAACTCGTGGTGAGGGTCGTTGACGACCAGCGCGGGACACCGACGTCCGCTGCAGATCTTGCTGCGGCCATCCTGGCGATCGTCGAGCGCCTCCGGTCCGCCAACGGCGCTGCCGACGCCGGAATTTATCACCTCGCCGGTGAAGGTGAAACGAGTTGGCATGGATTTGCGGCTGCGATCTTCGCAAGCCTCGCCCGCCGTGGGCGGCGTGTTCCGAGATTGCAAGCTATCACGACGGCAGAGTATCCAACTGCAGCTCGACGCCCCGGATATTCTTTCCTGGACTCATCCAAGGCGGAGCGCATCTTTGGCGTTCGGCTCCCTCCCTGGCGATCTTCACTTGAAGAGTGTCTCGACCAGCTGGAAACGCCGAAGGAATTGCACGCATGCTGAAAGGGATCGTACTCGCGGGAGGCAGTGGAACGAGGCTTTATCCGATCACACAGGGCGTGAGCAAACAGTTACTGCCGATCTACGACAAACCAATGGTTTATTACCCGCTGTCGACTCTGATGTTGGCAGGTATCCGCGACATTCTCGTCATCACCACGCCAATGGATCGTTGCCAGTTCGAACGGCTGCTCGGCGATGGCAGCCAATGGGGCATTCGCCTCTCTTATGCAGAGCAACCCAAACCTCGGGGGCTTGCCGAAGCCTTTATTATCGGAGCCGACTTTATTGGAAACGATCGGGTGGCCATGGTGTTGGGCGACAACATTTTCTTCGGTCACGGATTGCCTGAGTTGCTCGCGAAGGCGGCCAGTCGCCAAGAGGGGGCGACGGTCTTCGCGTATCGTGTGCGAGATCCGGAACGGTATGGTGTCGTCACGTTCGACAACAATGACCAGCCGATGCGTATCGACGAGAAGCCAAAGGACCCAGGTTCAAATTGGGCGATCACGGGCCTGTATTTTTTCGACAACGACGTCGTGCGCCATGCCTCTCAAGTCAAGCCGTCCGCGCGGGGGGAGCTGGAAATAACCGACTTGCAGACGTGCTATCTATCTGCCCGCGCTCTTCATATCGAACGGATGGGACGGGGTTTTGCGTGGCTTGATACGGGAACCTTCGAATCGCTCATCGATGCCGCAAGCTTCGTGCAGACGCTCGAAACGCGGCAGGGGATGAAGGTTGCGTGCCTTGAGGAAATCGCCTTCCGGCTCGGGTTTATCGATCGCGATCAGGTTGTGGTCCTGGCCAAATCATTGGAGAAAAGTGGCTACGGGACCTATCTGATCGACGTTATCCGGTCGGTTTGAAAAAAAGTGGATACGGTCATGGCTTCCACGCGTGGGCCCCTGCGATAGCTCATTTATCTAGAGGCTTCGTGTCGAAGGGGCCTCGCTTCACTGCGTCGAATTTTCGCTAGTACGGGCGCGTCGATTGAAATCGAGATAGTTAATTTGTGGAAATAATTACCTGACCTGCAGTTAATTTATATTGCATTGAAATTGACGTGGGGATTAATAGGGCGTTAGATTAAATTTCTGGCCCGGTTCCCGAGGTAATTGGTATCCAATTGTTTTTCGGGGGGCTCGAATGTTGAACCTGAATCCGACCTCCCTGATGTTTGGCGAAAACGGTCACGCACAACTGGCAGCATAGGAGCAGTGCGATGCACGCCGAGGTCTATACAGATGGAATTGACGAGATCACGGTCGGCGGCTCGATCGTGCGCGTTGATCTGGTTAGTCTTTCGCCGACCGAACGCGACGCCAATAATGCGCCGAAGAAGGTCTTTCGTGAAAGATTGATCTTTTCGATCGAAGCGTTCGCTAACTCGGTCGAAGTCATGCAGAATGCGCTCCAGGGTCTGGTCGATGCCGGGATAGTCAAGCGCAACCAGCCGAGGTCGTCGTTCGAGGCGCCAACGAACAGCCCTGTCGGCGAGCGCAGTACCACTGCAGTTCCGAACAATCCACGGTCTCCGAATGTCTCAACAAATTTCCGCTGACGCGGAACGGGGATGCCCCTCTGACGCGATGCCTACGGCCGATGCAGCGGATGCCCCACGCCCGGAATCGCAGACTGCGCTCGAGTGTCTTGCCCGGATTGCGGTGCACCATGGTGTTGATCTGCCGGTTGAACGTCTCAGGCATGCATACGCTGTAGACGGCGCCCCGATCTCGCAAACCCTGCTGCTTCGCATGGCGAAGGAAGCGGGACTACGCGCACGGGCCACTCGGCTTGACTGGGGCACCTTGTTTCGGTTGGGCGAGGCCTATCCCGCACTGGTGCGGCTTGCAAACGGCAATTGGATCATCGTGTCGGGCGCGGGCGAGGGACCAGGTGGCGAGGAACAGGTCAGCGTCATAGATCCGCTTGCTGAGCGGCAGTATGAGCCGT
>Ga0184626_10000746_pt1 | contig 10594 bp, 11 predicted proteins | sample PLM3_60_b1_FD_133142 | JGI IMG/M metagenome (GOLD analysis project Ga0184626, IMG submission 133142) | Groundwater sediment microbial communities from an aquifer in East River, Colorado, USA - PLM3_60_b1 | ecosystem: Environmental > Terrestrial > Soil > Riparian zone | place: USA: East River... | reverse complement strand
GCTTGTGCGACTGCGACACTCATACTTCAACCTCCTCGGTTTTTCTGACGGGTACGATCTTTCCCTCGGGCATCACTTCTCCCTTAGTAACGGTAATGCCCTTGCCGGTTACAAAGGGATAGGAAACACGCGCCTTGCCTTTTTTCTCTTCGACCCAAGTGATGTACTCTTGGGAATCTTTCTTCCAATGCTCCCACGGGCTGTGGTCGTCCTCGAATTGCAACTCGTCGACCATCACGATGCACTCTATGACTGGACACACTTCGGCGCATTTGCCGCAGCCGACGCAATACTGGTACTCGATGTCGTAGAAGCCGTCCGTGGTCGGATCGAAGCATTCGTCGGGACACTCGACCCAGCAGAGGGTGCACTTGGTGCAGAGATCGAACCTGACCGCGGGTCTCTGCGTCTTGGTGGTGCCGCGCTTGAACATGGCATTTCTCGATTGTCCCTTAGGACCCATCTCGAACCCGCGCTTCACCGCCGGAACCACGGTGCCTTCTTGCATCTCGAACCACTTGGGCAGCACGGGTATCTCATGCGTCCACACGATTCCGTCGTTCGGCGTCACCGTCTTCACCCGTGGAGGTTGGGCTTCCTGCCGCAGAGATTCGTACGCGGCCCGCGCCGCATCCGCCCGGCGCTTGTCCTTGGTTTTTTCCAACAGATAAGCTTCGACCGCCTCGATGCTGATTACGGCCGGATCGATAGCGGCGATGCCGCCCAGGATCCGCTCGTGCGTCAAGTCATCCTTGTTGGCCCAGAGGCCGGCGAGACTGGCGTCCCCGTCGAGGATCGCCAGCCGGTAATTGTAAGGTTTCTTGCCGATGAACTTGAGCAGCTCTTCCGGCTTCTTATTGGAGACCACGAGCAGACAGCCGTCCTTGACCACCCTCTCGTTGATGGGCCGCACGCCGTGCCAACCCCAGGGCTCGACGCCCTTGCACATCGTGTCGTCCAGGACGACGGAGATGTTCGCCTCGTCGATCTCAAGCTTGGCGCCGCATTCGGCTTCCAGCTCTTCCTCGGGCAGATCCGGAGAAACAAAAGCGAAATATTTACAGGGAATCCCGTTTCTTTCCGGCGAATCGCTGTAGCGGCTGTTGGAAAAAGCCTTCTGGCCCATGCGGCTGGCGATCATGACGATGTCGCTGCCGATCTTCTTTCCAAGGTTCTTCTGAAAGATACCTCGATAGTTAACCTCTACGCGCTTGATCATGAAATACTCCTCTCTTCTAAAGGGTTCTCGTTATAATTGGCCTGTGGTTTCGTCCCTGAAAGGACATTCTCTTCAACCCGCTCGATGTGCTGGAACATCGCCTCTTTAGCTCTCAACTTATCGTGTTGCTCAATGGCGGAGAGAATTTTTCGGTGGGCTTCTATAGAAGCCCTCCTTCGATCGGCTGTTTGGAGGGATTCCTCGCGGCTGTGGCTTAATATCTCCATCAAGCCGGAGACCAGTTTCTCAAGGGCCTGGTTTTGAGTTGCCTGTCCGATAGCAAAATGGAGCTCAGCATCGGCCTCCACTCCGGTCTCCCCTCGACTGACCGCTTGGCTCTGTTTTTCCAGGATACCTTTCATCCGCTCGATGTCTACCTTCGTTGCCCGCTCGGCCGCCAGTGCTGCGATGTGCGGTTCAATGAGCTTACGGAGCTCAAAAATGTCAGCTAGGGCAGTCTTTTCTTCGATGAGCAGTTTGGCCAAGGGCGCGATTAAGGATTCGATAGGCAAGTCGGCGACAAAATTTCCCATTCCTGTGCGGCTGATAATAAGTCCTTTAGTTTCCAGTGTCCGCAGAGCTTCACGCACGGAAGTCCGGCTCACCTTAAATGTCTCCGAAAGTTCTCTCTCGGAGGGCAGCTGATCGCCCGCCTTGAGTCTGCCCTCTCTGATGAGCTCATGAATCTGGGTCACCACTTCCTCGTGAATGCGAGTCTTCTTAATAGCTCGGAGCATTTGGGTCTAGCTGTCTGATGGTCTGACCAGTATCGCTTTTGTCCCTGTTTGTCAAGTCCCATTTCGGTGGACTTCAAGTAATCACCACAGCGCTGTTATTGTTTACACGATTTCCAGAAGCGGATACCGCAGGATCGTTAGCCGATAACTTTGTAATCGCCGGCAAGGTAACTCCGGCATAAATTCACATACGTCGACGACCCCATCTTAATCCAATGTAAGGCCTCGCCAGTGAGCTCTTTTTTCACTTTGGCCGGACTGCCGGCGGCAAGAACGCGCGGTGGAATTTTGGTGTGCGGGACGACCACGCTGCCGGCGGCGATCAGAGACTCTTCACCGATCTCGACGTTTTCCAGGAGAGTGACATTCATTCCAACAATAGCGCCGCGTTTAACGAGCGGACCTTCCATGATGGCACCGTGGCCGATGGTGCAATCTTCTTCTATGATTGTTGGCGCTTCGCCCGAATGAATGACGCAATTGTCTTGCACGCTCGTGCGGGCACCCACCACGATCGGATTGGCATTTTGGTCCGATCTTAAAACGGCTCCCCACCAGATACTTGCTTCGTCTCCGACAGTGACGTCGCCGATCAAAACCGCGGTGGGTGCAATAAAAGCGGTGGGAGAGATGTTTGGTCTTTTGCCTTTGTACTCAATAATCATTCAGCATGACCTCCGTTGAATGTTTACATCACGATATTTGAGGGGGGAAGGGAAATCAACATTGGATTTGGTGGCAGACTGTCCGGGCTCTTGCCGTTCGAGCAGCAAGTGATGGATGACTTTGACAAATACGTGGCCAGGTTTCGGGAGGCATTCTAGCCGGCGCAATAAGAGACTGGAATGATGGAATAATGGAATGTTGGGTTGGCACGCCCACCTGAGCCACGCCAATCCGTGCTCGATCAGTTTTTCAGTTCAAAATTCTTTGCCGCCATCTCGGTGATCGCCTTACCGATGGCCAGCGATGCGGTGGCGCCGGGGGACGGAGCGTTGAGGACGTGTATGGCGTTGCGGCTTTCTTTGATAACAAAGTCGTCCACTAACGCGCCGCTGGCTGACACGGCCTGGGCGCGGACGCCGGCGCCGCCCGGAACAAGATCGCTTTCGCGAATTTCCGGCACAAGCTTTTGCAGCGCGCGCACGAAAGCCGGCTTGCTGAGGGAGCGGTAAAGTTCGCCAAAACCGGTTTGCCAATACTTTCCCGCCATCGCCCAGAAGCCCTTGAAAGAAGCGGTCTTCCAAAGATCTCCGAGATTGACCTGGGTGTGATGGTAGCCCTCGCGGGCGAGAGCAAGAACCGCGTTGGGTCCGGCTTCGACTCCGCCTTTCGCCATGCGGGTGAAGTGAACTCCCAAGAATGGGAAACTTGGATCCGGCACTGGGTAGATCAGATTGCGAACCAAAAACTGTCTTTCGGGCGCGATCTTATAATACTCGCCGCGAAACGGAATGATTCGGTGCTCATCGACGTTTCCAGCAGCGTTATGAGTTTTCGACATTTTGGCAACGACATCGGAGTGGAGGCCGCAACAATTGATCAAGTAGTTCGTGCGATAGTCGCCGCCCGAGGTTTGCAAAACGATTTCTTGACGGCCTTCCAGAATCCCGAGAACCTTTTGAGATAGACGAATATCACCGCCCGCCGCCCGAACCCGGGCGGCGTAAGCCTCGGCGACTTTCTTATAGTCGATGATCCCGGTTTCAGGGACGCGGAGTCCCTTGATTCCGGCGGCATGGGGCTCGAGTTCTTTGAGCCGCTCAGTTCCGATTATTTCCAAGCCTTGCAGTCCATTGGCCACGCCTCTCCGATGAAGCTCATCGAGGCGCGGCAACTCTTCCTGGCTCGTTGCCACGACCACTTTGCCGCACAATTCATAGGGCACAGAATTTTCGTTGCAGAATTCGATCAGCGCTTTTCGCCCGGTGACACAGCTACGGGCCTTCAGAGATCCAGGGCGATAATAGAGTCCGGAATGAATGACACCGCTGTTGTTGCCGGTTTGGTGCCGGGCCAGTTGGGCTTCCTTTTCGAGGATCAAAAGCTTCGTGCGGGGATAGGCTTCGAGGATTTTTAGAGCCGTTGCTAAACCAACGATGCCGCCGCCGATAATCGTGAGGTCGTATTGAGAAGCCATAGCTTCAACGCAGCGAGGTAATAAATAGCCGCTCTCTAAATGTGAAGCAGCCGGCGGGAATTCTTTTCAGTGAAGCTCTTCAAATATTCTGGATTAGCTTGTTTTTCTACGGATGCTAGAGCCTTTTTCAATGGGCCCAGGCCGCCGCAATAGTCAGACCCGAAAACTACGTGCTCTTCCCCCATGCTGTCGATCAAAAACGACAGGGTTCGGGCGTCGGAGCTCGCACAATCGATCAAGAAGTGCTCGAGAAAAATTTCTGAATAGCGCTGCTCACCTTTTGGGCCTTTGTGTTTCCAAAAAAAGCGATGCAGCAACAGCGGGAGACCGCCGCCGGAGCTACGAATGACAATTCGCAAATCCGGATAGCGATCGAAAACGCCGCTGGCGATCATGCGCAAGACGCATTCCGAGATCTCAGCGTCGGAAAGGACCGCGAACGCGACCCCGGCTCCTCCATCCTCGAGCCGTTTGAGCGTGGGGTCTTTGGCAAGACCGGCGCCGTGCAGAAAGATGGGCCATCCCAGTTCGGCGATCTTGGCGTAAAGCGGGTCCATCATCGGCAGATCCACAACCATTTCGCCGTCCACGGTGGGATACAGCAAAGCGGCGCGAAAGCCTTGGGCCGAAGTGCGCTCCAATTCCTCAACGGACGCATCGATGTTTTTTAGCGAAAGGGCGGTGACTCCCATAAGCCGGTCACGGTGCGAAGCGATGCGTTCGGCGAGCACAGTGTTCGATTGGCGAACGGTGCTCAAGGCCTGGTCGGCGGGAAGCTGGTCGGCGTACAGGCCCGCCCCCTGGCAGATTAGTTGGAGGTCGATGCCGACCTCGTCCATCTCCTGCACCCGCTTGGCAAAGTTGGTGGAATCGTAATCGTCGATCTTCAGCCGTTTGCCGGTAAACTCGGCAAACGTTTCCACCGCTTCGGGGGCCGTGTGATGAGAGTGCCAATCAATCCAAGTCGCCATGGTGAGCTTCCTTTCGTATCCGCTTTCAAGCTTTCGATACTGCGGAAGGGCTTGCAGAGTCAAGCGCGGTTGTGACGGGGTGAGCCTGTTCAGCCCGCTTGATAATCAAAGGCTGCAGGCACGGCACCAAAGCTGCTGCTAGCAATAGAACTGCGGTCGCTCCGATCTAAGCTATTTCTGGCTTTCCTCTTTCTTTTCACTCTTTGACGTTAAATCTCCGCCGACAATCTTCCCGATCAAGTCCGCAATATCCGGCGGTGATTCGGTTTCCCGGATCCTTCCGCCAGGTGGGATGATCTTATCGGATGCTCCCGGTGTGACCAGGACGAACTTATCGCCGATCAACCCGCGGGCTCGTACCGACGCGATGACGTCTTCCTGAAGCTTGACGTCGTCCTGAAGTCGTAGCTGGAGCCGGGCGCGATCATCGACCAGCCCCATCGCTTCCACCCGCCCGATTTTCACGCCGGCAATTTCCACTGGGTCACCGACCTTGAGTCCGGCTACAGATGAGAAATCCGCATATACGATGTAGCCGCTATTTCCTAATACTTCCAGCTTGCCGAGCTTGATGGCTAGATAACCGAGGCAAGCCATTCCCACCAAGACAAATAAGCCGACAATTATCTCCGTGCGTGTCTGGGTCACTGATCAATCTCCTATAGAACCGAGAGTGGACCTTCGATATCCTTTTGCAGGAATTGCCGAACCACCGGATTTTTCGACGCCACGAATTCTTCCGTCGAACCGACTTCCACGATGACTCCATTCGCTAACATAGCGACCCGATCCGAGATCTTGAACACTTCCGGAATATCATGACTCACAATGACTCCGGTGAATCCGAATGTGGTATGCATTTTACGAATGAGCTGGTGAATGCTCTTGCCTAATAAAGGATCCAATCCGGTGGTGGGCTCATCGAACAACACAATCTCGGGTTCCATGGCCAAGGCGCGGGCCAGTCCGGCGCGTTTTTTCATACCGCCACTGACCTCAGCTGGATACTTGTAGCCCATACCCGCAAGTCCAACCTGGGCTAATCGCTCCTCGACTCTCTTTTGGATCTCGCTTTCCGACATCTTGGTTTTCTCGCGCAAAGGGAAAGCGACATTGTCGTAAAGGGTCATGGAGTCGAGCAAGGCGGCGCCTTGAAAGAGGACGCCGAATTTTTGTCGAACTTCATTGAGCTCGCGCTCGCCCAGCTTGGTAATGTCTTTTCCGTCCACCAGCGCGCTGCCGCGATCCGGGAGGAGGAGGGCGTTCAGATGCTTTAACAACACGGTCTTGCCGGAACCGCTGCCACCGATGATCGTCGTGACCCTGCCGGTTTCGAGGTCCAGATTGATGCCTTTGAGGACCGCTTGGCCACCGAAGGTCTTGTGCAGGTCAACTACTTTAATCATCAGTTAGCAGTTGGTGAAAACCTCTGTTTGCTGGCTGCTCAAAAAGATCTCAGAGGCGAGGCGCGCGAAAAATCGATCCTTCGGCTTTCGCTCAGGACAGGCTAGGCTGGAGGCGTACTTAACTAGTACGTTGGAGCGAGGCGATTGATGGTTCGACAAGCTCACCATGCAGGGGTCAAACATAATAAGTAACCTCACTCCTTAGCCGTTCATCCTGAGCAAAGTCGAAGGATGAGTCTTTTTCCGCAGCCTGCTAGAGCTAGAGCATGATCGAAGTCATGAAGTAGTCCCAAACCAGGATCAGTACGAAGCACAAGACGACCGATTCAGTTGTCGCTTGACCCACGCCGGTTGCCATTGGCGGCGCGTGGAAACCTTTGTAACAGCTAACCCAAGTGATAATCAGACCGAAGCTTACCGATTTTAAGAGACCGCTCCAGACATCGTGGAAAACGACGCTGCCCTCCATTCCTGCAAAATAGCTACCGGAGCTGACACCCAGCAGCCCGACGCCGATGAGGTAAGCGCCGTAGATGCCGACCACGTCGAAGACAGCGGTCAGCAGCGGCATTGAGATGAGGCCGGCAATGATGCGTGGAGAGACCAGATACTGGATCGGATTGATCGCCATGGAGTAGAGTGCATCGATCTGTTCAGTGACCTTCATGCTGCCGATCTCTGCTGCAATCGCCGAGCCGGTTCTGCCTGTGACCATGAAAGCTGAGAGCACGGGACCGAGCTCGCGCAGCAAACCGAGAGCAACCGCCGAGCCGAGGAAGCTTTCGGCATTGAATTTCCTAAGGCTATAGTAACCTTGAAGTCCCATAACCATCCCCGTAAAAACGCCGGAAAGCAGAACCACCGATAGTGACTCAACACCGATGCTCTTGACATGGTAGACGATCAAACGAATACGCGTGGGGGGGCGAAAGGTCCAGGCGAAGGCAGAGAAAAGGAACAGAACCATGCGACCCATGCCTGCGAGTTGTTCCAGAGTGAAGCGTCCAATCAGCGCGAGTAGAGAAATCATTTTTTGTTGCGATGATCCGTAATGCTAAAATCAGGCTATTATAGAAAAGTTTACTGATTTTCAAGCAATTGAGATAAATTAATCAAATAGAAACGATCAGTGGAGCCTTGAGTTGTGGGATTCCGCCTAGTTGCAGGGAAAGCAGAAAAGCGATGTCGATGATTGAGGATAAACATTCGCCACTTTTGGATGGAGGGCACAGCCTAAAAAAGCAGGATGAAACATTAGACATGCTGTTTGAAGGCAAGCTCAAGCTTTTTCAACGCCGCAGGGGCTATCGCTTTTCTCTCGACGCGCTGTTGCTGGCCCATTTTGTGACTTGCCGGCAAGGCGAGAAGATCTGTGATCTCGGTACGGGTAACGGGGTGATTGCTTTAATCCTAGCCTACCTCCATTCGTCGCTGTCGATTACGGGTGTCGAAATTCAGCTAAGTATGGTTGATTGCGCCAGCAGAAATGTCCGGATGAACCGGTTTCAAGAGAGAGTAACGATCAGGCAAGCCGACATTCGCAATATCCAGGAAACTTTTAGCCCCGAAAGTTTTGCTGCCGTGGTTTGTAATCCGCCCTACCGACGAACGACCAGCGGTCGCATAAGCCCTAACGTCGAAAGGAAAATCGCCCGCCACGAAATCGAAGCCGGACTTGCCGATTTTTTGCGAGCCGGGGCCTATCTGTTGCCGATCAAAGGAAGAATAGCGATGGTTTATCCCGCCCTCCGCGTCGTCGACTTGCTTCAGTCTATGCGCAACGCGAATCTTGAACCGAAGCGTCTACGGATGGTCCATTCCTTTGCCGATACCAAGGCGTCTCTCGTTCTCTTGGAAGCGGTGAAGGGGGGAAGAAGTGGAAGCGAGGCACTCTCGCCGCTCATTGTTTATAGGAAGGGAAAGCAATATACGACCGAAGTTGAGGCGATGTTGGCAGGCTGCTGAAAAAGACTCATAGGCTCGTTGCGCTCAATCGTCTCGCTCCAGCTGGCTTATGGCGTATGGCTTATAGCGTATGGTTCCAACTATATGCCATAAGCTATCAGCCATATGCGAACTACGCGCGCGTCGCCTCTGAATCTTTTTGAGCAACCTGCAAACAAACTTTCAGCAGCCTGCTAGTTTTTTCGGTGCCGCCGTGAATAGCCTTTGAGCAACCGCTTGAAGGCTTGGCGAATCTCCGGGTCCCGTATTGATTCGAGAAAATCCTCATCGGGCCGGGAATCCTGTCCTGCAGCGGCAGAAGGAGCTGTTGGCTTTGACTCAACCTCGGCGTTTTCAGCATGGACTCGTCCAACGACGAAAAAAATGTTTTTGACGACATCTGTCTTGAGCCGTTGATTGAGTTTCTCAGCAATCATTTCCTTCATATACTGAAGTTGCTGCATCCAAACCGGGCTCGTTACTTTGACGAATAGAGTGCCATTGCGGATTTTTTCTGGTTGGGCATTTCGGGCTATAGTCGTACCAACGATGTCATTCCAGATTGGCCAGACACCATACTCATCTAACCGGGTAGAGATCTCCATACGCTTAAGAGACTTATCGAGCACCTGTCCAAGCCGTTCAATCTGTGGGTCGTGCTTTGCCATTTTCTCAACCAGAAAAGAATGTAGCAGATGCCATGTCGAGACTCTACAGAATATTATCTGGCCGAGGGTTTAGCGGAAACCCGATCAATGTTAAAAATAAATGCTGGGAAAGAAAATTTTTCTTGACAAAATTTATCAAAAGCTTTACCAATACAAAATCTAGTACGTTCCAAGCGTGATTCACACCATATATTGACAATCCAAGGGTAGAAGGGAGTAAGGCGCGATGGCAAGCACGATGTCACAAGTGACTGAATTTGGTGTCTCTGAAAGGGACCCGGGAACCCAAAAAGGGCTTAAAATAGGGCGGTATTTTACCCGTCCCGGGGTAGATCCATACGATGAAATCGAGTGGGAACAGCGTGCCGCCTCCATCACCAACGAAAAGGGCAAAGTCGTTTTCGAACAGAATAACGTCGAGATTCCAAAGGCGTGGTCGCTGATGGCGACCAACGTCGTGGTTTCAAAATATTTTCGCGGCCCCTTGGGAGGTCCGCAAAGAGAATACAGCGTGCGCCAGATGATCGGGCGCGTGGTCGATACGATCACGGGATGGGGCCGGAAGGACGGCTATTTTGCTAGCGAAGAAGATGCGCAAAGCTTCCACGACGAGCTCACCCACATCCTGGTGCACCAGAAGGCCTGCTTCAACAGTCCAGTGTGGTTCAATTGCGGCATTGAAGCAAAACCCCAGTGCTCCGCTTGTTTCATCCTCGCGGTGGATGACACCATGGAGTCGATCCTGGATTGGTACCGTAAAGAAGGGATTATTTTCAAGGGCGGCTCCGGTTCCGGCGTCAATCTGTCGAAGATTCGTTCAGCTAGAGAGCAATTGGCAGGCGGGGGCACTGCCTCGGGTCCCGTGTCCTTTATGAAGGCAGCCGACGCCTCAGCCGGCGTGATTAAATCCGGAGGCAAAACACGGCGCGCCGCTAAAATGGTGGTGCTCAACATTGATCACCCGGACATCGAAGAATTCATCAAGTGCAAAGTCGAAGAAGAGAAGAAGGCTTGGGCGCTCATCGAAGCCGGATATGACTCCAGCTTAGACGGGCCGGCTTACGGCAGCGTCTTTTTTCAGAATGCCAATAACTCCGTGCGGGTCTCGGATGGGTTCATGCAGGCGGTCCAGGAAGACCGGGAGTGGAAGACTCGTTATGTGAAGAGCGGTGAGGTATGCGAAACCTTTAAGGCGCGGGATCTGCTTCGGATGATCGCGGACAGCACCTACTTCTGCGGCGATCCTGGAATGCAATACGATACCACGATCAACGATTGGCATACCTGCGCCAACACCGCTCGTATCAATGCTTCAAACCCGTGCTCTGAATATATGCATCTGGACAACTCGGCCTGTAACTTGGCATCGCTGAATCTGCTCAAGTACCTCCGGGACGATGGCGTGTTTGACACGGAATCTTTCCGGCACGCGGTGGATATCATCAGCCTGGCGCAGGACATGCTCGTCGATAATTCCTCTTACCCGACAGCGGAAATTACCGCCAATGC
>Ga0184626_10000744_pt1 | contig 10598 bp, 8 predicted proteins | sample PLM3_60_b1_FD_133142 | JGI IMG/M metagenome (GOLD analysis project Ga0184626, IMG submission 133142) | Groundwater sediment microbial communities from an aquifer in East River, Colorado, USA - PLM3_60_b1 | ecosystem: Environmental > Terrestrial > Soil > Riparian zone | place: USA: East River... | reverse complement strand
TTTCACGCTCTTCTTGGTGACTTTCTTCTTCGCCACTTTAGCCGGCCGTCGTCCGGCCGGTGCCCCGCCGCGCGGCTTCGACCGCGGGGCCGCGTAGGCATCGTTCCGGGCGCCAACCCCGCCGCGGATCCGCGCGCCGCTCCTGATGGCCTGGATCCAGCCGCTGAGGTCAGCGGCCAGCTCCGGATAGCAGTGGTCGCGATATGCCTCGAGCGCACGCAAGGCCGCCTCATCCTTCCACGGCTTGAGGACGAACGGCGCCTCGGGGTCGTGCACGTCGAAGGGCGCTTCGGTCGCCATGGCCATGACGATGTACCGCCGGGTCAGCTCGGGCATGTGAGCCTCCTGGTCTGGTGAGGCGGGCCCGCTCGCGCGGCCGCGCCCCGCCTGCCACGCTCTCAGGGCTGAGAAAGCACCGCGACGGCCGAGACCGAGCCCGGACCGCCCAGGTTGTGTGCCAGCCCCATGTCGGCGCCCGGCCCCTGCATCCGGCCGGCGCGCCCGACGAGCTGGTCGTGAATATTGTCGATCATGAGCCGCCCTAGCCTACTCTGGCGCGGGCGCGGGTCGCAAGATCAGCCGAGTCCCAGCACCCGCGGGAGGACCAGGGTGAACCACGGTACCAGGATGACGACGAGCAGCCCCGCGCACATCATGTAGACGTAGGGCATCATCGCGCCGGTCGCGCGATCGCTGGGGACGTTGGCGATGCCGCACGCGATGAAGAAGCCGACCCCGATCGGCGGCAGGAAGAGGCCGATGCCGGTGGCCGCCACCACCACCGTGCTGTAGTGCACGACGTCGATCCCGAGCCTGGTCACCACCGGCATGAAGGTCGGCAGCAGGATGACCACCGCGGGGAGGCCCTCGAGCACCGCGCCTAAGAGGATGAAGAGCACCGCGGTGAGGACCAGGAAGACGATGTTCCCGCCGGGCACCGCCAGCATCGCCTTCAGGAGAATCTGGGGGACCTGCTGTACCGCCAGCACCCACGCCACCACCGCGGCGGTCCCCAGCAGGAAGCACACCGCGGCGGTCACCACCGCGCTGTGCACCACGAGGCGCGGCAGATCCTTCCAGGCGATCTCGCGGTACACGAAGACACCCACGATGAAGGCGTACAGCACCGCGAGCACCGCCGCCTCGGTCGGCGTCACCACTCCGCCGAGGATGCCACCGAAGATGATGGCGGGCAGTCCGAGCGGGATCAGGGCGTCGGTGAACGCGCGGCCCACCGCGGCCCAGGTGACCCGCTCCCGCGCCTCGATGCCACTGCGGCCAGCGTCGTACCAGATGTAGACCATGATCGCCAGCGCGATGACCACCGCGGGCACGAAGCCCGCCGCGAAGAGCGCGGCCACCGACACGTTGGCGACCGAGCCGATGACGATCATCAGGATGCAGGGCGGCACCAGGATGCCCATCGCGGAGGCGGCGGAGACCACCGCCACCGCCTGCTCCGGCCGGTAGCCGGCCCGCAGCATGGGCGGGATCATGGTGGAGCCGATGGCCGAGACGTCGGCCACCGTAGAGCCCGAGATCCCGGAGAAGATGTACTCCGCCACTACCACCGCCATCGAGAGGCCGCCCCGGATCCACCCCACCAGCACCTGGGCCAGCCGCACGAGACGGACCGCGATGCCTCCCGTCTCCATCAGGGCGCCCGCCAGGATGAAGAGGGGGATGGCGAGCAGCACGAACGAGTCCACGCCCTCGAACATCTGCTTCACGACCACGGTGAGCGGGTACTGCCCGCTCCACCAGAGGCCCAGGAAGGCGGAGACACCGATCACGAAGGCCACCGGCACGCCGAGCGCGAGCAAGGCGAAGAAGGAGACCGCGATGATCGTGATCACACCGGAAGGTGGGCCGGCGCGCCGCGGAGCGCGCGCCAGAGATGCGGCAGGCTGTAGAGGATGACCAGGGCGCCGCCCGCGGGCACCGAGGCATAGACGTACTGCTTGGACAGGCCCATCACGGGTGTGCGCTGGAACTGCCCCAGTTCCACCAGCTTCCAGCCCTGCTGGATCAGGACCAGGCCGAAGCCTATCAGGACGAGCACCCCGAACACGTGGACGACGCGCCGCGCGGTGGGCGGGAAGCGGTCGACCAGGAGATGCAGGCGGAAGTGGGCGCTGCGCCGCACGCCCACCGCCGCCCCCAGGAATACGATCCACACGAAGAGCAGCCGGGCGATCTCGTCGTACCACGTGAAGGTGCTACGGATCACGTAACGGGAGAAGACGCCCAGGAAAACGTCCACGCACAGCACCACCATCATCAGGAGCAGCAAACCCTCGACGAGGTTCGAGGCGGCGCGGAACAGCACGGACTACTTGGTCGCCGCCGCCTGCACCGCCGCCCGGAGCTTGGCCATGAACTCCTTGCCCACCTGCCCCTCGACGTAGTCGTAGGCCGGCTTCATGAGCCCCTGGAAGGCCTTGATGTCCTTCACCTCGTTGATCTGCACCCCCGCCTTCTTCATGATCTCGAAGTCGCTCTTCTCCTTCTGCACCTCGATGCGGCGGTGCGCCTGGCAGGCCTCACCCATCGACTCCTCGACCGCCTTCTGGAGGTCGGGAGCGAGCGCCTGGTACTTCTTGAGGTTCATGAACCAGGCGATGGGCGGGTAGGAGTGGCGGGTGAGCGAGTAGTACTTGGTCACCTCGTGGAACTTGTCCGAGGTCAGCGTGAACGACGGCAGCTCCATGCCGTCGATCGTCCCCTGCTTCATGGCCAGGTAGACCTCGACGTAGGGCATGGGCACCGGGTTGGCCCCCATCGCCTTCATCATGGCCACGTAGGTGGGCGACTCCTGCACCCGGATGGTCTGCCCCTTCATGTCCTCCGGGGTCGTGATGGCGCGCTTGTTCGACATCATGTTGCGGAAGCCCCAGCCGCCGCCGAAGCAGAAGGCCTTCAGGTTCTTGGCCTCCATCTTCTTGAGCAGCTCCTGGCCGAGCGGCCCGTCCATCACCTTCCACACCTGCTCGCGGGTGGCCCAGAGGAAGGGCAGGTCGAGGGCCTGGTAGGAGGGCTCGAACATGCCGCCCACCGGCGCGCTGCCGATCGCGACCACGTCGATGGTGCCGAGCTGCACCCCTTCCAGGTGCGCGGCCTCGCCCTTGGCCAGCGCGTTGGCGATGTGCACGTCGACCTTGATCCGCCCCCGGCTTCGCTCGGCCATCTGCTTCGCGAAGATCTCCATCGTGTCATTCAGCGGATTGCCGCCGGAGGTCGCCGTGCCCGCCTTCCACACCATGGCGGGTTGCGCGGGGACGACGGACGGCGCGCCCAGGACGGCGGCCAGGCAGAGGGCGACGACGAAAACCAGGCAGCGATGCATGGTCGGCTCTCCTCGGAGTCGGTCGGGCACAGCAGCGTGAAGCGGGGGCGTCATCGGAAGCCGCCCTTGTGTAACATGCCGGGTCGAGGGGGGTCAAGGCGCGGTGACCCTGGACTTCGCGGCGGCGGCGGGGCAGGCTGAAGCCCGCCGGCCGCCCCGCGGCCCGGACGAACACGAATCCACCACGGACAGGAGGAGCGCGATGAGGGAGCCGTCTCTCGATGGACTGCACGCACGGCTGGAGCGTCTCGAGCGCCAGGTCGCCTGGTGGCGCCGCGTCGGCGTCGCCGCGCTCGCCGGCCTGGGCCTCGTCGGCGCCGTCGCGGCCACCGTCACCACCAATCCCGACGAGGTGAAGACCCGCCGCCTCGTGATCACCGACGGCGAGGGCCGCGGCCGCGCCGTCCTCACGGTGGACGCGAGCGACCGCACGCGCCTGTCGCTCGCGGACCGAGACGGCGCCACCACCGCGGATCTGACCGTCACCCCTGGGCAGTCCGCGGCCCTGTCCGTGAGCCGCGCGGGCGCCCAGGCCCAGCTCGCGGCCGCGGGCGATACCGGCCAGCTCTCGGTCGGGGCCCGCGGGCAACGGGGATGGCTCGTCGCGGCCCCGACCGGGTCGAGCCTGGCGCTCGGCAACGACCCGGGCAAGCCGCAGGTCACGGTCGCGACCAGCCCGACCCAGAGCCCAAGCCTTCAGCTTTCCGATCGTGAGGGCAACGCCGTCTGGAAGGCGCCGTAGACGAAATTCGTCGTCCGCTTGGACGTTTTTTAAGGTCCGGCGCACCCCGGACCCTTGTGTTATCAGCCGCTTAGCCTCTCAATTCCGTGGCACCGCTCTTGCTCGATTTCACACCGCCTGGGAAACCCGAATGAGCAAGACCTCGATCAATCGTGAGGTGGCCCTCGCCGGCCAGCGGGTCCGGCGCAAGGTGATCTTCGCCCTCACCCTCTGCTCGGTGATCCCGCTGCTCCTGCTGACCTACGCGTTTCACGCCCCGGTGCGCGAGCTCCTGGGCCCGCTCGTGGGTGTGGCGGCCTCGGTGAGCATCCCGGCGCTCCTCACCTTCACCGCGCTCCTCATGGCCGGCGGCGCCTTCATCGTCTGGGACATCGCCACCGCCCTGTCGCGCGCCGCGCAGCTCAGCAACGAGCAGAGCCCGGAACTGCCGGCGGAGCCTTCCCGCAAAGATGAGATCGGCACCCTCATGAGCTCCTTCGCGCGCATGCTCGCGACCATCGAGCAGCAGTCGCAGGAGATCAACGAGTTTCCGCGCCGGCTGGACCAGCTCATCCGCGAGGCCTTCCGCGACTCCCTGACCGGGCTGCCCAACCGGGCCCTCTTCATGGACCGCCTCACCCACGCCTTGACCCGCGCGGAGCGGACCGGCACCAACCTGGCGGTGCTCTTCCTCGATCTGGACCGTTTCAAAATCCTGAACGACACGCTCGGCCAGGAGGTCGGCGACCGGCTTCTGGTGGAAGTCGGGCATCGCCTGGCCGCGTGCCTGAGCCCGGAGGACACCGTCGCGCGCCTGGGCGGAGACGAGTTTGCGCTGCTGCTGGAGAACTCCTCCGATCTCAACGCCGCCACCGCGCTGGCCGAGCGGGTCTCCGCGGAGATCCAGCGCCCGTTCGTCGTGGAGGGACGCGACGTCCTGATCTCGGCGAGCATCGGGGTCGCCCTCACCGGCGGCGGATCCATGCAGCCGGAGGAGGTGCTCCGCAACGCGGATCTGGCCATGTACCAGGCCAAGGCCGAGGGCCGCGCGCGGTACGAGCTCTACGAGCCCGGCTTGAGCGTCTCCACCCGCGACCGCCTGGACCTGCAGGCCGATCTCCGCACCGCGGGAGCGCGCCAGGAGCTGAGCCTCCGCTACCAGCCGGTGGTTGCGCTGGGGAATATCCGTCCGGTCGAGGTCGAGGCGCTGGTCCGCTGGGATCACCGCCGGCGCGGCGAGCTGCTCCCCGCCGATTTCATCGGCCTGTCGGAAGAGACGGGCCTGATCCTGCCCATGGGCCGGTGGATCCTGCGCGAGGCGTGCCGCCAGGCGCGGGCCTGGCAGTCGGAGTCCTCCGGGGTCCCCCCGCTCATCGTTAGCGTCAATCTCTCGGCGGGCCAGTTCGAGCGGGAGGCGCTCCCCGAGGAAGTCGCCACCATCGTGCGTGAGACCGGGTTCGACCCGCGTCGCCTGCAGCTCGAGATCAGCGAGGCCGTCCTGATGCGCGACGACCCGCGGATGTTCGACCGGCTGGACGCCCTCAAGGCGATCGGCGTGCGCCTGGCCATCGACGACTTCGGCACCGGCTACGCCTCGCTCTCGTATCTGAAGCGTCTGCCGGTGGACTGTCTCAAGATCGACCGCTCGCTCGTCAAGGGCGTAGGCTACGAGACGGAGGACACCGCCATCATCCGGGCGGTGGCCGGCCTCGCGCACAGCCTCGGCATCACGGTGACCGCGGAAGGTATCGAGACGCAGGACCAGCTCGTCCAGCTCCGCGCGGTCGGTTGCGACCAGGGCCAGGGTTACTTCTTCGCACGGCCGGTCTCGGCGGATCGGGTTCCCGAGCTCCTCGCGAGCCTCGGCGCCGACGACCGGCACGGGAGTCCCTCATGGCTCGGCTGACCCTGCGCGGGCTCGCCCGCACGCTCGTGGTGCGGCTGATCGGGATCGTGGCCTTCACCGGCGCGCTCGGGATCGGCCTGTCGTGGCTCCTCGAGATGGCCGTCTCCGAGCCGGAGTGGACCGAGACCGCCGCGGTCGCCCAGCGGGCGGTGGACCGGAGCGGGCTGCCCGAGCTGCTCGCGGGCCAGAACGCGCGCAGCCCCAAACGCTGGGCCGAGGAGAGCGCGCGCTTCGTCCGCGAGCTGCCCGGCGTCGTCAACATCCAGGTCTGGGACCCGCAGGGCACCGTGGTCTGGGCGGTGCAGTCCGGGCTGATCGGCCAGCGCTCCGACGGCCACGAGTTGCGGGACGCCCTCAACGGGCGGGTCGCGGTCCGGTTCTCCTCGGTGGCCCCGCCGAACGCGGAGGCCCAGCGCTTCGTCTCTCCCAACGTGGCCGACCTCTTCGTCCCCGTCTACGGCCCCGGCGCCGCGCGCGTGGTCGGGGTGGTGGAGCTCTCCCAGGCGCCGCTGCGCATGGACCAGGCTCACGAGCGCTGGAGCCTGCTCGCCTGGAACATCGCCCTCGGCACCGGCGGGATCCTCTGCCTGATCCTCCTGCCCGCGGCCTGGCGCAGCCACCGGCGCACGATGGCCGAGGCCAGCTCGACCTCGCAGCGCTCGGTGCAGCGCACCCAGGAGCTGCAGCGCACCACCGAGCAGCTCCGCGACGCACTCAAGGCGGTGAAGCAGCGCGCCGAGGAGACCGACCGGATGCTCGAGGTGACCGAGGCCATCGGCTCGGCGATCGAGCAGAAGGCGCTGTTCGAGGTCATCGCGCATGGCGCCGCGCGCGCTTGCCGAGTAGACCGCGGCTCCATCTTCCTGCGCGACAAGTCGGGCCAGCTCATGGTCCCGGTCAGCTCGCAGCTCGCCGACCGCGCGGGCGCCGCGCGGGGCGCGGACGGCGCGGAGACCCTTCGCGCCCTCGCGCTCGAGGAGATGCCCTCGTTCCTCCTGGAGGCGGTGCGGCGCCAGGAGCCGGTGGTCATCTCCGACCCGGGCAGCGACCCGCGCGTGCCGCCGGGTTGGGTCGGGCTCTTCCAGGCCAAGTCCGCGCTGGTGGTGCCGCTGATCCACCAGGGCCGGACCGCGGGCGTGCTCATTCTGGACCATCTCAAGACGCTCCACGTGTTCACGGACGAGGAGATCCGCCTCGCCACCACGCTGGCCGCCCAGGCCGCGGTGGCGCTCGAGAAGGCGCGGCTCTACGACGAGATCCAGCAGCGCCTGCAGCAGACCGAGACCCTGCTCGCGGTCAGCCAGGCCATCGGCTCGGCCCCCGATCTCCCCGAGGCCATCCGCCGGACCACTCGGGAAATGGTGCGTATCCTGGGCGCCGACACCGGCGTGGCCTGGTGCGTGACGGGCGGCGGCGACCGCTTCATCCCGCTCGCGGGCTACCACGTGCCGCGCGACCTGCGCGAGCCGCTCTCGGGCCTGCCGCTGGCCCCGGACGACCCGCTGCTCGACCTCGTGAAGCGCCTGCGCACCGCGCTGCACTCGAGCAACAGCAAGACGGACCCGCGCTTCAACCAGGCCGCGCTCAAGCTCCTGCCCCAGGCGTCGCTGTTGATCCAGCCGGTCCAGGTCAGCGATGAGCTCCTGGGCATCTTCGCCATCTCCTGGGTGCGCGACGCGCACGCCTTCTCGATGGACGACCTGCGCCTCGCCGACGGCATCGCCAAGCAGGCGGCGGTGGCGATCGAGCTGCATCGCACGCAGCGGCACATCATCGAGCAGGAGCGGCTCAATGCGGTCGGCAAGATGGCGAGCGGCCTCGCCCACGACTTCAACAACGCGCTGGTGCCGATCTCCGGCTACGCGGAGATGCTGCTCGAGCACCCGGAAATCCTCCAGGACGCGGCCAAGTCCACCCGATATCTCAAGCTGATCATGACCGGGGTGGAGGACGCGGCCAGCGTGGTGAGCCGGCTGCGCGAGTTCTACCGAAAGCGCGAGGAGGGTGAGACCTACCGGCCGCTCTCGCTCAACCAGATGGTGGAGCAGGCGGTGGCCCTCACCCGCCCCCGCTGGCGCGACGAGGCGCTCGGCAGCGGCCGCACGATCCTGGTGGAGGCCGACATGCGCCCGGTGCCCCGCATCCTGGGCAGCGAGTCCGAGATGCGCGAGATGCTCGCCAACCTCATCTTCAACGCGGTGGACGCCATGCCCGAAGGCGGCCTGATCCGCCTCCGCACCGGCATGCGCGAGGCCTCCGCGAGCGAGGAGACCCCGATGGTCCCGCGGGTGCCCCAGGTGTTCCTGGAGGTGAGCGACACCGGCACCGGCATGACCGACGACGTGCGCCGCCGCTGCCTCGAGCCCTTCTTCTCCACCAAGGGCGAGCGGGGCACCGGCCTCGGCCTGCCCATGGTGTACGGCATCGTCAAGCGCCACCGCGGCACCATGGACATCGAGTCGACCGTCGGCAAGGGCACCACGTTCATCGTCCTGATGCCCGCCGACACCAGCCACGCCCGCGAGGTCGCGCCGCGCACGCAGGCCCCCTCTTCCGGACCGCTCCACGTCCTGGTGGTGGACGACGAGCCGATCGCCCGCGACGTGCTCAGCGAGTACCTCATGGGCGACGGCCACACCGTGGACACCGCGGTCAACGGGCGCGAGGCCTTCGAGAAGTTCAAGGCGGGCCGGTACGCGCTGGTCATCACGGACCGGGCGATGCCGGAAGTAGGCGGCGATCAGCTCGCCGCGATGATCAAGGAGGTCGCGCCCGACACGCCGATCATCCTGCTCACCGGTTTCGGCGATCTGATGAACGCGGCCGGCGAGAAGCCGGACGGCGTGGACATGGTGGTGAAGAAGCCGATCCGCCTCGCCACCCTCCGCGAGGTCCTCGCCAAGATGACCGACGGCTCGCGCGCCGCCGAGACCGCCCCCAGCACCCGCGCCTGACGCTCCACTCCTTCAGCGGCCGAAGAGGGCCGCGCCGCCCGCCGCGCTGACCAGCACCGCCAGCCACGGCGGCGCCTTCCAGATCACCAGCAGCGCGAAGGCGACCAGGGCCAGGGCGAAGTCGGCGGGCCCCCCGATGGCCTTGGTCCACACCGGATCGTAGAGCGCGCCCAGCAGCACGCCGACCACCGCGGCGTTGACGCCCCGCAGGCAGGCTCGCATGAGCGCCCCGCGGCCGAGCGACGCCCAGAACGGCAGCACTCCCAGCACCAGGAGCAGGCCGGGCAGGAAGATCGCGACCAGGCAGAGCGCCGCGCCGACCCACCCCGTCATGATCGCGCCCAGGTAGGCCGCGAAGGCGAAGAGCGGCCCCGGGATCGCCTGGGCGGCCCCGTAGCCGGAGAGAAACGCGTCCTCGCTCACCCAGCCGGGCTCCACCACCGAGGCGTGCAGCAGCGGCAGCACGACGTGCCCCCCGCCGAAGACGAGCGCACCGGCGCGGTAGAACGCCTCCGCCACCGCGAGCGCCGGCACGGCCCAGACGGCGGCGGCGATGGGCAGCCCGATCAGGAGCAGAGCGAACACCGCGAGCGCGGCGACCGCGAGGGCCCGCGGCACCGGGATCGGCAGCCGCGCGGCCGCGCCGACCGCCGGCGCCTCGCGCGGGAGCCCCGCTCCGGCGATAGCGCCGGCGAGGATCGCGGCGATCTGCCCGATCGCGGCGGGAGCGGCGGTCACGATGAGGGTGGCGACCACCGCGATGGTGGCCCGGGGGCGGTCGGGGCAGAGGCTCCGCGCCATGCTCCACACCGCCTGCGCGACCACCGCCACCGCGGCCACCTGCAGCCCGTGGAGCATCCCCGCGCTGAGCGGGCCGGTCAACGCGGCGGCGCCCTGCGCGAACAGGACCATGGCCACCGCGGACGGGAGCGTGAAGCCGAGCCAGGCGGCGACGCCGCCGAGGAGCCCGCCACGACTCAGCCCCACCGCGAAGCCCACCTGGGAGCTGGCCGGCCCGGGCAGGAGCTGGCAGAGGGCCACCAGATCGGCGTAGGCCGCCTCGCTCAGCCAGCGGCGCCGCTCCACGAACTCCGTCCGGTAGTAGCCCAGATGCGCGATGGGGCCGCCGAAGGACGTGAGACCTAAGCGCAGGAAGACCGCGAAGACGGACCGCGCGGAGTCCGGCAACGGCACCCTAGCCCGGATCCACCATCGATTCCGGCCGCACCGCGCGGTCGAACTCCTCCGCGCTGAGGTAGCCGAGCGCCAGCGTCGCCTCCTTGAGCGTCAGCCCTTCGGCGTGCGCCTTCTTGGCGATCGCGGCGGCCCGGTCGTAGCCGATGATCGGGGAGAGGGCGGTGACCAGCATGAGCGAGCGCTCGACGAGGGACCGGATGCGCTCGCGGTCCGGCTCGATGCCCTGGGCGCAGTACCGGTCGAAGGAGTCGCACGCATCCGCGAGCAGGCGCACCGAGCCCAGCACGTTGTGGATGATGAGCGGCTTGAAGACGTTCAGCTCGAAGTGGCCGGAGGCGCCGCCGATCCCCACCGCCACGTCATTGCCCATCACCTGGGCGCACACCATGGTGAGCGCCTCGCACTGGGTCGGATTGACCTTGCCGGGCATGATCGAGCTGCCCGGCTCGTTCTCCGGGATGCGCAGCTCGCCGA
>Ga0184626_10000741_pt1 | contig 10607 bp, 10 predicted proteins | sample PLM3_60_b1_FD_133142 | JGI IMG/M metagenome (GOLD analysis project Ga0184626, IMG submission 133142) | Groundwater sediment microbial communities from an aquifer in East River, Colorado, USA - PLM3_60_b1 | ecosystem: Environmental > Terrestrial > Soil > Riparian zone | place: USA: East River... | reverse complement strand
TGGCGAATCTCCAGACGCGAGCCGTGCGGGAGGGCGATCACTTCGTCGTGAACGGCCAGAAGGTCTGGACGAGCATGGCCCACGTCGCCGACTGGTGCTTCCTGCTCGTCCGCACCGACCCGGCGGCCGCGAAGCACAAGGGGATCAGCTTCCTGCTCGTCGACATGAGGACGCCCGGGATCACGGTGCGGCCGCTCCGGCAGCTCACCGGCGAGGCAGAGTTCAACGAGGTCTTTTTCGACAACGTGCGAGTGCCGGCCGAGAACCTGGTCGGCAAGCTCAACGAGGGATGGTCCGTCGCCATCACGACGCTCGCCTACGAGCGCGACATCCTGACGTTCATCCGCCACATCTCCCTGCGCAACGCGCTCCACCGGCTGGTGCGCCTGGTGCCGCAGCAGAAGAAGGGCACCGACCCGATCATCCGGCAGAAGCTGGCTGCCCTCTGGATCGGCGAGCAAGCGCTCCAGCTCAACGGCTACCGGAGCCTCACCAATATCCTGCGCGGCGGCGCGCCGGGGCCCGAGGGCTCCACCTCGAAGCTCTTCTGGAGCCAGATCGACCAGGAGCTGGCGCACGTCGCCACCGAGGTAATCGGCCCCTACGCGCAGATCGCCCACGGCTCGTCGTGCGCGCCGGACGGGGGCCAGTGGGAGTTCTACGAGCTGCTCGCGCGGGCGAGCGGAATCCGCGCCGGCACCTCGGAGATCCTCCGCAACATCCTCGCCGAGCGCGTGCTCGGCCTGCCCAAAGACTAGCGCCGTCGGAGCCTGCGCCGTCCATGAGGAGCTTGACCCATGAGTGACCTGCTCTACGAGGTGAAGGACAAAGTCGCGACGATTACCCTGAACCGGCCTGACAAGCTGAACGCGTTCACGCGCGACATGATCGACGCGTGGGCGAAGGCGCTCACCGCGGCCCAGCAGGACGACAGCGTCAACGTCGTCGTCGTCACGGGCACCGGGCGCGCGTTCTGCTCGGGCGGGGACGTGGGCCGCATGCGGGAGGGGGAGCCGAGCGCGCTCGACGGCAAGAACAGCCTCTGGGAGGGCGTCCACCGGGTACCGAAGACGCTCGAGACGGTGGACAAGCCGGTCATCGCCATGGTCAACGGACTCGCCGTCGGCGCCGGCATGGGCATGTGCGTCATGTGCGACATGCGCGTGGCCGCCGAGTCGGCCCGCTTCTCCACGGGCTACGTCCGCGTCGGCCTCGTGCCGGGCGACGGCGACACGTATTTCCTGCCGCGCCTGGTCGGCGCCGCCAAGGCGCTCGAGCTCTTGTGGACCGCGGACTTCATCGAGGCGCCGGAGGCCCACCGGCTCGGCATCGTGCAGCGCGTCGTGCCGGACGCGCAGCTGAAGGATGCCACCTACGCGCTGGCGCGCCAGATCGCCGACGGTCCCCAGATCCCGATCCGGATGATCAAGCGGCTCGTCTACCAGAGCCTTCGGCTCGACCTCCGGACGCACCTCGACCTCGTCTCCTCGCACATGTCGATCGTGCGCCAGACCGCCGACCACGCCGAGGGAGTCGCGGCGTTCAAGGAGAAGCGTCCGCCGAAGTTCCAGGGCCGCTGACGGTCGCGGCTACGTCAGGACCATCTGGGTCTGGATCGTCTGCGCGAGCAGCCGACCCGCGGCGTCGGTCACGCGCGTCTGCCACACCATCGTGGTCCGGCCGCGGTGGAGCGGCGTCGCCTCGGCGCGGACCACGCCCTCGCGTCCGGCGGCGAAGAAATTGGTCTTGGACTCGATCGTCGTTGTTGAGGCGCCGGGCGGCAGGTTGAGGAACGTCGCGGTCGCTCCGACCGTGTCGGCGAACGCCATGATCGTACCTCCGTGGAGCGCGCCGCCGAGCGTTCGCAGATCGTCCCGGATCGTGAGCTCGGCCACGAGGCGATCCCTGGAGGTCTCGGTGTAGCGCATACCGAGGAGGCCGGGCAGGTACGCGCGTTGATGCTCCGTCAGCTCGGCTGGATCAATCGTCACGAAGGCCTCCTTCGGGTTCGCGAGATGGAAGGACGTGAGGTCCTCGTCCACCGAGGTGGCGTCAGCAGGGCAGGACCGAGGCCTTGTGGCGCTGGGCGAGCGCCTGATAGCCCTCGGGGTTGGCGCGCACCCAGCGCTCGGCCGGCGTGCCCGCGAGGGGCCCCCGCACCTTGGCGGGCGTGCCCAGGGCGAGCATGCCCTCGGGGATCTCGGTCTCGGGCGTCACGAGCGCTCCCGCAGCCACCATCGCCCGGGCGCCGATGCGCGCGCCGTCGAGCACGGTCGCGCCGTTGCCGATCAGGCATTCCTCGCCGAGAGACGCCGCGTGAATCGTGCAATTGTGGCCGACCGTCGCGCCGGCGCCGATCTCGGTCCCCGCGCGCGGCGTGACGTGCACGACCGCGCAGTCCTGCACGTTGGCGCCGCGGCGGACGACGATCGGGTTGAAGTCCCCGCGGAGGACGGCGTTGTACCAGACGGAGGCGCGCGCCTCGATGGTCACGTCGCCGACGATCACGGCGGTCGGCGCGATGAACGCGGTCGGATCGACGTTCGGACGCTTGCCCTCGAAGCTGAACAGTGGCATGGGCTGGACCCCCGCAGTATCCTCGAAGTGCTCACATCTTACTCGAACGCGCCCGCACCAGGAGGAGCGAATGCCGATCCCGAAGATCGCGGCCGTCGCCACCGCGACTCCGCCTCAGCGGTTCACGCAGGCGCAGCTGCTCTTGCTCGCGGGTTATCACGACGAGGAGCGGCGAGGGTTCTTCCGGCGAAGCGACATCGAGGGCCGCCATCTCTGGATCGATCCGGCGACCTTTCGGCCGGACGAATCGGTCGACGAGCTGAACGAGCGCTTCCGCGGCGGCGCGCTGGAGCTCAGCGAATCGGCGGCGCGGCGCGCGCTCGCGGGGGCGGGCTGGGACGCGCGCGACGTGGACTTCCTCACGACGACGACGTGCACGGGGCGTCTCACGCCGAGCCTGGACGCTCACCTCATCGCCAGGCTCGGCTGTCGCTGCGACATCCAGCGAGTCCACGTGGGTGACACCGGGTGCGCGTCGGCGATGGTGGCGCTCCAGCAGGCGTCGAACTACGTCACCGCGTCTCCCGGGCGTCGGGCGCTCGTCGTCGCCGTCGAGATCTGCTCGGCGGCTTACTTTCTGGACGACCGGCTCGAGAGCGCGGTGGCGCACGCGATCTTCGCCGACGGCGCCGGAGCTGTCGCGGTCGCGGCCGACGGCGCGGGCCCCTCGATCGTCGCTCACCGCACCCTCTTCCGCTCCGAGCACCTCGGCGCGATGGGATTCGAGTATCCGGGCGGGCGGCCGCGCGTGATCCTCTCGAAGGACGTCCGTCGTATCGGCGCCACCATGATGGGCGAGATGGCCGAGATCCTGATGGCGACGCAGGGGCTCAAGCGCGAGGACATCCGCCACTGGGTCCTGCACTCCGCGGGACGGCGGGTGATCGACCGCGCCCGAGCGCTGCTGGACCTGAGCGAGGAGCAGGTCGGCCACTCGCGCTCGGTGCTGCGCCGCTACGGCAACATGTCGTCGGCGACGATCCTCTTCGTGCTGGACGAGACGCTGCGCGCCGAAGCGCCCATCTCCGGCGACTGGGCGCTGATGATCGCCCTCGGTCCCGGCTTCGCCGCCGAAGGCGCTCTCCTCCGGTGGTGACGGGCGTGTCGGAGCCACGAGTACCTCTGGCGCCACGGGCCAGAGCGGGCGTGTCGGAGCCACGAGTGCCTTTCTCAGGCCACCCTCGGTCCAAGCCGTGCTCAAGGCACTCGCTACAATGAAACGCGCCGAGGGCGCGCTGGAAGTGCTCGACGGCGCGGTCGGCGCGGCCGACCTCGCGGCCACGCTCGCGGACGTCGACCGTCTCAACACTTGGTTCGGTGGCTACGCCCTGACCCTGCGCCGGATCCGTCGCCTGGCCGCGGCGGTCCCCCGGGAGCGCGCGCTGCGCGTGGTGGACGTCGGCGGCGGCTCGGCGGCGTTCGCGGTGCGCCTCGTGCGGTGGGGACGCCGGACCGGCCGCGCCGTCCGCGTCGTGGTCGTCGAGCGTGACCGGACGACGCTCGCGCTCGCGCGGCAGGTCGCCGCGGCGTACCCCGAGGTGCTACTGATCCAGGGCGACGCGGTCGCGCTGCCATGCCGCGAACGCGCCGCTGACATCGTGACGAGCAGCCTCACGCTCCATCACCTCGAGCCCGAGCAAGCCGTGGAGAGTCTCCGCGAGATGGCGGCGGCCGCCGCCATCGCCGTCGTCGTGAACGATCTCCTGCGCCGTCGTCTCTCGCTCGGCCTGGTCTGGCTCGCCACCCGTCTCTGCCGGTGTCATCCGATTTCGCGTCACGACGGGCCGCTCTCCGTGCGGAGGTCCTATTCAAGAGCCGAGCTGCGGGCGCTCGCCGAGAAGGCGGGCGCGCGGCGGCTGACGATTCACGAGTATCGCGTCCTGGGTCGCATGCTGGCGGTCCTGTCGTGACGACGGACGTCATCGTCGTCGGCGCCGGGCCGGCGGGGGCGGCCACGGCCATCCTCCTCGCCGAGCACGGCCTCTCGGTTCGCCTCGTCGATCGCGCGCGGTTTCCACGCTCCAAAATCTGCGGCGAGTATCTGAGCCCCGAGGCGCCCCGCCTGCTGGACCGCCTGGGCGCGCTCAAGGCGGTCGACGCCGTCGCGAGCCCGCTGACCGGTATGCGGATCACCGCGCCGGATGGCACGACGCTCGTCGGCACGTACCGGCCGATCGGCGCCTGGCGCCCTTATCGAGAGCACGCGATGGCGCTTCCGCGCGAGACGCTCGATGCGATCCTCGTGGACCGCGTGCGCTCGCTCCCCGTCGATTTCAGCGAGCAGGTGCGCGTCACCGACGTGATCGTCTCGGGCGGCCGGGTGCTCGGCGTCGAGGCGGTCGACGGCGACCACCGTCGTCTGACGATCCGCGCACCGCTCACGATCGCCGCCGACGGCCGCGCTTCGGTCATCGCCCAGCGTCTGGGTCTCCGGCGGCCGCATCGCCTCCAGCGGATGGCGCTGGTCACGTACGTCGAGGACATCGGGGATGCGGGGCGCTTCGGCGAGATCTTCGTCGATCCACCGGACTACGCGATCCTCAACCCCGTCGCGCCGGGCCGCGCGAACCTCAGCGTGGTCGTGCCGATGGCCCACGCGGCGCCGTGGAGCGGGCGCCTCGACGCCTTCTTCGACGCGCGCGTGAGGCAGCTCCGGCACCTGGCCCGGCGGGTCGCCGGCGGACGGCGGGTCGCCGCGATCCGGGCGATGGGTCCGCTCGCGTACCGGGTGGACGCGCCGCGCACCGGCGGCGTTCTCCTGGTGGGCGATGCCGCGGGCTTCTTCGACCCGTTCACGGGCGAGGGGATCTTCAACGGCCTCCGAAGCGCGGAGCTGGCCGCGGAGACCGCTGTGCGGGCACTCGGCCGGGGCGACGTCTCGGCGCAGACACTCGCAGGCTACGAGCGAGCCCGGCGTCGGGCCTTCGCGGACAAGGAGCGCGTGACGCGTGCCCTCCAGGTCGTGATCGCCCACCGTCCTCTCGCCAACCTGACGGCGCGGCTCCTCGCGCGCCGCCAGCGCCTGCTCGATCTCCTGCTCGGAGTCCTCGGCGACTTCGTGCCGCCCCGCGCGCTCGTGACGGACGTCTTCGCGCGCTGAGACGCCTGGCCAACCCCCGTCCGGACGGAGGAGAGACTCGATGAGTCCCAGCGACAACCTTCCGCGCCGTTTCGCTCGGATCTACACCGCGGCGATCACCGACGTCATGGACGAGATGGGGCTCAGGCGCCAGACGTTGCCGTCGGCGATCCAGCCGATCGCCGGCGGCATGCGGGCGGCCGGCTACGCCTTCACGGCACGCGGGCGGCCGCACAGCGGGTCACCCCGCGAGCGCGATCACACGCTGAAGCGCTTTCTCGCGATGCTGGGCGCGGCGCCGACCGACTCCGTCCTGGTGCTCGCTGCTCACGACAACGTCGCGGCGCACTTCGGCGAGCTCAGCGCGGAATGGTTCCGCGCCCGCAAGGTGCGCGGCGCGGTGATCGACGGCGCGACCCGCGACACCGCGTCGATCGTGCGCATGGGGTTCCCGACCTTCGTGCGCTACCGAACCCCCCAGGACTCGGTGCCGCGCTGGCGGGTGGCGGACTGGGGTCAGCCGGTGACGATCGGCGGCGTGCGGGTGAGCCTCGGTGACCTCGTCGTGGGCGATCTCGACGGCGTCGTGGTCATCCCGCGCCGCGTCGCCCATGAGGTGCTCGGGCGCTGCGAGAAGCTGGTCGGGACGGAGAACAGAGTGCGCGCGGCGGTTCGCCGGGGCATGACGCCGCTGGCCGCCTACCAGAAGTTCGGGAGTTTCTAGTCGGCGACCGACACGCCCCCAACTCCCGAGCTGACTCCGACGGCGCTCCGCTGGTGCGTGACGTGGCGTTCGGCTAGACTGCCCCGCAGCCGTCCTCACCCGAGGTGCCCATGCGGCTGATCGAGCTCGCGGTCATTCTCACGCTCAGCCTCCTTCTGGCGCCGCTCGCCGCCACCGCACAGCCGGGGGAAAGACACCGCCCACGTCGCCGCCGGCTACGTCGACAGGATCCTCAAAGGCGCCAAGCCCGCTGATCTGCCAGTCCAGCCACCGACCACGTTCCAGCTGGCCATCAACCTCAAGACGGTGAAGGCGCTCGGGCTGACGGTCCCGCAGTCGGTGTTGCCGCGCGCGGATCAGGTGATCGACTAGCGCGTGCTGGTCCGCGGATCTATCGGGCGCGGCGGCGGGAGGGGCGGGGCGCCGGGCGCGACGCCGGCTCTTCGTCACGCGCCTCGGCGCCGCTGATCTCGGGGAGGCCCGCTTCCTTCAACGGCTTGCCGATGTGGTCACGGATCCACTTCGCGTCCCACCACTCCAGCGGCGTGACCGACACGCCGTTGACCAGCACCTCGTAGTGGAGGTGATCGCCGATCGCGAGGCCGGTCGATCCCGTGCGCGCGAGCTCCTGGCCCTTCTCGACGGCGTCCCCCGCCCTCACTGCCGTGCTCGAGAGATGGGCGTAGAGCGTCTGGAGGCCCAGGCCGTGGTCGACCACGACGGTGTTGCCGTAGATCGTGAGCGGCTCGGCGAAGACGACGACGCCCTTGTTGGCGGCGGGCACGGGAGACTGCCGCGTGGACGCGAGGTCGTACCCGTAGTGCACCTGGCGGTCGATCTCACGTCCGCCGTAGACGTACGTGCGCAGCTCGGCGAAATTCGCGAACACCTTCGTGTTCCGCGGCTGCACGAAGGGCCCTTGCCAGAGCGGTTTGTCGGCCGTGGTGGCGCCGATCCGCCGCTTGGTTTCCTCGGCCTGACGCCGCAGATCGCGGTTGATGACCAGGAACCCGTCGGCGAGGGGCTCTGTCGGTGAGCGCTGCGGCAACAGCTCGGGGACCTTGGCCTGGAGGAAGGCGTCTTTGATCTCGATCGTGTCGCGCGGAAACTTGCGTGGGCGAATCTCCGCGGGGATCCCGCGCGCCGCGGCGTTGCCGGCCTCATCGGCCGCTCGGACCGCGAGCGGCACCGCCGGATCGAAGTCCCAGGGCAGGGCGATCAGCGCGACGCGCGCGCCCCGATCCTCCGGGCCGAAGGCGAACGAGGGGAACACGAGCGGGCCGGCGCTGACGTCGGTTCGCACGGCGCCCGTCACCCGGAACGCGACGAGCCCGCTCCCACCGGGCGACAGATAGCGGGTGGCGGCGAGCAGCTCGATCTTCGGCGGCGTGAGGTCGATCGTGACGGCGTAGTCGGCGATCGCGCGATCGTCGCGCCGGAGCGGCCGCCAGAAGTCGTCGCGCGCCCACATCTCGATGGTCGCGCTGCCCTCCCGGAGCCCCAGCGCGGCGCTCTCGACCACGAGGGGAATTTCCAGGCGCCGGCCGAGCGAGCCGTCCTGCTTGGCCACCGTCGTCGATTTGCCGGACTGCGCGATCCGGATCTCGACGCGCGTCACGTTGCCGCGTCGGGCCTCGAGCACGACCGTGAACGGCGTCTTCTGGCCGAGGAAGCGCGGCGGCGCGGACAGAGACTGCACACCGGGCACCGTCTGGCGCCAGCCGAGATACGACACGGAGGCGACCACGGCGAGGAGCAGCATCAGGAGGAAGAGCACCCAGACTTTGGCGCGAGACCGCTGGGGCACGAAGCGGATGATACCATGCCGGGCGACCACGAACGGGGAGGCGATCACGCCATGAGCCCAGAGCTCGTCCTCACATCGCTCGCGCTGTTCGCGCTCGCCGGACTCTGCGAGATCGGCGGCGGATATCTCGTGTGGCTGTGGCTCCGCGAGGGGCAGAGCGCGCTTCTCGGCGCCCTCGGCGGTATGGTCCTGTTCGTCTACGGCGTCGTTCCGACCCTCCAGCCCGCGCCGTTCGGCCGCGTCTACGCGGCGTACGGAGGTGTGTTCGTCGTCCTCTCCCTGCTCTGGGGCGCGCTCGTCGGTCGAGCGATCCCCGATCGGTTCGACCTCTTCGGCGGCCTGCTGTGCCTCGCGGGTGTCGCGGTGATCATGTACTGGCCGCGCCCATGAGGGCGGCGGCCCGGCTTGCTTGACACCCCGGTGGCGACCTTGACCCCCCGGTGGCGACCTTGACACCCCTGGTGGCCGCTCGCTAGCATGACCCGGTGTCGACTACCGTCTGGCTGATCCCCGCCTTTCCGTTCGTCGGCGCGCTCCTCAACATCTTCTTCGGCGGCGTCATCGGTCGTCGCGCGCACTGGATCGCGGTGCCGGCGCTCGCGGGATCGTTTCTCGCGTCGTGCGTGCTGTTCGCGAACGTCGTGCCCGGAGAAACGCTCACGACGACGCTCTTCGCCTGGATCGTCGCGGGCGACTTCGAGACCTCGGTGGTGGCCTACATCGATCCGCTCACCGCCGTCATGCTCCTCGTCGTCACCGGCGTGGGCGCGCTGATCCATCTGTACTCGGTCGGTTACATGCACGACGACCCGGGGTACGCGCGCTACTTCGCCTACCTGAACCTCTTCGTGTTCTCGATGACGATGCTGGTGCTCGCCGGCAACTTCCTCCTCCTGTACGTGTTCTGGGAGGCGGTCGGCCTCTGCTCGTACCTCCTGATCGGGTTCTGGTACACGCGACCGGCCGCAGCGCAGGCGGGCAAGAAGGCGTTCATCGTCAACCGCGTCGGCGACTTCGGCTTCGGCCTCGGCATCATGTGGATCTGGAGCGCAGTGGGCACGCTCGACTACGGCGGCGTGTTCAAGGGGGCCGCCGAGCTCCCGCCGGCGACCGCGACCGGCATCGCGCTGCTCCTGTTCATGGGCGCGTGCGGCAAGTCGGCGCAGCTGCCCCTGCACACGTGGCTGCCGGACGCGATGGAAGGGCCCACCCCGGTGTCGGCGCTCATCCACGCCGCGACGATGGTCACGGCCGGCGTGTACATGGTGGCGCGCAGCCGGGCGCTCTTCGAGCGCTCGCCGGTCGCGCTCGAGGTCGTCGCGTGGGTCGGGGTGGCCACGGCGCTCTTCGCCGCCACGATCGCCCTCGTCCAGACCGACATCAAGCGCGTGCTCGCCTACTCCACGGTGAGCCAGCTCGGGTACATGTTCGCCGCGGTCGGGCTCGGCGCGTACGCCGCGGGGATCTTCCACCTCGTGACGCATGCCTTCTTCAAGGCGCTGCTGTTCCTCGGCGCCGGCAGCGTCATCCACGGGCTCGGCGGCGAGCAGGATCTGCGGAAGATGGGTGGGCTGTCGTCGCGGATGGTAACGACGACGATCACGACGACGATCGGCGCGCTCGGCCTGGCAGGCCTGCCGGGGCTGGCCGGGTTCTTCTCGAAGGACGAGATCCTCGCCGCCGCGTTCGTGACCGGGCACCGCGGGATGTGGGCGCTCCTGCTGGTGGGCGCGTTCGTCACGGCGTTCTACACCGCGCGCATGCTGTTCCTCGCGTTCTACAGCGGCCCGCGCATGACCAGGGAAGCCGCCCACCACGTCCACGAGGCGCCGGGGGTGATGACGCTGCCGCTCGCCGTCCTGGCCGTGCTCACGGTGATCACCGGCGTGGCCCTCGGGATTCCATCGGAGCACGGCACACGGTTCGCGCGTTTCCTCGCGCCGGTGTTCCCCGTGCACGAAGGCGGGCACGGGGGCTTCACCGCGCTGTTGGTCCTCGTCATGGCGGTCCTCGTGTTCGCGGCGGGCGTCGCGCTCGCCTGGGTCGTGTACATGGCCGCGCCCATCCGCGCCGACGCGATCGGGCGACCGAAGACGGCCGTCCACGCGCTCCTGCTCAACGCCTACTACGTCGACGCGCTCTACGACCGGGTGATCGTGCGTCCGCTGCTCGCGCTCTCCGAGTTCCTGGCGCGCGTGTTCGATCTCCGGCTGATCGACGGGTTCGTCAACGCCCTCGGCCGCTCCGTCGTGGCGTGGGCGGCGGGGATCCGCCACCTTCAAACCGGGTACACCGTGAACTACGCGCTGACGATGCTGGCCGGCGCGGTCGCGATCCTCGCCTTCCTGCTGAGCCGATGAATGAAACCACCCCCAGCGCCCGTCTCACACGTGCGGTGCCGGCGCGCCTCGTTCTCAGGC
>Ga0184626_10000739_pt1 | contig 10618 bp, 11 predicted proteins | sample PLM3_60_b1_FD_133142 | JGI IMG/M metagenome (GOLD analysis project Ga0184626, IMG submission 133142) | Groundwater sediment microbial communities from an aquifer in East River, Colorado, USA - PLM3_60_b1 | ecosystem: Environmental > Terrestrial > Soil > Riparian zone | place: USA: East River... | reverse complement strand
TGGAGCTGGGGCTGGATCTTGCCACCGGCGAGGAAAGCTTCGAAGTGCGCGCCTTGAGAGTCTCTGAAAAAATCGGAAATCTCAACAATGTCCAATCGCAGGTGATTTTGCAGGTCTTACAGGAGCGGAAAAAAGTAACGGACGGTGGAGAATCATTCCGGTTTCCAGGCGGCGCTACATTGATCGTCGATCAAAATTCATTGGAAGTGGATTATTCCATCAGTAAGAACGTGAAAAGCGAGCGGAGAAAAAACAGAATGGCAAACTTTCTGGAAAAACGCCGCGAGTTCAAATCGCATCTCTATTTTCAAGGCACGCCATTTATGGAAGCGAGTGAGCGATTCGCAATGCTGCACGGGGAGGTTTAAGAATGCCGCCAGCTGCAAATACTCCGAAAAACTGGTCCTTGAGGGTAAGGATGTACAAGCAAGGTCTGGGAGACTGCTTTCTTCTAACTTTTAACAGCAAGCAGGGTTTGCGTCACATGTTGATCGACTGCGGTGTGCTGACAGGAACTCCCGGGGGCGGTGAAAAAATCAGGAACGTTGCGGCCAACATCAATAGCGAAATTGGGCCAAAACTGGATGTTCTGGTTGCTACGCATGAACACTGGGATCATATATCGGGCTTCTGGGATGCAAGAACGATTTTCGATCCGATGAAGATGAGAGAGATCTGGGTGGCATGGACTGAAGACCCAAATCAAAAGATTCTAAAAGAGAGCAAGAAAAAGAAGCTTAAGCTGGCAGCTTTGCAATTAGCTCTGGCGAAAATCAGCGATCTGCAGGAAGAAGAACAAAGACGCGGCGGCGCGATCGCCGATATTCTCGGTTTCCTGGGTGGACTGTCCGGTATGGGTATGATCGGATTTTCCGAAAAAACGGAAGAGGCGATGAACAAAATCACCGGCCGCGATCCCACTCCGGATTATTTGGAACCGGGTCAGGTAATTGAGCGGGATTGGCTTCCCGGTGTGCGCTTTTACATTTTTGCGCCGCCAAAAGGTGAGGAAGACATTGACTATGAAGAGAAAGAGTCGGATATGTATGGCCTCGCAGGACCGGATTTTGCCTTTTTGAATGCGCTGGAAAGTATGCTTTCGAAAGAACAGGATAAAGAGCTGGAGCTTGTTTTTACTCCTTTCGATCGAAACTTGCAGTGGCCCGACGAAAAAAGACTGGAGCACGATTGGCCTGGCCTGTATGGCAGATACAACTCGCCCGGTGAATCCTGGCGAAGGATTGACTACGATTGGCTGTACTCCGCTGCCAGACTCGCCTTGCAATTGGATGACCATCTCAACAACACGAGCCTCGTTCTCGCAGTGGAGCTGATCGAAAGCGATCAGGTGCTTCTGTTTGTCGGCGATGCGGAAATCGGCAACTGGAAATCGTGGGAAAAAGTGGAATGGGATGTGCCGTCCGCGAATGGACAATCAACAAAAATCAAAGCAGCAGATCTTCTGAAAAGGGTTACGTTTTACAAAGTCGGACATCACGGAAGTCACAATGCAACTCTTAGGGAAAAGGGTCTGGAGCTGATGACTTCTTCCAAACTCGTCGCGGCAATCCCGGTGGATGAAGAGTTCGCGCGTTTGCCGAAAGGCAAGAACAAAAAAGGGTGGGACATGCCCGCGGGACCGCTCAAGGAAAGGTTGCTGGAGAAAACGAAAGGACGTCTGATCCGAGCCGACTGGCAAAATCTTCCGGACACCACGCAAAAGCCGGACGGAATCACCTCAGCGCAATGGAGCAAATTCGTCAAATCTTTGCGGATGGATCCTTCCAAATTGTTCATCGACTACTTCGTCTGAATCCAGGAGTGTAAGAAGGGGGATAAGGGATATTGAGATGCGGGATACTTATTGTAAAGTAATGGAAGCGATGTGGGTTGGTATGTCAGGAAGGAACAGATATGGCATATCAACAAGATCCACTCACGCAAACCATCATCGAATGCATCATCAAAGTTCATAGAATTCTAGGCCCGGGATTTCTCGAGAGTATTTACAGAAAGGCTTTATTGCTGGAATTACAACGACATAAGTTGTGTGTCGAGACGGAAAAAGAAGTCGTGATCTACTATGAAAGGCAAGAAGTTGGCCGCCATCGACTGGATTTGATGGTTCAAAACAGAATCATAGTTGAATTGAAAACGGTAGAAGCGTTAAGCCGCGCTCATTACGCCCAGGTGCGTTCTTACATGAAGGCAACCGGCGCCGCAGTGGCCATTCTTGTGAATTTTGCGAGGGAGAAAGCTGACTTCTGCCGTCTCGAAAGATAAAAGTGTAAGAAAGGAGATGAAGGGGATAATTGGAGATATGGGGATAGTTATTCTTTAAAAAAATAAAAACCTATCCCCACATCCCCCTATCCCCACATCCCCCCTATCTCCACATCCCCCTTCTTACACATCCCCGATATCCCCCTTCTTACACGAGCTACTCTGTGGTCAAATAGTCATTTCATGCTTGGGAAGAACATCAACCAGTACAGAATCCTGGGAAAGCTAGGTGGTGGTGGAATGGGAGTCGTGTACCGGGCGGAAGATACGAAGCTCGGTCGCCACGTGGCTCTAAAATTTTTGCCGGCCGAGTTGGCACAAGACCATGCCTCCCTGGAACGCTTTCAACGTGAAGCACGCGCGGCTTCCGCCTTGAATCATCCGAACATTTGCACCATTTACGATATTGATCACGGAATTCCATCGGCTGAAAACCTGGAAGTTCATTTTATCGCGATGGAACTCATGGAAGGCAAAACCCTGAAGCATGCGATTGCGGGCAAACCAATGCAGCAGGAACAGCTCATCAATCTGGCAATCCAGATTGCGGATGCGCTCGATGCGGCCCATGCGAAAGGAATCATTCACCGGGATTTGAAACCCGCCAATATTTTTTTGACAGACCGCGGTCAGGTGAAAATCCTGGACTTTGGTTTGGCCAAACTGATGCATGAAGCGATCACGGGTCCGGAGGTATCCGCATTGCAAACGGAGGCGCCGGTGGAAGCATTGACGAGCCCCGGATCTACGGTGGGAACGGTTGCTTACATGTCACCGGAACAGGCGCGTGGCCAAGCGCTCGATGCCCGAACCGATCTCTTTTCATTTGGGGCGGTGCTGTACGAAATGGCCTCCGGACGTCAGGCGTTTTCCGGTAACACATCTGCCGTCATTTTCGAAGGACTGCTGACAAAAGCGCCAGGGCCTCTTGCGCAGCTCAACCCTGAACTGGCTCCGGAATTCGAAAGAATCGTAGACAAGGCTCTGGAGAAGGATCGCGATGTCCGTTACCAGAGCGCCTCGGAAATGCGGGCGGATCTGAAGCGCCTGAAACGCGAGATCGATTCGGGCCGATCGTCCATCCATCAGACAGTATCGCCTTCCGTAACGATTTCGGGCACGTCTTCAGAACCACCAACGATTCCATCCCGTCGCAATCGTGGCAGACTCCTGATTGCTGTTCTGAGTGCTGTGGCCATCGTTGCTGCGGCAGTTGGTTTTTATCTGCGCACACGAAGCAGTGGAGATGAAATTCATTCTCTTGCGGTCCTGCCTTTCTTGAATGTCACCCAGGATCCGGATACTGAATTCCTCAGCGATGGTCTTACCGAAAGCACGATCAACAGTCTTTCGCAAATCCCGGACCTGCGAGTCCTTGCCAGCGGTACTGTCTTTACATACAAAGGGAAACGAGTGGATCCCCGTACCGCCGGACGCGAGCTGAAGGTGGATGCCGTCGTGACAGGAACGGTGACGCAACGCGGCGATACGCTCGTGATTCGTACCGGTCTGGTAAGGGTTTCCGATGGATCACAGATCTGGGGTGATCAATACAATCGGAATAGGTCCGATACTCTGGAGGTTCAATCAGTAATTGCCGGCAAAATTTCTGAACAATTGAAGGGCAAATTAAGCGGTGAACAAAAAGAGCGTATTTCGGGGCAACGCACGGACAGCATGGAAGCGTATCAACATTACATCAAGGGACGCTTCTACTGGAACAAGAGGACCGCAGACGCATTCAAAAAGGCGGTCGAGCATTTTCAGGCTGCTGTAGAAAAAGACCCCGGATATGCGCTCGCGTATTCGGGTTTGGCCGACACTTACGCGCTGATGAGTGATTACGGTGTGACTTCGGGTAAAGAATCGGCGCCGAAAGCGAAAGCCGCTGCGTTGAAGGCGCTCGAAATTGACGATCAACTTGCCGAAGCCCATACCTCTCTGGCCTTTATCAGCGCTTTCTTCGATTGGAACTGGCCCCAGGCAGAGCCAGAATTCAAGCGCGCCATTGAGTTGAATCCGAATTATGCAACGGCATATCAATGGTACTCCAATGGCCTTGCGACCCAGCGTGAGTTCGAAAAGTCACTGGCAATGATCCGTCGTGCGCAGGAACTGGACCCCCTCTCGCTGATCATCGAAGATAATTTTGGGTGGCAGTACTATTTCTCACACCGTTACGACGAAGCCATCCGCCATTATCAGAAAACAATAGAAATGGACCCTTCGTTTGTCCCAGCGCTGAATGATCTTGGACTGGCCTATCTACAAAAAGGAATGTATGCGGAGGCAGAAAAGCAGTTCCTGAGAACGAAAGAGCTTTCGAACGCATTCGGAAACCCTAGCCTTGCTATCCTGTATGCGTTATCCGGCAATAAGGATGAGAGTCACAGGATACTGAACGAGCGACTCAAGGTTGCAGCCAGTGAACATGTATCGCCATATCCAATCGCGCAAATATATTCATCCCTCAATGAGCGCGATCAGGCGTTCCAATGGTTAGAAAAGGCATTTGAAGCTCGTGAATCCGCATTGACGAGTCTTGTTACGGATCCACTTTTCGACAATCTTCATTCGGATCCGCGCTTTTCGGACCTGAAGCAGCGAATGGGTTTCTGGCAATAGCGTGATTGTACTTCATACCCGATCTAGCAGGATGGAAGCAGAAGGGCTAGAATAAACATTGAGGATCAAACAGATGAAGCTTGAGGTCAAGCCTCCGAAGACTTCTATGGAAGCGGTCATAGAGGAATACAAAAAACACGTCGATCGCACTTTGATCCGTGAGAACCTCCGCCTTACTGTGCAACAAAGATTTGAAAACCTCATGAACCTGCAAGCCTTCGCTGAAGAATTGAGACGAGCGGGCGAGCGCGCCAACAAAAAGTGATTCAGTTCACAACACTCATCCCATTACTCGTAAACGCCGGTGGACGTTTTATTCTAGTTGGTGGAGCAGCGGCGATTGCACATGGATCCTCCAGATTAACAAACGATCTCGACATCGTTTATGACCGCAGTCAGCAAAATATTGAACGCATGGTGGACGCGCTGAAGCCTTATCAATCCCCATCGAACTCTTTGGTGTCTCCTGTCTTTGCATCAATCTTGAGAAGTTAATCGAAGTGAAACGAGCTGTTGGCCGCCCAAAAGATTTGGAAGTGATCGCCGAACTGGAGCTGATTCTTCAGGAGAGAGATAAGGATTGATTGACCGTCATCCCCTTATCCCCTCTATCTCCACATCCCCCTTCTCGTAAAGTGATTTGACCAATGATGCAGGCTGTATTACATTCTATTACATGAGAGAAACGGTTACCGTTAGTCTTCCCGAAGAGATCAAAAAGGAGCTGGATCGGGTTGTCAAAGAGGAAGGCGTATCCCGCAGCGACGTTGTGCGGGAATCTTTGCGCGACTACCTCTTCCTTCGTCACTTCCGTCGTCTTCGCGCGAAGATGACCGCAAAAGCCCGCAGGCAAGGGATCTTCACGGATCAAGACGTCTTTGATCGAGTTTCATGAAGGTTCTGCTGGACACGAACGTCCTGATTGCAGCTTTCATTTCACATGGTACCTGCGCCGAGGTTCTCGAGTACTGCGTACTGAAGCATGATCTAATTTCTTCCAAGCCTTTTTCAAAGCATTGACATTCTGCTGCCAGGAGATTTCTGGCGGTACGAAGCCTCTTTCAGAAAAGAACTAATCTCTATGGCGGGAAAAACGGAGCTCACGGTGACCCAGAAAGACCTGCAAAGGATGAGACGGGATGAGGAGTGAACTTTATCTGGTGGACACCTCAGCCTGGATAGAATTTCTTCGGCTACATGGTTCTCTGATCTCTCAGGTACTTATAGCGTTTCTTGGTTTTTAAAATGCCAACCCATTTCGATATCGATGGAGAAATCTCTGCCGATTCAATCTCTTGATGCATTTTCACGATAAATTCGCGCACAAGCTCAGGAACCGACTTTCCGAGTGAGCCTGCTACCTCGTGCACCATGCGGCTTGTCTTTTGATCCACATACAACGTGAGCTTTTCTTTTGACATACTTACCGCCGACTCGAATCACTGATTATAAAATAAAAACATCCCCCCCATCCCCGCTATCTCCACATCCCCCTTCTTACACAGCAATCAAGGTGCAACAACCGAACCCATAAACAGCAAAGCCCCGGAAGCGCTATCGCGGATCACAAAAAAGAACGGACGATTCACGATCATCTGAAACGTCTTTCTTGGGATGACCGCCGAGGTAACCCGGATCTCGGTAGAGGTCACGGCTGCGGCTTCGGTGCCTTGCTCATTGACCTCCGCGAAAGCCTTGTGTTTGACGCTGCTGATATACGCTTTCGCCGAGTTCCGGATCATGGCGCTGAAATCCGCCTGCTGCGGATCAAAAGCCGATCGCATCCCGAGCGCAATGAGCATCTTGTTCAAAGTAGCTTCATATTCAATCCGGAATTTGGGCAGAACAATCTCCCCTTCCGACTCTGAATACTGTGTCATCCATTTTTCCCAATTCGCCGCGGTCAACATGCCGTGAAGGCTTTGCAGTCCCGCAGTCTTTGAAGGGAGAAAGACATACATACTCAGACGCTCGTTACCATACGGCAACCGGATGGACTGAAACTCGGGAGTCTCCAGATACTGATACGTTCCGCGTTGGTGCATCATCGGCAAACGTTTTTGCGTACCGTTTCCGATTGTAAAATCTTCTTCCTTTGTCTTTGTCGCATCGAATGCGCGGGTCCACTTGCCGTTGAAGTAGATTGCGTTGATAAGAAAGAGCACCGAATCCGGGCTGATCTCATCCACGATTTTGTCGATTTTGCTTCGGGTCTTGTCCTTGACCCACGAGTTGATCGTTGTGAGTGCCCGCGGATCGTTGAAATCCAGCTCGCTCACTTCAGCGCCGAAGAACTTCTTGTTTGTTTCCACAAACTCCGGACGAATCCCGATGCCTCGTCTGGCCCAGATCGAATTGGCGATATCAATTTCCACTTTCGGATCGATGCTTGCAGATGTGTTTTTCCATTCTGCGTAAGCGCTGTTCAGATCCTGAAGACTGAAGCCCTTCGTTTCCAGGGCTTGCATCATTTCATCTTTTGTTTTTCCACCGGCGCCGTTCAACGCCATGGTGAGACACCACGCGATGCTGGAAGGTGAGAACAAGACATTTTCCGCTTTGCGGCTCCGGTTCAATTCGGCCAGCATCTTGAACCCGAATTTTGTGTTGGCGGAAGCCACCCGGCTCACGGTCTGTGACACCGGCTGGGTTTGACTCGCCCGCGCCTTTCCACCGAAGAGAAGTGCGACGATTAAGATTGTCCCCAAAAGCCCGGTCCAGAATAATCCGTGATATTGCATAGTTCCACCTCCTTATTTGGAACGCCTCACAACCCGAAAAGATTTAGATTCTCCTCCATATTCTACAGGAGGAATCACTCGGTTTCTTGAAGACTCACGAAATGGTAAAGTGAAGGACCGGTGAGAATTACTCGATCAAGGAGCTCATCAACACGACTACCGGAAAAAACATCCGCGCTTGCCGAGCCGTTGATCCAAGGACCTGGCTTAAGCAGGATGCAATGGACTACAAGGGTGTTCATGCAACGGGATGATATTGCATGATCTTCGTCACCGGAATCATCTGGTTGCAACAGATCGTTGAAAAAATTGAATCGAAACATCAAGTTACTCCAGACCAAGTGGAGGAAGTGTTTAAAAACAAACAAAATTCCGGTTCATTGAGAATGGAAGGATAGACGGAGAAGATGTCTATGGTGCTTACGGCCAAACTGATTCGGGAAGATATCTCACTGTGATCTTCATTCGCAAGTTTGGAGGCCGGGCCTTGATTATTTCGCGCGACATGGATAATAAGGAGCGTAAACAGTATGACCAAAAAAACTGAGGCTGTTCCGAAGGAAATGAGTGTAGCAGAAGCTTCCGAGTTCTGGGATACGCATAGTGTAGCGGATTATCCTTCGCACGTTGTTCGAATGGAGTATGTTCCTGATGAAAAACTTACTTTTGTCGCAATAGCAAATGACCTCTTGAAAAAGTTGGAGAAGCGCGCAAAGAAGCAGGGCATATCTGTTGAAACACTCATCAATCTTTGGATCCAGGAAAAGCTTAGCGCCTGAAGCGGAGCTTTGCAGAAAAGGATCGGATATTTCAGCATAGTATGTCGACAAAGCGTCGACATACTATGTATGAATATGCATCTTCTAATCATCCCCCTATCCCCCTTATCTCCACATCCCCCTTCTTACACTCTTTCTTACTTGTTTGCACCCCTCGCGCATTTGTCGCGATCCCGATGATCTAACTCTATGTATTATCATGATTTACAATATTGACATTATTATCTATTTTTACGATAATAATGTATGTGAGTTTACTTGATTTTCTAGTCACTTCTCAAACTCGAAGAGAACTTCTTCGTCTTTTATGGGCGGAGAATTTGGAAAGCTCTGCGCACCAACTAGCCCTATTGGTTGGGGGCGCTTATTCTTCGGTTTACGAGGAGTTAGCCTCAATGCAGAACGAAGGTCTGGTAACTTCGCGTCGACATGGGAAAGCTGTAATGTTTAAAAAAAATGAGAGATATGCCTCGAGCCGGGCGCTTAAGACTCTGTTGGACGCTCAGCAACCGTCTGTCGGTAGCGCCCAGAAGGCTACTGACAATCAAGTAAGACTGAATCTAGCGAAATTTGGTGCACCCCTTGGCGTTCACGGGGAAACAGAAGTCGACCTTTCTTTGGAAGAGACGCTTGTTGGCGCAATGGCTCTGGCTCGGCACGACGCAACTGTTGCTAGAGTTCTGCCCGTTGTTTTTGCCAAAACCAGTAACCTTTTGAATATGCGACGTTTGGAATTTCTAGCAAGGCAAGACGGTCTTTTATCAGTCCTTGGATTTTTTCTGGATCTGACGGCTTCCTTAATAAAGAGCAAACGGCTTCATGCAGACGCTCAACGTCTGAAGGATAAGCGACGAAAACGGATGGAAAATTTCTTTGTCGATAGGAATTTCAACAGGTTTGAAGCAGCTTTGACAGAAATAAACACACCCCCCGTGGCTCGCCGGTGGAATTTCTTGATGAACATGGGAATGGATAGTTTCGAAGACAGATTCAAAAAGAGCTTTCCTGAAAGCGATCTGACATGACCTATCGCAGGTCCTACAGCCGGGGAATTACGGGCATTGTTACGAGCAATGGACAGCCACCTGGATGCTGAAGTGGAAATCATCTTAATTGGCGGTGCGGCAACCCTTCTTGCGTACAAAAGCAACTCGTCTGACCCAGGATATAGATTTGTTTGACAACGCGAACGCGGTAAAACAGGCCTATGAAAAAGCAAAGAAGGATATCGGTCTCGATATTCCGTGATCTCAGGCTGGAGTTGCTGACGCGCCGTACAATTTTGAAGATCGATTGACTACCTACGATGAGATTCCAATGCAGAAGCTCGTCGTTAGAATTCCCGAGATTCACGATCTCATACTGATGAAAACGATCCGTTGCTACGAGCACGATCTCGAGGTGATCGACGAAATCTCGAAAAAGAACAAAGTCGATCCTGATATCCTGATCGAGAGATTTGAAAATGAGATGGATCATGTTGTGATCAACCGGCAAAGATTAGTGACCAACTTTGCAGCAGTCTTGGCACGGTGTTTCAATGAGACGGTAGCTGAGAATTGGATCAAGACGCAATAGACGTTCACTAAAACCCCATCCCCACATCCCCCTCATCTCCACATCCCCCTTGTTACACTTCCGAACCCCAGGGCCGTTTCAACCGGATTTGCGAAAAGACAGGTCTGCGATCCAGATATTTCTTGCGATTTGCGCGAAACGCTCTGAGCTCACGCTGTACCGAGTCATCCGGCTTAAAAATACTTTTTCCCTCTTCAAGAGCCTTCCATAAGACTGGATGAATCCGGTGCCGATGCCATTCCATCGGATCATCCTGCGCGGGACGCGGATCCATCGATGCAGACTCTTCGACATAGGAAACGAAACGACCGATGACTTCCGACGCAATTGCAGCTTTTTCTTTGCGTGGAAGCGCATGCCATGCAGTCCAGAGCAGCGTCTCCGGCTCAATCCAATCCATTTTGAGACGCCCTTTGGAATACTCAAGATTTGATTTCCGCGCGTTCGCTTTCAACTTGTCCAGCGCAGCACTGCCCGCATATTTTTTCACGGTGGCTTCAGCATGGATCAGGAGTTGATCCTGAAGCAGAGAACCGCTTACGCGCACGCCAGGGTTTGCTTTGAGATAGCGTGCGCGATGGATTGTGAGGAGTAGCGCTTCCACAAAATCTC
>Ga0184626_10000738_pt1 | contig 10618 bp, 8 predicted proteins | sample PLM3_60_b1_FD_133142 | JGI IMG/M metagenome (GOLD analysis project Ga0184626, IMG submission 133142) | Groundwater sediment microbial communities from an aquifer in East River, Colorado, USA - PLM3_60_b1 | ecosystem: Environmental > Terrestrial > Soil > Riparian zone | place: USA: East River... | reverse complement strand
GCGTTCGCCGTAGCGCACGACATCTCGAGCTTCAGCTTCGCGGCGCTTGCGAAGGGCGCACGGCCGCTCATGCAGGGACGCAACGGGTCACTGGTGACGCTCACCTATCTCGGGGCGGTGCGCACGCTGGCGAACTACAACGTGATGGGACTTGCCAAGGCGAGCCTCGAGGCCAACGTCCGCTACCTCGCGGCCTGTCTTGGCCCCGAGCAGATTCGCGTGAACGCAATCTCGGCGGGGCCGATCAAGACGCTCGCGGCCGCCGGCATTGGCGGATTCTCCAGGATCCTGCATTTTGTCGAGAAGACCGCCCCGCTTCGCCGCAACGTGACGATCGAAGAAGTCGGCAACGTCGCCGCCTTCCTGCTGTCCCCACTCGCCTCCGCCGTTACCGGCGAGATCACGTACGTCGATTGCGGATTCTCGACGGTGGCTGCCGGACTCGGTGACGAGTAACGCGCGCCGGTTCGACGCCGTCATCATCGGCGGCGGCCACAATGGTCTCACCTGCGCCGCGTATCTCGCGGCCGCGGGCCTCTCGGTGTGCGTCGCCGAACGCCGCCACATCGTGGGCGGCGCGGCGGTCACCGAGGAGTTCCATCCCGGCTTTCGCAACTCGACGGCGAGCTATACGGTCAGCCTGCTCGATCCGCAGATCATCCGCGACTTGAAGCTCGCCGAACATGGCCTGTCCATTCGCGAGCGGCCGTTCGCCAACTTCCTCCCTCTTCCGAATGGAGAATACCTGAAGGTCGGCGGTGGCATCGCGGCGACGCAGGCGGAGGTGGCGAAGTTTTCGCAGCGCGATGCGGACGCATTGCCCAGCTACTACGCGATGCTCGATCGCGTCGCCGCGGTGCTGCGCGACATGATGGGCGTAACGCCGCCGAATATCGGGGCCGGCACCGCGCAGGATGTCGCGGCGCTGTTCGGCCTAATGAAGACCAGCCGGAAGCTGCGCGCATTGTCGCTGCCGGAACGCCGCGACATCGTCGACCTTTTCACGAAAAGCGCCGGCGACGTTCTCGATCGCTGGTTCACGAGCGAACCCATCAAGGCCGTCTTCGGATTCGATGCGGTCGTCGGCAATTTCGCGAGCCCCTACACGCCGGGCTCCGCGTACGTATTGCTGCATCACGTGTTCGGCGAAGTGAACGGTAAGCCGGGGCAGTGGGGTCACGCACTGGGCGGGATGGGGGCAATCACGAAGGCGATGGCCGCCGAATGCACGGCGCGCGGCGTGGTGTTGCGGACGAACGCGCCGGTGGCCCGCGTCATCGTGAAGGCGGGGCGGGCGACCGGCATCGAGCTCGAAAGCGGCGACGTGATCGAAGCCGCAAGAGTTGTCGCCAACGTCACGCCGAAACTGTTGTTCGAGCGCCTGGTGCCGCCTGAACACCTGCCCGACGATTTTCGTGCGCGAATCGCCGGCTATCGCTGCGGATCCGGAACCTTCCGGATGAACGTCGCGCTCTCGGAATTGCCGGATTTCGTGGCGTTGCCGGGCCGCGCACCGCAGCCTCATCACGGCAGCGGCATCATCATGGCGCCGTCGCTCGCTTACATGGAGCGCGCGTACTTCGATGCGCGCATCGACGGCTGGTCGCGCGCACCGATCGTCGAGATGCTGATTCCCTCCACGGTCGACCCTTCGTTGGCGCCGTCCGGGATGCACGTGGCGAGCCTGTTCTGCCAGCACGCCAACCCCGATCTCGGCGCTGTGCTGCCGGGACGCACGTGGGACGACGCGCGCGAAGAGGTCGCCGACGTGATGATCGCCGCCGTCGATCGTTTCGCGCCGAACTTTTCTGCCAGCGTGCTTGGCCGGCGAATCCTCTCGCCGCTCGACCTGGAGCGCGAATTCGGGTTGACCAGCGGCGACATTTTTCACGGTGCGCTGTCACTCGATCAATTGTTCTCCGCGCGCCCCGTGCTCGGACATGCCGACTACCGGATGCCGGTTCGCGGACTGTACCTGTGCGGCTCAGGCGCGCATCCGGGCGGCGGAGTGACCGGCATTCCCGGCCGCAACGCCGCGCGCGAAATCTTGAAGGACGCGCGGCGGCGCCGCCATTGACGTGGCTGCAACGATCCACAACCTGGCAACGCTGCTCGCGCGCACGGCGCGGCGTTGGCCGCGGCTTGCTGCAGTCGCTGTTGGCGATCGTACGCTGCATGACTACGCATCGCTTTGCGGGCGCGCTGCCGGATTGGCGGCAGGCTTGCAGGCCGCAGGCCTCCTTCCGGGCGACCGCGTCGCGCTTGTCTCGCGCAACGCGCCGCAGTACATCGAAGCGTTGTTTGCGTGCTGGTGGGCCGGACTGATTGCGGTCCCGGTCAACGCGAAGCTGCACGTGAAGGAGCTCGCGTTCGTGCTCGATCACAGCGGCGCGCGCGTGGCCTTCGTCGACGAATCGTGGCAGGCGGCGCTCGCGAGCAGCGCCGGCGATGCGCGCGAACCGGAACGCGAGATCGTGTTCGGCGACGCCGAGTACGAGCGGCTCGTTGCGCACACGCCATCGGCCGAGCCGATGGCGGTTGCCGCCGCCGACCCCGCGTGGCTTTTTTACACGAGCGGCACCACTGGCCGACCCAAGGGTGTGGAGATCACCCATCACAACCTGCTCGCGATGGCGCAATGCTTTCTGACCGATGTCGAAGGCATCGATCCCGGCGATGCGATTCTGCATCCGGCGCCGCTGTCGCATGGCTCGGGCCTTTACCTGATCCCGCATATCGCACGCGGCGCAGTCAACGCGATCCCCGTTTCGGGCGGGTTCGATCCGGCCGAAATCGTGGAACTCATCAATGCGTGGCCACGCAGTCTCTTCTTTGCCGCGCCAACGATGCTGAAGCGTCTGGTCGACGCACCAGCGCTCGCGCAAGCGCGGCTCGACCGCCTGAAATGCATCGTCTACGGCGGCGGTCCAATGTACGTCGAGGATTGCAAGACGGCGTTCGCTGCGCTCGGGCCGCGCCTCGCGCAGATCTATGGGCAGGGCGAGTCGCCGATGACGATCACCGCCATGGGACGCGCATTGCTTGCCGATGCGATGGCGTGTCGCGACGATGCGCGCATCGCGTCGGTGGGATATCCGCAAACGGGCATCGACGTGCGCATCGCCGGTGCCGACGATCATGCATTACCGGCGGGCGACGTCGGCGAAGTGCTGGTGCGGGGGCCGACGGTCATGCGCGGGTATTGGCGCAATGCCGACGCGTCGGCCACAACGCTTGCCAACGGGTGGCTGCATACCGGCGACTTGGGCGCGTTCGACGGCGATGGGTTCCTGACCCTCAAGGACCGTTCGAAGGACCTGATCATCAGCGGCGGCTCGAACATCTATCCGCGCGAAGTCGAGGAGGCGCTGCTGACCCATCCCGGCGTCGCGGAAGCCGCGGTTATCGGCCGCGCCCATCCCGACTGGGGCGAGGAAGTCGTTGCCTGCGTCGTGCCGCGGTTGCCGTTGCGCGATGCCGACGCACGCCGTGCATTCGAATCGGCGCTAGACGGGCATTGCCTCGAGCACATCGCGCGATTCAAGCGCCCGAAGGCCTACGTCTTCATGGCCGAGTTGCCGAAGAACAATGCGGGCAAAGTGCTCAAGACCGCGCTGCGCGAGGCGCTGGCGAGCGATCGCGCCTGACACGCGTCATTCACCCAGCCAGCGCTCCACGGTCGGCGCGCCACGGGATTCGAGGCTGCGCGTACTCGCGACGAGCAGCTCGCGGGCCGCTGCGTTGATGCGGCCGCGCGGCAGGGCCCGCCACTCTATTGACGTCGAAAGGTCTACTTCATGTCCGAGCAACGCGTGGGTCAGATGGTTGGTCACCCAGAAATTGGCGCATTGATGAGGGATCGCGCGATCGGGGCCGCTGCGCGCCGCGAAACGCGTGACGAGGTCGTGAGTCGTCGTTGCGGCCTGCGCGAGCTCCGTGAGTTTCGCCCGGTACTCGAGCTCGGGCTGCGCGAGCCTGGGAAACCTTGGATAGTCCGCGAAATGCTGCCCCTCGTGCGCCAGATAGCTGACGCGGAAATTTTCGCTGTCGACGTCGTACGCGCTCCGGACGGCGTAGAGCTCGGTGGCGGTCGCCCAGCCTCCGGTATGCGAACGTTCGCACGTCGCGTATCCGGACCAGCCGAGCGAGATGAAATCGTCGAGAAACACCACCGTGACGTCGACCTTGAGCTCCGGCAGCGGCACGCGATACGTCGTGCGCGTATTCCGCCGCCACACCATGAGCTCGAAATAGGGAAGCGTCACGCCGGTGAGGGCAAAGAGCCCCTCCGCTTCGATGGCCGCCTTGGCAGCGTCCGACGCGGCATCGAGATCGGCCACGGGGCCGCCGTGCGCAGCCAGGATCCGGTTCAGCTCGACCAACAATGCGGATTCGCCATCGGCCGGCGTCGCCTTGCACAGCATCACGTCCCGCCAATAGTTGCGGTAGGCGCGGAGGATGGCGGCGGTGGCGGGCGGCAGATCGGCGGCAACGTCCGGCGGCGAAGCGCCAAATCGTGCGCGAATGCAGTCCGCGGCCTTCTCTTGCGCGGCGGACAGCGAGGCAGCGGGCAACGCGTCGAGCAACGTCATGGCCGTCGCCATGTCGCCGGCAAGCGCTGCGGCATAGACAGGTTCGAGCGGATCGACCGGCGCCGGCGGCGCCTCGGGAGTCGCATTGGACGGTGGCATCTTCAGGAACTTCGCGATACGCGGGAAATGGCCGAATATTAGCGCGCGCCGCAGGCTGTCAGCACGCATACGCGCGCTACCGAGCGAGTCGCGAAGCGACGGCGATCGGCGCGCTTCGTCGAAGTTTCTACGTGGAAAGCGCGCGGCCGCCCGAAGCTTTCCACGCTGACTGCAGTCGGGACGAAAACACGCGAGCGCATAAGCGCTCGCGTGTTTTCGTCCCGTGGATAGCCGAAGTCAGCCGATAAGCCGGGTTCTGTTACGGCGCAACGGATTGCGCTATGACCGTCATTCATCTAGGCGCAGCGTTGCCGCTGCACTCCTGCCACCTACCCGCGGACTCGGCGAGCAGCGTCGTTGTCCGCTTACTTGGTGTTGCTCCGGATGGAGGTTGCCGCGTTTCACCCGCTCTCCCGTGAAGGAAAGCGACTCGTCTCTGTGGCCCTGTTCCTCGCCTTCATCGGCCGCGCTAGCGGCGACTTATAGCGTCCGGGAGTTACCCGGCATCCTGCTCTGCGGAGCCCGGACTTTCCTCTCCTTCCCTGGCTTGCGCCTCGGGAAGCAGCGACGGTCTGGCTGGCTTCGGACTGCGGATTCTACGCACTTCATGCCGTCCTCGCCAGCGGTCGCGCGCCGCAAGCTCGTCAAGTTTGCAACCGCCAACGAATCGTCTGCCCCGCGCGCAGCGGCACGATCGACTCCGCACCCGACGGATACTCCGCCGGAACATTCCACGGTTCGCGCACCAGCGTCACCGAATCCGTGTTGCGGGGCAGACCGTAGAAGTCCGCGCCGAAGTGACTCGCGAAACCCTCGAGCTTCGGGAGCGCGTGCGCATCGTCGAACGCTTCGGCGTACAACTCGAGTGCCGCATGCGCCGAGTAGCATCCGGCGCATCCGCACGCGGCCTCCTTGGCGTGCTTCGCATGCGGCGCCGAGTCCGTGCCCAGAAAAAAGCGCGGATTGCCCGAGGTTGCCGCGGCGATCAGCGCCTGCCGGTGCGTCTCCCGCTTGAGGATCGGCAGGCAATACAGATGCGGTCGCAGGAAATTGCCCGCGAAGAGCGCGTTGCGCGACCACAGCAGATGATGGGGTGTAATCGTGGCGCCGACGTTGGCGGTGCTCTCGCGCACGAACGCGACCGCATCCAGTGTCGTGACATGCTCGAGCACGATCTTCAATGCCGGAAAATCGCGGACGATGCGTGTCAGCAGCGTGTCCACGAACACACGCTCCCGGTCGAACATGTCGACGGCGGGATCGGTGACCTCGCCGTGCAGCGACAGGACGACACCAAAGCGTTCCATCGCGGCCAGCACCGGGTACACGCGATCGAGCGACGTCACGCCGGAGTCGGAATTCGTCGTAGCGCCGGCGGGGTAGTACTTCACGGCGTGGACGAATCCGGAGGCTTTCGCGCGCTCGATCGCAGCGGGAGGCGTGTTGTCGGTCAGGTAGAGCGTCATCAACGGCGAGAATCGCGAGGACGCCGGCAATGCGGCGAGAATTCGGGCCCGGTATTCGCTTGCCGCCGCGACCGTGGCGACCGGCGGCTTGAGATTTGGCATGACGATTGCACGTCCGAAAACGCGTGCGGTATGCGGGACGACCGCGGCGAGGGCGGATCCGTCGCGGAAGTGCACGTGCCAGTCGTCGGGCCGGCCAAGCGTCAGCGTCATCGGTGCGGTGGTCATCGGAAGGCCTTGTTTTTCCGGGATTATACGGGGCTGGGCCCGGCGGCTTCCGCGACGGGAGGGCGCAAAGGGTCGAGCGCCGGCGGAGGTGGCGGCGCGGGCCCTTCGCGGGCTATAATGTGCAATTTAGTGCGGAGGGTGCATTCCGCAGGGTGAAGAGACGCAATGGCAGCCAAAACCGCAACCGCCGTCAAGAAAGTCCGCGAGCTGACCGACGAGGAAATCCTCAAGGCGCCCGAGAAGGACTACATGAACGAGGCGCAGCTCGCCTTTTTCAAGAAGAAGCTGGTCGAGCTGCGCGATCAGCTGCTGCAGAACGCCGACGACACTGGCGAGCATCTGCGCGAAAACGAAATCACGACCGACCCCTCGGACCGCGCCACGCTCGAAGAGGAATACACGCTCGAGCTGCGCACGCGCGATCGCGAGCGCAAGCTCCTGAAGAAGGTCGAGAAGTCGCTGCGAATGATCGACGACGGCTCCTATGGCTGGTGCGAGGAAACCGGCGAACCGATCGGAGTTCCGCGCCTGATCGCGCGGCCGACGGCCACGCTGTCGCTTGAGGCGCAGGAACGCCGCGAGCGGGTGCAGAAGCTCTACGGCGACGACTGATACGCGACGCCGGGCCGCGGATCGGCCCGCAGCAGCACGCCGCTAACGTACGCTTAGGTCCTCGCACACGCGATTGCGCGTTGCGCGCGACTGCGCACGCGCGCAACCTCGAGGAATGCCGGCAGTTGCGGTCCACGGCCGCAAATACCCACTGGGCGAAAGCGGCTTCTTCACACCCGATGGCGGCCATCGGCAGACACGGCCATGTACACGGCTGTGCTAGACTTTTTTCGCCAGTCGTACAACAAACAACCTGAGGAGGAGCCCAATGGCTGCGATCTTCCAGTCCCTCGGCCGCACCGTGATCGCGGGAATCGTGCTGCTCATCGTCATCATCGCCGTCGTGGGCGCCGTCACGGGGCAGATGATCAACCTCGACATGAACTGGTCGAGATTCTTCATGCGTTGGCTGCACGTGCTTTCCGGCGTGATGTGGATCGGCCTGCTGTGGTATTTCAACTTCGTGCAGATCCCTTCGATGCCGAAGATCCCGGACGAGCAGAAACCCGCCATCGGCAAGGTCATCGCGCCGACAGCGCTCTTCTGGTTCCGCTGGGCGGCGCTCGCGACCCTTGTCACCGGTGCGCTGCTTGCGTGGATGAGCGGTTACATACTGCAGGCGCTCTCGCTGCAAAAGCCGTTCTACGCAATCGGCATCGGAATGTGGCTCGGGCTGGTGATGGCCTTCAACGTCTGGTTCATCATCTGGCCCAACCAGAAGAAGGCGCTGGGCATGGTCCAGGTCACTCCGGAGGAAAAAGCCGCCGCGGCGCGTACGGCGATGCTCACCTCGCGCGTCAACACGATGCTCTCGATCCCGATGCTTTTCTGCATGGTGGCGCAGCAGAACGGCGGCCTCTAAAGAGCCGCGCGCGCCTTTCGGAAACGCGGCTTCGGCCGCGTTTTTTTGTGCCCCGGGCGGCGCTGGGCAAGGTGCTCGATAAGGCATACCCGCCGACTGCTCGATTCAGCTCGGCAGGTGCCGCGAAGGCAAGGTCAGCGAAAGGGAATGCGCAGCCCTCGTCGCGGGAGAGGAAAGGCGCGTAAGACCGGCCCTCGCGGGATCGACAGTAGAATCACTTCGTCCTCATTTCCTTCTTTCCGAACCGAGATCCAGCGCTTTCCCGCCTTTCCCTTTGAGGAGAGTTCCGCGTGTTTTTGCTTCCGCCGTTGCCATTTGCCGAAAACGCGCTCGAGCCGGTCATTTCGGCGCGTACGATGTCGTTTCACTACGGTAAGCACCACAAGACCTACGTCGACACCGTCAACAATCTCGTCAAGGGCACCGACTACGAGAACGCGTCGCTCGAAAAGATCATCAACGAGACGGCGGGCAGGGCCGACAAGGCGGGCCTCTTCCACAACGCGGCGCAGGCCTGGAACCACACGTTCTACTGGAACAGCCTCAAGGCCAACGGCGGCGGCAAGCCATCGGGCGACATCGCGGAAATGATCGATGCCGCGTTTGGCGGCTACGATAATTTCAGGAAGGAATTTTCGGCGACGACCGTCTCGCAGTTCGGCTCGGGGTGGGGCTGGCTGGTGCTGGACGGCGGCGCGCTCAAGATCGTGAAGACGGGCAACGCCGACGTGCCTTTCACCAAAGGTCAGAAACCGCTGCTCGCCATCGACGTCTGGGAGCACGCCTACTATCTCGATCGACAGAACCAGCGCGCTGGGTACGTCGATGCTGTGATCGACAAGTTGCTCAACTGGAATTTCGCCGCGCAGAATCTGGGCTGAGCGCCGAAACTGCGCGGTCTATAGCGTTTGGCGCTGGCGTGCCGGCCATGTCAACGGCCGGCTCATCCGGCCGTTAACCGTTGCCTTGCCCAGGTTGCCTTGTAGGGGCCCACGCTTGGGAACATAATCCATTACTCTATTCCACCGGCATATCCTGCCGATTTGATGGCCCTTTTTCCCAAACTGCCGGCAAAAAAACCCGACCCCGCGAAGCCAAGTGCAGCACCCGCGGCGAGCGGGGCGGAACCTCGTGTGCCGGCTTCGGCACGCGACGTCGCCGTGCAGGCGCAGGGCCGCCGCATCGCTCCGGAACGGCCGCGCGCCGAGCCCGCCGGCGAGATCTCGGTCACCGGCGCGAGTCTCATCGACTTTTCGCCGGTGCGGACGACGATCGAGGTCGGGCAAACCAATCCCGGCCTGTGCGCGGTGCTTGAAAACGCGGCGCTGCTGTACGCGGGCGGCCAGATTCAGCCGGCGCGCGACCTGCTTCAAAAGGGTGTCCAGAACGATCCGGAGACGCGGCAATCGCCGCTCGCCTGGCTTGCGCTGTTCGATTTGCAGCAACGGGCGAACGACCGCGCCGCCTTCGACGAGTTTGCTCTCCAATACGTCGTGCAGTTCGAGCGGTCGCCGCCGAGCTGGGAGGAAAACACAAGCACGCGAGTGCCCACGGCGAGCCAGAAGAACACGGCGGCCGGCTACGCGGCGCTCACCGGCAAATTGACTGCCGCCTCGGCGTCGCAAATCGAGACGTTGCGGCGCACGATGGCCAAGCCAGGCGTGCGCGCCAAGCTCGATCTGGCGGCGGTTGCAGGTTTCGACGACTTCGGCGCGAAGCTGCTCGCCAATGCGCTCGCGGAAGCGCGCAAATACCGTTACACGTTGACGCTGCAGCGAACGGAAAAAGTTCGGGCCGCGCTGAACATTCTGGTGCGGCGTGGCCGAGACGCCGGCGAAGGCGCCTGGATGCTGGTGCTCGAGCTCCTGCAATTCGAAGGCCAGCAGGAGCCCTTCGACGAGCGGGCGATCGAATACGCGATCGCGTTCGAGCAGTCGCCGCCGTCGTGGGAGCCGCCCGTCGTCCCTGTCGCCGAGACTCCGGCGACCGACGCCGTGGCCGGCGCCGTCGACGACGGCCAGGTCGATCGCAGCGTTCAGGCCGGCGTGGAAATGGTCGTGTGGAACGGCGTTCTGACCGGTTCGAGTACACAGCAGATGGCCCTGGTTTCGGAATACTCCTACAACCATGCGGTCGTGCCGATCGACTTGTCGGCCGTCGAGCGCATCGATTTCGTGTGCGCGGGTTCGCTGCTCAACGTCATCAATCGCGTGGAGTCGCAACGCAAGGCAGTGCAGATCGTCGGCGCATCGCCGATCATTCGCGCGTTGCTGCTGCTCATCGGCATTTCGCCGCGACACTTCCTCAAAAAGCCGCAGTAGCCAAGCCATGGTCTTGCCGTTCGTGTGTCGCGCGCAGTCAGTGCGCCTGCGTTCACTCAGGCTTTCAAGTCGCATGCGCGCGCAACTGAACGGGCGCGCAGCGCCTTATGATCGGCGCGCTTCGTGCTCTTTCTACACGAAAGGCGCGCGGCCGCCCGAAGCCTTTCGTGCTGACTCCATTCGGGCGCAAATTACGGGGCCGGGCGAAGCCTGCCGACGCAATTTGCGCACGTTACGATAGATGGAACCCTTTCACGGTACGACGATACTTTCCGTGCGCCGCGACGGCGCGGTGGCACTAGGCGGCGACGGCCAGGTCACGCTCGGCAACGTCGTGATCAAGGCCACGGCGCGCAAAGTGCGCCGGCTGTATCACGATCGCGTTCTCGCCGGATTTGCGGGCGCGACGGCGGATGCGTTTACGTTGTTCGAGCGCTT
>Ga0184626_10000737_pt1 | contig 10619 bp, 10 predicted proteins | sample PLM3_60_b1_FD_133142 | JGI IMG/M metagenome (GOLD analysis project Ga0184626, IMG submission 133142) | Groundwater sediment microbial communities from an aquifer in East River, Colorado, USA - PLM3_60_b1 | ecosystem: Environmental > Terrestrial > Soil > Riparian zone | place: USA: East River... | reverse complement strand
GACTTGCTCGGCCTGATCGACCGCAAGGGGCGGGTCGTGCTCGCGCCGGAATTCGAGGACTTGAAGATCGGAGACGGACTCATCGTGGCCCGCAAAGGCTACCGCGTCGCGTATTTCGATCGTACCGGCGCGATGGTGATCCGGCCGCAGGACAAAGTTTCGCAGCCGTTCGCAGAGGGACTCGTCCCGATCCCGAGCGGCAAAGGCATGGGTTACGCCGACAAATCGCTCAACGTGGTGATCGAGGGGCCATTCGCGCAGGCACAACCGTTCTCTACCGGATTGGCGGCGGTCGCCGTTTCCGACGAGTGGGGCGTGCCGAAATTCGGCTACATCGACAAGACCGGGAAGCTCGTCGTCGCGGCACGGTACGACAAGGCGGCGCCGTTCATCGACGGCGTGGCCCGCGTCGAGGAAAAGGGACGCCCGCGGCTCATCGACCGGACCGGCAAGGACTTGACCCCCGCGAACGTCGACTTCGGCGGCATCACGCGCGAAGGGATGACGCGCGTGTGGGTGGGCCGCGCGCAGGGGTTCGCGGATGCGCAAGGACGCCTCGCCGTCGCTGCCGAATACGATGGCGCGCGTGAATTCCAGGAGGGTCTCGCGACCGTCCTCAAGGGCAAGGTCTACGGCTTCGTGGACAAGACGGGACGCGTGGTGATCGCGCCGCGCTTTGAACAGGCGGAGTCCTTCTCCGACGGACTCGCGCTGGTGCGCGAGGACGGCCGCTACGTATACATCGATCGCAGCGGCAAGGTCGTGCTGCAACCGGACGCCGAACGGCTCTTTCCGTTCGCCAGTGGGCGCGCGGTGTTCGTCAAGGACAAGAAATACGGCTTCATCGACAAGTCCGGACGCGTCACGATACCGGCGACGTATTCCTACGCCCGGCCGTACCAGGGCGGCCTCGCCTTCGTGCTGGAGAAGGGCAGATCGCTGTACATCGACGACAAGGGTGCGGTGGTGTGGAGCAAGCCGTGACAACGGCGGCTCGTCTATCCCTGGCGTTCGTTCGCGGCGGTCGCTCCGACGTCGAATAGTGTCGCCACGAACGTCGTCAATACGCGCGGCACGGTGAATCCAGGCGTCAGGCCCGTGACATCTAAACGGGATTGACCCGCCGATCCGGACACTGGACCGCTACCCGTTCGCGGCCTTGAACGTGTCGAAGGCGATGACATCCCAGTCCGTAACGGCGTCGGCACGCGCGCCACCCGAGACGAGCGCGAATGCCAATACGGCGACGGCGGGCACCAGGCGGGCGCGCATTCGTGTGGTCGTCGCTCGGTGGGTTCGCCCCATCGTGGCATGGGTGATGGCCAGAGTATCCATGGTTTCCTCCGTAACGTTGGTAACGCGACGCCGCGCAACCCCGCGGGCAACGCAGACAGTCGCTGTGACGGCGGGCGGTGAACACGGGCGTCGCGTGAGGCATCGTGACCTCGATCACGATCGCCGTCCAGCGGAAAGTTCCGCTGTCGCTGTTCCGCGGAGCGCTATCATCCACGTCTGAACCACGGAGTCAGGCTCTGAACATGAGGAGGTATCGGGAAGGCTTTTCCATGATCGAAATCATGGTCGCGATCGCGATCGTCGCGATTCTGGCGACGCTGGCCATTCCCAGCTTTCAGGGAAGCGTCGTCCGTGATCAGATCGTTTCCGCGATGCCGTTAGCAGACATCGCGAAAAAACCCGTCGCGCTGTCGTGGGCAGTCCATCAGACGTTACCCGCGGACAACGCCGCCGCGGGCCTGCCGGCGCCCGGCAAGATCGTCAACAACTACATCAGCGCAGTGGCGGTCGAGGATGGTGCGATCCAGATCACCTTCGGGAACAACGTGAACAGCGGCATCGCCGGCAAGATCCTGACGCTGCGCCCGGCGGTGGTCGACGACACGCCTGTCGTGCCGGTCGCGTGGGTATGCGGTCATGCGGCCGTGCCCGGCAACATGACGGCCAAAGGAGAGAACAGGACCACGATCCCGAGCGGCTATTTACCCGTCAATTGCCGCGGCAGTGCCCAGTAGCCACGCACAACGCGCATGCCCGCCGGCGACCGACAATGGGTCGCCGGCGGAGCCGCGCACCGATCACTTGAAAGCGTAGCGGACCGAGCCGTAGACGAAACGCGCGCGTGGATCGTAGTACGACGGATCGTAGCCGCTCTGGAACGTGAGATTCGAGTTGGTCAGCGGCGGATTGGTGTCGAACATGTTCTTGACACCGAGCGTCAGCGTGAACTGCTTGAACCCGGTGTAGGTACCCTGCAGGTCCCATAGACTCATGCTACCCACGCGACGCAGGTTGCTATCGGGATCGGTTTGGACGTCGATATAGGAGCTTTGGTAAGTGTTGCCGAGCGTTGCCGTCCACGGGCCCCGTTCCCACGTCGCGGCGATGTAGCTCTTCCAGCGCGGTGCGATGCCCGTGGCAACGGCCTGGAACGCCGAGGAGATGAAACCGAGGAAACTGCCGTCCGGCTGCAGGACGTCGTACTGGATGTAGTACGTGCCCGTCACCAGCGCGCTGAAGCGTCCATAACCGGTTTCCGGCGACTTGTACCGCGCATCGACATCGATGCCCTGGATCTTGACCCGGCCGAGATTCACGAATCGCTGGTCGATCGCGGTGATCGGGCACGGCGGCCCGCCCGCGCACGTCGCGGCTCGCGTGACCAGCGAGCTGTAGGTACTGTAGAGCGCCGGGTCGAGGATGGTGGAGATCGGCACGCCGTTGCTGACGAGATTCTCCGCATCCAGGTAGAACCAGTCCGCGCCCAGCGAGATCCCGGGTACCGGTTCCCATACGCCACCGATCGTCGTCTGGTTGGCGGTTTCCGGCTTCAGCGCCGGGTTGCCGCCAAAGGTCACCGTGTACTGCGTGTTGCAATCCGGGTTGTTCGGATCGGTTGGATCGGGACAGCGCAACGGATCGGAGACGCCCGCTTGCGACAGGCCGGGGGTGGACGGATTCCACAACTGATACAGCGTGGGCGCCTTGAAGCCGCTTCCCCACGAACCACGCAGCAGCAACGATGGGACGGGTTGCCACCTCAGGCTGACTTTCGGATTGGTCGTGCTGCCGAAATCGCTGTAGTGGTCGTACCTGACCGCAACGTTGCCTTCGAGATTTCTCACGATCGGAATATTGAGCTCGCCATACACCGCCCACGCCGTACGTGAATTGCTGATGTTCTGCAGGTTGCCGCCATACCCGGAGACATCGCCCGTCTGCAGCAGCGGGTTCGGATTTTGCGATAGCGTTTCCCTGCCCGCCTGGACACCGACGGCCAGCGCAAGCATGCCCGCCGGCAACTTGTAGATATCGCTCGATCCCTTGAGGTCGACGCCGTATCCGTACAGTTTGCTGTTGAACGTCTCCGCGTTGTAATTCGCGGCCTGGATTTCCTGCGTGATCGCAGGCGTATTGGGCCCGAACAGATTGACCCTGCCGCTGTTCAGGATCGGCAGGATCGTGGAAAAAAGCGGGAAGCCGCCGTTCAACTGTTCCTTGCTCGTGTTCTGGCTGTAATTGAACGAGCCGTCGAAGTCCCAATTCCATGCGCTGCCTTTGGCGCCGGCAACGATTTGCCACCCTTCGTTGGTGTCCGTCGTGTCGCGATTGCCGCACTCGACGCACCGGTAGCGCACATTGAGCGGCTGCCCGTTGACGCCGGCGGCGATCGCCAGCGCCGTCGGGTAGAACGGGGTCCCCGGTTGCAAGAGAATGTCGGACGCGCCGGTCGCGGTCGCCGTTGTGAAAATCTGGTCGGAGAACGGGTTCGGCTGGATGACGAAGCGCGTTTCCTGCTTCGAATACAAGCCGGTCAGGTAAGCCTGCCAGTTGTTGTTGATCTGATAGCGCGCGGACCCGAAGAGATTGAGCTGTTTGGTATCAGGGAGTGTTTCCACGCCCGCATACGCCGCGGGATCGAAGCGACAGCGGTTGCCGACCACGATCGACGGTGCGCATTCCGGGAACCCCGGGTTGCCGATGCCGCCGGTCGAGATGAAGCCGGGAAAGGTCTGGCCCGATGTCGTGTTGAGGTTGATGTCGGGACGGTAATTGGTGTTCGAGAAATCGCGATCCCGTTGCAGCAGGCTTTTCTGCTCCTGATAGTTGACCGAGACGAACGCGTTGTAATTGTCCTTGGTGAGATCGCCAATGCCTGCCGTGGCCATCACCTGATACTGTTCGCCGCCGCCGCTGCGTGTGGGCGCGCCGTACCACGCTGTCGCGTCGAGGCCGGAGAAGTTCTGGCGCATGATGAAATTGATCACGCCCGCGATCGCGTCGCTGCCGTAGACCGCGGAGGCGCCGTCCTTCAATACTTCGACCCGATCGATCGCCGCAAACGGGATCGCCGCCAGGTTCACGCCCTCGGCGCCGGAGATCCCGCCCGAGAATGTGCCGAGCCGCTTCCCGTTGACCAGCACGAGCGTGGAGGTGCCGCCGAGTCCGCGCAGCGACGCGGTCTGGTTGCTGAACGTGGTCGCGCCGATGACGTTGCCGACCGAGACGTTGCCCGCGCTGTTGCTCGCCGAGATCAGGCTCATGATCTCCATCGCATTGGTCGCGCCGCTGCGCTCGATTTCCTCGCGATTGATGATCTGCACAGGCAGCGCACCTTCGCCTTCGATGCGCTTGATGTTCGAACCGGTGACTTCGACCCTGATGTCGGCCGCCAGCAACTGCGATTCGGGGCTCGCGAAGATTGCAGCGACCGCGCTCGCAACCAGGAGCCGCTTGTGCCCGATGCGTGTAGCGTTCATACGCTGGTACCCCCTAAGAAATGGCGCTCGGTTTGTTGGAACAACCTGCCGGCGTTCAGCCGGAGGCTGTTACGCGAAGCCTACGAAGCGCGCGCAGAGGGTCGCAATCGCTGGTTGGTGAACGGGGAAGGTACGAGGGTGAACGGGAGGTAAACGTGCGCAAATTGCGTGACCGGGAGCGGCTTCGCCGCCGCCCGCGCAATTTGCGCCCGGGCGTGCCAAAAAAGCGGAGCGCGTTGCGCTCCGCTTTTTTGTCCCGAAGGCAGTCAGAGGAGAAAGCTTCGGACGGCCGCGCGCTTTCCCCCGGAAACGGCGGGAAGCGCGTCGATCAGATGGCGCTACGCGCCCGTTCAGTAACGCGCGGGCGAGCTGACAGCCTTCGATGCGCGCATGCGTTCATTGGGGCTTTCAAGCCGCATACGCGCGCTACTGAGCATCGGCGAAGCCGACCGCGATCGGCGCGCTTCGTGCCTTTTCTACACGAAGGGCGCGCGGCCGCCCGAAGCCGTTCGTGCTAACTTGCATCGGGACCAAAACACGTAGCGCGCAGTGGAGTGACCCCTCCGGACTGGACCAAGCTGGAAGCTGAAGTGATAGGCTGGCTGGGCCTTTCGCGAGGAGAAGGTCATGGCTACTAGAGGTTCGCAACGGCGACATAGTCCGCAGTTCAAGCTGCAGCTGTGTCAGGAGCTTCGCGCTGGCGCACTAACGCGTGTGGAAGCCGGCAAGAAGTATGGCTTGGCGTATAGCGTGATGCAGCATTGGTTGCGGCAATACGATCGCGGTGAGCTGACTGGCGACGTGGCCGAGGCGACCGTGGTGGGGGAGTACGAAGCCAAGATCGCCGCCTTGGAGCGCAAGGTCGGACAGCTGACCATGGAGCTCGAGCTCCTCAAAAAAACCCCGTGCCTGCGACTCGTGAGCGACAGCGCGAGCTCATCGATCGTGACCGGCCCACCGGTTGTTCCATCCGGCGGGGGTGCCAAGTGATTGCGTTGCCGCGAAGCACGTTCTACTACCGACCGCGGGGGCGAGCGCTGGCGATCGCTGACCACGAGTTGGCGAGACTGATCCGGGAGGTGCAGCATAGCCTTCCCGGCTATGGGTATCGCCGCGTCACTCGTGAGTTGGGTCAGCGCGGCCATCAGGTCAATCACAAACGGGTCGCCCGGGTGATGCAGGAATATGACTTAGGCATCCGGCCTTACCACCGCTATGTGGCAACAACCAACAGTGATCATTCGTTGCCGCTGTTTCCCAACTTGTATCGCAACGTGATTCCGACCCAACCCGATCGGGTCTGGGTGGCCGACATTACGTATATCCGGCTGGTGGCGGGATTCTGTTACTTGGCAGCCATCCTCGATGCCTGTAGCCGCAAGGTGATCGGCTATGCGCTGTCAAGAAATATGGATGCGGAACTCGCGCTCGCGGCGCTGCGGGCGGCGGTACAGCATCGGCAGCCGCCTCCCGGCAGCTGTATCCATCATAGCGATCGCGGAGTTCAGTACGCCAGCTACGAATATCGGATGGCGTTGGCGCAGTACGGGTTGCTCGGCTCGATGAGCGCACGTGCCAATCCCTACCACAACGCGCAAGCGGAGAGCTTCATGAAGACGCTCAAGGTCGAAGAGGTCTATCTTGCCGACTATCGAACCTTCACTGACGTGACCGCGCGGCTGCCGCGCTTTATCGACGAGGTTTACAACACGAAGCGCATGCACTCGGCGCTCGGCTACAAGTCACCCGCCCAATTCGAGGTACAACTCGCCCAGCTTGCGGCCTGATCTGGTAACCACCTTGGTCCAGCTTCAGGGGGTCACTCCACGCAGCGCGGAGTGTTTTGGTCACGCTCGACAGAATGCCGAAGCGCGCGCTCCGAGGCGACTGGGGGTCCCCGCCGGAGGTGTGCCGCGCGGCTTCGGCACCAGTGCACGATAGCGTTGTCGACGCAATGCGGCGGGCTGATTGGCGGGCCGGACGTGCAACCTGGCGAACGGCGCCTCTTCAGGGGCGAACCGTCGCGACGAGGCATAGCCGATGCGACTGCTTGCCGCGCGAACGGTTTGACGGTATTGTTGTATGTGCATACAAATGCACATGTCAACGCTGGCGTCGGTCGCGGCGGCCACCCCGCAACGGTCGATCAGGAGATTCCGATGGCACGATCTGCCCTCCCTGCGGCAAACCACTGCGACGACGCGCTTCTCACCCGCTATGCACGACGGGGAAGCGAGTGCGCCTACGCGAATCTCAGGATGCTGGCGCGCGTCGCCGGCACCATCTATGACGAGGCACTGCGCCCTATCGATCTCCGGGCCGGCCAGCTCGCGCTGATGTGGGCGATCCTCGCGGCGGGCCCCGTGGAGATCGGGCGGCTCGGGGTCATCACCGTCACCGACCAGACCACGCTGAGCAGGACCATCGCGAAATTGAGGAAGGCGCGGCTGGTCAGCCTCCGCGCGGGAGAGGACCGGCGCGTCAAGTTCGTCTCGCTGACGCCAGCCGGCCGGCAGCGCTTCCAGGCGGCGATGCCGTATTGGGAAGAGGCGCAGCGCCGCGCCAGCGCGCTGGTTCCCCTCGACCAGGTGCGCACGCTGGCGCGGCAGGTTCGCCACGCGGCGCGGCGCACATCCTAGACAGACGCCGGTTCGCTCCGGGATTTTGCCGGTTCGATCCGTTCAGGCAGGCTGCATCGCGTGCGGCTTGCGCGTTGAAGCGATTCGCGCTAATTTAGATGTATATGCATTCTTTGTCCGGTGACGCTGGGGGTGTCGCCAGGGGTGCCCGCGCGGCACTATCGCCGTGGCGGCGGTGTGCGCCACAATGGGGTCACGCGCCATGCGAACGCGATCCGAAGGTCCCGCAGTCGACGGTGTGCAGGATGCGAAGGACCCGCGTTATCCGGCCGAGCCCCCGATGGCCGTCGTGGCCGGCGACACGTATCCGCTCACCAGAATCGCGGTCAAGTCCGTCAATCGCATCGCGATCGTCCAGGTCGCGACCATCATCCGCCTCGAAGCGGAAGATAACTACGTGCGCTTGTGGGCGGAGCGCCCCTATCTGCACAAGGAAACGCTAACCGGCTTGATGGCGCGGCTCGATCCGCTCGAGTTCCTGCGCATCCATCGCTCCCATGCCGTTAACGTGCGCTATGTCCGTGAGCTGCGCCCGCTGTTGCACGGCGAGTATCAAGTCATCCTGAGCGATGGCACGGAATTGACGTCGGGCCGCAGCTATCGCGCCGTGATCCAGGCGATGTTCGGCCTGGGTTAAACGTCACCGCCGCAGGCCAGCTCGAGATGGAAAATGGGATCCCGGTCTATCGGCTGCCGTCGGTCACGGTCGCCGTGAGCCGCAGTGCAGAACTCGCCAGGATCGCACGGGAAGAGCAACTCGCCCGGAAGTAAGGAGTCGGAATCGTCACCTTGCTATCCTGTGCCCATCTGGAGCACAAGGATGGCCGGGACATGACCAAAGCAGCAGTCGCAGTATTTGCATCGATACTTTCGCTGAACGTCGTTTCTGCCGTCGCCGCGACGGGTTACCAGAAGGCCTACTTTAGCGCGACCAGGCCCGGAAGCTGGGCGCAGTACACGATGCGAGTCGAGGGGCAGCCCGACATGGGCTATCTCAACACTCGCCTCTCCGACGAGGCAGGTCGGCAGCGCGTGCAGGTGCGCGTCGAATACCTGTCGGAGGGCAAGCTGACCTCCGCCTACACCGACTATGCGCTCAAGCCAGGGTACTCGCTCGAAAACGATGCGCTCGGCTTCGGGAAGGCGCTGGTCTCGATGAGCTCGCGCACGCCGGGTACGAAGCCCTACGTCATGCCGGCCGCGGCGCTCGACAGCGCACGCAAGACGATGCCGGACTACGCGGCATCCGCGCAGTTCGTCGGCACGGAAAACATCGGCGGCAAGGTCAGCGACCGGTACAAGTACACGCAGCGACATCCCGGCAACCCGGTACAGATCGAGACCGGCGAGATATGGCTCAACGAGACCGTCCCCTTCGGTCTCGTCAAGCAGAAGGCCATGACCAGGGAGGAATCGGGCAAGCTCGTCTCGCAATTCGAGATGCTGCTCGTCGACAGCGGCGTCAGTGTCGCAGCCACTCAGGATATGGCGGCGAAGAAGCCGGCGAATACCGTAGCGGCCGGACCCGTGCTGCTCGGGGACGCATTCAGGAAAGGACAGGTCGAACTGACAGTCACGATTGCTCCCGACGCCAGCAACGGCAAGAATTTGCGCATCACGTTCAGGAACAAGGGCGAACGACCGCTGCGCTTGACGATTCCTGCCGGTCCGACGACGCTCGACGTCGGCACGCCGCTCGACAAGCTTCGCCTCGAAGCCGCGGCCGCGAAATCCCTTGAAATCGCACCCGGCGCCACGTCGCCGGCGGTGGAGATGACGCAGACGGGTTCGCGGCGCGCCGTCCAGGGGTCGTTCGTGCTTTCGGTGTACGAGGGCACGCCGCTCTACAGCGGCAGCGTGACGGTCGACACCGTGAAGAAATAATCGGCCATCGCAGGACGATGTGATGTGCAGGCTAACCGTTGTTTGCTTGCCGACGCTGGTATGCGTTGGGCGGGTCCTCCTTTTCGCGTTATGCATCGGCGTTGCGGCCGCGCAGCCGGCGCCGCTCACGTCGTACACCGAATCAGTCGATCTCGCGGGCGAGGAACAGACGGTGGACGTCTACCGGCCCGGTATCGAATCGCCCGCGGGCGTTGCGATCGTTGCGCACGGCTTCACGCGCTCGCGTGTCCGGCACCGCGACCTGGGCCGCGCATTAGCGTCGGCGGGCGTGATTGCCGTCATCCCGGACCTGCCGAGCGTCATGGATCTCTGGGGAAACGGTGACGCCATCGCGGAGCTCGCGCAAAAGCTGGAAGCGGGGGCGTTAGGTCTGCCTCCCGTTGCGCGTTCGCACCTCGTGTTGATCGGCACGTCGGCCGGCGGATTGGCGACGGTGCTCGCGGCCGCCAAGCTGCCCGGCGTTGCCGGATGGATCGGGCTCGACCCGGTCGATCGGACCGGCAGCGGAAGCGACGCCGCGTCGCAATTGACGGCGCCGGCCGTCGTGATGCTCGCCGACCCCTCGGCGTGCAACCTCTTCGCCAGTGGACGTTCGATTGCCCGCGCCGTGCCTCATCTGTTGCGCACGACGTACATCGATGGCGCATCGCATTGCGATTTCGAGGATCCCACCAACAACCTGTGCCGGGCGCTGTGCGGCAGGTCGTCGGCCGCCATGCAGACGGTGATCCGCGACGAGACGGTCACCACTACGCTCGAAATGCTGCGTTCGGGTTCAGGTTCCACGACCGATGTCGACGCGAACGCCGCTCCGCGCGCGACCGAGTGAGCTCGATTCAGTCGCGCGCCGCGGTAACCTGAACCACCAACACGGGACTGACCACCCATGAAGCTCACCATCCTGGCGCCGGGCCACTTCCACGCGGCGCTGGTGCAGAAGAAGATGTACGCCGATATCGAGCCTGCGGTGCACGTCTACGCGCAGGAAGGGACCGACCTCGACGACTACGTGCGCAAGATCGAAAGCTACAACGCGCGTGACGAAGACCCGACGGCGTGGCGCCTGCAACTCCATCCGGGCGCGGATTTCCTCGAGCGATTTGTTGCAGACAGGAACGGTGACGTCGTCGTCATCTCGGGCAACAACCAACGCAAGACGGAATACCTGTCACGCGCGGTTGCCGCGGGCGTCCATACGCTCGCGGACAAGCCGATGGCGATCGACGCGACGGGTTTCGCGGCCCTGGGCCGCGCGTTTGTCGTGGCGCGGGAGAAAGGCGTCCTCCTCTACGACATCATG
>Ga0184626_10000736_pt1 | contig 10620 bp, 8 predicted proteins | sample PLM3_60_b1_FD_133142 | JGI IMG/M metagenome (GOLD analysis project Ga0184626, IMG submission 133142) | Groundwater sediment microbial communities from an aquifer in East River, Colorado, USA - PLM3_60_b1 | ecosystem: Environmental > Terrestrial > Soil > Riparian zone | place: USA: East River... | reverse complement strand
CGGAAAAAGAGAAAGAGTAAGCCAGTCGCTCTGGTTTGCCATTGCGTAGCGGAGACGGACGTTTAGGAAAAATACCGGTAAATGAGCCGCTTCGGGTGAATGATGGCCAAATACAAAGCGCGTAGTTTGCCGGGGATGCCGCAGCGCGGCGTGAAGAGATCCTTGAGCATCAGCCCAAGCGGAATCCTATGTTTGGGAAACTTTTCCTGGCCGATGTTGCGGACGCCGTACTTTTCTTTGCTCTCCTTCAGCACGTAGAGGACGCTGCCACCGCCGGCTTCTTTGTCGCCGTAGGTGTAGCCACCCACGGCTGCGGCCTGCTTCCTGGCTTTATCGGCAATTTCTTCAGTAAAACCGAAGTCTAGAGCGTCGACGGGGCAGGCCTGGACGCAGAAAGGCTGCTTGTCCTCGCTGATTCGGTCGCTGCACATGGTGCACTTGCTGGCTTTGCTCGTGATGTCATCCTTAGTGATGACATCCCAGGGACAGGCGTGGATGCAATATTCGCAACCGATGCAAGTTTGCTGGTTGATGACCACCGGTCCTTCTTCATACTTTGTGATTGCTTCAACGGGACAGACGGCGGCGCAGGCAGGAAAGTCACAATGCATGCAGCTATTGCGGGCCCAGAGGGGGGCGAGTCCTTCGAGCACCGGGGGCTCGATGGTAATCCAAGTGGTGCTCGACAATTCGTAGAGAGTCGTGCGCGGATGATCGTTCCAATCCTTGCAGGCCTGCACGCAGTGGCGGCAGCCGATGCACTTGGTCGCATCGAATAAAATGCTTCGCGGTTTGCCATCTAGGAGACGACCCGTAGGAACGAGGTTGCCGTATTGTTGAGTCAAAGCCTCGGTTGGAATTTTGGCCATTAAATATCCTTTCCAGAGTTACACTTCGTTGACGATTTATCACTTCCGTTTCCCGTCCGTCAACAAGCTCACGGAGGAAAAAGCATGCCTGGCTGACCCGATCCGTTTCGAGAGCCGGGCATACACCCCCTATTGACGCTGCCTCGGAAAAAAAGTAAAAGACGCCCCACTCGGTGTGTCCCAGGCAACATGGGATAAATACAACTTCGGAGGGATGCTATGAGACCGATTACAATCAGATCATTGTGCTGCACGGTTGCAGCCGTTTTGCTCGCGGGTTGCGGAGTTCAGATGGGTGATAATTCTGCCAGAACGCCGGTCACCGGCTCGGCCGGGGGCGCGACGGCGCAAAATGCCAATGCCAAACTTGAACACTGCGATCAATCGCTTGGGACTTTGGCTGTGGTCGAAGACCAGACAGCGCCCTGGTACTACCGGCTCACCCGCGAGTACAAGCTGACCTCGACGGTTCCGCTGATTCGCCTACTGGTCCAGCAGTCTAACTGTTTTGTGGTCGTCGAGCGCGGCCGCGCATTTGGCCAGATGCAAACGGAGCGCGCCCTGAATCAGGCAGGTGAATTGCGCCAGGGAAGTAACTTCGGGCAAGGACAGGTCGTTGCCGCCGACTATTCACTTAATCCAATGATCACGTTCAGCCAAAAGGACACTCGCGGTGTTGGGGGCGTACTGGGCGGGATTCCGTACGCCGGCGCATTCGGAGCGCTGGCGGGAAGCCTCAGGACAAGCGAAGCCTCGACGACGCTCACGCTAGTCGACAACCGGTCGGGCGTGCAATTGGCCGCGGCCGAAGGGGCCGCGTCGAATACCGATTTCGCCGCGTGGAGTGGCTTCTTCGGATCGGGCGGTGGCGGAGGCCTCGGGGGATATACCAATACACCGGAGGGCAAAGTGCTGGCTGGAGCCTTTGCGGACGCGTACAACCGGCTTGTCGGTGCCGTGAGAAACTACAAGGCTCAGGAGGTTAAGGGTGGACTAGGGACCGGCGGAACATTGGGGGTACAAGGAGGCTCGACTCCTGCATCGCAAACTCTCGATCCGGCACCTGCAACCAAACCGGCAGCGAAGCCTGCGCCTAAAGCAGCGACCCAAACTGCCCCTAAGAAGTAGATTCGACTTGATTGTGGGTTTATGATCAAAACCCGGCTTGGGAATTATCCCAGCCGGGTTTTGCTGTTTCTGCGCTAAGAAACAGTAACCAGCGCGGCCTAATGACTTCGGGCGCTAATCTCGGAGTGTGCTCAAGAACTGCCACATGTTCTAAGCACCTAAAATTCTCGCTAGTCCAGCTGGCACCACTCCGTAAATTCTTCCAACCCTAACTGATCGAGCGTGTTCTTGAACGGACGACCTGTTCGCTCGTGACGGCCTGAGAGGCGGTAATATTCGAAAATAAGATCCGGTAGCCACTTGGCGATGGTGAAGCCTTTGTATTTGCCGTCAGGGATGGGTTCCAAAAACCTTGGGCCGACGTCTTGCCAGTCGAAATCGGCGATCCAGCCTCGCTGGGTGCCGAAGAGGCTTTGCAGAATCATGCTGCGTTGGCCGGCTTCGAGAGCTTGATTCATAGTGAAGTTCCAGCCGGTGATTGCGTTGAATGCATCGACGATGCTGTTCAATCCATCCGGCTTTTGGTTCATCTGGGCGAACCAACAACCGCCGAAGATGCCGGTGAATTGACGGTATTGTTCAGATAGGACATGCGACCACGCCCAGCCATCGGGCTTGTCCGCTACAAGGGGACCCCAATCTTCTCTGTAGCGAAGATCGGGTGGCGGTTTAGTCGAACCGCCGCCTTGCGGCTTCATGCCGCCGCTGGCCACCAGCTCGCGCAACATTTGACCCAGCATGGGTCGCCACTCGTGCATCGCAGGGGTTCCGCCTTTGGTATGGACCGCCCACTTCGGCGCGTCGCCACCAATAGCCTCGGCGAGCTGTTTAGGACCCTCTGCCAGAAGATTGCCGAGCCAACCTTCGCGCCGCGCTGCCATATCTAATAGTTTGCCGACCGCTTCTACGTTGCCCCATTCGAGCTTCAAGCCATTGGTCTTCTCAGGACCAAGAAGTCCTTTTTCCCATGCCTCGAAGGCGACGCCGGCGCCGCATGAGAAGTGGCTGCACTCAATGCCGAGATTGTTGATCTTCTCGGCGAGGTACAACACTGCGTTGCCTTTGATCCCAAGATTGAAAAAAGTATCTAGCCACTCGCCGCCGGCGTTAAAGTGGACGACGGTTCCTTTGAATTCCCCTTCGCCGAGCTTGGCGTCCCAAGGGCAGAGCCTGGCGCACTGGAAGCACGGCCGGAGCACTACCTCGTTTTCGCCGAAGCCGCGGATGTGCGCGGGTGAGAGTTCAGTACTGCGCCAGTTTAAATTGTTCAGCACTCCCCAAGCTTCACCGTGGCCGTACTTGGTTTTCTTTTTCTTAACGTCGTGTTGTTCGAGCGTTTTGCGCCAGCGCCAGCCGGCGTCGACTAGCTTCGCCTTGTCACGAAAACTCGGCCGCCTTGTGCCGTGCACGACGATCGCTTTGAGCTTCTTCGAGCCGAGCACCGCACCGCCGCTGTGCGCGGCGAAGTGATTGTAGTCGTTGGCCAGCATGGCGGCGCGATTCAGGTTTTCGCCGGCGGGGCCGATGCAGAGAATTTTTGCCTCCCGGTGGCCCACGGCTTCGCGTAAACGATCTTCCGTCGCGCGGGTGCCGAGGCCCCAGAAATTCGCGGCGTCGCGCAGCTCGGCCTTGCCTTCGTTGATGTAAAGATAAACGGGCTTTGAAGAAGCGCCGGAGAGGATGATACCGTCGTACCCCGCCGCTTTGAGATAGGTCGCCCAGTAGCCGCTCGTCGCCCCGCGTCCGAGCGTCGTGTTGGTGAGAGGGCTTAGATACACAGCGGTCATCTTCGTGCCCCCGGGGGTGAAGCCGTTGCCGGTGAGCGGACCGGTCATCATGACGACGATATTCTCCGCGCCAAACGGCGTGGCGTCCAGGGGCAATTCCCTCAACAAAATGTACGAAGCTAATGCTTGCCCGCCGATGAATTTTTTCAGGATGGGCTCTTCGGGCAGATTCTCATCGCGCAACGTCCCGGTCGTGAGATTAACCCGCAGGATCTTGCCCATGTAACCACCGGGGAGAGGGGACTGACGTTGAGACGGGAATAGGCTCATTGTTGTATAGACGTCTTATGTGGTTGCACAGTTCAAAACGTTCAAAGCATTCCAGTTGTTCAAGCCCCCTCTCTTCTCTCCCCCCGCGACGGGGGAGATGTAAGAGGGGGAAAGTGGTCGCATCGGCATCCGCAACGACATCAACCTGATACGGGTCAATGGCCGCCGAAGATTGCCCGCATTTCTTCGCCCGCTGGTCCATATTCTTTCGCCAAGCCCGGATCGCTGGCGAAGAGCTTGACCTGCCGCAGCGAGAATACTTTTGGATCAATGTCGCGGTGGCCGGGAATTCTCCCCTGGTCGCGCAGCATTTTCTGGCCGTCGGCCGAAAGAATGAAACTCATGAGTAGTTTGCCGGCGTTAGGATGAGGGGCGGACTTGGCCAAGGCGGCCGGATGGACATAAGTAATCACCGGCTCATCGAAGACGTACTGGACGGGACCACCCTGTCCCTTGATGCGCGCGACTATGTGAGCGTAGGTATTGGTTACAACATGAAACTCACCGGCGGCGAGGAGTTGGGCGGTGATATTATGCCCGTCGCGCACGCCGGGCTGTTGCGCAGCGAGCGCCTTGAGAAATCCCCTGGCTTTCTCTTTGCCCATGCGCCGCTGTAAACTTACATACCACTCCGGATCTTGAAGGTTGACGCCGATCTTGCCTTTCCACCTCGGTGCGAGCAAATCCTCGTATTTTTTCGGCGCTTCGTTCGGAGCGAGGAGCTGCGTGTTGTAGGCCATGGTATTGAGCAGCGAGTGGACGTTGATCCAATGGCCGTCGGGATCCTTGAAGCCCTCCGAGTAGGCGGACGCCTCAGCAGGAACAAACTTCTGCGTGAGTCCTGCTTCTTTCATGAGCTGGACCTGAAATCCGGCCGAAGTCACAACGTCCACGGCGAAACGGCCTGCCCTCGCTTCCGTTAGTGCGCGCTGCAGAACCCGCTCGCTGGTGGCACGGTAGAAGGACGGCTTGATGGTCGGATATTTTTTCTTGAATGCATCGATGAGGGTGACGATCTGCTCGTTGTTCAACGAGCTGTAAAGAACGACTTCGCCTTCGATTCTGGCCGACTCTTCTAGCGTCGCCGCGTTTGGAACCGACGTCAGCAGAAACCACGCGGTGAGAACCAAAAACAGTAAAGTGCCAAGTTGTTGCAACTTCATCTGCTCGCTCAATCAAGCATGGCCGACAAAGAGGTCGTCCATCGACAACGCGGTTTTCATAAGACCCTGTTCGATCTGGTAGCGATTCAATGCCGCCAGAGAGCGCTTTTCATTCTCGCCCATCACATAGGCATAAGGATCTTCCCCGAGTACGTCTCGCTCTTTCGCATACCCGGCGATTTCCTTGGCGTCCATGTACTCCATCGAGCCGTCTCGAGCTTCCATAAAAGCGCGCGTCAGCTTCCCGGGGAAGTCGGGATAACGTTCCACGATTTCGCGGCGGATCGAAAGCACATGCATGATCGGGTTGATGCCCGTTTGCTTCGTGTAGTGAATGATTTCCTCGTTGTTTTCGAAGAGCGGCTTTACGCCCGGGTACGCCGCCATCATTGGCGGGGTCTCACCGCCGCCGAATAGTCCCAGGTAGCCCGAGTCGCCCGGCACGACAGCGCCGTGCAGTGCGCCTTCACTCAACATCTTGGACAGTTGCAGCTTCTCCTGGCCGAAAGGCGGCGGTGGATCGATGCGCTCCACTTTGACGGGAAGTTCGTGGCCGATGAAAACTTCCCGGCCGGAGACGAACCATTGCATGTCCGTGGTCTTGATGTTGTGGGCGTCGAGCAGGTAGCCGCGCGCCCAGACGACAGCTGTTGCTCCGTAGCGGAAGCAGCCGAATTTTTTGCCTTTAAGTTCGGAGGGCTGTTTCAATTTACCTTCGCAATAGTAGATGTTTCGCTGGCGCGGGCCGCGTTCAAAAAACACGGGGATAGCCAGAAGCTCCTGCCCCTTTTCGATGGCGCGTAGCAGGCTTGCCGCGGAACATTCGCCGACGTCCCACTGGCCGTGCAGAAACTTATAGTGACGCTCCCCGGAGGACACAAAGTTGGGGTCAATGTCCAGTTCATAGCCCTCGACGCCGACCTTGCCATCGATCATCGCGCGGCAACGGGGATGATCGGGTAGACCGAGGGTGATACGAGGTTTGTTTGCCATAGGGATTTCCTTTCTCAGCTACGAAAATTCAAGATATGAGTTCAAATCGTTCCAACCGTTCCAGTCGTTCCAATCGTGTCTGGAATAGGTGGAACGTTTAAAACCATTGGAACGATTGGAACCATTCGTTCAACGCGCACCTCCGAAAATCTCGCGATAGCGGTTGCCGATCGCCTGGTACCTTTTTCCGATATCGAAGATGTCGGGCATACGCACGTCCTGACCTTCGAGGAGCTGGCTTTCGGGTGATTTGACTTTAGAATGGGCGGGCATGCGGTTGGTCGTCACGATGACTTTTTGCCCTTCCTCGGAGAGCAGATAATCAATAAACAACGCGCCGGTATAAGGCCGCGGCGCATTGGCGCTCATGAATACCAGGCTCGGACTCAAGAAGTAAGGCTGAATGGGCGCAGCCGCCAGCGGGGCTCCTTGTCTGCTTAAAGTTAGCACCGAGTTGAGATTGGTCTCCACCGCCATGTCGAATTCGCCCGCCGCCACCAGTTGCGTCATGAGACGCCGTCCACGCTGGTGCGAGATATTCTGCTCGTTCAGGCGCTTCATAAAACGCAATCCCGCTTCTTCGCCGAGATATTGGAGCATGGTGCCAAACCACACATAAGACTGGCTGTCCATCGTCAGCTTACCCTTCCATCGTGGCTTCAAAAGATCTTCCACCGCACGCGCAGCCTCGTCTTTCTTAACCTGGCGCGTGTTGTAAGCGCTTACCATAACGTTGGTCATATAAGCGGTCCACAGGCCCTCTTTGTCCTTGAAGCCCTCACGATAGAATTCCCGTTCGGGAGAGCGGTAACGCGTGGCGACTTTCTTCTCGATCAGCGCGAGTACACCTAACTGGCCGCTCAGAACGACGTCCGATAACGGCTTTCCTGCGCGGCTCTCGGAGTCTATGCGTGTGATGATGGCGGCGCCGGAGAAATGAACGCTGGCGGTCTTTAAGCCGGGATATCGTTTCATGAATCCTTCCGTAAGTGGCTTCATCGCCGCGACATCCATGTTGGCATAGATGACCGCTTCGCCCTCGCTCTTGGCCCCTTCCAGGAGCCGCTGCTGTCGTTCTTGGGCGGGCAGTTTTTCCAGCGCCGCCAACTTGGACTCGGCGATTTGCGCCCGAAGCTGTGGGGTGGTCGATACCAGGCAAGTGAGAGTTACAAGTGCCACAACCCAAGATCTCATCTGGTTCTACTCCTTCTTGCGGCTGTTCATCGCACTGTTACGGCACGGCTCACAGATAGCCTCTTTCGCGAAAGTATTTCTTTGCTCCTGGATGGAGTGGAATGTTCAATTGGCCGGCTTCGCCGCCGCTACAGAACTCACGCATGGTCATGGGCCGTTTGTCGAAATGATCCACTGGGATTTGCTTGTAACAGAGATCTACCGCTTTGGCCATGTTGTAGGCGACATCGGAGGGCAAATCGGCATGGCAAAAGAAGGTCCAGCCGCTAAAGTCCACGGTGCGAATATCCTGGTCCATCTTCGGGTAGTGCTTCCTCGTCAGCATGGCGCTCGGAAACCCGATTTTTTCCATTTTGCGCAGAACGGCATCGTCAAGTGGCAAGAATCGCATGCCTGCGTTGAGCGCGGCGGCGCCCCAGCTCTTCACACCTTCGTCGAAGACGGCGTCGGCCCACGCAAGGCGGATTGCGTCCAAGCGTTCCGAGCTGCTGGGGCTCGAGGCTTCCATGACTTTGCCGCCCCAGCGCTCGATGTCGGAGAGACGAATGCCGTAGACTCTGAGAACCTCTTCGATCGCGTAGAGCGTTGTTTGCAACTTTCCCTTGCGGCGAGTGGAGATGCGCAGTGGATACTTTTGCTTTTTTATGTCTTCGAGGGACTGAATGCCGCTGTCCTTGCGCACGGCGAAGATCAGCCGGTCCCAGGTTGGAAACACGCCGATGGCGCGGAGCGGGATTTGTTTCTTGTAAAAGCCGACTCCGAGATAAGCCATTCGCGACAATCCTACCGGATTGCCGAAACCGAAGTCATATTTCTTCTTGTCCACCAGGATTGCCGGGCCCGTGCCGCCGAGCTCCGAATCCCGCCAGCCCATGGCGACGTCCAACTGTGATTTGCGCGGGAGCTGGACGTTGTTGAAGAAACTCAAACTGACGACGTTCGCGATGTCGACGCGCTTGGAGGTCGCTGCGATAGAGAGTTTGATCGGTTCATTCATGAGTTGTCTTATCCTTGTGAATTTTTGTACTTACATCGGCCTCCCGGCGCCTGGAAGTGAAGTTCCCTTCGTCGTTGGTGCAGGCGTGATTCTCTGACTTAGAATTCGCCGTGTCAAGAGAAACAGCCCCCGCTCGTCGATTTGCTTCCTATGGTTTGTTCTGCTTATGATTCTTGGTCAGGTAATGCAAGGTGGCGCAGACCTTTTTTAAAGTCGTAACGCCTCAAGAAGCATTGAGAGCGCTTCTGCAAGTATCCCCCGTGGGAACGGAGCGGATTCCAACCGTCCGGGCGCGGGCTCGTGTTTTGGCTGAGGATCTTTATTCCAGCGTCGACCTGCCGCACTTCCACCGCGCCGCCATGGACGGCTACGCCGTCAAAGCAAAAAACACATTCGGCGCGAGTCAAAGTTTGCCGGCCTATTTGAAGTTTGCCGGCGTCGTTGAGATGGGCAAAGAGGCGACGCAGCTGTTGGGAGCCGGCGAGGCGATACGAATCTCCACAGGCGGTATGATGCCGCCGGAGAGCGACGCGGTGGTGATGGTGGAATATACCGATGAAACCGATGCGGGGTTAGTCGAAATTCATCGTAGCGTCTCGCCCTGGCAGAACGTCATCCAAATCGGCGACGACATCAAAAAAAGCGAGCTGGTTTTCCAGCGCGGGCGGCGGCTCAGAGCCCACGATTTGGGTGCTCTCACCGGTGTCGGGATCTCTTCCGTCCTGGTTTACATGCGGCCCCGGATTGCGCTGATCTCCACCGGAGATGAGATTGTTGATGCCGACACGGATCCAATGCCCGGACAGGTTCGAAACATCAATCAACACTCGCTTGCCGGTCTCATCGAAGGATGCGGCGGTGAATTACGCGATTGGGGCGTCATCCGCGATGACAAGGATCAGCTGATCCGAGCCATTGGGGAAGCCCTCCAGTGGAGCGATCTCGTGCTGCTTTCGGGGGGTAGCTCGATGGGCGCGAAGGATATCGCGCTGGAAGCCATCTTATCATTTCCCGATTCGGAATTTATCTTTCATGGAATCTCAGTGAGTCCTGGCAAGCCGACTATTTTTGCCAAGGCGTGCGGCAAGCCGATCATGGGCCTGCCGGGTTATCCGGTTTCAGCGTTGGTGATTTTCGATCTTTTTGCCGCGCCGGTGCTCCGCAAAATCGGTGGCGAGGAGGTGACGGGCATAAATCAATTCCCGAAAACTCTGCGGGCGACTTTGAAAACCAACATTGCGTCGCAAGTAGGCCGCGAAGACTATGTTCGTGTGACTTTGGAGCGTGATTCCGAACGCTGGTTGGCGACGCCTCTGCCGAGCAAGTCAGGAGCTATTTTCACTTTGGTGAAAGCGGATGGGATGGTTCGAATCGATCTCAACCAAGATGGGCTGGAACAAGGGGAAGAGGTGGAAGTCATATTATTTTAGTGTCGAGTGTCGAGTTTTCTTACCCATGCGAGACTCGAGATTCGGAACCCGGAACATTAAATTCCCATGGCGCGTAAGCGATATCTAAAGAAAACTCCTTTGGAAGAGGCCAGAAAGCTTTTTTTGGCAGGTATCGATGCGTCAAAATTAGCCAGCGAGACGGTACCGGTTGAGGACGCGCTCAATCGCATTACCGCGGAACCCGTGTTCGCGAAGATTTCATCGCCCCATTACCACGCCGCTGCCATGGACGGGATCTGTGTCCGCGCCGAGGATACGTTTGGCGCCACTGAGTTTGTCGGAAAGAAACTTACCCGGACCTTGAAGGATGTGTCGTGGCCGGGTGCCTTCGCTTATGTGGACACGGGCAACTCTCTCCCTGCTTGGGCCAACGCCGTCATCATGATTGAAAAAGTGCGGCAACTCGATGATGAAACGGTGGAGATTTTCGAGTCGGTGGCGCCATGGAATCACGTCCGACTGGTTGGTGAAGATGTCGTCGCCACGGAATTGCTCTTGCCGCGCTCCCACCGGTTGCGGCCCTACGATCTGGGCGCATTGCTCGCGTCGGGGCACACCTCGGTACGGGTGAAGGTCCATCCCAAGGTGGGGATCATTCCGACGGGCGATGAGTGGATCCAGCCGGGTGAAGAGGCAAAACCGGGGGCGGTCATCGAGTTCAACTCCACCGTGCTGGCAGCCTTTGTGCGCGAGTGGGGTGGAGTGCCGGTTAAGTATCCCAAAGTGAAAGACGATGCTGAGTTGCTCAAGCAGGCGCTAGGTCGGGCG
>Ga0184626_10000735_pt1 | contig 10633 bp, 7 predicted proteins | sample PLM3_60_b1_FD_133142 | JGI IMG/M metagenome (GOLD analysis project Ga0184626, IMG submission 133142) | Groundwater sediment microbial communities from an aquifer in East River, Colorado, USA - PLM3_60_b1 | ecosystem: Environmental > Terrestrial > Soil > Riparian zone | place: USA: East River... | reverse complement strand
GGCCGCTTGTACTTCGCCAGGCGGGAGCCCAGGAACGCGTCGAGCTCGGCGGCGGCCAGCGGCTCGGGTGCCTGGACGATGGCGTGGACCGCGTTGCCGTACTCCTCGTCGGGTAGACCGATCACGCACGATGACGCCACCCTCGGATGCTCGTCGAGGGCGGCCTCCACCTCGGCGGGGTACACGTTGCTGCCCCCGACCAGGATCATGTCGGTCTCGCGGTCGCTCAGGTAGATATAGCCCTGCTCGTCCTTCCATCCCATATCGCCGAGCGATTCCCAGTTCCCCGGCCGCGACTTGGCCCGCGCTCCGACATAGCGGTAGGACGGTGGCGCGTCCGCGCCGCGCCGCATCCAGATCTCTCCGACCTGGCCGGCGGGAAGCTCGTTGCCGTCCGGGTCCAGGATGCGCATCTCGCCCAGGAGGGGGCGCCCGACCGAGCCGCGGTGCTCGAGCCACTCGTCGCCGGTGATGAACGTGATGGCCTGCGCCTCGGTCCCGCCGTAGAGCTCGAGAATGCGGTCGCCGCCGAGCCATCCGATCCACGCCTCCTTGAGCCACGCCGGGCACGGCGCCGCCATGTGGAACACCACCCGCAGGCTCGAGAGGTCGAATCGGGTGCGCTCGGCCTCGGGCAGCCGCCAGATGCGGTGCATCATCGTCGGGACCGCATACATCCAGTCGACGCGATGGCGCTCGATCAGCATGAGCGCGCGGGCCGCGTCGAATCGCGGCATCACCACGATGTGGTTGCCCTTGAGCAATGCCAGGGCTGCGCTCGTGAACGGCCCGTTGTGATAGAGGGGCCCGGTGACGAGGTGCACGCCGTCCGGAGACATCCGCAGCAGCGTCGTGTAGTCGACCAGGGCCTCCCAGATCGCCGGCTGGGTCGCGACGATGAGCTTCGGCCTCCCGGTGCTCCCGCCCGAGGTCGGGGCCTTGAACGACGTGGCCACCGCCGCGGGAAGCGGATCGGAAGGCAGCGACGTGTCCGGCTCGAAGCCGGCGGGCAGCGTCGGTCGGCCGGCGGCCTCGGAAGGATCCACGCCCACGACGAGCGAGGGGTTGGCGAGGTCGACAATGGCGCGGCGCTCCGCCGCGGGCAGCCGCGAGGAGATCGGCTGCGGCGTCGCGCCGAGCTTCCACGCGGCGATCATGGCCTCGAAGAAGCCGATCCCGTTCGGGAGCCCGATCGTGACGAGCGAGTCAGGAGTCACGCCGAGCGCGCGGAAGACCCGGGCCAGCCGGTTCGTCCGGGCCTCCAGCGCGGCCCGCGAGATCGTCACCTCGTCGCACGTGACGGCCGGGAAGCTCGGCGCCGACTGCGCCAGCTGTCCGACCAGCACCCCGAACGGTGTCTCCGTCATGGCCGTCTTCGGATTCGGAGAGCTTAGAGTGCCGGGACCGGGCGGTCAAGGGACCGACCTTGACTGCGCCCCCGCTCGGGACTAGCGTTCAGCCACTGCCAGACCTTGTCGGGAGGAACGTATCATGGCACGCGAAGGCTATCGCATCTTCGACGCCGACACTCACATCATCGAGCCGGTCGAGCCGGTCGAAGCGCACCTCTCCAGCGCCGATCGGGCCAAGCTCGCCGCGCTCGGCTCGCTGGTCCAGCGCTCCCCGGGCAAGGGCGGCATGTCCCGTTACCGGGTGGGCAAGCGTCCGGAGCTGAACCGCCGCCTCGGCTCCCGGGAGCGCGTCGACCTCGACGCGACGGTCGAGCGACGAGTGAGGGACGGCGGGACGCCGTGGGATGTCCGCTGGCAGGGGCCGCCGTTTCCCAGCGACCGCGTGAGCTTCGATCCCCATGCGCGCGTGAAGGACATGGACATCGAAGGCGTCGACGTGAACATGATCCTGCCGTCGGGTGGGATTCCCGCGTTCTGCGGCCTCGACGACGTCGCGCTCGAGCTGGCCGCGTACCAGGCCTACCATCGGTTTCTCGGCGACTACTGCGGGCCCTATCCCGACCGGCTGACCAGCGTCATCCTCGTCTCGCCCCGCGACGTCGCGGCTTCGGTCGCCGAGATTCGCCGCTGCTGCCGGGAGGACTGGCCGGTCGCCATCTTTCCCATCTGCCCGCCGGCCATGTTCCTGGACGAGCCGGCGTGGGAGCCAATCTGGGCGGAGGCGGAGGCGCAGGATCTCGCGGTGGTCGTCCACTCCTTCACCATGACGGTTCCCTACCCACCCGGGATGTGGGACACCTGGGACAACGTCTTCCTCCAGCGCTCCGCGGGTCACGTGTGGAACGCCCAGCGCAACATGGCGGCGCTGATCGGCGGCGGGGTGCTGGACCGCTACCCCGAGCTGCGCTTGGCCCCGCTCGAGTGTGGCCACGGCTGGCTCCCGTTCTGGGCCGCCCGGCTCGACGAGCACGCCGAGATGTGTCGGCACGCGATCGCGCCGCTCAAGCACAGACCGAGCGAGTACATCCGAGGGCCGCAGTACTTCCAGAGCATCCAGCTGCACGAGGGCGAGCAGTCGCTGCGACACGTCATCGACGCGCTCGGCGAGGACACGCTGATGTTCGCCACGGACTACCCGCACTCGGAGAGCTGGTTCCCGAAGTCGGTGGACGCGGTGCTCGGGTGGACGTCGATTCCCGAAACCGCGCGACGAAAGCTGCTCTGGGACAACGCGTCGCGGTGCTATCGGCGGCACCAGGCGCGGGGCGCGGCGCGGTAGCCTGGATCGGGTGATCCCTCTCCCCCGCTAAGGGGGAGAGGGCAGGGTGAGGGGGCGCCCCGCGGGCCGGCCAGGCCCGCGATCACGTCACCGGCAGCGTGAACGTGAAGGTGGACCCCCGGCCCGGCTCGCTCTCGACCCAGATGCGGCCGCCGTGCAGCTCGACGAACTTCTTTGCGAGGGTCAGGCCGAGGCCGGTGCCCTCCCGCTTGCGCTCGTCGCTGCCGACCTGGCGGAACTCCTCGAAGATGGCCGCCTGGTCTTCCGGGGCGATCCCGATGCCGGTGTCGGTGACGGAGATTTCGACCGCGCCGTCGCGCTGCCCGGCCTTCAGACTGATCCGGCCCCCGTCGGGCGTGAACTTGACCGCGTTCGAGAGGAGGTTGAGCAGCACCTGCTTGATCTTGCGCTCGTCCCCCGCGACCTCGCCCAGCGCGGGGTCGATGTCGAGCTGCAGGGCGATGCCGTGGCGGCCGGCGCGCTCCTTGACCAGGGTGACCGCGTTGTCCAGGGCGCTCGGCAGGTGAAAGGGGGCTGAGGCCAGCTCCATGCGGCCGGCCTCGATCTTGGAGAGGTCGAGGATGTCGTTGATGAGCGACAGGAGGTGCTGGCCGGACGCGTAGATGTCCTTGAGGTACTCGTCCTGCTTGTCGTTGAGCTCGCCGAACATGCGCTGGAGCAGCACCTCGGAGAAGCCGATCACGGCGTTCAGCGGGGTGCGCAGCTCGTGGGACATGTTGGCGAGGAACTCGGACTTGTGGCGGCTGGCCGCTTCCAGCTGGCGGCTCTTGTCCGCGATCTCGTGGAAGAGCCGGGCGTTCTGGATGGCCAGGGCCGACTGGGTCGCGAAGGTCCGCAGCAGCTCGATCGTGTCGGCCGGGAACTCGCCGGGGCGCTCGCGGGTCACGCCGAGACAGCCGATCAGCTGGCCCTCGCGGACCATCGGTACGGCGACGATGGCCCGGATGCCGGACTCGATCAGGTTCTCGCGGTTCGGGCCCACGTAGGCCCCCGGCGCCGTGATGTCGGACACCTGGACCGGTTCCAGGGTGATGGCCGTTCGCCCGACGACCCCTTCGCCCTTCCGGACGCGAGGAGCCCGCCGGGCGGCCGCGAGGGTTCCGCCCGTCTCGGTCTGCGCCCGCTGGATGAACTCCTGGGCGTCATCGTCGTACTCGAACACCACGCCGCCGTCGAGGCCCGAGAGCTGGACGGCGCGCGAGACGATGGTGGTCAGCACCGTCGCGAGATCGAGCGAGGAACTGACGGCGCGCCCGACCTCGCCGAGGGCGGTGAGCTGGTCGACCGAGCGCGTGAGATCGGCGGTGCGCGCCTGGAGCTCGGTGAGCAACCGCGCGTTCTCGACCGCGATGACGGCCTGGTCGGCGAACGTCTGGAGCAGCGCGATCTCGGCCGTGGAGAATCCTCCTGGCTGCGCGCGGCTCACCGCGATCATGCCGAGGGGGTCGCTGCCGCGGAGCATCGGCACCGCGGCGAACGAGCGGAAGCCCCTCTGGGCCGCGTGGCGCCGGAACTCGGAGTCGCACGAGGGGTCTGTCCCGACGTCGACGACGTGGTGCACCATCTTCGTGAGCACGACCCGCTCCGGGGGAGAGGTGGGTCGGTGGGGCGGCTGGAGCCGCTCCCGGGCGGCATCGGCGCTGCCCGGCAAGCCACCTCGCGCCGCAGCCAGGCTGACCAGCTCGCCGTCGTATCGGGTCACCGCGGCGGCCCACGCCCCGAGGAGTCGCAGGGCGCTGTCCGCGATGGCCTCGAAGACCGGCTGGACGTCGGTCTGGGCCCGGCTGATGACCCGCAGGATGTCGGCGGTCGCGGTCTGTCGGTCGAGCGACTCCGTCAGGTCATGGTTCCGCGCCTTCACCTCGGTGAACAGGCGCACGTTCTCGACCGCGATGACCGCCTGGTCGGCGAACGTCTTCAGGAGCTCCACTTCCGGGTCCGAGAACCGGCCGGGCTCCCGGCGGGTCACGTTGATGGTACCCACGGCCTCGCCCTCGCGCAGCATCGGTACCGAGACCAGACTCCGGAAGCCGAGCAGCCGGCCGGTCTCCCGCACGAACTCGAGCGTCGACGGCTCTTCGACGTCGGGTACGTGGACGAGCGACCGCGTCAGGATCGCGACGCCCGACGCGGTATCCATCGCCACGGGCCGGGGGTACTGCGCGCGCTGGCCCTCGGCCTCCTCGAGCGAGCTGCCGTGGTTTGCCAGGTGGTGGAGCATCCGGCCATCGGTCAGGTTGACCGCCGCGACGGTCGCGCGGCAGAGCCGGGCGGCGCTCCGCACGATCGTGTCGAACACCGGCTGGACGTCGGTCTGGGTGTGCGCGATCGCACGCAGGACCTCGCCGGTCGCGGTCTGCTGCTCCAGTGTCTCGGTCAGCGCACGGTTCTTCTCCTGCAGCTCGGTGAACAGCCGCACGTTCTCGATGGCGATGACCGCCTGGTCGGAGAAGGTCTGGAGCAGGCCGACCTGCTTGTCCATGAACGGAATCGCCTCGGGCCGTCGGAGCTGGATGGCGCCGATCGCGACGCCTTCGCGGACCAGGGGCACGCTCAGTATCGTGCGGAAGCCTAGGCGGCGCGCGTTCGCGGCGGCCTCAGGGAACTCCGCCGTCTCCGCCAGGAGATCCGCGACGTGAATGGCGCGCCGCTCGAGCACGGTGCGCCCGGCCACGCTCCCCTTCGCGACCGGGAGCAGGAGCCCGTCGGGCTGCGCAACCGGGCCATGGTGAGCATCGCAGCGCAGCTGGTCTCCGTCGAGGCGGAAGATGCACGCGTCGTACGCTCCGCAGAAGCGCGCGGCGCTCCTGACCACCGTGTCGAGCACAGGCTGCAGGTCCGTGGGCGAGCTGCTGATCGCCCGCAGGATCTCACTCGTCGCGGTCTGCTGTTCGAGCGCTTCGGTCAGATCGGCATTGCGCGTCTCCAGCTCCTTGAAGAGCCGCACGTTCTCAATGGCGATGACCGCCTGGTCCGCGAAGGTCCGGAGCAGCGCGATCTGCTGCTCCGGAAACGGGCGTACCTCGAGCCGGAACGCGCAGATGACGCCGATCGGGACTCCCTCACGGAGCACGGGTACGGCAAGCATCGTGCGGTGCCCGAAGCGTCGGGCGAGCGCTCGCCCGACCGGGTACTCGTCGTCCGACGCGGCGACGAGATCGTCGACGTGGATGGTGGTCCGGTCGACCACGGCTCGCGTCGCGACGGAGCCTCGCGTCAAGGGGATCCTGAAGTCGGACGGGATCGACCGGTACAGGGGGCCGACTCCGGCGACCATCCGTAGCTCGTCGCCGTCCACGAGGAGCATGGCGACGTCGGCCGCTTCGCACAGGTGTGCAGTGCGCGCGACGACGGCGTCGAACACCGGGGAGAGCTCGGTTGCCGAGCGCGCGATGACCCGGAGGATCTCGCTGGTGGCGGTCTGCTGCTCCACCGCCTGGGTCAAGTCGCGATTGCGCGCCTCCAGCTCCTTGAACAGGCGCACGTTCTCGATCGCGATGACCGCCTGGTCCGCGAAGGTCCGGACGAGGCCGATCTCCATCTCCGTGAACGGCCGCACCTGACGACGCCACAGGGCGAGCGCCCCGATTGGAGCCCCTTCCCGCACAAGCGGCACGGCCAGGACCGTCCGGTAGTCCTGCATCGTCCTCAGGCGGGGCGTCCGGAAATCCGCATCGGCGCGAATATCGCGGATATGGGCGACCGCCCGGTCGAGGATGGCGCGGCCGGTCGCGCTCTCGCGGGAGAGCGGGATCGGGAACACGTCATGCTGGAGGATCGCCAGCTCGTCCGCCGGGACGCCGTACTGCGCTTCCAGCGTGATGCGGTCGCCGTCGAGCCGGTGCAGGCCGCCGAACGCCGCCCCGCATAGCTTGACGGCATTTCGCGCGATGGCGTCGAAGACCGGCTGGAGGTCGACGGGCGAGCCGCTGATGACCCGGAGGATCTCGGCCGTCGCGGTCTGCTGCTCGAGCGCCTCCACGAGCGCGCTGTTCTTGGCCTCGAGCTCGTTCACCAGGCGCTCATTCTCGATGGCGATGACGGCCTGGTCCGCGAAGGTCTTCAGCAGGGCGATCTGCCGGGATGTGAACGGGTTGACCCGCACGCGACGGATCATGATGACGCCGACGGCCGCCCCGTCGGAGAGAAGGGGCGCCGCCAGGATCGTCCTGGTCCCGGTTGCGCGCTGACGCGGCGCGAGCTCCGGATACTGCATCCGGACCGCGGTCTTCAGGTCACGGACGTGGATCACGCGTCGGGTGAGCGCGGCGCGCCCGTGGACGGCCCCCCGGCTCACCGGGAACGGCTCGCCGAGCCGCCGGGTCGTGCGGACGGACCCGTGCTGCGCGACCAGGCGCATGGTGGCGCCCGCGACGAGATAGATCTGGGCGTCGTGAGCGTCGCAGAGCCGGGCCGCCGTGCGGGCGATGGCGGTCAGGATCTTCATGCCGGAGTCTCCCCCGATCGGTCGGACACGTGCGGAGAGCTTAGGGTGCCCAGACGAAGTGGTCAAGCATCCGGGGATCTACTTGGCCAGGGCCTCACGCATCTTGGCCAGCGCGGAGCCGTAGACGTGGTCGGACCGCAGCACCATGGCGACCCGCTTGTCCGCCTCGGTGATGCGGTCGTACTCGTCCCAGTCGCGGCTGCGACGCCGGGTGGTGGCGCTGAAGATGTGGCGGCGTGCCAGGCGAAGCGCGTCGGGATCGGTGTTGCCCGAGTGGGTGAGCTCCGCTTTACCCTCGAAGACCAGGAACCCGGACCACCAGTCGGCGTGGGAGATCAGCACCGAGCAGCGAGGGTCGCGCAGCAGATTCTTGAATTTCATGCGGTTCTCGGTGATCGAGATGCCCACGCCGCCGTCGCGCGGATAGACGGTGACGATGCTGAGCTGGGGCATGCCGTTCCGCCGGAACGAGGTGAGCACACCCTGCGGATTGTCATGGATGAACTGCTCGATCTGCGGGGCCAGCGGCGGGTGCGTGGGCATCGATGCCTCCTTCAGGGTAGGGGTGACTTCCGGACGCTTCCGGTGCGGCATTGTCGGTGATCGGTCCGCGCCGGTCAACGCCCGGCGGGCGGCTGGACCAGGTCCTGGTGGCATCGGAGGCGGGTCGCGGGCAGAATGGCCCCGAAGGCTCAACCCCGGTAAGGAGGCGCGCATGGCCATGGCACTGTCCGAGGACGTCAAGAAGCTGGTCGATGGACCCAACCTTGCCCATCTCGCGACGATCATGCCCGACGGTTCCCCGCAATCGGCCCCGGTCTGGATGCTGCGGGAGGGTGATCGCATCCTCGTCGGGACCAGCGAGGGCTCGCTCAAGGCGAGGAACGCCCGACGGGATGCCCGGGTCGCGCTCTCGATCGTGGACGTCAAGGATCCCTACACGGAGGCCCAGCTCCGCGGCCGCGTGGTCGAATTCCGACCGGACCGGTCTTTCTCGATGAAGGACGTCACCGCGCGGAAGTACACGGGCAAGGAGTTTCCCTGGCGGAATCCCGAAGGCCAGGTCGCCCTCGTCATCGAGGTGGACCGCGCAAAGTTCGCCAAGCTTCCGTTCACCCACGCCCCCGCCGGCGCCGCTCGGTCGTGATGGACACGCTGATGATCGGCTGCTCGGCCTGCGGGGCCACCAACCGGGTCCCGGGCGACAAGATCGCGGAGGGGCGCGCGCCGGTCTGCGGCAAGTGCAAGGCCCCGCTCCCGGTGGGCAAGCCGCAGCCGACGCGACCAGCTCGCGGCCGAACTGGCGGGCCGCATCCGGGTGGTGAAGCTCAACGTGGACGACAATCCCCGGACCGCGGCGCGGTTCGATCTGCGCTCGATCCCGACCCTGCTCGTGCTGAAGGGCGGGCGGGAGATCGACCGGCTGGTGGGGGTGCAGCCCAAGCAGGAGATCGCGCGGCGGCTGGAGCGAGCGATCGCGTGAGCGGTCAGGTCGGCGCCGCGCTCGCGCTGGGGCTCGCCCTCGTGCTCTCCCCCCGGGTTCGCCGACGCGCAGAGTCAGGTCGAAGGTGAGCTGAACGGGCGAAGGCGGCCATGCAGCTCAAGAAGTACGACGAGGCGGCGGTGCGCTTCGAGAAGCTGGCGCGCACCGGGAACCCGACGGCGCAGTTCTACATGGGGCGGCTGACCGCAATGGGGCTCGGGGTGGCGAAGGATCTGCCGAAGGCGGTCAACTGGTTCGATCTCTCCGCCAAGCAGGGCTACGTCGAGGCGCAGGCCGTGCTCGGGTTCCACTACATGGAAGGCGTCGGGGTGGCGCAGAGCTACGCGGAGGCCGCGCGCTGGTCGGTTCTCGCGGACGACAAGGGCCATGGCGGCGCCGCCTACAACCTGGCAAAGATGTACACCACCGGTGGCCCCGGGCTGCGCGCGGACCGGGCCGAGGCGGAGAAATGGGCGAAGGTCGCGATGGCGAAAGGGTTCCCCGATCCGCTGCGGGCCCACGCCGAGCCGCCAAAACGCACGGGCGAGGCCGTCGCCGTCTTCAAGGAAGGCGAGCGCCTCTTCAACGCGGGCGACTTGGCGGGCGCGGTGCGCGCGTTCGCCCGCTGCGCCGAGATGGGCGACGCGTCATGCGAGCTCCAGCTCGGCTGGCACTACGAGGAGGGCAAGGGGATCGAGAAGAATCTCGGCCAATCGGTGCGCTGGTACCGCGCGGCCGCCGAGCAGAATCACCCCCGCGCCGAGGAGAACCTGGGGAGCATGTACCAGTTCGGGCGCGGGGTGGCGAAGAACTGCAAGACCGCGGTGGAGTGGTACGCGCGGGGCGCTCTGCAGAACGATCACGGGAACCTCTACAGTCTGGCCCGCATGTATCACTACGGCGTCGGCGTGAAGGAAGATCGGGCCAAGGCCCACGCCCTGTATCGGCAGTCCTCCGCCCTCGGCAACCTGAAAGCGCGGGGGGCCCTGGCCACCTTCAACCGCTTTTCCTGGCCCGATCAGCGATCGCAGGACATCTACAACGGGCGGGTCGCCTCATACATGAGCGCGATCAACGGCTGCCAGCTCCGGGCCAACGCCGAAGGGCGCGCCGTCACGTGCCTCGTCCCGGGCGTGGACTGGAATCCCAAGACGTGGGAGAGCTGCTGAGCCGGCGAGAGAATCAGGCGGCCGTCACTCCGCCGTCGACCGGCAACGCGGCTCCGGTGACAAACGACGCCTCGTCGGACAGCAGGAAGAGCGCGGCGTTGGCGATCTCCTCGGGCCGGCCGGTGCGACCGAGCGGCACTGCCCCGGCGGCGCGCCGGCGCACGAGGTCCTCGGGGTCCAGGCCGGCGGTCGACTTCTGATCGGGCCGGGCGACGAAGACGCGCAGCATCGGCGTGTCGATGGGGCCCGGGCACACCGCGTTGACGCGGATCTTCTCGGGGGCGAGGCGCACCGCCAGACTCCTGACGAAGCCGACCACCCCGAACTTGCACATCGAGTAGACCGGGCTGTAGGCGGAGCCCTGGAGCCCGGAGGTCGAGGCGGTGAAGAGGAGGCTCCCGCCCCCGCGCGCGCGCATCTCCGGAATGGCCGCCTCGGTCGTGATCAGCACCGTGCGGAGATTGAGGTCGATGGCGAGGTCGAAGGCGCTCATGTCGATGCCTTCGACCGCGGCCGGCCCGGGGTGGCCGACGTGGTTCCACACGAAGTCTAGGCCCTTGAATCGGCTCACCGTGTCCCACACGATGCGCCGCGAGTCCTCGTCCTTCGTGAGATCGGCGACGATCCCGTGCGCGATGCCGCCCGCTCCCGAGATCTCGCTCACCACGCGCTGCACGCCGGCGGCATCCACGTCCACCACCGCGACCTGGGCGCCCTCTCGGGCGAAGCGAAGCGCTCCCGCCCGCCCCATGCCCGACGCGGCGGCGGTCACGATCCCGATCTTGCCAGTGAGTCGCATCGCGAGTCCTCGTCGGTCAGTGC
>Ga0184626_10000734_pt1 | contig 10635 bp, 14 predicted proteins | sample PLM3_60_b1_FD_133142 | JGI IMG/M metagenome (GOLD analysis project Ga0184626, IMG submission 133142) | Groundwater sediment microbial communities from an aquifer in East River, Colorado, USA - PLM3_60_b1 | ecosystem: Environmental > Terrestrial > Soil > Riparian zone | place: USA: East River... | reverse complement strand
TACTCGCAAACCCTATCGGGCTGACAATTGCTGCAATCGTGATCTTGATCGGCATCATCGTTCTGATAGCAACAAAAACAACATGGTTTCAAGACCTTTGGGATTTCATTTGGAGCCATATCGGGGACACGGTAAAGGCTACGGGAGAGTTCATTAAGAACGCTTTCAAGCTCGCCGTTGACTTCGTCGTCAACTACTTCAAATTCATATTCGGCCTGCCTGGCAAGATGATTAGTTTCTTTGCGGGGGTAGGGGAAGCTGTGTCAGCACCGTTTAAATGGGGGTTCAACCAGATAGCAAAGTTCTGGAATAACACGGTGGGCAAGCTGAGCTTCAGTCTGCCTAGCTGGGTACCCGGTCTAGGTGGCCTAGGGTTCTCTATGCCGCGCCTGCCTACGCTTCAACGGGGTGGCGAGATCACGCGTACCGGCGCAGTGCTAGCGCATAAGGGCGAGAAAATCATGCCAGCAAGCACACGCGGATTATTCAACGATGTTGGCGGATCAGGGGTTGTGCGCATCATCATTGAATTCATTGGTGGGCATGACAGTTTCCGGCAATTCGTGAAAGAGAATGTGAAAGTCTATGGCGCTGGAAGCGTTGTAGCTGCTTACGATAATTAGATAGGGGACGTAAATGCTTCACCGTTACCGGATGTTCAACGCTCCAATGCCAACTACAGCGGCAATCGTTGGTGTGACAACCAACACAGTAGTTCAGACGTTGCTGCAACTGGCCGTGCCTGCAACGCGTGCATTCCAAATCGCGGCATGGGGTTGCACATACGATGACCCACCCGGCGCTGATGGCACGATCGAACTTATTGACACAGCAGCGATTGCCGCCACAGTGACGGCGCATTCATCAACAGGAATCATCAAGCTAGATTCCACGGTAAACGATTCGCTCGCAACGTTGGGTGCAACCGCAACAGGGTTCACCGCAACTGCTGAGGGTGCGATTGTGGCTAGCCGCGTGCTAGACGTAGTGCGGATGGGCACGTCATCTGACAGCCAGTTCAACCCCTACGAAAAGGAATGGCCGTGGCACCGTATCCCAACGGTGGCAGCCTCGCGGTTCCTACGTGTCCGTGCAACTACCCCGACAACAGGAATCACTATTTCTTGTTGGATCGACTGGATTGAGTAGGCAGGCGCGCTATGCCTAAGAAGCGGATTGACGACACGTTCCCATTGGATAAGTGGTATCCGTACGGCTCACCAATAGCGCCGCTGGGTTTTACCTCTGGTGGCGGTACGCCTGCTGTAACCACATTTCCGGGGGAACCTCTACGCACCAAGGCAATGATTGCACTTAACCCGGACTTCACGCAGTCATACCTTAATTGGCAATGGGTTGACATCGTTCGTGACGAAGAGGGGGACTCGCTAGTTCGCTGGGAGCAACAGATAGATATCACCTACGGCGGTAGAGCCAACTCCGCCGTTGGTGAGGCATCACTGTGCACCTGCCGTGCGACCAACGACCGGCGCTTCAGTCGGCGCAATCCGCTTTCCCCGTACTTCAACCAGCTCTCGGAATACACACCCCTTTGGGTCCAACTAGACTACGGTCAAGGATTTAAGGATAAATACTTTGGATTCATTCATGATTTTGCGAAAGCGTGGGACCATCGCAGCGCACCTTATGTTGATCTTACTGCTCGCGGCCCTCTTCACCGTATTGGGAAAAGCAAACCCCTGAAGTCACCTATCCATCGGGCGATTTCAGGGGTAGCAGAGGATGACTTCAAGGCACAAAGTTTCTGGCCAGCCGAGGATGCCGCAGGCTCTACACAGATAGCGAGTGCGCTGCCGAACCAATCACCCGTCATACCTACAGGTCCAGTTACCTACGGGCAGATAGGACCTGAGGGAGCGCAATCGGTAATTGAACCCGGCGATGGTTTTTCAGCTACATTTCCTGTTGCCTCATATGACGACACAGGACGTTGGGCCATCACTTGGATTATGAAGATAGACGCTGAGATAGCGGCAACAACTAAAACGCTGCTCACCGTGCACACAGATGGAGGCGACCTACCTACATGGCGTCTAGTCCTTGACAACACATTCCCCAATTTTGAACTGCGCTGGAATGCTTACAACGCAGCAGATGTCCTTACGTATGACGTGTTCTTTTTTCCGACAGATGTAGAAGGGGCTTTCTTCGGTCAATGGTTCATGCTGACCTTCGGCGTATATCATCCGTCAGCCTTCCCCGGCAACGCACAAAGCACTATGGCAGTTGACAACGGTAGCGACGAACGATTTCACGCTACCAACGGTGGGCTATTTGCTGGTCAAGTTGGCCCAATTAAAGATTTCACATTTGATGTGGACTCTGTGCTTAGCAGTGTTGGTATTCAGTTGGGTGAATTCGGAGTGTTCGTTGACCCCAATTTTAGGCCATTCAACCAGGCTGCGGCACAAGCAAATGGCGACGCACTGCATGGTTATGATGGAGAGCTTACTATCCCGCGCATGCGCCGGATTGCTAGAGAGGAGCGTATTCCTTTCTGGTCAACAGGATTGGATGAGGACTCGGCAGCGTGCGGACCGCAGACAGCAGGAAGCCTGATCAATGCGTTCAGGCAACCTGAAAAGGTAGACGGCGGACGAATTTATGAACACCAGTTCGGGATAGCCTATAAATCACATCATGAGTTCACCAACCAGGCTGTCACGTTCACATTGGATTCCGCCTTAGGGCAAGTGCAGAGTTTGGGAGTTCCGGTAGACAATGATCTGGATTTCGTCAATCAATGGACTATAGGGCGTACTAACGGAAGTTCCGCAACCGTTGCCGCCCGGAAGGGTGAGGCAGGCGTAACACTCACGGACAACGAATTGCTGTATGAGGGCAGCGATACCGTTTCCGCATATCAGGATGCGCAGTTGGAACCAATAGCCGCGCGATATGGTCGGCACTCCACAGTGGACGAAGACCGTTGGCCAGCGGTCAGCTTCCATCTCGCCGTACACCCGGAACTGATTGACACGTGGCAGTTGTTCCCCTTCGGCGGAAGACTGCAAGTGCTCAATGTGTATGAGGAGGTTGGTCTCACCACGCTCGACCAAATCCACAGAGGGCACAATGAACGCTGGAATAGTCGGAAGTGGGAGGTAACGCTGAACTGCTCGCCTTCAACCGTGTACAGCATCATGGAGCTTGATAGCTTCCTATACGGGCGGGTAGACAGCGGTAGCTCAACCCTACAAGACGACTTGAGTGATTCCGCGCTTACGTTTCTTGTGGACACGGCGGATTTGACGGAGATCTGGACGACCGACACGGCAGAATTCCCGCTAGATATAGAGCTGTTTCCCGGTACCGGCACAGCAATTGCTTCGGGTGGTGAGACGATCCGGATTGCTAGCGTGGCCTCAGTGGCTAAGGATACGTTCACTCGTTCTGAAGTAGACCAGTGGGGCGTCATGGATACGGGCCAGGCGTGGTCACTGTTCACGGTTGGTGGCGCTGTATCTGACTTCGATGTCTCGGCGGGGGTCGGTACGATGATTGTGGATGGTGCAAACGAGTATCGCGTCGCGATTCTTCAGGACATTGCCGCTAACAGGATTCTGAATCCTGAGGTTGTAGTCACATTCACAACGGGAGTTCCGAACGTTTCAGGCGGCTCAATCGAGCCAGGTAATTTGATTCTCCGATACGTCAGCACTACCGATTACTACCTATGCCGTGTTGAAGTCACGACATCAGAGCAGGTAACCATCAGCATTCACAAGAACGTCAACAATGTCGGTACAGCGCTCAGCGCAACCGTGACAACCCCCATTGTGTATACCGCGCAAGCATTGCGGGTACACTTTGCGGTCAACGGACGGACGCTGCGTGCCAAGGTTTACAATCCGGCGCTGCCCGATACTGTGGATTGGCAGGTAACTGCTGAGGATGACACCTTCCTGAACGCTGGCGTTGTCGGCATACGTACGGGGGTTGCAGCGGGCAACCTAGACGTACCAATCACAGTTGTGTATGACAACTTCGAGGTATACAACCCACAACTATTCACGGCTGATGAGCGCTCCCTGAACGGAATTGTCAAGGCGCATAAGGCGGGAACCGTTGTACGAGTCGCCGATATGGTGGTGATCCTATGACCACGTTGTTTCGTTCAGGGCAACGCCTGACAGCAGCGCAACTAAATCTATTGTTCCCGGATATGGTGAAGCTAGATGAGCAGCTACCTACGGGAACCACGTGCACCTTTGCTGCAATCAGCCAGGACTACCGGCATTTGCTTATTGTAGGATCGGCACGCAGCACGAATGCCTCAGCCTTTGTCTCATCAGCCATGCAAATCAATGGCAACGGAACGGCAATTTACGACTCACAACAGGTGAATGGCAACAACGTCACTGCCGCCGCATTCCCCCAAACCTCAGGAACCTCTGCGACAATCGGAGAATGTGCCGCAGCGACTGCTACAGCTGGGGCATGTTCAACGTGGCGGATATCAATACCTAACTACAGAGGTACATCATTCTGGAAGACTTGGGATATCAACCACACGCTGTCAACAGGAACAGCGGCAACGGCAATGCACACCAAGGCTTGGGCTGGACAGATTCGAGATACTGCCGCCATTACTTCTATTACCCTCCTTACTGGCGGAGGAAACTTCGCAACAGGCTCAGCGTTTTCACTGTACGGACTACTAGGATAAGAGAGGAGGGAAGATGCGTTCTCTAGCGATGCAAGCACTCACCAATGATTACAAGATTCGCTATCCAGGTATCGTCATTGGTGGTGTAGGCGATGACGCGCACAAGCTTCATGCATCAGACCATAATGAGGATGACACAGCGGGTAGCTTAGCGGCGCAATCGGATGCAGACACCACACCTGAGCATCGGGCAATAGACGTGATGCTAGGTCCTGTGTTCAGCCGCATACAGGCGTTAGCGACCATCAGCGAAGTACTTGCCGACCCCGTGGACCGCGCAAGGCTGCGGTATGTCAATTTCGAAAACACGCAATGGCACATGTCGACTGGATTCCAGCCGCGAGACAACAGCGGCGATCCTCACCCGACACATATTCATTTTTCTGGATTGGCATCAAAAGATGCCGACGCAACCCCTTGGTTAGGAGTAGACATGTACGAACAGGCAGACCGCAATACCGCAACGGCGGACACGTGGCGGTTGCTTACTATCCTAGAAAATCGGCCTGCTGCTGAGTTTTCAATTCCGGGTGAGGCTGCGCCGCGCCGTGAATCCAATCGACTCAAGGAACATCTTGACCGGATCGAGGAAATGCTAGGTGAGGAGGTACCCGTCACGCTGACGGATGCGCAACTGGAGACCATCGCGACCAAGGTTGCTGACAAGCTACGGGCAATACGCTACGTGGCCGAAACTGAGGAGTAAAAATGAAAACCGCTAAAGCAGTTGTCGCCGGTATCGGCGCAACCCTGACCGCGCTCATGACTATGTGGGCAACCGTCAGCGTCGCGGCGCAGGATGACGCGTTTGACGTTGGCGAAATCGGCACCCTCACTACAGCTGCTGTCACGCTGGTGCTCACGGTGTGGGCTGTCTGGCGCGTGCCGAACGAAGGCATGGTAGACCGGGATGAAATGGTGCGTACCGGCACAATGGGTAGCCGCTAGGTGTGATACATCTCACACCGTTTCAAGTAGAGAAAATAATTCCAGCTCACTAGGCTGGCACCAGATCAGAACGGCAACGAGGTACAGGCCTAACCCGCCCGGTGAATCGCCCATCGTTCGCACTGGTGCCTTGAGAACTACATAGTGACTGAAAACTTTTCTCTTGAGAGAAACATCCTTTTGGAAATTCAATCTGGGGAATCGACGTAGCCGTGTTCACGGTGTCTAGGCGCTCTGCCCTACGTCGATTCCCTTTATTGAACGGCTAGAGAGGGTCGTTCACTTTAGGGAGAGGAGTAACCACGATGCAGGATAGCGACTTTGATTTGCTGGATAATCTGGCAATAAGCTATTTCGCTCGTGATCGGCGTGCGGGTAATAGGCACCCGGCCAGCAGGCGCGGTAGGGAGCGTAACGGAGAGGGTTTCCTCCATAGCAAGCCAGTCCGGCGCACCTACCGTACGGTAATGCATCCTCGAATTCTTACCCAATCGCAGCGATCCTGGACGATGGCGGATTACATCGCAGTACCGCGCGTCCGTGCGATGCACGGAGAATTCAATTTCGGGGACATGCTGAACGACGATTCAATCGGCAACCTGCTGCGCATCTACGCTGTAATCAAGGGAGGTAATTAATGCCGACCCAGACTAGGCAAGGCGGAAGTGTGAAAGGCGCGTTATTCCTGATCGCCATACTCGGGATAGCGGCGCTCATCGTGAGCGTGAAAGGTACGCCTCACAGGGTGGAGGTTCCTCCGGCTACCGATAACGAGGAAATAGTCACCTTGTCTGTCGTGTTCAAGCCGACTCCGCGTAAGGTTCCGATCGCCATACGGGCAAGCGTTGAAGGCGTTCAGGTAGTGGATATGCTGTGGTTCAAGTCGCCATACAGCCAGCCATTGCGCATCCCGAAAGGTGCGCGAGTGTTGCTGTCCGCTACACAAGAGGAGCAAGGCCAGCTTGACTGCATCATCATGACGTCAGCAGGTATAGCTAAGCCAGACGGCGCGAACAATCGGCCTGGCATTGGCTCAGTGCGCTGCTACCACAATCGTCCACCAGGACCGGTTAATTGAGGAGAGGCTGAGAAGTGGACGGAATTACCAATTTCATCATGACCGCCGTAAGTAACCCGGTGATCGGACTTATTTTGCTGGGAATCATCATAGGCGGAATCTTCCTAAGGAAGTGAGCTAGTGAACCGTAACAGCCGTGCAAATGCGCTTCAGTGGTCCAAGGCTGCTAGGAAGCGCGTCAAGGACACAGCAGACACGGATAAGCCAGTAACGTTTATTCGTGCCTACGCGGATGCCAGGGCAGGGCTAAAGTATTCCTGAGTACACGCTCAGGCAGTAAGGAAGGGTGCAGAGAGGGGAGCGCTGCCGTAAGGGCGCGCTCCCTTTGCACATCTGAGAGGGAGAGAAAATGAATTCATATCGCTGCCGCGATCACGGCGGTACTTTTTATGTGCAGTCGCGCCGGGGACGTCCCCCGGTTAGGTGCACCGAAGACAACCTCTGCAAGCAAGATAACGAGGGAACGCCTAAGCGCACCCGTAAGGAATTGGTTGAGCGGTCAATGCCCATAAGCAAAGCACCGACCAAGCATGAAGCGGTAATTACTTCGCCGGTAAAGCCGCCAGCCAACAAGAGCGTGTTGCAAGCTCAGGCTTGCAAAGCGGAACTAGAAGCGCTCGGATGGACAGCCAAGGGCAGAGGTTGGGTAGAGGAATCTCACGGTGCTGCGATGGCTCAGGTGACTGCTACGCGAGGTTCAGAGAGCTTGGTAATCACTTGGAATGACGGCAAGCTGGCCAACCAGGATTACAACCTCTGGCATAACCGGCGCAGCCTGAACGGGATGCCCGCACGGAAGATGAAATTCAATCCGGATGAGATGACCGATCGTGAATTGATTCGAGCCATATCCGGGATGAAAGTTACCTGGTGGAATACGCTCGGTAAGACGGAAGAGACTTACGTCGTATCCGGTGACAAGCTTTCGATCGAGCACTTCTATGCCAGCAATGGCGAGGAGGATACCGGCCGAAGGATCGTCAAATTCCTTGACCAGAACGGAAACGGCTACCGGCACTTCCACGCTGAGGCACTGTTGAAGGTGGGCTAATCGATCGCTTAGTATCTAGAAACGGAGAATCGCCATGTATAAGGGTCGCCACCGTTACACCCGCTACAGCGCCGCTACTTGGCGCATCGTAGATCACGAACTGCACTTCGGCTTGTCGCTGTTTCTGCTGGTGTGCATTCCATTCATGTAACCAATTCACCGGATACCCCCTAAGCGATCTTTGCTTGAGGGGGTACCGGTCGTTAAGGAGGAACGATGAAGCAAACTATAGCCGCACTGGTGCTAGCGCTGGTGCTGCTGTCCGGCTCAGACTGCCAGGGTTCCAAGCCAAATCCCAAGCCTCAGCCTGGCCCTAGCTGGATTGATGGGTGCGCTAACGCGCCGGATGGTTGCCCGCTTCAGTCGGGCGTACAGCCTGCCGTGACGGAGAGCGCCAAATGAGCACGGCAACATTAGAAGGGACGATACGCAAGCACGTATGGGAATCAGTTGTGCTCAGGGTGCACAACGTGCCTACCCCGGTAATGGTGTGTACGCGCCGGATGTGTCACGTGAAATGGTGGCCTAGCCGGAATGAGCCTCAGGCGGAATGCAAAGGACTCTAGGTGACGATCAAGCTTGAAAAGAAAGGCAGGCGCATTGAGATTCGCTCAGGCGAACCTCTACCCGGAATGAAGACCACGATCCCCGGCGCGTATCAAACCGTATCAGGGTACTGGACCGTTCCGCTATCGCTTGAGTCATGCAAGCTGCTGCGGCAGAAATTCGGTAAGCGTTTAGTTGTCGGCAATGAGTTACGCCGATGGGCCAGGGCGGTAGTCGAGTCGCGGCAATACATGTCCAAGCTCTCATCCGCCCAAGACGCACGGCTAGAGCACCTACCCGAGCGTGCGCCCAAGCTCGCTAAGGCAATGCGCAAGCGTACTTATCAACGGGTAGGCGTTCGGTTCGCTGCCGACAACGGAAGCGCTACGGGGATATTTGATGATCCGGGACTGGGCAAGACGCTTATTGCCTTGGGAGCAATCCTTGAGGCTGGCATACCAGGGCCGTATTTAATCATTGCCCCTAAAACCGCCTCAGACAGCGTCTGGCGACGGGAAATCATTAGGTGGTTACCCAGTGAGCACCGCGCTATTACGGTGCCTGAGATGCGCCTACAGCGGGAGCGCAAGCTACGCCTATCCCGCTACAGCCCTAAGACATGGCTGATAGTCCATCCGGAAATGGTCATGGTGCAATCTTGGTGGATATGCCAGGAAGTAGTTACCAAGACCAAGCGCCAGCGAAATAAGCGAACGGGTAAGCGACGCGTCCGCAAGTACGAAGAGGTATGTGACACACGCACGGCGGAAGGCGGAAGGAATCAACGCATCCTCAAGTGCGGGCACGTGAAGGGAAAGAAGACCAAAAAGCTATTGGTGCACGCGTACCCGGCGCTCTTTGAGCGAGAGTGGGGAGCGATCATCAATGATGAGTGCCACGAAAGCCTTATCCGGCGCTCGGGTACACCTACCCAACGGCGCAGAGGAATGGATTTGCTCAAGGTTCGGCCGGACGGAATGAAGCTCGCCCTGAGCGGAACCCCCTTTGACAGCAAGCCCCATCAGCTTTGGGGCACGCTCAATTGGCTAGACCCTGTGCAATATTCCGCCTTCACCAGGTGGGCGGAATTGTATTGGCAGAAGGGAGGCTATACCGGGTATCAGATTGGAGAGTTCCGCAAGGATCGCGAGCAAATGCTATGGGATTCCTTGTCAGCAATTGCCTTGCGCCGGACTAAGGCTGAGGTGGCTAAGGACCTACCGCCCAAGGTGTACGTAGGTTCCCCGCTTACGCCCAATGAGCCGGATACTCCAGTAGGTGTCTGGCTTGAAATGGAAGGGAAACAAGCGCGGGCATACGAAGAAATGGAGAAGATCAGTATCACGGACCTTGACTCAGGCAGGCTTGAGGCAACATCGGCGCTGGCGGAACTAACCCGCTTGAAGCAATTGGCATGCGCCTATGGGGATATTCATTCGCGCTTTGTCATGGTGCCCTGTGAGAAGAGCCAATTCCCGCACAGAGAATGCAAGCACGGTAGACACAAAGAGGAACGGTTCTTTTACGTCCCATCGCTGCCCTCGAACAAATTCACATGGACGGTTGAGAGCCTTGAGGAATGGGGTTACCCGCGTAATCCAATCACTAAGGTAGTTATCGTGAGTTTCTACACGGGCATATTGGAGCTATTCCAGCAGGCCCTAGAGAAACACTTCAAGACGACACCCAAGAATCCATTGTGTACGGCCATAACTGGCCGTACACCATCGAAGGACCGTCGCTCAATAATCGACCGCTTCAACGAATCCGACAATGAGCATGTGATGCTGTTGAACGTCAAGGCAGGCGGAACGGCGATCACGCTCGACAGTGCCGACCGAATGATATTCATTAGTGAGACAAGGATTCCAGATCAGCAGAAGCAAGCGGAAGACCGTATCCATAGGGTAAGTAACCCTAGGCACTGCATGTATTACTACCCTCGCTCCCTTGGGACTGTTGATGTCGGCACAGCAGTAGTCAACCAGGAAGCAATTAGGGAAACGCATCGATTGTTAGACCAGCGCCGGGGAGTCGATTACATGCGTCATGTGCTCGATCTCAGTCGCCGGTAAGGCAAGCTCCTAGCAAGGCGGAAAGTCGCCTGTTGACAGCAAATCGGCACCAATGTACGTTGACCACTTCGGCCCAAAAAATGGGTTTCAGAGATGAGAGGGAAACACAATGGCTACTCGCCAACCAGTCCGTAAGCCAGCGCCGCGCAAGGCCGCACCTGCCAAGCGGACTGCTGCGCCAGCGGCACGCAAGAGCGCTCCCAAGGCTGCCCCTAAGCCGCAGCGCGCCGACGTTAGCTCCTACGCT
>Ga0184626_10000733_pt1 | contig 10638 bp, 10 predicted proteins | sample PLM3_60_b1_FD_133142 | JGI IMG/M metagenome (GOLD analysis project Ga0184626, IMG submission 133142) | Groundwater sediment microbial communities from an aquifer in East River, Colorado, USA - PLM3_60_b1 | ecosystem: Environmental > Terrestrial > Soil > Riparian zone | place: USA: East River... | reverse complement strand
GCTAAGGAAACAACCGGCTCGCGAAAAAATGATAGAGGTAAAATATATAGGATTCGAGATTGAAAATGAATTTGTGTTGGGATACGGTTTGGATTATGATGGTCTGGGTCGCAATCTGCAAGACATCTATGAATCTGTTGGTTAAAAATGATAAGTGAAGGGTGAATAAATCATACATCATTCCTTATCTTCGTCACCCGTAAAATTTTGTTAAAGACCTCTCAATAAAATTATTAACAAATACTGTTCATGATCAATCTTATTCTATTCGGCCCACCTGGGGCAGGCAAAGGAACTCAAAGCGCAAAACTTATTGAGAAGTATTCGCTTACCCATATCGCAACAGGTGACCTGTTCAGAAAGCACCTTAAAGAAGGAACACCCCTTGGCAAACTTGCTCAGGAGTACATGGCAAAAGGTAATCTGGTGCCTGATCAGTTGGTGATCGACATGGTGGATGATAAAATCAAAAACGACGGAGACATCAGTGGAATTATCTTCGACGGATTTCCAAGAACGACACCGCAGGCCGAAGCTCTTGATCGTTTATTGGCTTCTAAAAAAGCGCCCATCAAAGTATTGATTGAACTCGTGGTGCCTGAAGAGGAACTAAAAAAGCGATTAGCTGAACGCGCGATTAAGGAAAACCGCCCCGACGATGCAAAACCGGAAATTATTGCCAATAGAGTCGCTGTTTACAAAGCCGAAACTATGGCCGTCGCTGAGTATTACAAAAAGCATGGCAAGTATGCATCTGTCGTAGGCGTCGGGGAAATTGAAAATATTTTTAATAACCTATGTGTGGAGATTGATAAGAGCCTTTTGCTCCCATAATCGAAACTTTCCTATCCCTGCTCCAACAATTTTAAAGGCATAACACTTGGCTTCACCAAACTTTATCGACTACGTAAAATTCTGTTCGCGGTCCGGTCATGGTGGCGCTGGATACCTACATTTTCTCCGCACGAAGTTAGTACATCACGGGGGACCAGATGGAGGAAATGGAGGCAGAGGAGGCCATATAATTCTGAAAGGAAACGCACAGCTTTGGACGCTGCTCCATTTGAGATATCGAAAGCACGTCATTGCAACAGATGGTAACAGGGGTGAAGAGCAGGATAGAACCGGAGCCGAAGGCAAAGATGAGATCCTCGAAGTTCCGCTGGGAACTGTTGCCAAGCAAGCCGACACTGATCAAGTACTTTTCGAGATCACAGAAGACGGAAAGGAATACATACTCACTCCTGGAGGTCGCGGAGGTAAAGGCAACGCTTTTTTCGCAACGTCCACGAACCAGGCGCCGCAGCATGCACAGCCAGGTGAGCCTGGAGTAGAAGAATGGATTGTCCTGGAATTGAAACTCCTTGCTGATGTTGGATTGGTAGGCTTCCCAAATGCCGGCAAATCCACGTTACTCTCCGTCGTTTCAGCCGCAAAGCCAAAAATCGCCGATTATCCCTTCACGACTTTGACGCCTAATCTGGGCGTTGTATCGTATCGCAATGACAAGTCGTTTGTAATGGCTGATATACCAGGCATTATCGAGGGAGCGGCAGAAGGCAAAGGATTGGGTATCCGTTTTCTCCGACACATCGAACGAAATTCATTACTCCTGTTTCTCATTCCCGCCGACTCGCCGGATATCAGAAATGAATATGACATTCTCTTAAATGAGTTGCATAAATACAATCCGGAACTGCTGGACAAAAAACGGATCCTGGCTATTTCAAAGTCAGACATGCTGGACGATGAGTTGAAGTCAGCTATCCAGCGCGAACTTCCTGAGGATTTACCCGGAATATTTATTTCCTCCGTCACAAACAAAGGATTGACCGAACTAAAGGACCTGATCTGGCAAAATCTGCATTGAGGCACAATTGGCTTCGACGATGCTTTTGTACTTGGTCCTGATTTTAATGCCAGTTTGGCATTTTTACGCCTTTGGCAAAATTGTTGACATTTGCCCCTCGTTCGATGTCCGGGCCATAATGTCTGAGAAATGGCCTTTTAAAGCGCACTAAAATGAATCAAAACGAAGAAATAGTTTCTGAAAACACCGAAGGGACCGAAAATGTGGCAGCATCTTCCGAAACGGTCAATGCTGAAGAAACCAGCCAGGATAATGATTTGCTAAAGGTTCAAACGGAACTGGGGGAACAAAAAGACAAATTCATACGGCTGTATTCTGAATTCGAAAATTTCAGACGCAGAACGGCTAAGGAGAAGCTTGAAATGATACAGTCGGCCAATGAACAGCTCCTGAAAACATTACTGCCGGTGGCTGATGATTTTGAGCGCGCTGAAAAGGCTTTCCGGGCGAAGGATGATAAAGATCTCGAAGGATTTTTTCTCATATACAACAAATTCAAAAAGACGTTGGACCAGGCTGGTGTAAAGATCATGGATGTAAAGGCTGGTTCAGAATTCGATGCAGATTTGCACGAAGCCATAACACAGATTCCCGTTGATAACGAAGGTCTCAAGGGAAAAATAGTCGATGTGGTAGAGAACGGATATTTGTTAAACGATAAGGTAATACGCCACGCTAAAGTTGTTGTCGGAAGCAAATAGTTTCTTACAGCATCACTTCAATTCTAATACTGCATGTCAACAAAACGAGACTATTACGAAATACTGGGCGTAGGCAAATCAGCGACACCTGAGGAAATCAAGAAAGCATACCGAAAGGTGGCTATCCAGTTTCACCCGGATAAAAATCCCGACAATAAGGAAGCTGAGGAAAAGTTCAAAGAAGCTGCTGAAGCCTATGAAGTATTAAGTGATACCGATAAGCGTGTGAAGTACGATCGCTTTGGTCATGCAAGGTCTGGCAATGGAGGATATGGCCCTGGCCATGAAATGAACATGGAGGATATCTTCAGTAATTTTGGAGATATTTTCGGTGGTAGTGGAAGTCCTTTTGAAAGCTTTTTTGGGGGTGGATCCACACGAGGTGGCAGGCGACAACGCAAAGGATCAAACCTGCGCATCAAACTAAAACTCTCCCTCGATGAAATTGCTAATGGCGTTGAAAAGAAAATAAAAGTTAACCGCCTTATCAGGGCGGAAGGTGTAACGTTTAAGACCTGTACAACGTGCCAGGGTTCCGGCCAGATACGCAAGGTGGTGAACACCATGCTGGGTCAAATGGTATCCGCGAGTACATGTCCTACCTGTGATGGCTCAGGACAGATTATCGAAAAAAAGCCCGCGGGTGTCGATAGCTCCGGGCTGGTTTCAAAAGAAGAAGTGATCAGTGTCAAAATTCCCGCAGGTGTTGCAGACGGAATGCAATTATCTATGGGAGGAAAAGGAAATGAAGCGCCGGGAGGAGGGATTGCCGGAGATCTGTTGATTCTGATTGAAGAACAGGAAGATCGTTTCCTCAAGCGCGACGGCAATAACCTTGTATACGACCTTTATATAAGTTTTATAGACGCGGCAATTGGAACTTCAATAGAAGTGCCGTCTGTTGGGGGCAAGGTGAAGATCAAAATCGACCCCGGTACACAGAGCGGAAAAATTCTCAGGCTTCGTGGAAAAGGGCTGAAAGACGTGAACGGTTATGAGGTTGGGGACCAGCTGATTTACGTTAATGTGTGGACCCCAAAAAAGCTTACTCCCGAAGAAAAGGCAAAATTGGAGACCCTTCGCCACTCGCCAAATTTTGAACCCCACCCAGACGCTAATGAAAAGGGGTTTTTTGAGCGAATGAAGGAGTTCTTCAACTGAAAAAATCTATAAACTATTTATCCCATCCCTCGTTTAATTCAGATTAGGCGAGGGTTTTTTTTACTATTTCACCTTAAAACTTACACTTCGAAACTTCACGTACGGGAGACCGTAAATATTCGTCATGCAGAGAAAGATTTGGTTAACAGGTTGCGGAATTGCAATTGTGGGGATGGCATTGGGGCAGATTAAGAAGCAGTTCACCGTAGAGGATTCTCCGGCCTGTGAAAACATCCGACTCTCCGTAAAGGCCAACAGTGGCAATTGTTTTATAAAACCCAGTCAGAATACTGAAATTCTGAACGTTTTCAGTAATCAGACAGAATCGTCATACTCTCACAATTTCAGGAAAGAGGTCAAGGGTAAGACCTGCGAGGTAATCCTTAATCTGGAGGAAGTTCAGTCAGAAGGGCTCAGCCAGACCATTTCCACCCGCTTTTTTGGGGCATCGGAGAAAGAATCAAGCGATAAAATCTGGAAGATGTATCTCACCGACGCCAAGCCCTATTTTTTGGAATTTAACTATGGCGTGGGCAACGCAAATATCGACTTATCCGGCCTTGCGGTTAAAAAGCTAAAAATTAACACCGGTAGCGCAGATGTGAATGTGGGTTATTATTCCGGCATGGAAAATCAAATTGACATGGATACTTTCTTTGTCAAGGTTGACTTGGGTTCGATCAATGTCAAGAACCTTAACCTGTCGAGAACACGGTTCGTGATGGCGGATGTAGGGTTCGGCAGCATGACCCTTGACTTTAGTAATAAGCCTATAGTCGGCAACAAGATCAAAGGCAGTGTTGGCGCCGGCAACCTGACTATCATTCTTCCCAACAGTGACATCCCGGTGCTTGTAAAAATTCAGGATTCGTGGCTCTGTAGTGTAACGGTTCCGCCGAGTTTAAAGAAGGTTGCTGAAAATACATTTGCCAATGCCGCGTATTCTAAAAACGCCAAGAACGCGCTGGTGTTTGATCTGGATGTTTCCATGGGTAACATCGTTTTTAAAGAATAATATCAGAGGTGTGGAAGATCTTCCACCTTTCAATACAAAAAGATTTAACATCACACATTCTCTGTAATTCCTTCCTATCTTTTGACACTAATTCGCTGTCAAATCCAATTAACTCGTGGAAGCATTAACCGCCAGGAATGTAACCAAGCGCTACACCAATCACCTTGCCCTTGATAAGGTTAGTCTAACTATTCCAAGTCAGAGCATTTTCGGACTGCTTGGCCCCAACGGAGCAGGTAAGACTACTTTAATCCGGATCATCAATCAAATTATCAATTCTGATAGCGGCGAAATCTCAATCTTCGGTGAACCACTACAGTCAAAGCACATAGGTACCATAGGATATCTACCGGAGGAACGCGGATTGTATAAAAAACTAAAAGTTGGAGAACAACTGGTCTACCTCGCGCAATTGAAAGGGCTGAACCGTAAAACTGCCATAGAGAAAAGCAAAGCGTGGGTCAAAAAATTTGAGGTCACGGAATGGTGGAATAAAAAAGTTGAGGACCTGAGTAAGGGCATGGCACAAAAGGTGCAATTCATAAGCACCGTAATGCATGAGCCAAGACTCATTATACTCGATGAACCATTTTCAGGCTTCGATCCGGTGAATGCGCAGCTGATCACGCAGGAGATACTGGAACTGAAAGAAAAGGGATGCACCATTATCTTTTCCACGCATCGTATGGAAACCGTGGAAGATCTATGCGATTACATTGCACTGATCGACAAATCGAAAAAAATTCTGGAAGGATCAAAAAAGCAGGTCAAGGAAACGTACCGCAGCAATACCTACTGGGTCGAACACAAAGGCTCATTCAGCCTTTCGACCACAAAGTATGAGTTAGTGCAACAACGCAACGTGGAAGATACTTTTTTCAAATCCATCGTGAAGGTAAATGACAGCACCTCGCCCAATCAACTTATCCGCGACCTTACGGAAGTGACCGAAGTCCACAGCTTCATTGAAAAAATACCAACTATGAGCGAGATCTTTATCAGTCTGGTGAAAGGAGGACGCCATGAATAAAATACTTCTCATCATACAACGCGAGTTTCTTAACCGTGTTCAAAAGAAGTCCTTCCTCATCGCGACAATTCTTCTGCCTCTGATCTTTCCCGCGATCATGGCTGTTCTTGTCTACGTCGCTATTGAACAAAAGAAAAACGCGACGAAAGAAAAAATTTATTACGTAGACGAGAGCGGTTTCTTTGTACCCGATACGTCCAGATATATTTTCACAAAATTTGCGGGCTCGGTTGACGATGCTAAAAAAGCATTTAAGATTGATGACAGCAGCTATGGCCTCTTGTACGTTCCCTCCTTTGATATAAGTCATCCAAGCGGTGTTTCTCTTTACACAAAAGTTAATCCCAGCCCGAATGAAATCGGCGATCTGGAAGACATGCTCTCGAGCCGGATCAAAGAGCTAAAAATGCAGCGATTGAACATCAACCAAAAATTACTCGATAGCCTGAAGACAGACGTTTCAATTCAAAGCATTAATGTTTCGGATGAAGGGCAGGAAAAAAATTCGGACTCGAGAGTCTTGTTTGGAGTAGGAATGTCGTGTGGAATCCTGATGTACATGTTCATCTTCATCTATGGGGCGCAGATCATGCAGGGTATCATCGAAGAAAAGACCAGCAAGGTTGTTGAAGTGATTGTATCATCCGTGAAACCGTTTCAGCTAATGATGGGGAAGATCATAGGTCTCGCTTCCGTTGGTTTATTGCAGTTTCTGATATGGATCATTCTGATCACAACATTATCTTCAGTAGTCCTGGCCTATTTCGGGCTTGAGATGCCTCAGCAGCAAATGATGAATGAGATGAGCCAACAAAATCCGGCGATGCAAAATCAAGGCGCTATGGATTTTCTCAAGTTGATGGGCCAGATTCCTTTTGGATACGTGATCTTCAATTTCCTGTTTTATTTCCTGGGGGGATACTTGCTGTATGGAGCTCTCTTCGCCGCCGTCGGATCTGCCGTAGACAGCCCCGCGGAAGCACAACAATTCATGTTTCCCATTACCATTCCTATGCTTATTTCTTACTTCGGATTGTTTACGTTCATTCTGGACGACCCCCATGGCTCGATAAGCGTTTGGCTTTCCATAATTCCGTTCACATCTCCTATCGCGATGATGGGGCGGATTGCATTTGGAGTACCTGACTGGCAATTGGCATTGTCGATGGTTTTGCTGATCGCAGGGTTTATGTTCACAACCTGGGTAGCCGGCAGAATATACAGAGTCGGTATCCTGATGCACGGAACAAAAATCAACTACAAAGTGATGGCGAAGTGGTTTATGATGAAGGGGTAATCACTACCGGGCAATCGAAACTTATGGTAAAACCGGATGAAGCCCGTCCCCTTTTTATTTATCTTTCGTATTAAACAACTAGAAAAAAACCGCTTCCAGTCCTCCCTCCACTGAACGGCGTTAATTTCCTGGCCAGCTCATGAGTAAAAAAGCCACCATACCGTCACTGGACTTTTACCGGAATAATTCCAATCTGAAATGGGTTGTGCTGGTGGCTTCCGTGCTGATCAGCATTGGTTCGATTTATTACACAAATATCCTGGTCGATCAGTTAAAGGCCCGCGAACGCCAGCAGGTTCAATTGTACGCAAAAGCAATTGAGTATACAGCCAAGGACGACGATTATGGAGACGTAAATTTTATCGCACAGGAGATCCTCTTTCAAAATAACTCGATCCCCATCATTCAGGTCGGTGACGGGGGAAAAGTCTTGTCCTACCGGAATGTCGATGTCCAGGAATCCTGGACGGACCAACGTAAGGACACCTTTCTAAAAAATGAATTACAACTAATGACCCAGACCTATGAGCCTATCACGGTAACGCTGCGAGATCCTGCCACTGGAGAAGTTTTTGGTAAACAGTTCATCTACTACAAGAACTCATTTTTACTGAAGCAGCTGATCGCCTATCCATACATTCAGCTTTCCGTAATAGCCATTTTCGGTTTCATAGCGTATCTGGCATTCAACTATTCAAAAGCTGCGGAGCAAAACAGGGTGTGGGTTGGACTTGCGAAAGAAACCGCCCACCAATTGGGCACTCCGTTGTCGTCGCTTATGGCATGGGTTGAAGTGATTCGCGACGACCCGGACATGAAACAAAAAGGAATGGTTGAGGAGCTTGAAAAGGATATTCAAAAATTACGCATTGTGACCGAGCGATTCTCCAGTATCGGATCCATTCCTGCGCTGAAAAAAGAGAATATTGTGCTTCTCATTAATAACGTGGTAACGTATTTACGCCCCCGCGTTTCTTCCAAAGTCAAGATGGAAGTGTTTACGCTGTCAGAAAACATTTTTGCCAACGTCCACGCCCCGCTATTTGAGTGGGTTATTGAAAACCTTTCGAAGAATTCCGTAGACGCTATGGGTAACACCGGCACAATAGCAATCAAAATCCTTCGGGGTAACGAGGGCAAGATTTTCATCGATATCTCCGATACGGGAAAGGGGATTCCCCGTTCCAAATTAGATCACGTTTTCCGACCCGGATTTACCACAAAAAAAAGGGGGTGGGGGTTGGGTCTCACGTTGGCCAAAAGAATTATCGAAACCTACCACGATGGCAAAATTTTCGTGAAGTCTTCCGAAGAAAATCTGGGCACAACTTTCAGAATTGTCCTCAACGTGGCGTAGTCCGTAAAGTGCCTGGAAAAGCACAAAAACACACCCAATAATTCGTGCGACGGCCTTTGTACTTCGTCGTCAAACGGCTACTTTTGCGGTCGAATTTTTAAGACCTAATTTTTCAAAACACACAACAAATGGCAAATATTGGCAAGATCACACAGGTAATTGGTCCCGTTGTAGACGTGGCTTTCGATGGGGAGGGGGCAAAATTACCGAACATCCTTGATTCTCTTACAGTTACAAAAGGCGACGGTACAGTGGTCGTATTGGAGTGTCAGCAGCACCTTGGTGAAGACCGGATTCGGACGATTTCAATGGAAGGTACTGAAGGGTTAGTGCGGGGAATGAAAGTAACAGACCTGGGAACCCCAATCCAAATGACCGTTGGCGAAGATATTAAAGGACGTCTTTTTAATGTGGTAGGTCAGGCCATTGACGGAATTAGTCAGCCAAAAGGAACTGGGACGCTTCCAATACACCGTCAAGCTCCATTATTTGAAGATCTTTCTACGTCTACGGAGGTTCTTTTTACTGGAATTAAAGTTATCGACCTGATCGAGCCATACGCAAAGGGTGGTAAGATCGGTTTATTCGGTGGTGCTGGTGTGGGTAAAACTGTATTGATTCAGGAATTGATCAACAATATCGCAAAAGCTTACTCTGGCCTTTCGGTGTTCGCTGGAGTTGGAGAACGTACCCGCGAGGGAAACGACCTTCTTCGTGAAATGATCGAAGCCGGAATTGTAAACTACGGCGAGGAGTTTATGAAGTCACTACATGCGGGTGGCTGGGACCTTTCTAAAGTTGATAAGGAAAAATTAAAAGATTCAAAAGCGACGTTCGTGTTCGGGCAAATGAACGAACCTCCAGGAGCGCGTGCTCGTGTGGCACTTTCCGGACTTACCGTAGCTGAATATTTCCGCGACGGTGATGGAACGGGAAAAGGACGCGATATTCTTTTCTTCGTTGACAACATTTTCCGTTTTACTCAGGCGGGTTCTGAAGTATCGGCCCTTCTCGGTCGTATGCCATCTGCCGTGGGATATCAGCCTACATTAGCAACCGAAATGGGAGCGATGCAAGAGCGTATCACCTCTACAAAAAATGGATCAATCACTTCGGTTCAGGCAGTTTATGTTCCTGCCGATGACTTGACTGACCCCGCTCCAGCTACAACGTTTGCTCACCTTGATGCGACAACTGTGTTATCTCGTAAGATCTCTGAGCTTGGTATCTATCCTGCTGTTGATCCATTGGATTCTACATCGCGGATTCTGCGTCCTGAAATCGTAGGTGAAGAGCACTATAATTGTGCACAGCGTGTAAAGAATATCCTTCAGCGTTACAAAGAGTTACAGGATATCATTGCAATTCTCGGTATGGATGAATTGTCAGACGACGATAAACTTGTGGTTTACCGTGCAAGACGTGTACAGCGTTTCTTATCTCAGCCATTCCACGTAGCTGAGGCGTTCACGGGATTGAAAGGTGTATTGGTTGATATCAAGGATACGATTAAAGGCTTTAACGCAATCATGGATGGTGAGTACGATCACTTGCCTGAAATGGCATTCAACCTTGTCGGTGGTATCGAGCAGGCTGTTGAGAAAGGTGAAAAAATGATGGCCGAAGCAAGAGGATAATAATAGAAACGGTTCGCCGTTCAATATCATAACCACATAAAATGCATCTTGAGATTTTAACACCTGAAAAGAAAGTTTTCGAAGGCGATGTTTCCATTGTAACATTTCCCGGGGCGGATGGATCCTTCCAGGTTATGGATCACCACGCGCCACTTATCAGCTTACTAAAAGAAGGCATGGTGGAATATAAAGGAAAAGAAGGCACAAAAAACCTCGGCATAACGGGAGGGGTGGTTGAAGTACTGAAGAACAAAGTTATTCTTCTCGCCACGGGAGTGACCGGATAAAATATACAAAGGGATTATATTTAAAGAGCTGTCACAAAACGACAGCTCTTTTTTTTACGTGCGGGAACGAATCGCGAAGTCATTGTCATTGTGTGGATATCCATCGTATAAAAAACACAAGGCCTACAATAAGGCTCACAACGCCGAGGACCCAGAAAATAGTATTTATTCCGCCTAACACTGTCAGCGTTATTCCGACAGCGCCAAAAATAATTGCAAGTTTTAGCTCATCGTCCAGCTCCTTCGTAGCCGCCACGCTGGCTCCCTCGTCGGATGCCTTCAG
>Ga0184626_10000732_pt1 | contig 10638 bp, 10 predicted proteins | sample PLM3_60_b1_FD_133142 | JGI IMG/M metagenome (GOLD analysis project Ga0184626, IMG submission 133142) | Groundwater sediment microbial communities from an aquifer in East River, Colorado, USA - PLM3_60_b1 | ecosystem: Environmental > Terrestrial > Soil > Riparian zone | place: USA: East River... | reverse complement strand
CGTTTGCGGGAAAGCTTTCCGTAATGCGCGTCGTTTCGGGCAAGATTGCGTCAGACGGCGTTTGCTATGTTCCCAACAAGCAAGTCAAAGAGAAGATCGGTCACATGTTCCGTCTCGAGGGTAAGAAACAGGACATCGTCAAAGAAGCTTCTGCCGGTGATATCGTAGCGGCGGCGAAACTGAAAGATGTCTCCACTGGCGATACGCTGTGTGACGAGAAATCGCCGATCCAATATGAAGGGCCGGTGCATTTTTCACCGGTTATTTCTTTTGCTCTCGAACCAAAAAGCAAGGCGGATGAGGAGAAGGTGCCCCAGGGTTTGCACAGAATCATGGAAGAAGATCCGACCATCGAGGTTCATCGCGATGAGCAAACGCGGGACTTTATCCTTTCGGGCATGGGACAGCAGCATGTCGAGATCATCGTCGAAAAGCTGAAACGCAAATATAGTGCGGAAGTCGTCCTCAAGGCCCCCAAGGTGCCGTATAAAGAAACCATCCGCGCCAGCGCTAGCGCTCAGGGAAGATTAAAAAAGCAAACCGGCGGGCGGGGACAGTACGGCGATACCTGGATCAAGATAGAACCGCTTCCGCATGGCAAGGGCTTTGAGTTTGTTGATGAGATTGTGGGTGGCGCGATTCCACGAAACTATATCCCTGCAGTGGAAAAAGGGATCAAAGAAGCGATGGCCGGAGGGGTTATCGCCGGATATCCGATGGTGGATGTGCGCGTAAGGCTCTATGACGGTTCCTACCACGATGTGGACTCGTCGGACATGGCGTTCAAAATCGCCGGGTCCCTCGGCTTTAAAAGCGCCGTTGAGAAGGCAAAGCCGGTGATTCTCGAACCGATCATGAACATGGAAATAACAGTCCCTGACGAAAGTATGGGCGACGTGATTGGTGATTTGAACAGCCGTCGCGGAAAAGTGGTCGGTATGGATACTAAAGGACACAATCAAGTTATTAAATCCAAAGTGCCTATGTCGGAAGTCTTAAAATATGCTCCCGACTTGCGAGCGCTTACCAGCGGGCGGGGAGAATTCCAGATGGAGTTTTCTCACTATGAGGAGTTGCCGCCGCATCTGGCGGAAAAGGTGATCAAGGAGGCGAAAGCAAGACAAGCGGCAGATGGCGAACACAAGGCGTGAGAATTGAGAGTTTCTTATGGAGCAGTCTTTTGATCAATTCAACGCGGCGTTGCTTTACTGTAACAAGTGCCGCAGGGCGATGCCGGTAAGAGAACGCTTGCTTTTGGTGCTGCCGGACGGCGAGTTGTATGATTATACCTGCCAGGGTTGCAATAGCTCCGTCGGTTCCAAAACGGAACGGGTCGGGCTCAAGCAATCAGTGGCTAAACCGAGATTGGGAGGTTGATTGAAATGGCAGTCATTGATTCCGATGCCCACGTTTTAGAAACGGAACGAACCTGGGATTACATGTTGGAGTCGGAGCGAGATTACAAACCCCGGATCGTGGCGACACCCAATGACCCGAGTTCAGGTGGTGAGTCGTGGTTGATCGACAGCGTGTATATTGGGAAGGCGAGAAATGTCGGCCACGAGACTCCTAAAGAAGCCAGGGAGATGGATGATATCAACGCCCGCCTCAAGCACATGGACGAGCTGGACATCGATGTGCAGGTGCTCTATCCGACGATTTTTTTGCGGCCTTTTACGCGCCGGCCGGAGTTGGAGCTGGCGGTGACCCGGAGCTACAACCGCTGGCTCGTCGATATCTGGAAGCGTGCCCCGGAACGACTGCGTTGGGTGGCTGTGCTGCCGCTGCTGACGATGGATAAAGCGCTGGAAGAGGCGCGCTTCGCTAAAGAGAACGGCGCCTGCGGTATCTTCATGCGCGGGCTCGAAGGAGACAAACGGGTGAGCGACTCTTATTTTTTTCCTCTCTATGAAGAAGCCGGACGGTTGGATTTACCGGTCTGCGTGCACTCGGCTACGGGAAGCTTCGCCGTGCATGATTTTTTCCTCAACGAATGCGGGTTTTCCAAATTCAAGCTCGCTGTGGTGGGCTCGTTCCACGCTCTGATCTTCCACGAGATCCCGGACAAGTTTCCCAAGACAAAGTTCGCTTTCATCGAGGTAAGTTCGCAGTGGGTGCCCTATGCGATTCATGATTTTGCCAGACGGTTCGAGCGGGGCGGAAAGAAAGTGGACAAGCAAGACGTGCTGCGAAAAAACCGAATCTATGTCGCGTGCCAAACCGATGATGATCTCCCGTACGTGTTGAAATATTCGGGCGAAGATCAGCTGGTTATCGGTACCGATTATGGGCATAACGATACTTCTTCGGAGATCCTGGCGCTGCGCAAGCTCAAAGAAGATGGGGCCGTGTCACCAGAGATCGTTAATAAAATTCTTGACGACAACGCCAGGGCCCTGTACGGCCTTTAATTCATAGGTATCTCATAGCTATCCTGCATTATTATGGTCATTGATTTTCAGGCTCATATTTACCCTGAAGCATACCTCGATGAGATGAAACGCATCGATGGCGCGGTGGTTTTGGAAGCGCCCGATCCGCACAGCGGCATGACCTACTTTTACGACAAAAAGCTCGGATGCCGGATCAACACGGCCACCTTCCAGGGGCAGAATATTGGTCGCAGAATAGAGCACATGGATCAGCTGGGGATCGATATCCATGTTTTGACCATTCCAGCCCCCGGCGCAGACCGTTTTGAAGGCGAGGGCGCTAGTACCCTTGCGCGGATCGCAAACAACGCCGTCGCGGCAATTTGTCGGAAACATCCTAATCGCTTTATCGGATTTTTCACCTTGCCGACCTGCTCAATTAAGGATTCGCTCGATGAGCTGGAGCGAAGTGTGAACGAGTTGGGACTGAGAGGCTTTGGCTGCTTCGCGAATCTCAACGGCAAATCCCTGGACCGCGAGGAGCTGTTTCCGATCTATGAACGGCTGGCACGATACAAGTTGCCCGTCTATATCCATCCCACCGCTCCTTTATCTACCGAGGCCACAGGAATCGATATCATGCCCACCTTGATCTTCGGCTGGGCTTTTGACAGTACGGTAGCCATGACCCGCTTGGTCTACGGCAGGGTATTGGAAAGATTTCCGGAGATCAATTTCGTGGTGGCCGATGTCGGTGGTGTCCTCGCTTTCTTCGCCCAGAGGGCGATCAATATCTACAGCGGCCGCACGGAGGAAATCCGGCAGAGATATGGATTGCAGGAAAACCCGCTCGATTCGTTCAGGAGATTTTACGTTGACACCGCAGATCACCCCGCGTCGACGTTAACGTGTGTGAAGGACTTCTTTGGCGTCGACAGGCTCGTGCTCGGGACCAATTATCCTTACGGTCCGGAGGAAGGATGTGTGCTGGTCAAGAATAGCCTGAAAGCCATCGATGGTTTGGAGCTCAATGAACCAGATAAAGAGAAAATCCTCGGCGGTAATGCCGCAAGAATTCTTGGGATCGGAGGAGTATGAACTTCAATAAATCGGCGCGACCGGTCATCATGGGGCGGAACGGTATGGTTTCGGCGGGTCACAGTCTCGGAGCCTTGGCAGGAGTCAGAGTCCTGCAGGAAGGCGGCAACGCCATCGATGCGGCGCTTGCGGCGGCGTTTGTGATGGCGGTAGTGAAGCCCGAAGCTTGTGGGCCGGGCGGAGATCTTTTTGCGCTGGTCTTTATGAAAAGGAACGGCAAGGTCGAGGCGATTAATTCCAGTGGCCCGGCGCCTGCCAAGGCGAGCATCGACTATTTTCGAGAACAAGGACTGAGGAGTGTGCCAACTTCGGGTCCGTTGAGCGTGGCGGTGCCCGGGGCGGTCGACGGATGGCTCGAACTTCACAGAAAGTATGGCACCAAGGATCTGAGCCGGCTTACGTCCGATGCGATTGATCTTGCCCGCGGCGGGTTCCCGCTCCATTTGGAACTGGCGGAGGCGATTGAGGAGTTGAGCTCTGAGTTTCCCTGGGTTGACCGCTGTTTTCGCCAACCGATCGGGCAGCCCAAGCCCGGGAAACTTATCGTTCAAAAGGGGCTGGGAGACGTCCTGGAAAAGATTTCTCTCAACGGCCGCGATGGGTTTTACGCCGGCGAGGTGGCGGAGAATATCTGCCGAACACTTAAAGCCGAGGGTGGCGTGCTCACGGAAGACGATTTGCAGCCCGATGTGGCACGGTGGCTCGAACCCCTCAGCGCGAGCTATAGGGATTATCTGGTCTTTGAGCAGCCCCCGGTATCTCAGGGATTCATGGTTTTGGAAATGTTGAATATCATCGAGGCGTGGCCGCTTCATACGGGAGAGATCCAACGCGCTGACAGCATTCAATACCAGGTGGGAGCTAAGAAGCTCGCCTTTGAAGATCGCATCCGTCATCTCGAAGATCCCGACTTCGGCGATCCAAAAATCCCAATGCTTATTTCGAAGGAGCATGCGGCAAAGCGGCGAGAGTTACTTACCGACGTGATTCACCGACCTCAGACCGCTGCTACCGCGTTGGGAGGGGATACCACCTATCTCTGTGCCACAGATCGCGACGGCAATGCGATTTCGTTGATCCAAAGTGTTTTCGCTGCTTTTGGATCCCGTGTGATCGCCGGGGATACAGGCGTCATCATGAATAATCGGCTTTGCAGCTTCGGGCTTGACCCAAGCAAAGCGAATTCGCTGAAACCGGGCAAACGACCTGCACATACGCTAAACACCTATATGGTCTTCAAGGGCGGTGAGTTTTTTGCGGTAGGCGGCAGCCCGGGCGCGGATGAGCAGCCGCAAACAAATCTGCAGGTTCTGCATAATATCCTTGACTTGGCCATGGATCCTCAAGCAGCAGTTGAAGCGCCGCGCTGGAGCCACCAGCCGGGCACGCTGCCGCGGGACCAACTTCCTGAGCAGTTACGGATGGAAGAGGGTTTTGATCCGCAAGTAATCGACCGTTTAAGCAGGCAGGGCCACAAAGTTTCCGTAGTGGATCGCTGGTCCTTCGGCAGCGCCAAGGTGATCGTCAAAGACGGTAACACCGGAACGTGGATGGCAGGCGCCGATCCCCGGCGAGAAGCCTATGCACTCGGGTGGTAGAGTCGCAATAACCATGATCGCGAATTCGAGTCCAGCTAGAAACGGCCTCCATCTGTGACCCGCTGGGGATTATCCTATGCACTGGCGCTGCGTGCCATCGGTCAGTCCTTGGAAGCGCAACAAACAAAAGATTTCGATCTTTCCACTCTCGAGACCGGCTTCGTCGTCCGTGAAAATAAGCCGCGGTATCTGAAGTGGCGGCGAACTATTCGACGCAACGGAAAAGGGAAAACGCTGGATTTGTCCGATGTGCACTACTCTGTGGACGATATCACAAAGCTGGATCAGTCCGGCAAAGAGAGGCGGAGAACTCCGGCTCAAACTCCGGACTTTTATGTTTTGTCGCAGACCCTTCGAACCGTAGGTGGTTTCGTCGATCGCAGGGGATTTCGACTGTTGGAGCTCAGTCGTCGAGGTTCGAAACTGGCCTTACGGCTCGAACAGCCGGAAGGCCGTAGTCTTGTCGAAACGCACACCATCGCCTCGCTTCACAACATCTTCGTTGGCATGTTCTTCGATCGTCAAAAGAAGAATGGCACCGGGAATTCGGAGGCTCAATGAGAAATTTATTAAAAGAAGCAGGTCGGCCCCTTTTACGTCGGCTGCACGGTACTATTGCGTTGCTGGTGTTTTGTTTCCTTAGCGGCGAGTCGCTTGACCTGCAGGCGGCCGACAATCCATTCTTGCGCGCGAACTATTCCGGCGTCAGCGGCGCCTTCGCGCCCGTCTGGATCGCATCCGAGAGAGGGCTGTTCACGAAGTACGGCTTGAACGTCGATCTACGCTACATCGCTCCGGCGACCTCAACTCAAGGACTGCTTGCCAAGAGTCTCGACATCGTCAATCCTGGCGGCGAAATTATCGAGGCGGGCTTGAACGGTGAACCAGTGGTCTACATTGCAGGGGTCTTGAACCGTGCCGTGATGTCGGTTTACGCCAAGCCCGAGATTCGTTCTCTGGCCGATCTCAAGGCTAAAGTGTTGGCCGTAACAGTGCCTGGTGCCACGACGGACTTCGCCGCGCGCGTTTTGCTTCAACAGGTTGGATTAACTCCCGGGAAGGACGTCAAGATTCTCTATCTTAGAGGAATGCCGGAGATCCTCGCGGGCATAACCCAGGGAAACGCAGATGCAGGGATTTTTACGTCGCCAACGACTTTAAAAGCACGGCAGGCCGGGCTCAAGGAGCTCATTAATGTCACAGAGCAAAATATTCCGATGATCCATGCCGCCTTTGCCAGCACCAAGGACTATCTCAAGACACAGCCAGATCCGGTGCGACGTTTTCTGCAAGGATATCTCGAAGGGATCAAAGTCGCGCGCGCCGACCCGGAGCTAGCCAAACAGATGATCGGCAAATATACCAAGACCTCCGATCGCGATGATTTAGAGGATTCCTATCGAACTTTCCTACCGGCATGGGAGAAACTGCCTGTGGTTCCAACGGCGGCGGTACAAACCATGCTGAATTTCGCGACTCATCCGGCGGCAAAGACGGCTAAGGCGGAGAGCTTTATCGACAACTCGGCACTGGCGGAACTTGAGAAGTCAGGTTTTGTGGATCGGCTGTACAAGTAGGAGTAGAAGAGCAATGGAACGGGTCGGGATGATTGGCGCGGGAGCGATGGGACTGGCGCTTTTGGAACGGCTAAAACTCGCGGGTGTGCGGGCAACGGTTTATGACAGCTATCCGCCAGCCCTTGAAGCAGCGCGCGCACTGGGCTGTGAGATCGTATCGAGCGCAGCCGATGTCGCGCGACGGTCGACGCTTATAGACGTCGTCGTGCGCACGGATGAGAACGTTGTGCAGTGCATGACTGGTCCCGATGGCGTCTTGGCGGGAGCGGCCTCCGGAACGCTGGTGCTACTCCATAGCAGTATTCTGCCGCAGACCGTGAAGCAGATTGAAGCAGCAGCGCAAAAGAAATCAGTATTTGTTGTTGACGCCTGCATGACCGGTGTTCCCGCCACGGTGAGGGCGGGAGAATTGTGTTTCGTCGTTGGTGGTGCGCAGGAACTCGTTGCCCGTGCGGAACCTCATCTGCTCAAGATGGGCAAGCAGGTCCTGTACATGGGGCCCATAGGTACCGGTGCCGTCGCCAAACTGATCAAGAATATGGTCAGCGGCTCTGAGACGCTGATCGTCCACGAAGCGATTCAGATCGGATTGGCCGGTGGCATCCCTTATCCTCAAGCGCTGGAAATGATGCGCCGGACCGGTCATGACAGCGTGTTGAATCGTTGGCAAAAAATTTTCGATCCGTCCGGAGAGAATCCGCTGCCCAAAAGTGGCAGAAACGTGATGAACAAAGATATTCCGCTGGCCGCGGAGCTGGCGCGTCTCTATGGCATCGATGTACCGATTACCCAAGAGCTTGCCAAATCCGCCGCGCGAGTGGTTACGGCGAATGATCGGAAGTGAGATTCGTTTTTTCTCGATCGCTTGCAAGAGATAGGGTTGAACGATGAAATTCAGTCTTTTTACTGAGATCCAGTGTCCAGCGGGAACTTCTCCCAATATTCGTTTGAATGAATTCCTGGAGCAAGCGGAGCTAGCCGACCGTCTGGGTTTTTACGGCTTCTGGATCGCGGAGATTCATTGTCAACCGCGATTTTCGCTTCTCTCGGCACCCTATGTTGTGCTGGGGGCGGCTGCCCAACGGACGCACCGCTTGCGGCTTGGCGTTGCGGTCAACACGCTGCCGATTCATCATCCAGTGAATTTGGCTGAGCAGGCAGCAATGCTCGATCTCCTAAGCCAAGGACGAATGGATTTCGCCGCCGGTGGCGGTCATCCACACAGCCGCGCCTACGAATGTTTCGGCGCGGATCACAAGTCAACTCACGACATCATGGCTGAGGGACTCGAAATTATCCGCCGCGCTTGGTCAGAAGAAACCCTGAATTTCAACGGCAAGTTTTTTCAAATTCCAGAAGTCGTGGTCAACCCCAAGCCGGTTCAGAGGCCGCTCCCGCCACTTTACATGGCCACCAGTTCACTCGAGGGTGTGGAGGTCGGGGTGCGGCTGGGCATCAATCTATTGCTTCCTATCCACACCCGAACGCCTGAACAAGTGATTGAATTCGCGAACGCGTATTGGGATGGATTAAAAGAACAGGGTCACGATTCGACAACGAGGGAGTTGGGTCTTTTGGTGCCCATGCACTTGGCGTCCACGACGGCTGAGGCCAAAGCGCGATCCGAAGCCGGCGTTATGAGTTACTTTAAAACCATCGCTGACATGCGCGTTGATTACACCGACTGGCTAACGCGACGGGGCGACGAGTTGCCGGCGCGTCTTAAGACCGCAGCGGGAGCGACGGTGAATTTTGAAACGATCTGTTCCCGGCACGCGGTCGTTGGGGATTCCGAAGTTACAGTACAGGCTCTTAGAGATTTGTCTCAAAAGACCGGCGCGACACATTTTCTCACTTGGCACAATATCGGCAGCGTGCCGCACCCTCTGGTTAAGGAATCGATGGAACGGTTTGCCCGGGAAGTGATGCCGCAATTGTAATTGCAGTCGTTCAAGTAACGGAGGAATAGAGATATGGAAGAACTAACCGAACAAAAATGCGAGGCCTGCCGAGTTGGAGCGCCGTCGGTGACTGCGGAAGAGATCAAAGGATTACAACCGCAGATACCCGAGTGGCAGATTATCACTGAAGACAGCATTCCCAAGTTGGATCGGCTGTTCAAGTTCAAGAACTTCAAAGACGCTGTCGCCTTCACCGATGCGGTCGGCGAAGAGGCCGAAAAAGAAGGTCATCATCCTCGCCTGACCACCGAGTGGGGCAAGGTCGCGGTTACCTGGTGGACGCACAAGATCCGCAACCTGCACAGGAATGACTTTATCATGGCGGCGAAGACCGACCGCATCTATCAGAACTATACTAACAGCTGATATCCCTGCACGTACATAGTTCCAGGACGAGTTCGGCGCTGAAAGATCAACGCTCGCGGCGAAAGAGGAGGAAAAATGCCGTCGAGAGTTCTTCGCCAGATAGGGGTTGCGATCGCTGTTGTTGGCTCAGCCATTAATGCCCACAACGCATCGGACGATGTACCTAACTCTCTCCCAAAAAATCTCGGATGATCTTATGGGCCGCTCCCGGCTCGGTATAGAAAAAGTGATGGCACTCGCCTGGCAGGAGCGCAAGTGTCGAATTGGGGATTCCCTTAGCTAGCTCTTCAGAGCTGGTTCGATGGGACAGGTTGGAAGCAGAGATATGATCCTCTGCGCCGACCAAGACTAGCGTTGGAACCCGAATGTCCTTTAACTGTGCTCTGGTATCACATTCGTGCCGGGCAATAATGTGGCGCAGGAAACACTCCAGCGGCGGCATGTTCTGCCAACGGACTTTGAGGAATCTTTCCACTTTGTCCCAATGCTTTTCGAGGTAGTCCTTGGTCCAACCTACGGTGACGGTATGTTCGCGGGCATACTTTTCATATCCCATCTGCACCATTTCCATGCAGAGCTTCAGAGGGATGCCTCGCTGATCCGGATATCCAGCGCCGCTTGAGGCGAGGATCAACTTTTTGACTTTTGATGGGTGTTTCAGTGCAAGAACCTGCGCGACCCTTCCGCCCATGGAGTGGCCGCAGACAATCGCCTGGTCGAGCTTCAGATGATCGAGTATCGCCGCGGCGTCGTCGGCGAACATCTCCATCGTATATTTCGTAGACGGCTTGCTGGATTGTCCCATTCCACGATAGTCGAAAATGACCACGGTGCAATCGCGTGAAAACTCGGGCACCTGGTAGATTTTCCAAACTTCTCCGTCGCACGCTGTTTCGCTGAGAAAGAGGAACGGGGGTCCACTGCCATGGACCTCGTAGTAGATGTCTGCATCTTTGAGCTTCAAGATCGGCATGATAAACCTCCGCGTTGCCAAGTCGTACCACATGCTCAGGTTTTTGTTAAATGGCTGCCATTAAACCAGGGCCAAGGAAATGATGTCGCAGCGGCCTGAGACCATCGAACGATTGAAGAAAGTGCTGGAGAAATGATATTGCCAGTAAATAAATTCGTTGAACGGGCACGATGCGGTTGAAACCCCGTCCGCGAAGTGGCTTCTTGAATTGACACCCGAGGAGCGAGTGTAATAGACCGGCAATCGTCAAGAAGAAAGGGGATTCGAGATGAAAAGCTCGCAGGATTTTCGGTCTTGTCACCCGCCTCTGAGGGCTGTTCTCAAGGTCTCCATATCTCTATTCCTGGTTGTGTTTCTCTTGTCCAGTGCGACGCTCTACGCGCAGGCGCCAAAAAAAGTACCGTTCCCGTTCTCGCCCATCGGCATCAACTCCCTGCCCTGGTTCGTCGCCAAGGAGGCGCGCACCGCTGAAAAGCATGGAATCGACTTCGATCCGGTCTTCATTGGATCATCGGCGGTGCTATTTCAGTCGATGTTGTCAGGTGCGGCCGATTTTGCCGGCTCCGGCGGGCCCGCCGTCATTGCAAATGTCTTGAGGGGCGGTGACATCATTCAAATTACCGCGATGGTGCCGCGGTTCACGCAGTCCGTGATGGTTAAGCCGGAGATCAAGAAGCCGGAAGACATGGCGGG
>Ga0184626_10000731_pt1 | contig 10656 bp, 7 predicted proteins | sample PLM3_60_b1_FD_133142 | JGI IMG/M metagenome (GOLD analysis project Ga0184626, IMG submission 133142) | Groundwater sediment microbial communities from an aquifer in East River, Colorado, USA - PLM3_60_b1 | ecosystem: Environmental > Terrestrial > Soil > Riparian zone | place: USA: East River... | reverse complement strand
TCCCCCATTCCATTAAACCGGAAAAATTCCAACGGCACCGCGACTTGCTGGCACGCTATATGACGGAACAGGCCGTAGTGCGCGATATCCGCCCACTCCAGGGCTCCGGATTTATTGGATTCGATGCCGCTACGGATGCAAACGACTTAACGATCCTCTCGTCAGTCAGGGAATTTGTTCGCGAGCGCCTTCATTCAGATGAGATTGATCCCGACGTGTGGCAGCCCATGGTGGTGCGCGATCCCCAGGAGACCGAGACAAAATTAACCGCAGTGGCAGGCGCAAAATATAGTTATCGAGAGTTGGATGACTTCACCGATCTGATTCAACGCACCTTACGGCCCGTGCCACAGGTCTCGAAGGTGGAGCGCGCCGGTGTTCTCGAACAGGCCGTGTATTTGGAGTATTCGCAGGAGCGATTGGCGTCTTACGGCATCCAGCCTTCGCGACTCCGGGAGCTTTTATCAGTGCGAAACATCACGGAGCCTGGTGGATCGCTCAATATCGAAGGTAAGAATCTGCTGATTGACCCCTCCGGTGAGTTTCATAGCGCGGACGAAATCGGCGACGTGCTCATTCCAACTTCAACCGGGACACCTCTCTACTTGCGCGATGTGGTGGAGGTATTGCGCAGCTACAAGAGCCCGGCACGGTACTTAAATTTCTACACTTCGCGCGACGAGACCGGCGCGTGGTATCGCGCACGTGCAATCACGCTGGCGCTGCAAATGCGCTCGGGAGAGCAAATCCATCAGTTTGGCGAGGCCGTGAACCAGGCACTCGCCGTGGTAAGACAACAGTTGCCTGCAGACCTCATTATCGAGCGTAGTTCCGACCAGCCGCGTCAGGTTGACGAAAATGTCGCCCTGTTCATGAGTGCGCTCTACGAGGCGATCATCCTGGTGGTCGTGGTCTCCTGGCTCGGCTTCTGGGAGTGGCGCTCTGCTCTGCTGATGGCGATCTCGATTCCTCTGACCCTCGCCATGACGTTCGGCATGATCCATGTCTTAGGTATTGATGTACAGCAAGTCTCGATCGCCGCGCTGATTATTGCGCTGGGACTGCTCGTGGATGATCCGGTCGTCGCAGGCGATGCTATCAAACGTGATCTCGCTCTGGGCCATCCTCCCGTGGTTGCGGCATGGCTTGGGCCAACCAAGCTGGCGAAAGCGATTATGTTTGCGACCATTACGAATATCGCTGCTTACCTGCCGTTTCTGCTTTTGACCGGGGACACGGGAGATTTTCTTCATAGTCTCCCGATCGTGATGACCTGCTCGTTGATAGCCTCGCGCCTGGTGTCGATGACCTTTATTCCGCTGATCGGTTACTACCTCTTACGACCGTCCACCAAGCCCGAGCGTCCGATGGAGTATCGGCGAAATCACGGCTTCACCGGAGCGTATCATCGTGTCGGCGCCTGGGCTATTCGTCACCGATGGGCCGCGTTCTCCGGTTCACTACTCTTCCTGGTTCTTGGTGCAGTCCTGATGACCCAACTAAAGACTCAATTCTTCCCCGACGATTTACAGTATTTGTCGTATCTGGATGTCTGGCTACCGACGGATGCGCCTCTCGAAGTCACGAACAACGCCGCGTTCGAGGCCGAAAACGTCATCCGGGCCGTGGCCGACGAGTACGGAAGAGCGCATCCCGCCAAGGACGGGAAGCCGGAACGAGTCCTCAAGTCAATCACCTCTTTTGTCGGCGGTGGGGGGCCCCGGTTTTGGTTCTCCGTGTCGCCGGAGATTCAGCAGCTCAATTACGCGCAGCTCATCGTGGAGGTTGTCGACAAGGAGCTTACGCCGCACCTGGTCGCTCCGCTGCAGTATGCGCTGTCGACAAAAATTCCAGGGGCGCGCATCGACCTCAGGCAACTCCAAACCAACCCGGTGGAGAACCCAATCGAGGTTCGGATCGCCGGACAGGTGGATATCGGAACAGGCAACGAGGATCGCCAGATGGATACCTTGCGGGCGCTAGCGGATCAGATCAAGGATATCTTTCGCCGCATTCCGATTGCTGAGCGCGTGCGCGACGACTGGGATGAGAAAAGTTTTGTCGTCCGGCTTCAGATCGACTCGGATCGCGCTAACCTGGCGGAAATTTCCAATCTGGATGTAGCAGCCTCATCGACCGCCGCTATGAGCGGCATGCCTGTCAACGCCTTGCGCGAAGGAGACAAACAGATTCCGATTGTCGCCCGATTGCGTCTGGAAGAACGTGCTCAGCTGTCGGATATCCAAAATCTCTATATCTATTCCGCCTTAAGTCCGAACAAAGTCCCGTTGCGGACCATCTCCTCGATCCAGCACGACCTGGAAAGCCCGAAAATTGCGCGCCGGGATCACTTCCGCACGATTTCCGTAAGGGCCTTTCCGGCGGCGGGTTCGCTCCCGTCGGAGGTCCTCAAACAGGCGCAGCCCCAGCTATTAAATTTCGCAAAGACGCTTCCACCCGGGTATACGATGACAATTGGGGGCGAGAAGGCGAAGCAGGACGAAGGCTTCGGGGAACTTACGATCGTTTTGGTGATGTCCATCGCTCTAATATTCCTGGCGTTGGTCAGCCAGTTCAATCATGCCGTTAAACCCCTGTTGGTATTTGCTGCTGTTCCGTACGGTGTCGTGGGCGCACTGGCGGCGCTGTATATAATGAGGACCCCGTTTGGTTTCATGGCTTTTTTGGGGATCGTCAGCCTGGTCGGCGTCATCGTGAGCCATGTGATCGTGCTCTTCGATTTCATTGAGGAGATGCATGAAAAGGGAGAGCCGTTGATCGATTCGCTGCTCGATTCAGGAATTGAGCGGTTGCGGCCCGTCATGATCACTGTCGGCGCAACGGTGTTCGCTCTATTTCCATTGGCTCTGCATGGAGGACCGCTGTGGGAGCCTTTGTGTTACGCACAGATCGGCGGTCTAACCGTCGCCACATTCGTTGAGTTGCTGCTCGTTCCTGTCTTGTATGCAATCTTCGTCCTCGATCTGAAGATCGTTAAGTGGCAAGATGTTCAAGTTTCAGCCGAAACGACTCAAGCGTAGAGAGATTCATAACTTTCAGTTGTTAGGGCCCACGTTCAGATTAGATACTTCGCTTCACAGTTTCCATCTAGTTAGCATTAACTATACTATCCACCACGCAATGAACTATTACTGAACTCTTCCAGTTGCGTTTCATCTTCCGCCAAAAAGCAAATCATTTTTCACGAAGATCGTAATTTTACGAGCGCTTCGTCACGCTCCACTCGCATAATCATCGAAGTATCAACCGGTTACGGTTGGCATTTACATTGCGCAATGCAAGCGATGTATCGCTAATGACGTCGAATGATTCGGATTGAAACATCGGTGCGACGGGATCGGGTGATCTTTGCTGTGATTGGCCGGATCGAAAGCAACGATTTGCCGGAGCTAAAAAGGGTAATCGAAAGTCACGACCCTCCTGTGATTCTCGATTTGAAAGCAGTCAGGCTCGTCGATCGCGACGGAGTCACGTTTCTCGCGAATTTCGAAACGGATAACGGGAGAATCACGAACTGTCCACCGTATATCCGTGAATGGATACGCAGAGAACGCGCCGAACCGTGAGGAAGAAAGTGATGTACGACGCGAGATCATTTTTGACGTTTCTCTTTATGGTCGTCAGTCTGGCGGGCGCAAGGCCGGCCATCGCATCTGAAGCCAATTCCTCGCCGCCATTGGTGACGAGCCACGAAGTTAACGTGCTGCGGCAAGTTGCGATTGCGCTCGCGGCAGGGAGTGACGCTATACAGGATCTCCGCGGTCCGCCGATTGAGAATTCTAACCTGGACCGGCTAAAGCTGCCCACGCCCGGAATGGATTGCGGCATTGCTCGATCCCTTATCTTTGTCGTATGCCGCAGCGCTTCGCTCAATAAAAAAGAAGCCGAGGCTATGTTCGCTCGAATGATTGATTATGGGCAAGCTGCCTTGCCGTCCGATAGCTGGAGACAATTTGAACCCGTACCTTACACCGGTTTGATCCGGACTATCAGTTATCAACATTGGAAGTCCGGCGCGCAAATCGACGTTGACTTAGTGGTTCACCCCACAGGGGAAGCACAACCTTTGTACTCCGTGAGAGTTTTCGGATGGCCGCGCTTTTAACAGCGCCTCACTATGGGAGATAAGCTGATGCCTGAGACTGCAGCTATAAACGTCATTTCTCTTCTGATCGAGGCGGCCAAAACAGACACGATTTATCGCGACGTTTACCTTCGCCGCGCGCGCGAGCTGTTAAGCCCTATGCTGGGCGAGGTGTCCTATCGCGAGTTAGGGTCGACGCAGAAACAAATCGATGAGGTCGTGCGCCGCACCCGGTCCGCTGTTCTGCAGCATGATTGGGCGGAGGCAGGCGAACTGGCGGCTCAAGCTGAGCAAATGCGCAAACACAGCCACGCGCTGGCCGACCTGGCTGGGCTGGCAAGGGATGTCTACGATTCCGACCCTGTCGCTTTCGATCCTTTTTCGCCGGGCAAGCATCTCGGCCAGCGAGCGCAGACCGTGCAAAGCGAATTACGCGCGCAGTTCGTGGCGACCCTCGCGTCTCTCGCAAAAGGAGATACCGTGCTGGGTGCGTTTTACGAAAAGCGGCGCGGTTATTTTTCCGGCCTGGAACTCGCGGCCGCGGCGACTTCAGAAAAAAGCTCAGAGCGAAGCCGAGCGCAGCTTGAGCAACTCGCTCTGCAAGCCGCTGAGCGCGGCGACATCGCTGCAGTTCAGAGCCTCGCGAAAGAGCTCCAGCATTACAAAGACGAAGACGGGAAGGACAGTTTTCGGTCCGAGCCTTCGGCGAAAAGCCGCTACGCGTGTCCTGTCAGTCTCGAGAGCCCGTTTCCTACTGAGGCGAGTGCGCGGGCGAGGGAGATTGGTTTCGTCGAGACTCATGTTCCGGCGCTCCCGGAAGTAAGTGCTGCGGTGGAGGTTATTCATAGCCACGCCTGGGACCCGATACCGTCAACACCGGAACTGGAGCATGAAGGGGTGCTTCGGACGGAGGTGTTGGCGGAGTCAAAAGTTCCCGCGCAGTTCATAACCGAAGAATTTAAAATTCTCGCCGAACAATTCATCCAGCAGATCTTCATTAATTCAGGCGGGGCGCGATACCTTCCGCGTATCTCCGCAGAAACGGCCCTGGTTGAGGATTTTACCGAGTCGGAGGCCAACGACTCTCCATCAAAGCTTCTGTCGGCGCTTGGATTGTCGCGCCGCCGTGGCCTGGCGCGGTCAGAAATTGAAAACGCTCTCATGCGTTTCGGCGCTCAGATCGTGGCGGATCAACTGAACCTGGATCCTATCGAATTTCGGCTCGTCTGTATTCCCTACGACTTGTATATGCGCTTGGGTCGCGAACGAGGCTGGGGACAGTGGCACCACTGGACTCATTTCGACGGCTACGGGGTAGTGCAAGGTAACCGTTTGAGGGCTCTTGTCGGTGGAGACGGGCGATTTGGCGGAGTGGCAGACCTCGTCAGCATAAGCCGAACCGACGCTCGCGACGGTGTTTATGCCCGATTCGCAGTAGTCCGGCGCGCTCGCATGGTGGCCCGGTGGCACTGAGCATTGCCTTTCTTCATCAACTTGGCGCAGCCGTTCTTCTGGTAACTCTTACGCTGTGGCCGCAATATGCCGGGTTCACCGCGCTCATCGCATGGATTAGACGCGCTGTGGCAAGCGACATTCACGAGCTCGGACCATTTCGCTCTGCCGCGCTCGTCGTGCGGTCCACAGCAGCAGTGATCGTTCTCCACGGTCTACAAGTTCTGTTGTGGGCGAGCTGCTATCGCGGGCTTTGCTTCCCGTCATGGGAATCTGCCTTGTACTTCTCGCCAAGCAGTTATGCGACGGTCGGCTATGGCGATGTAGTCCTCCCGTCGGAGTGGCGCCTGTTGGGGCCGCTGGAAAGCATCGTCGGCCTGATACTGTGTGAGGTATCAGTAAGTGTTCTATTTGCGATAGTCACCCGGCTCGTCGATCGCGAGGAACGATCCTCCAGACCAGCCTGAGTGTCATCGCGCTTGAGGACAAGCATCTGATGGCCTTTGAACCCATCGAGAATTACGGCGTGATCGGAAACATGGAGTCCATCGCGCTGGTAGGCATGAACGGCTCGATCGATTTTTTGTGCTACCCGGATTTCGACTCGCCGACAGTGTTTGCCGCGCTCCTCGATGATCAACGAGGCGGCCGATTCGAAATTCGACCCCAGATGGGGGACGTGCGGGTCCGTCAGCTTTACTTCCCTGACACAAATATCCTGCTTACGCGCTTCCTCTCGGAGGAAGGCGTAGCCGAACTGACGGACTACATGCCGGTTCAAAAAGACGGCGGGCAACCGAATCAGATCGTTCGAATCGTATCCGTGATCAGAGGCAACGTAAAGTTCAAAATGTCTTGCCAGCCGCGCTTCAACTATGCAGCAAGTGATCATGAACTCCAAAGCTCAGATCGCTGCGCGACGTTCTTCCCGGCCCACAAAAGCTGTCCGCCCATGTCGCTGTACTCCAGCGTCGCCATCGAAAGACGATCCCAAGACATATCCGCCGAGTTCAGTTTGCAAGCCGGTGAAAGCGCGACTTTTGTTCTTGGTGGACTGCAAGCTGAAGGAGGGCAGCCAGAAATGGATCTCCTCCGGCAACGATTCCTTGAGACAGCTCAGTTTTGGAAGACGTGGGTTTCAAAGTCGAATTACAAAGGCCGCTGGCGAGAAATGGTCCTTCGCTCGGCTTTGGTGTTGAAGTTACTCATCAGCCGCAAACACGGTTCGTTGATTGCCGCACCGACATTCTCGCTACCTGAGAGTATTGGCGGAGTGCGAAATTGGGATTACCGATTCACCTGGTTGCGAGATGCGGCCTTTACGCTCCATGCACTCATCCGATTGGGTTTCCTCGATGAAACAGAAGCATTCTTTGGCTGGGTAAAGGGAAGGTTGGGTGAGGATGCTCAGAGGGGGCCATTGCAGGTGATGTACGGGGTCGATGGCAGACAGACACTGGACGAGATTTCGCTGGATCATCTGTGTGGGTATGAGAATTCGCGGCCGGTGCGCATTGGAAACGCAGCTTACCAGCAGCTTCAGCTCGATGTTTATGGCGAAATGATGAATTCGCTTTATCTCGCCAATGAGTACGGCCATGGCATCTCTCATGCCGAGTGGCGGGAGATTCACCGCGTGTTGGAGTGGCTGCGACACAATTGGCGGCGCCCGGACGAGGGTATATGGGAGGTTCGCGGAGGACCGAGGGAATTCCTGCATTCACGCGTAATGTGCTGGGTGGCGTTTGACCGTGCACTGCGCCTAGCATACAAACGGTCGCTCTCGGGGCCGCTCGATGTATGGCAACGCACGCGAGACGAGATTTACAATGATATCTTTACGAACTTTTGGAATGAGGAACTCAAGTCGTTTGTGCAGGCGAAGGGGACAAAGGATTTGGATGCATCGGCGCTGCTGATGCCGATGGTGGGGTTCATCAATCCAGTAGACCCGATGTGGCTCTCGACAATGAGAGCCATAGAGAAAGACTTGGTTGAAGATACGCTCGTCCTTCGTTACCGGGTTGAACGGACGCATGTCGACGGTCTGCCGGGGACGGAAGGAAGCTTCACCGCTTGCTCATTCTGTTATGTCGAATGTCTGGCGCGTGCCGGTGAGTTGGAAAAGGCGCAATTACTATTTGAAAAACTCCTCGGGTACGCGAATCATGTCGGGCTCTATTCGGAAGAATTGGGCGCAAATGGCCGGCATCTGGGCAACTTTCCCCAGGCGTTTACGCACCTCGCCCTAATCAGCGCGGCAACTTATCTGGACCGGGCTCTTTCGGGTACAAAGAACGAAGTGTGGCGTGAGATTTAGAAGCAAAAATGATGTCCTTTTGGGTTCTAGAAGGCGCAACCCAAGATTAAATGTATTCACGCGATAGTATGGTCAGACATGTGATCGTCTTGGCAGTGGTTCTATCGCTGCTCGGCGGATGCTCTGGAGGAACTCCCTTTGAAGGAAATACGGCTTCAAATGCAGAAAGGATGATGCGGTGAAAGCGCAAAACAAAAAAAGCTCCGGCTTTGCCGGGCTGACGGAATCGGAACTGGCGAAGCTTGTTCAACAATATGGGTGCGGACCCGTTCGGTTTACTGGAAGTGACGAGGCGCTTTATGAGCGCCATCTCGTCTTTGACAACGTCATGGAGATGAGCGCGATCGGCGCGCGCGAACGCTTCGAGGCGATCGCTCACTCTGTGCGCGATCTTTTGTCGCAGCGCTGGATTCGTACGGAAAAGACCTACGAGCGGCAAAATGCCAAGCGCGTTTACTATCTCTCGATGGAATTTCTCATCGGCCGCTCTCTCGCCAACAACGTTACGAATCTTCTTCTCGATCCCGTCGCGAAAGCAGCGATCAAGGAAAAGAACCTCGACTGGTTCGAATTGCTCGAACAGGAGCCGGATGCCGGGCTCGGAAATGGCGGTCTCGGGCGTCTTGCGGCTTGCTTCTTGGATTCCATGGCGACGATGCAGATTCCAGCTATGGGGTACGGCCTGCGCTACGAATACGGCATGTTCAAACAATCCATTGAGGACGGCTGGCAGCACGAGCTTCCGGACAACTGGCTTCGGCGCCCCGACCCGTGGGAAGTCGCGCGGCCGCGGGAGACCGTTGAAGTTCGGCTTAACTGCTCCTTCGAGGTGCGCGGCGGGGCTTTATGCCCGATCATCGGCAAGCCCTCCAATCTGATCGGGATTCCTTTCGATCGGCCGGTTGTGGGCTACGGCGACTAGACGATCAATACGCTGCGGCTCTGGGCCGCGGCGGCGCAGGATTACTTCGATTTCCAGGAATTCAGCAGCGGTGATTTCGTCGGCGCGCTGACGGAAACCCTTGGGGCCGAATCGCTTACACGCGTGCTCTACCCGGACGATCACACAACCATGGGACAAGGGTTGCGTTTCATTCAGGAATATTTTCTCGTTGCGTGCTCGCTCGCGGATCTCGTGCGCCGTTTTCGCGCGGCCAACGCCGACTGGCACGCATTGCCCGACAAAGTCGCCATCCAGCTCAATGACACGCATCCGACAATTGCAGTACCGGAGCTGATGCGGATTCTACTCGACGAGGTCCATCTCGGTTGGGACGACGCTTGGGGCCATACAGTCAAGACACTGGCGTACACCAACCACACGTTGCTGCCCGAGGCCCTGGAGAAATGGCCGGTGGAATGGTTCAAAATCCTGCTGCCGCGACATCTCGAGATCATCTACGAAATCAATCGGCGGTTGCTCGATAACGTGCGAGCGCGATTTCCCAGCGATGAAGGACGGGTACAGCGTGTGACTCTCATCGAAGAAGGCGCGGAACATAAGGTACGGATGGCCAATCTCGCCATTGCGGGTTCGCATAGCACGAACGGCGTCGCGGCCATCCATTCCCATTTGCTCCGCACAGCGACGGTCAGAGACTTGGCCGAAATCTTTCCCGAGCGTTTCAACAATAAAACCAACGGCGTCACGCCCCGCCGTTGGCTGTTGATGTCGAACCCCGGCCTATCAAAAATCATCACCGATGCCATCGGTGATAGTTGGATGAAGGATCTCAGCCAATTGAAGCGGCTGAACGCCATGGCGGATGATCCTACCTTTCATGACGCGTTCCTCAAGGCGAAGCGCGAAGCCAAATCGCAGTTTGTTAATTGGCTTAACCGCACGACCGGCCAAACGATAGACCCCGACAGCATTTTTGATTCGCAGATCAAGCGCATTCACGAGTACAAGCGGCAAATGCTCAATGCGCTCCGAATCGTGGTGCTTTACAATCGGCTGCGGGAAAATCCACATATAGATATGACGCCGCGAATTTTCTTCTTCGCAGGCAAAGCCGCGGCCGCTTACCACCTCGCTAAAGTCATCATCAAGTTCATCAATAGTCTCGCGGCCGTGATTGATACCGATCCCGACGTTCGCGGGCGGCTGAAGGTTCTGTTCCTCCCGGATTATTGCGTTTCATTGGCGGAGCGGCTGATCCCGGCTTGCGATGTTTCCAACCAGATTTCCACCGCCGGCTACGAAGCCAGCGGCACGAGCAACATGAAATTCATGATGAACGGCGCCCTGACCATCGGCACCCGCGACGGGGCGACCATCGAAATGGCAGAAGAAGCCGGCGAGGAAAACTTTTTTCTGTTCGGCCTCACGGCGGAGCAGGTGGCCGGCAGCCGCGGTTGGTACAACCCGCACTGGCATTATGAGAACGAGCCGGAAACCCGCGCTGCGCTGGACCTGATTTTTTCCAACCACTTCAGCCGGAATGAACCGGGTGTGTTCGAGCCATTGCGCGAAGCCTTGCTGACACACGGCGATTATTACATGCATCTCGCCGATCTGAAGTCGTATCTGGAGGCGGATGGACACTTATGCCAGCTCTACGCCGACTCCGCGGGATGGGCGCGAAAAGCGATTTTGAACATCGCCGCGTCAGGAAGATTTTCCAGCGACCGGACGATTGCGGAATACGCCGCGGACATCTGGAACGTAAAGCCCTGTCCGGTGGAGTGAAAGGGCCAGGGGCTTGCAGCGGACGGAGAAGGCGCTACAGAACCGAGGTGATTCAATGACGATCCATGCGCTTGCCGGTAAGCCCGC
>Ga0184626_10000730_pt1 | contig 10667 bp, 8 predicted proteins | sample PLM3_60_b1_FD_133142 | JGI IMG/M metagenome (GOLD analysis project Ga0184626, IMG submission 133142) | Groundwater sediment microbial communities from an aquifer in East River, Colorado, USA - PLM3_60_b1 | ecosystem: Environmental > Terrestrial > Soil > Riparian zone | place: USA: East River... | reverse complement strand
TACGAGCAAGCGAATCATCCATCTCAAGGTGATGCAGTTGAATAAGTAGGGATTCTTGGAGGTCGCGAGCACCAATCCCAGGTGGGTCGAATGATTGGACGACTCCGAGCACAGCACAAATCTGCGCCTCATCGCACCCAAACACCGTTGCCACTTCTTTCGTTTGACATTGCAGATAACCATCGTCATCGATATTCCCAATGAGATAGGTGCCTATCTGCTTCTCGAGTTCGTCATGGACGGTCAGCGAAAGCTGCCAGAGCAGATGCTCAGCAAGGGACGTTTCGCTTTTTAAAGTGGCCTCAAGCGAGGGGACTTCTTTGCCTACAGCGGGAGTATAATCGGGGCTACTGTTAAAATCTTGCAAATATGCTTCCCAATCTACCTCAAACTCTTCTGACCCTTGTGGTGCTTCTTGAGAGAGTTCCTCGTTCGCAAGCTCTGTATCACTCATCTCTTGCGTGGCAATCTCTTCCAAAAAGGGATTCTCCAAAATCTCCTGATGAACCTTCTGAATCAGTTCAAGACGAGACAACGGCAGCAATTTGATGGCCTGCTGCAATGTAGCCGTCATGACAAGCTTTTGGGTAGTTTTAAGCAGCAGTTTCGTTTCGAGCGCCACAACCCAACCTCAAATAGTCGAATGGCCATTAGGATACAGGGAAAATTTCTCTCCCAAATATACTTGCTTCACTTCACTGCTTTCAATTAACTCCTGAGGCGCACCACTTTTGAGAATACAACCCTCATGCATAATATAGGCTCGATCAGTAATCTCAAGGGTTTCACGCACACGATGGTCAGTAATGAGAACGCCTATCCCTCTCTTCTTCAGGTGAAAGATTAATGTCTGCACCTCGCCAACCATAATAGGATCAATACCAGTAAAAGGTTCGTCCAAAAGGGCAAAACGTGGAGAACTCGCCAACAAGCGAGCCAACTCCACTCTGCGGCGTTCTCCTCCAGACAGGGTATATCCTTTCATACGTCGTAGCGCCGTCAGGTTAAATTCTGTCAGGAGTTCCTCTGTGCGCTGGGACTTTGCAGACCGACTACAAGGCAGGGTTTCCAGAATGGCCAGAATATTCTCCTCAACGGTCATTTTGCGAAAGATGGACGCTTCCTGTGGTAAATAGCCAATACCTTGACGAGCGCGTTGGTGCATCGACATATGCGTCAGTGTCACATCATCTAGACAGACTTTACCCTCGTTAGGTTGAACGAGGCCCACAACAATATAGAATGTTGTCGTTTTGCCCGCACCGTTGGGGCCAAGTAACCCAACAATTTCCCCTGCCTTTACCTGAATACTGACATCCCGGACAACCGTACGCCCTCGATACGTTTTCGACACGGCGTGGGTCGCTAATACTCCCGGCTGTGATACCATGGTCATGGTGTTTTGAGTGAGGTTTTACGTGGGTGAAAGAGTACACGTGCCTGTTTGACGAACACTTTTTCTTCCTGAAGCAGGAGAACAATCTCTTCCCCAGTAAGTTCATCGTGCCCTTGCGTGTCCCACACCCGTGGGTTCCCAGTAAGCACAAGCTTTTGTGCAGACTCAAAATAATCGGCGCGCTCGGCTACAGCAGAGCGATTCCCTTGTTGGAAATGCACATGCCCGGTCGCAATAATTCGTTCGATAGTTCTCTCGCTTGCATCATTCATCACCTGCAAACGATCACAGACAATCGTCATAGTACAACGTACAATACGTACTTTTTCCTCAAAAACGAATATACGTGTTTTACTATCAAAAGTCATACGTTCGGAAGACACATCCAGGGTTGTTGGATCGCCTTCACAACCTTTTTGTGTTGGGAGCTTCTCAAGTGTGCCCTGTAGACCCTGGCTATAACCTCTGCCACTGAGATATATGAGGACCATACCTATCACCACAGGTATGGTCCACCATGACACTCCCGCACAGCGTTTATCGCATTTGGAAGGCAGCATGTACATTATCCTGCAAGACAAAGCGCTGCTGATCGACATTCCCGAGCAACCCTATCCCAGCGATGTGAACCAAAGCACTGTCAATCTTTACTGCAGCGTCAGTCCGCAAGACACGACTGGCAGCCTGCCAGTGGAGTACGTCTGTTTCTATAGTATACCCTTCCAGATACTGGAGCTGAACGTGCCCTTGGACAGTCATATTCCCTGTGGTATTATCAATCTGACCATAATCAGCTATCACATGTAATGGTTGAGCTGCCTTCAAAAGCAGTTGAGCACGCAACTGACGGACCACAACCAGATGCTTTGCATCATAAAATTCTGCATCATACGCCCACAACTCCCATTCGTTTCCAACCTCCGCCTGCTCGATTAAATGCACATTTTGGATACGCATATCCGGTTGCTCAGTCTCACTCTGTGGTGTTACATGCTTTGTAACCCGCGCTCTCCCTAGGAGAAAGAACCCTCCAACAACCGCGAGCATAAGGACGCTAGTAATGATGCTCACCCACGCAAACCTGTACCATCTCATAACCATATACACATTTCAGTCAGCATGGAGGAAATATCTACTATACGACATATCATAGGCCATCCACTGTACGCAGCGCCGGTCTGCGTCAACAATACGTATATACACTTCTAAACGTACTGGAGGCAAAAGCTCAGGGAATTTATCCGCCCACTCGACGATAACAACGCCTCGATCCGTGAGGTACTCCTCAAAACCGATGTCCTGGACCTCTGTACAGCAAGAAAGTCTGTAAAAATCAAAATGGTACAAGGGAGTACGACCATGATACGCATGCACTAAAGCAAATGTTGGACTCCGCACATAGTCGTCCGATCCAACTCCCAAACCTGCAGCAAAGCCCTGCACGAACGTTGTCTTGCCAGCCCCTAAAGCACCACGACAAGCCACCATGTCACCTGCTCTCGCCCATTGTCCTAATCGTACCCCAAGCGTCCGCGTCTCATCAGCCTGCACAGTCAAACAACGTTGTGTCACTAGGGACTGCATGCCTCTCCCTTTATGGTGTCCTGGATAGCATATGGCAGCTCTTCAAGTACGTCTGACGCAATGAGCCCATGATAGCCAAGACGGTCCCGCACGTGGTCCCCAGCGAGACCATGCACATAGACCCCGCACTGGGCCGCGTGCAATGGTTCGAGGCCCTGACAAAGCAATGCTCCGATCACCCCGGCAAGCACATCCCCCGTTCCTGCGGTAGCCATCGCTGGATTGCCTGTGGGATTAAGCCAACGCCGACCGTCAGGAGCATAAATGACGGTATACGCTCCCTTCAAAACTACATAGACATTATAGCGCTGCGCAAAATCACGTGCGATATCTAGACGTTGCGCCTGCACGGTCGCAGTATCTGTGCCTAACAGACGGGCCATTTCACCTGGATGAGGTGTCACAATGACTGGCCCAGCACAATGCTGCAAGACGTCAAGGTGATTCACCAGACAATTGAGCCCATCAGCATCGATCACTACTGGTACGCGCACTTGTCGTAACAAGGTATGGACACACGCCACGGTTTCTGGCTGTGTCCCCAAACCTGGACCAAGCACCAGAGCGCTCGCTCTCTGCAAAAATTGACATAACGCTGACACAGCAGCTGCAGCAAAGCCTCCAGTAGCGCTCTCGGCAACTGGCAGGGTCATCACTTCCGTCAGGCGTGACGCCACAGCCGGCGCCAGACATCTAGGTAGAGCCCACGTAACCAAGCCGGCCCCGGCACGCAGTGCGGCTTGACTCGCCAGGATGCCAGCCCCAGATTTGCCAAGAGAACCTGCGACGACAAGGAGATGGCCGTGGCTCCCTTTATGGGCATCGAGGCGACGGTGAGGCAGCATGGAGCGTATATCGTTTTTTCCGAGTAAAGCGACTTGAATGCCTTCCGCCTCGATCGCCTGCGAAGGAATACCGATATCGACAACGTGCAATTCTCCAACCGCAGATGCAGCTGGATACAGCAACAAACCTCTCTTGGGTAAAGCAAAGGTCACAGTATACGTGGCTTGCACATACACCCCAGGAATATGGCCATCATCCGCTGAGAGTCCCGACGGGATGTCAACCGCCACGATCGGTTTCTGCAACGTATTGAGCGTCTCGATAGCCTCGGCATATAGGCCAGTTGGTGGCTTGTTTAAACCCGTCCCGAGTAGAGCATCAACGACCACATCAGTGTCCCGCAACGTGCTACTCATGCGCCTCCAGGCTGGTGGCGTTGTACAGCTTACTATAGGGACCCCATAGGCGTGGGCCATTTCATAGGCTCTGCGCGCATCGCCGCGCAGCCTCCCCCCAGCCGCAAGCAGTACTATGCGCGTTTTAACACCTAAATGCCAGAGATGCCGCGCTAATATAAAGCCATCCCCACCGTTGTTCCCTCGCCCCGTTACAATGGTCACATGGCACCGATCGAGCACAGACATACGAGTTTGCATGAAGCGCAACAGCTGCAAGCCAGCATTTTCCATCAAGACAATACCTGGGACATGATACAACTCAATGGTACGCTGGTCGATATGACGCATTTCAGATGCAGTTGCGACCTGCATGCCTCTTACTCCTTGGACAGCGTAACATTCCCCTTTAAGAGATGCCGAGTTCGCTAGTGATCGCCTGCCCAATGCGCTGCGCTAAAGATTTGATAAGGTTCTGCTCTGGTCCTTCAAGCATCACCCGGGCAACAGATTCGGTACCTGACAAACGTACCACCACACGGCCATCATGACCCAACACCCGCTCCGCCTCTGCTATCATCCGTTGCACTTGAGGGAGACCAAGGGGATCCCGACGCTCGCGCATCTTGACATTCAAGACTATTTGAGGAAACTTGTGTAAGATTTGCGCCAAGACTGCGAGAGGGAGCTGCCTGGTTGCCATCGCATTGAGGAGCTGTACAGCGGTTAGCAACCCATCGCCTGTCGTATGATACTTCAGAAAGACAAGATGCCCTGACTGCTCTCCTCCGAGTATTGCGCCTGTCTGCCGCATTCCTTCGACAACATGTTTGTCACCCACTGGTGTGCGGTACAACTCAAACCCCATCTGCAGCAACGCCTGATCCAGACCAAGGTTGGCCATGATCGTACTCACCACAACACGTTGTGATGGTTGAGTCTCGCCCAATAATGCTTGTGCACACACGGCCAAGAGATAGTCTCCATCAAGGACACAGCCTGTATGATCAATGGCAATAAGGCGATCGGCATCCCCGTCAAAAGCGAAACCCACATCGAGCTTTTCCTCAAGGACTTTTTGTTGCAAAAATTCAGGATATACCGCACCACATTGCTTATTAATATTGCATCCATCTGGCATAGCATGCCAGACACGCACCGTGGCACCAAGCTGTCTAAACAAGGCAGGAGCGGCTACAGAGGCTGCCCCATTCGCACAATCCAAACCGATGCGAAGCTTGACTGGAGTCTCATAATGAAAAGTCTGCCTGAGAAAACCGATATAGTGTTGTACACCACCCTCATAAAGACTTGGACGTCCAATAGCTTCCCCCGTGACAGGCTCCTCAGCCTCCACGCTACATATCCGGGCTTCAATAGCCTCCTCAAGCCCATCCTCCAGCTTTGTCCCTGTTCCGGCGAAAAACTTGATCCCATTATCCATGTAGGAATTATGAGATGCGGAAACCACTACCCCTCCAACAGCACCGGTATGCCGTATCAAATAGGCCACTCCGGGTGTTGGGAGAACCCCTACCGCCAGGACATCCGCCCCGGCTGAGCATATGCCTGCAGTCAACGCCGCCTCGATCATAGGACTAGATAAGCGTGTATCACGCCCAACGACCAGAGACGGCTTCACCCTCGATGCAGTGGGGGCTAAGATATGCACAGCCGCACGTCCAAGAGCCATGACCACTTCTGGCGACATAGGCGCAACGTTCGCCAGGCCGCGGACACCATCTGTCCCAAATATACGGGCCATAGCAGGATCTCCCGTATGTAGCAGTGCTAGACCACAGCAGACCTTTGGTCACTACAGCTCTTTAGATCACTGCACGTAGCCACCAGACGATCAATCTCTTCAGCATTGAGCTCTTCACGTTCGATGAGCGCCTGCGCCAGCGTATGCAAGACATGAATATTGGTAGAGAGAATCGACTTGGCAGTGTCATAGCCATACGTCACCATCCGCTTAATTTCCTCGTCGATGGCAATGGCTGTCACCTCACTATAGTCCTTATGCTGTGCGATTTCTCGTCCTAGGAAGATCTGCTCTTCCTTTGTCCCAAAGGCGAGAGGCCCCATACGTTCACTCATACCCCATTCACAGACCATCTTCCGGGCCAACTCAGTCGCACGCTCAATATCATTACCCGCCCCTGTCGTAGGGTTTTTGAAGATGAGTTCCTCTGCGGCCCTCCCCCCCATATAAATCGCCAAATTGTTTAAGAGATACTCACGAGGATAGGCATGCTTTTCCTCTGTCGGAAGCTGTTGGGTAAGGCCCAACGCCAGGCCGCGGGGAATAATGGTAACTTTATGAATAGGGTCAGTACCAGGTAAAAACTTTGCCACTAACGTATGGCCACCCTCGTGGTATGCTGTGACGCGCTTTTCTTCGTCGCTAATCACTAAACTGCGGCGCTCTACCCCCATCATGACCTTATCCTTAGCGCTTTCAAAATCCCGCATGGCGACCTGCGTTTTATACTGCCGTGCAGCATAGAGCGCTGCCTCATTCACCAAATTGGACAGATCAGCCCCCGAAAAACCAGGAGTACTGCGGGCTAAGACGGCAAGCTCAACATCAGAGGCCACCGGAATATCTTTCGTGTGCACGGTGAGAATGCCTAGACGCCCACGTACATCCGGTCGCGAGACTACCACTTGACGATCAAAGCGTCCAGGCCGCAACAATGCTGGATCGAGGACATCTGGACGATTCGTGGCCGCAATCAGAATCACCCCGTCATTCGACTCAAAGCCATCCATCTCGACTAAGAGTTGATTCAAGGTCTGCTCACGCTCATCGTGGCCGCCTCCCAATCCGGCTCCGCGGTGCCGCCCTACAGCATCAATCTCATCAATAAAAACAATACATGGGGCGTGCTTCTTGCCCTGCTCAAAGAGATCGCGCACGCGCGAGGCTCCCACACCAACAAACATTTCGACAAAATCTGAGCCACTGATACTAAAAAAAGGCACATTTGCCTCCCCTGCAATCGCACGCGCAAGCAGGGTCTTCCCAGTACCTGGAGGCCCCATCAGGAGCACGCCTTTCGGGATCTTCCCTCCCAATTTCTGAAAGCGCTGTGGATCTTTCAGAAAATCGATGATTTCCTCCAGTTCAGCTTTCGCCTCATCCACTCCAGCAACATCAGCAAAGGTAGCTTTTTTCTTTTGGTCTGAAAGTAATCGTGCCCGACTTTTACCAAAAGAAAGGGCTTTGCTCCCACCACTTTGCATTTGTCGCATAAAGAAAACCCACAAACCAATCAACAATAATACAGGAGCCCAAGACAGCAAAAATTGCATGATATACGAATTCTTTTCCGGCAAATCAACTTTGATACTGACGTGTTTTTCACGCAGAAGACGAATCAGATCAGTATCTTGAGGCATGTAGGTTTTAAAACGGCCACTGGCTCCTTCCCCCCCGACATATTCTCCCGTGATTTTTTCCCCTTCCATGCGTATGCCGCGCACGTGGCCTTGTTCAACACGCTCCAAGAAATCGCTATACGCAATCTCCCTCAGAGATTGGCCCGTTTTACTAAAATAACTCCAGATAAAGACAAAAATAAGACCAAATACTAACCATAAAGCAAGCTTTTGGTAGAATGGACTCAAAGGAACCTCCTTACCCGAGTGAGGCATACTCGCTAACGCAACACCTCGTGCACAGCCTGAACATGGCAATCCCAGCCATTTCCGCAACGACTATCAATACATCTCATATCTAGAATGAGCATCCTGCAGAGCACAGCATTGGAGGCGCAACACACAGTTTGTCTCAGGACGGAGCTTAAAAGGGTCGGCAATACGATACCCCACAACCCACACGATCTCGCTCTTGCTCACCACCAAAGGCACGTATGGACGCTCTACGCGCGGGATCTTACTATCCACAAAAAAGTCTTGCAGCTTTTTCGACCCTGGCGCTCCGAGAGGATAAAATCGGTCACCGGGTTGTCGAAATCGTACGTGGAGAGGGCATACAATACGATCGAGGTCAAGCAAAGCCCCCTGTGGGCTCATCGCTTTAAAACTGCCAGGCTTATCAATGATATCAGCGATCAAACGGATATTGAGTGCAGCGACGTCAACTTGTCCCGGCACCTGCAGTACAACAACGCTGGGTATGGCTGAGGTCTTAGGCGCGCTCCGGAGCAAAATCGTTTCCGCACGGCGCTCAGCGAGTATCTGACCGGGCAAGCCACACCTGCGCCCACCATCTCCCGAGACAATGAACTGGCGCAAGCCTTCAACATGCCTGAAACCTACAGTTTCAGGTGAGATGGCCAGTGCTGCAATAGCACGTCGAAGCAGACGACGCTGGATAGCAACAGGAGCAAGGCCAAAGAGTCCACACCGTATCTCCACTCTGTTGCTTGCTTGCCCATCCAACGTTTGTACCGCCCACTCATCCACCTGCTGTTCGAGCACCTGACTATCAGCCCGCAGCATATCTGCCAGCTCATTGAGACGCCCGACAATCCGGGGATTGTATTGCTGGAGCTTCGGTAGCAAGTCGAGACGCACGCGATTACGGAGGTATACAGTGTGCGTGTTAGAGCTATCTTCGACCCATGAGAAACGCTCAGTTTGAAGGTACGAATAGATAGCCTGACGAGAGACGGCAATCAACGGGCGTATGAATGGCAAGCGCACAGGTGGGATTCCTGCCAAGCCAGCAGGACCACTACCGTGCAATAAGCGCATGAGGAGAGTTTCCGCTTGGTCATCAGCCGTATGCCCGAGAGCGACCCGTGTAGCATCCAGCGTTTGACATAAAGTGTGAAAGAAACGATATCGCAATTGGCGCGCAGCATGTTGCAACGACATCCCTGCGCTACGCTGCAGAGCTTTGACATCGACACGCGCCTGATAAAAAGGGATGCCTAAACGTGCTACCTGATGCTCTACAAATAGAGCATCTTGCTCTGCCTCTGCACCTCGCAGTTGATGATTAACATGAGCTACCATCAATGTTAAGTCATACGCTGAGCGTAGCTGAAAGAGGGCAAACAGCAAAGCCATTGAGTCTGCTCCGCCAGAGACAGCAACGATAACTTTGGCCCCCGGGGACAACATTGCATGTGCCTCAATACATGCCTGAACCTCAGCAACAAGCATCCTCACTTCCTAAGTCAGAAAGCGCACAAAGCTCTAGCAGAGAAATAAATAAGAGATGGCGGTGCAGGGACTTGAACCCCGGACACTGCGGATATGAGCCGCATGCTCTAACCGACTGAGCTACACCGCCAAGAACGCCCGCATACGCAGAGCAAAAAGAGTCTGATGCAGCGCATAACACATGAGTAATCTTGTAAAGAGCGGGGGACGAAACATAGGCCAGGAGAAGAGAGTTGACCCCAGGGGGAAAAACCTCATTCCCAAATTCCGTGCTCCTTGTTCCACTGCCCCTCCCAATGCCAAACTGAGTAGTGAGAGAACTCCTTAGAGGACGACCTCAACACCCTTGCCAACACGCTTAGCACCTGATTCCACATGAGTTAACAACTAAATAGCTGGTGGAGAATATAGCCTACTTCCCTATCAAAGTCAATTCTCTGCCCCTCACTGCGGGATCATTCAGTTTTCCAGGGCCCTGCATTCTCACACCTTCGGTGGCGACATCAACTCTTTGATCTGCAACAAAAGCGTAATCGGCCCAAAGGTTCAAACTCGTCCCATCTGCGAATCGCCACGTAACTCACCGCTTGATTTAGTTGCATTGGCCATGTTCCCATTGAGGATGTTGTACTGATAAAAGCGTGTTTAAAAAGGGGTCTTGACGGCGGGCCTCCGAACCATGATATAGGGCATGGCGACAGAAATCATCGCTTCGCTGGTGTCGGTGTAGTACGCATGAATCTATCCCACTATTAACCTTTGGATCCAGATGTGGATGGTGGCGGTCGCCAGAAATAGCAGCTCCCACTAAGTTCGAGGCGGAATTCGCTACCAGCAGCAATCGTTCAGCCAAATCCAAGTGTACACTTTTGGGGCTAACGGTCAGTGAAATGTGAACCGCAAACGTCGATTGCCCAGCCACGGGATGTGTGGATCAACGCCAGCATTTTCAAGTTTTGTGTCGAGGTTGGTCAGGATTGCCGCGGCAGCAGCCTCATGCTCGAACCCGTAGATGCTGACCTCGATGATGTTGCCGTGCAACTGCACCCGCCCCTGGACCCCGTCGACGAACTCGCGATGGATCAGTTCCGGCGTCTTTTTCTGATAGGCTGGCCCGAGGTCGTGCCGGAAGTTGTCTACCACATGGAAGGCGAGGAGACGCAGAGATAACATGGTCTGGATGGCGTTGAGATGCAGGGAAGGCAGGTGGTTCACCCCCAGGAAGGCGTTCTCGGCGAAAAAGTTTTCGATACGCCACCGTTTGGTGTAGGTCGGCATAGCGGTGGCAGCGGTCATAGCGTGGGCGGGCGTGATCAACGCGAAGTACGTGCCATTGCGCCGCTTCTTCAAGAGCATCCGCAACGGGC
>Ga0184626_10000729_pt1 | contig 10673 bp, 9 predicted proteins | sample PLM3_60_b1_FD_133142 | JGI IMG/M metagenome (GOLD analysis project Ga0184626, IMG submission 133142) | Groundwater sediment microbial communities from an aquifer in East River, Colorado, USA - PLM3_60_b1 | ecosystem: Environmental > Terrestrial > Soil > Riparian zone | place: USA: East River... | reverse complement strand
GAAACTATGAATTACATCTTCAGATGCCAACGTCAAACGCACAGAACGTCCAATGGGTACATGTAGTTCGTTGATCTCACGTTGTCCGGTCGGATGCTGGAATTTCCACATCCACTGTTTGCCCACAACATAGACATCCAGGGAGCCTGCCGGGGGTCTGCTCATGTCAAAGAAAATACTGGCGCCCCATGCGAACCAGGTCATTGCGATGAGCAACGGAACCGCGATCCATGCCACTTCCAGGATGGTAGGTTCATGGACCGTTTTGGGAATTTCAGTCTCGGATCTGCGGCGATACTTGACAGCGAAATAGATCACGAGACCCGCGATCAGAATTGAGAAAAAGACGCTGACCGCGATCAGGTAAATGTAGAGCGCATCTACTTGCCCTGCAAACGTGGACGCCTGCTCGGGGAAAAACGGCAAATCCTCAAACATAGCTCAGGAAAACCACAAAGACACAAAGACACAAAGAAATAAGAATATTTAGTGCCTTTGTGCCTTTGTGGTTACATCCTTCTCCTTATATCGAGATCTAAAAATGAAGAAACCAAGACATAGAACGGTGACGATACCGCCAAGACGAACCAGGTTGAGGGCGTACGCGCCATATTTTCCTGTCGCGGGATCGTAATGAAAGCAAAACAGCAGAACCTGGTCTGCGAGCGATCCAATCTTGTTCTCCGATGCCTCCACCAAAGCCAGCCGTAAATCACGCGGCGGATATTCGACTCCGTAAAAATAGCGCGCCAATCTTCCTTGCGGCGTGACAACCATGATTCCGCTTGCATGTGCAAACTGATCTTGCTTCGGATCGTATTTGTACAGGAACCCAACCGTCCTGGTCAGACGGTCGATCGCTTGCTGATCGGCGGTCAAAAAATGCCATCCGTTCACTGCTTCAGGCCTGTTATATTCCTTCAAATAGTGAGTTTTTTTTGCAGCTGCCAGCGAAGCAGTCTCGCGGGAATCAAAACTCACCGTTACAATCTCGAACTCTTTTCCCACATCAAAAGACAGCACGCGCAGGCTGCTTACAAGTCCGTTCAAGACATAGGTGCACAACATCGGGCACTGGTAATAGACGAGTGTAAGGATGACGGGCTTTTTCCCGAAGTAATCGCCCAGATGAACTGCGTGTCCTGTTTCATCTTTCAGCTCCAGATCCAACGGTAGTTGCGCATTCAACTTCTGGTTTAAAGCGACACCCTTCAGCATGGGAGGCAATGTGCTTTGCGCGAGTGCGGAAGGGATGAACCACAAAGACACGAAGACACAAAGAGCGACTAAATGAGGTTTCATTTTTCTTTTTCTCCTTCGTGACTTAGTGCCTTTGTGGTTTCCCTTTCCACGATGAGTCTCATGGCTACATCGATCGGAATCCGGACAACTGCGCCTTTTTCATCTACCCAGCCGTAACTGTGGAGAGTATCGTATTCTAGTTTGCGGATTGTCTGTAGGTCGGCTGCAGGTGTTACCTGGAGTCGCGGTTCCGCTGGAAGTTGGCGTTCCTTCGGAGCCAATGGCGAAAGCTGAGGATCCAGTTTTGTCTGACGCCGGTCCAACTGCCAGAAGATCGCCCACATCAGCACCTGGACAAAAACCGCAGTTGCAAGAAGAGCGATTCCGAATTTGAAAACGGTACGGATATTGATATCGCTTCGTTCCCGTTTCTCTTCATGCTCCGGCATGTTTCAGCACCTCTCTAAGATTTGGATCGTTCACCGGAATCACCGGCAGATCCTTTAACTTTCGGAAATAATAAGCCAGCCATACTCCGCCAAGTCCAAGCGGCAACAGAAAATCAAGAACGTGGACACTAAATCCATCCGGATGAGATTCGGGTCCGATCAGCCAGAAGATATCCACAAGTCTCATCAACAGAATCCACAATGCAATCATTTGCAGGGTTCGTGGATTTCTTTTGGTACTCTTGGAAAGCAGGATCAGGAACGGCAGAGCAAAGTGGAACAGAATGAGAATCAACGCAATCGCCTGCCATCCCTTGTCCAGGCGATGGATGTACCACGGAATTTCCTCTGGAAGATTCCCCGACCAGATAATCAGAAATTGCGAAAAGGCAAGATATGCCCAAACCATCACAAACGCTAGCAGCAATTTCCCCAGATCGTGAAACTGAAGCGGAGTCATTACTTCCGATAGCGGCTTGTAGCTGAATATAATCGCTGCGACCGCTATCACAAAGGCAAGCGCGCCCAACACCTGTCCGGTGATGATCAGCAGCCCGTAAAGGGTGGAAAACCAGTGCGGTTCGAGCGACATCATCCAATCCACCGAAGCAAAGCTCATTGTGAGACCGTAGAGCAGCAAACCAACACCGCCAATCAATTGAAATTTGCCTTCCAGTTTGTTGTCGCTTTTTTCGTCTTCTTGCTTCGACCACTTGCTGAGTAAATAGACAATCAGCATCCACGCAAGAAAATAGATCACGGTGCGAACAAGGAAGAAAGGGATATTCAGATAAGCCGTCTTCTGTTTTAATATTTCATCAGCTTCCACAGCTTTCAGGTCTGTCCAATGGTACAGATGCGTCATCCCAGCAACAATAGGAAGAAACAGGATTGCCATAATAGGAAGCGTTCGTGCGCCGGATTCCAGCAGTCTTCGGATCACCGCCCCCCAGCGGCCTCCAGTCAGGTGATGAAGAAGTGAAATAGCCAGACAACCCAGGGTAATTCCGATCCAGAAAACATAAGCGAATAGATAGGAATGGAAAAATTGTGAGGGATACAGGAACGCGCCTATCGCTGAGAGCACCAGTGCACCCACACCTACCATCATCGCCTGTCTTTGAAAGCGGTCCAGAACCGGGCGAGTCGTATCTTCCATTATTGTCCCACTTTTTGTGCTTCCAGTTCCTTTCGTTCCTTCTCAGGAACATCCTCAAGCGAAGCATGCTGACTCAATTGCAAGGCTCGAATGTATGCAACAATCGCCCACCTGTCCTTGACAGGAACCTGTTCCGCGTAACTGGACATGGACCCGAATCCGTTTGTCATTACATCAAAGTAATAACCTGGAGGAGATTCCCGCAGACGGTCTGTGTGAAATGAAATCGGACGCCGGAATCCTCGCCTGACTACAATTCCTGTTCCATTTCCAACCTGGTCATGACACGGCGCACAGAAGATGTTGAATCGCTGCTGCCCTCTCTCCAATAATTCAGCAGTAACCGGAAAGGGAAGATTAGTTACGAGGGCTCCATTCACTTTACCGGTATACATCGCCGGATCTTCGTTTAGATGACCGCGTGCCACTGTTCCCTCTACAAGCGGTCGCGCAGAACGCTGATCATCAAAGAACTGGCTCTGCTCCAATGGATCGTATTTTGGCTGATCATGCATGTCCTGTCTGCAAGAGAAGAAAACAAGCACGGAAAGAATCAAGATTGCAGCTTTGGAGATGCGGGCGGAGGCTGTTGAAAAATGTGGTGCGGACGTCCCGTCCGCTAAAGAAGCTATGTGCACCTTCATCGCTGGCGGGCGGGACGCCCGCACCACAAGAAATGCATTGCCGACTTTTTCAACAGCCTCGGCGTCCCTGCCCGCAAAGTGTTTCGAGAAGACTTCGCAAACGCGGGCACGGAGGCCCGCCACTCCATTTTGCAACGCTTTAAGGTTCAACTTCGGAAACCTCCCGCGGAGTCAGTGTTTCCAGGAACCGGCGCGTTCCGTCCAGTTCAAACTTCGGATCGCGCGACTCAATACAAAGAAAGAAACGATCACGGGTCGCCAGAGCAAACCGCTTTACGTTAAAAACAGGATGATACGGTGTCGGCAATCCGTTCAAACCCAGCATTCCGAGGACAGCAGAAAGAGCCGCCACCAACACGGTGGTCTCAAACGTAACAGGAATAAAGGAAGGCCAACTGTTGAACGGCCGTCCCCCGATATTGATCGGATAATCGATTACGGACACCCAGTATTGCAGAAAAAACCCGCCAAGACATCCAACGATTCCTCCGATCAGCACAATCATGGGAAGTTTTGTGTGATGGAAACCGATCGCCTCCGATAACTCTTCGATCGGAAACGGGGAATAGGCATCCATTTTTCTGTATCCTTCTTCATATGATTTTCGTGCGGCATTCATCAAGTCGGATGAGCTTTCAAATTCCGCCATCAATCCATAAACGGAAGGTTGCTTCATGCTTCTTCCTCCCGCACTTCCGCTTCCGGCAGAAGCGTACGCATTTCGAAGATCGAAATCATCGGTAAGACGCGGACAAACAAAAACAATAAGGTGAAGAAGAGTCCGATCGTTCCCAGAAACATGGTCCAGTCGAATTTTGTACCGTGATACATTCCCCAGGATGATGGAAGAAAATCGCGATGAAGGCTGGTCACGATAATGATGAAACGCTCCAGCCACATTCCAATGCTGACGATGATCGAGATCCCAAAAAGGGAGGGAATATGATTGCGGATCCGGGAGGACCACAGGAGCTGTGGACAGATGACGTTGCAAAAGATCAGGGCCCAGTACATTTTAGCGTACGGACCGGTCATGCGGTTCCAGATCATGAACTTCTCATACTGGTTTCCGCTGTACCAGGCTGTAAACGTTTCCATCATGTAGCCGTATGCTACCAGCAGTCCGGTTGCCAGCATCACTTTTGCCATGTTTTGTAAGTGACGCATTGTAATGAAACCTTCCAGACCATAGATGGCCCTGATCGGGATGGCCAGAGTCAACACCATCGCAAATCCCGCATAGATCGCCCCGGCAACGAAATATGGGGGAAAGATGGTTGCGTGCCAGCCGGGAATGAGACCAACTGCGAAATCAAAGCTGACGATTGTATGTACCGAAATCACCAGAGGAGTGGATAATGCCGCGAGCAAATTATAGGCGGTCTCGTAACGATGCCAATGTTGTGCAGAGCCGCGCCATCCCATGGCAAGAATCCCGTAGATTTTCTGGGAAACGATATTGCGAGAGCGATCACGAAGCGTTGCGAGATCTGGAATCAGACCGACAAACCAGAACAGGAGAGATACCGTTCCATACGTTGATACCGCAAAAACATCCCATACCAGTGGACTGCGGAACTGTGGCCAGATACCCATGGTGTTTGGATAAGGGAACAGCCAGTAGGCGAGCCAGGGACGTCCCATGTGCATGATCGGATACAGCCCGGCGCAGGCCACAGCAAACAAAGTCATCGCCTCGGCGAAACGGTTGATCGAAGTGCGCCAGGTCTGCCGCAACAGAAGCAGAATCGCGGAGATCAGTGTTCCTGCATGCCCGATCCCAATCCACCAGACGAAATTGATAATGTCGAATCCCCAACCGACCGGAACATTGATTCCCCAAATTCCGACACCGACAAATAACAGGTTGGCAATCGTAAAAAGAAGTCCCATCAAAAGCAGAAAGGCGATTCCAAAACCGACGAACCATCCAAGAGGAGGTCTGCCCCCAAGTACAATCGAACTGATCTTGTCTGTTACCGATGCGAACGTATGACCCGGTTCGATCACTGCAGGCTGCGCACTTTCTGGTTGTGGGGCTGTAAGGACTTCGTCGCTCATTCTTCGATCTCTGGATTTGGATTGCGTAGATGCGCCAGATAAGTGGTGCGCGGTCGTGTGTTGAGATCTTCCAACAAGCCATAGTTCAATGGTTCCGCTTTCATTTTGGATACGCGGCTGTTGGGATCGTTGATGTTGCCAAATACAATTGCTTGCGCGGGGCACACTTGCTGGCAGGCAGTTTGGATCTCCCCATCGCGCACTTGCCGGTCCTGTTTTTCCGCTTCAATTTTCGTCTCGTTGATTCTTTGAAGACAATACGTACACTTCTCCATTACGCCGCGCGACCGGACGGTAACATCCGGATTCTTCTGCATCATCGAAACGGGAGTAACGTAATCCGAATAGAGGAAGAAATTGAAACGTCGCACTTTGTAAGGACAGTTATTCGAACAATAGCGTGTCCCAACACAGCGGTTATACACCATTACATTGAGCCCTTCCGAATCATGCACTGTGGCGGTAGCTGGGCAAACAACTTCGCAAGGCGCATTTTCACAATGCATGCAGAGAACCGGCTGGTGAAACATTTCTGGATCTTCGGCAGGCCCTTCGTAGTAGCGATCGATTCGGATCCAATGCATTTCCCGGCCGCGAATCACCTGTTCTTTTCCGACGACGGGGATGTTGTTTTCGGATTGACAGGCAACTACACAAGCGTTGCAGCCTACGCAAGCATTCAGATCGATCGCCATACCCCAGGAGTAGCCGGTGTATTTGTGATCAGGATAGAGCGTAAGATCTTTTTCCGGAGCTTCTACCATTTCTTTCGCAAACTCCGGATGCTCCTCGTATTCGTGCAACGATGCGCTGCGAACTAGATGGCGTCCTTCCATCAATTGATGGTTTTGAGTGCAGGCGATCGTTGAATGCGCCCCGGTTTTTTTCAGGGAAGCGCCGCTGGCATACCATAACGCGTTCGAGGACCGCATTGCATATGCATTAAACCCGATTCCGGTACCCACACGGCCGGCACGCGCGCGTCCGTACCCGAAATGGACGGTAACCGTATTTTCAGCCTGGCCTGGCTGCCTCCAGACCGGCCCACGGATACTGCGACCGGACAATTCCAAATCCACCACGTCTTCACTTTGTACACCCAGCCTTTGAGCGGTGCCCGGGCTCAGGATTACGGTGTTTTCCCATGTGATTTTCGTCATCGGCTTTGGCAACTCTTGCAACCAGCCATTGTTCGCATAACGGCCATCGTAAATGGAAGGATCGGGACGGAATACGATCTCCAGCCCCTTTGCCGGCGTTTCGTTTCCGGATGGTATTACAGTATTCGCAGTTACCGATTTGGGAGCGTACGCAGAGTTCTGAATCAGGCCGTCATGCAGCGCCCGGCGCCATCTGCGATCAAAATCATCGGCAATCTGGGTCTTCCAATATCCCTGTACGATTTCATACGACGTCAGCTCCGGATGTCCATCGATGGCTGCCAGCAATTCATGTGAGGATTTCCCGCCATAAAGAGGCGCAATCAATGGTTGGACGATGGATTGAGTTCCATCAAAGGCACGGGTATCACTCCACGATTCCAGATAATGTGTCTCGGGAATGTGCCAATCGCACAGAAATGATGTTTCATCTTCGTACAACCCGAGATGGATGCGCAACGCAATTTTTGATAGCGCCTGTTTGAAATTGAAATCCACTGGCGCATTAAAGACAGGGTTTCCTCCCAGGATGATCAACGTTTCTACCACACCGCTGTTCATTTCCTTCACGAGGTCCTGGAGCGATTTCGTCTGATTCATGGGAACGGCTTCCACTGGATCCGTGTAAAGAACGGTCTTTCCGGTATTCCCAAGCGCTTGATTGATCGCATGCGTCATTGCATGGACTTCCGCAGGCTGTGGATCTCCGGCAAGAACCGCTCCTGAGCCCGAGTGTTGTCGCAAATCTTTTGCAAGCGCAGATATCCATTTTTTGTGAGGGCTGTTTGACGTCGTGAATCCATGTATTCCGAGTTCTGCGCACAAATCCCGGACAAATCCAGGAATTTCCGAAGGACGAAGGGAAAGACGATGGTCCGCTCTTGCGCCCGTGTTCGAAGGAGTCGATTCGACGCAATAGAGTCGATTCATCTTTTCCGTTCCACCGGCGGCAGTTCGCCTGCCGGAAAAATCGCGAACATAGCGGAGGTATCCCGGACCAGTGTTGAGGAAATCGTTGTCGATCGAAAGAATTACATCTGCCTTTTCGAACCGGTACTGCGTTTCCAGGTATTGCCCGAACGCCATCTGTGAACCTTCTCTGGCGTTGTCCCTGCTGACCGGTTCATACTGGCACCATCGCGCACCCGGCAGCTTTGTCAGCAGCTGTTTGAATTGATCCGCAAGAGTTGGTGAGCAAACTGTCTCCGTTAGAATTCGCAGTCCTCCACCCGGATTTGGCCGCTGCTTTTCGATGTCTATTCGCAATCGCAGCACATCGTAGAATGAGCTCCATGAGCTGATATTTCCTAAGTTGGTGATCGCCTGCGAACGGTCCGGATCGTACAGCGTCAGGACGGATGCCTGCGCAAAGATATCGGTTGCTCCAAGGCTCGCGGGATGATCTGGATTTCCTTCAATCTTTGTCGGGCGTCCCATGTGGCTTTCCACAAGCAAACCTGTGCCCGCTCCGCAAAGAGTCATTGCAGTTGCAAAATAGAGAGGTTTTCCGGGAATTATTTCTTCAGGCTGGCGAACGTAAGGAAGAATTTTTTCAACCGGCTGCCGGGTACAGCCGCTCAAACCTGCCAGAGCCAGCGAAGCACCCATCAGTTTCAGAAAATTGCGCCGGCTGAAGTCATCAGACCACTCCGAAGCATTTTCGGGAAACTCACGGTGTAACAACTCTTGAAACTCTTTCGTATTCGAAAGTTCTTCCAAGCTTCGCCAGTACTGGCGGCCTGAAGTTCCATCCAACTCTTTACGGAGGGAATCAAAATTTTTTCTGTTTCCACTCATCGATGACACGTGGAGCAATCGGTCAACCGCGTTGGACTCAGGATGTGGTACTTCTTTACCAGTTCCCGTCCCAGGGCTTCCTGGTTTTCCGGTTGCTCCCAGGACAAATTAAACACTTCTTCTTTTGGCCTCACAAATTTTTCCGGATGACGATGACATTCCAAACACCATTCCATCTGAAGAGATTTTTCCTGTCTCATCAGAGGCATTTTGTCCACCGGGCCGTGGCACGTATTGCAGCCAACACCCTTGCTGATATGAATGCTGTGGTTAAAGTACACAAAGTCCGGTAGGTCGTTGACCCGTGTCCATTCGAGCGATTTGTTTGTCCGGAAACTGGAACGAACCGGTTCCAGATAAGGACTATTTGCCCAGATCTGCGAATGACAGTTCATGCAGGTCTTTGTGGGGGGGATTCCTGCGAAGTCCGATTCTTCTACCGACGTGTGGCAATAGCGGCAGTCAATTCCGATGCCGGCAACATGATGGGCGTGACTGAATTGTACCGGTTGCTCTCGTGTGATGCCGGCCTGGGTAACATATCCCGAACGGTTCACTCCAGCGGAAACCCATGCCAACGCTGCAATGATAAACACCGCTCCAAAAATGCTGAATTTGGAGATGGTGTTTGTGCTCGGATGAAAGATCTGAGGCATCGCCCGAAATATACCTCAAGTGGGAGGAAAATCAAACATCAAAAATCAAAGATCAAATAAACATAAAAAAGAAGTAAAGAACTGCGCGCCCGTGATCATCGGAACTTTCAAGGCTGTTGTGTGTCCAACATGTGAATGAAAGTAGTGGAGGATTTATGTGGGATGCAACTTTGATCGAATCGAAAGGTCCGGGCAAACGAGGAAAGACGTGGCTGACATTTCCAGTGGCTTTATTGATACACGCTCTGGTGGTGGGCGTTTTAATTGTGACTTCGTACTGGTCAGTGGAGGCTGTACAGGGACCGGTGTTGAATGCAGTCCATTGGATTCCGGTTCAGTTGCCAAAAGGAGGTTCCGGTAGCGTGATCCCGAAGGCCACTCCCAAGCCGCCAGCGAAGCCTACTGCTTCTCATCTGCCACTAGTCCAACCGGAAACAATTCCCGAAACGCTGACTCAAGAAACCCCGGAAGCACCTGTGGAGAACAATCAAGACGTCAGTTCTAATAACATAGAAGGTGAACCGGGCGGCGGCTCCGAAGTAATTCCTGGGGGGTATCCGGGGGTTGACGGGATAGGAACGGGAGTTCTGTCCGGATCGGGTTCCGATGAGCCCATAGTCATCACCCCGAATGTAAAGCAGCCAGTCTTGATCCGGAAGATCACTCCCAATTATCCTCCGATCTGCATTCGCGCTCATATTCAGGGGATCGTGTTATTGGAGGCCGTGATCACACGCACCGGCAGTGTGGAAGAGTTAAGAGTATTGCATTCGGCGCATCCCTTGCTGGAACAAGCTGCCGTCAACGCAGTAAAGCAGTGGCTCTATCGCCCGGCATTGGTGAACGGTAACCCGGTAAAGGTCTATTTCAATGTGACTGTCGATTTCAAGATTCAATAGTAACGATTTCTTGGAGTGGCGGGCGTCCCTGCCCGCCGGAACGAGACCCAACACATATTGCGGGCACGGAGGCCCGCAACTCCAGTTCATATTTGCGCATTATAATGATCCAGTATGACTGCGGTGATCAGTCTGCGGGACGTGCGATATACGGTTGGGAATAGCGATCTTGTCCGAAATGTGTCCTTTGATGTCCAATCCGGCGAAACGATTGTACTCCTGGGCAGAAGCGGATCAGGCAAAACAACTACACTCAGACTGATCAACCATCTGTTGGCGCCCACATCCGGAGATGTTTCTGTTCATGGAAAAACAACTCGCGAGTGAGACCCAATTCAGTTGCGCAGAAGCATCGGGTATGTGATTCAGGAAGCCGGATTATTTCCACATTACACGGTCAGGCAAAATGTAGGACTTGTTCCTTCGCTTGAGAGGTGGGATCGCACCCGGATTGATGCTCGCGTAGAAGAAGTGTTAGCACTGGTGGGCTTAGACCCTGCCCGGTTTTCCGGCAGATATCCCCGGGAGCTCTCAGGCGGTCAGCGCCAGCGTGTAGGCGTTGCCCGCGCGCTTTGCGCGGATCCGCCCGTCCTGTTGCTCGATGAG
>Ga0184626_10000728_pt1 | contig 10688 bp, 9 predicted proteins | sample PLM3_60_b1_FD_133142 | JGI IMG/M metagenome (GOLD analysis project Ga0184626, IMG submission 133142) | Groundwater sediment microbial communities from an aquifer in East River, Colorado, USA - PLM3_60_b1 | ecosystem: Environmental > Terrestrial > Soil > Riparian zone | place: USA: East River... | reverse complement strand
TTTCTGCAATGAAACGATTTGGCCCCTGTTTCATTACTTTCCCACCTATGCCAGATACGACGAAGCCTACTGGGAGCAATATCGAAAGGTTAACGAATCATTTAGTCTAACCCTGCTGGACGCGATCCGCCCGGACGACACCGTATGGGTTCACGATTACCATTTGATGCTACTGCCGCATCTTCTTAGAGCCGCCTTACCGAAGCTTCGGATCGGTTTTTTCTTACATATTCCCTTCCCTCAGTTTGAGATCTTTCGACTGATTCCGGGAAAATGGCGCCGAGGGATTTTGGAGGGATTGCTTGGCGCGGACCTTATTGGGTTCCACACGCACGATTACGGGGAATACTTTCTCCGATGCGTTCAGCGCATACTCGGCTACGGGCATCGCATGGGGCAAGTCACCGCAGGCGGTCGCACCGTAAAGGTGGGGGCCTTTCCCATGGGTATTGATTTCAAAAAGTTCCACGACGCCGCGAGCCTTACGGAAGTTCAACAAGAAAAGGAAGAACTGGAAAAGCGTCTGGGAGATTCCAAAATTGTGCTTTCGGTCGACCGACAAGATTACTCTAAGGGCATCCTGCACCGTTTACAGGGCTTTGAAGCCATGCTGGAGACGAACCCAGAATGGCACGGCAAGGTGACGTTGGTCATGCTGGTTGTTCCCTCTCGGATCGGCATCGCAGATTATGAAGGGATGAAAAAGCGGATCGAAGAGCTCGTCGGCAAGATTAATGGTCGTTTTGGCACCATCAGCTGGACACCTATTATATATCAATACCGATCGTTGCCGTTTAATTCCCTGGTGGCGATGTATGCCATGAGCCACGTTGCGCTGGTCACCCCTCTGCGGGATGGAATGAATTTGGTCGCCAAGGAGTATGTCGCAACCCGCCACGATAAAACAGGTGTTCTGGTTCTAAGCGAAATGGCGGGAGCCTCCAAAGAATTACCGGAGGCGATTATCATCAATCCCAATAACCGGGAAGAGATTGCCGAGGCCTTGAAAACCGCACTGGAAATGCCTAGCGAGGAACAAATGCGGCGAAACGCTATCATGCAAAACCGGCTGCGCCGTTACGATGTCGCACGCTGGGCCACGGATTTTTTGGCCGAGTTGCTTTCCACTAGTCCTATAGATGAAGAGTCTCACGTGAAATGGCTCGACGCCTCCGTGCGCCATAATCTGACCGAGCAATATCGCCACAGCATGCGCCGTCTTCTGATCCTCGATTATGATGGGACCTTGGTTCCGTTCGCGGCCTATCCGGAGATTGCCAGACCGCCGCACAGATTGCTGAAAATCCTTCATTCTCTAGCGGCTGATTCGCGCAATGAGTTGCTTCTCGCTACAGGGCGGGACCGCGCCACCCTCGAACAATGGTTCAACGGGGTTCCCACGGGGCTCGCAGCGGAGCATGGAGCCTGGATCAAGGAGCGCAACGGCGATTGGAAAATGCAGCAATCTTTGCCTCTGGACTGGAAACCCAGACTGCTTCCGATTCTTGAGATGTACGCCGATCGTGTTCCCGGCGCGTTCGTCGAGGAGAAGGAGTTTTCTCTTGTATGGCATTATCGCATCGCCGATCCAGAGCGGGGGAGCGCAGCCGCGAGAGAATTGACCGATTATTTGCTGGTATTCACAGCCAGTATCGATCTCCAAGTGTTACGCGGAAACAAAGCAATTGAGATCAGAAAAGCCGGTGTCAACAAAGGATCGGCAGTACAACAATGGCTAGCCAAGAACGCATTCGATTTTGTTTTGGCCATCGGAGATGATTTGACCGACGAGGATATGTTTGCGGTATTGCCGCCGTGGGCCTATTCGTTCCGTGTAGGAGCCGCTCGGACCCACGCTCGATTCCGTCTCCGCAGCCCTATAGAGGTATTACAATTCTTAGCCGAACTGGCGGTTGGCCAGGATAGCAATAAAACGGACAGCCAAGATAGCACGAGCGCTAACCCGGCCTCGAACATTCCCCAAACTTAGAGTTTTTACCTTTCAATGCAGATGATTTAGGCCGCCCGCCGGCGAAAAATCTGCCTTACTGGAAAAAGTCTCACCGGTTTGACCTGTTGTAAAAGCCGTTATTATAAGTTCTAGCGATATCCGATGAAACCGGAGGTCCTTACATGCGCCTAATCGATGCTGATGGTCATCTCGAGGAGAGCCCAGCGACTTTTGCTGACGAGTACCTTGATCCCGCCTACCGTTCGCAGCGACCGAAGGTCGTCAACATGGATGGGATGATTTACTGGATGCTCGAAGAGCAACTCTTTCCGCGGCGGCTGGGAAAGGGCTGTCACAACTTGGGAACGCCCGCGAGCTTCAATGGCCAGCCGTCGCCCCACGCCAAGAAAAAAGTCGATACCATCCCCAGCATGGAGTTGAGTGATATCAATGAGCGTCTCCGCTTAATGGGCGAAGAAGAAATCGCTGTCCAGGTGGTGTACCCGACGCTTTTTCTTGCTTATCCGTTAACCGCGAATGTCGGATTGATGAATGCCCTTTGCTCGTCTTACAACCGATTCCTGGGAGACTGCCTCGGCAAACATCAGCGTATCAGGTGGGCCGCAGTTGCAAATTTGGACGACGTACCCGCCGCGGCTAAAGAAGTCCACCAAGCGAAGAAGCTCGGCGCTTGCGCGATGACGGTTCTCGGCACGGCCGGCGATCAAATGCTCGATCATCCGCGGCTGCTGCCCTTCTACGAGGCCGTGGCTGAGGAAGATATCGCTTTGGCGGTTCATGTCGGTTGGGCCTGCCCGTCGTTGAGTAACATGTTCACCCACATTTATCCCTCGTCGGTAAACGCCTTCCTTCTACCGGTATTGATGGGATACTCAGCCGTGATTAGCGGCGGGATACTCGATCAGTTTCCAAAGATGCGCGTGGCTTTTCTCGAAGCGGGCTGCCAGTGGGTCCACTTCATGACGGAACGCCTGGAACACCGCTTCAAACATTCGAAAGGGTATCTTTCAACGATTCTCACCGAAACCATTCCGAAGGCCAAACTCTCGCCGACGGAGTATTTAAAGCACGGGAATCTTTACTTCAGCACTGAAGTGGAGGATGTGCTGCTGCCGCAAGTGATCGAGTTGGTGGGCGAGAAACAGATGGTCTTCGGCACGGACATGCCTCACGGCGATCGCGAGCGTTTCGCCGGGCGCGAATTGGCTAAGCGGAAGGATATCAGCGACTCAGCCAAAGCGGCGATGCTGGAGGCGAATCCGTCGCGTTTATACGGCTTAAGCTAACATTCCCGTTCGACTGGACGCCGCCGGATCTGGGCGGATTGGATTCCAGGTTTCAGGTAACTAGCAACAAGAAACTCAAAAACTGAAACTACCATGCAGGAATCCGCGATCAACGCACTTCAAACAACAGTATTGTATGAGCGTGGAGAAAATCGCCCTTCATTCGTTCAACCTTATCCGGTACCCAACCCTGAATTTCAAAATCATGTGAAACTACTCTGGCACCGGGTTTCAACTGCTTGTCGAAAATCGGTCTTAATTTGGCGTTGAACTCCGGGAGCATGTAAAGCGTTACAACTGTCGCCGGTGAAACGTCGACGGTGAGCGCGTCTTGCGCACGAAATTCGACCAAATGATCTACCTTTTCTTTGAAAGCGTTGTCCTTAGCTTTTTGCACAAGGTCGGCATCGATTTCGATTCCAACCCCTTTCACACCATAGCGCTTAGCCGCCCGAATGATGATGCGGCCATCGCCGCTCCCCAAATCGTAGATCACATCGCCGCTTTTCACCTGAGCCATCTCGAGCATGCGGTCGACGACTTCGGGGGGCGTTGGGACAAACGGCACTTCGCCATCGGTCCAAACGGCGACAGGAGAGCAGCCGTTTCCGATCAGAAGAATCAAATTTAATGCAAGCCAACCTACAGTTTGTCGCATTGATTGCTTTCCACTCCCGCCATTGAAATCGCAAACGTGTTGGTTATAGGTTATTCATTAATGCCGCGTCAATCATCATCACCGGTTTGGGAACATTCACAATGACTACTTTTGCTATGTTTTTCGACTCAAGAAACCGATAACACAAAGGAGATAAAAGCATGGCGACCTGGGATAATATTTTGACCCAACGAGATAAAGAGGTTTTCGCTCTTTCCGGCTATGGCAAGCGTGCCGGTTTCGGACAGAGGCCCGCGGTATTAATTATCGACGTAAATTACAACTTCGTCGGCGACAAACCGGAACCGATTCTCGAATCCGTAAAGCGCTTCCGCAATAGTTGTGGCGAAGAAGGTTGGGAAGGCGTTCATCGAATCCGTGAGCTTCTCAGCGAAGCGAGAAAGAAACATCTACCGACATTCTACACGACCGGGCATGACGATAGAACGAACACGGTCGCCTTCGGCCGCTGGCAAGCAAAAAACAGCCGCTCGACAGAAGACATGACGGAAGAATGGGACAAGGGCAATACGATTGTCGAAGAAATCGCCCCTCGCGGAGGTGATATCGTTGTCCGCAAGCAGAAACCCAGCGCTTTCTTCGGCACGCCGCTGGTGAGCATGCTCAACGAAGTTCACGCCGACAGCGTACTGGTGACAGGCACCACAACCAGCGGTTGCGTGCGCGCCAGCGTCATCGATGCGTTTTCTTATAACCTCAAGGTTTCGGTGATTGAGGAGTGCGTCTTCGACCGCGGCCAAGCATCGCATAAGATCAATCTTTTCGATATGGCGATGAAGTACGCGGATGTGATCTCGCTCAAAGAAGCGACTGAATACGTTCGGGGTCTGCCCGACAACCTGTTTGCGCCGGCGTTGTAGGGGTTTCAGGTCACGGGTTCCGCTTTTAAAAAATGCGTAGATCTGAGGGTATTAAGATGGAGAGATCAGAAAGCAATCCGCATTTGCAAGTCGCAATCATGGAAGTGGTAGAAAACCAGCTCCGCAATGATGATCCTCCTCAAACGGGGCAAACCTTCAAACGTCTCATCGAAGCCGGTCATTCTGAAAAAGAAGCAAAGCGACTAATCGCCTGTGTCGTCTCGGCGGAGATTTTTGACGTCCTGAAGAAAAATGAACCCTTCAACCTTGACCGGTTTATAAAATGTCTAAACAAGCTTCCCGCGATGACTTGGTTGGAAGAGGAAAGTTAATTTCGCCTGATCTCGACCTTTGCTCCGTAGAATGTTACTTGGCGTCTAGTGCCGCCAAAAGGATGGGAAATCCCCGAGTAGTAGGGAAAAAGGAATAGATCGAGATCCCGGCAATCGCCTTCCGGTAAGCAGGTGAAATCTGCGCCCGTGTCGGGGATGGCATTGGCCACTGTTTTGCTCCTGCTCCGTGGCAAGTTGTGTAGCACTGCGGTAATGCGCGGAATAGGGATTGGAGAATAGGTATCGTCATAAGGAAACGAGACCCGCCGCTGTCGAATCACGATTTTGTCTTCTTCGCCCACTTTATTAGTATAGGTGTACCCGTCTTCGGCCAATGCCTGCTCCATAATGGACAATGGATCATCGCCGACTGCCACGACGCGCCCCTTATGCACAGCGACCCATTTGCCCGAATACTTCGCAAGCAACTCCTCCCGAATCGCCCAGTAGTCTTGGCGGTCCTGCTTAAAACCCTGTTCAACAGCCTGTCTTGGATGACTGTTCATGAAATTTAGAATACAACATGTGTGGAAGATAGTAAAAAGAGAGAGTGGGGTGACTTTCAGCCCCTTCGGATCTTTCCCTTGCAACCTTTGTAAGCCAGCCTATGCTATTAGGGCGTCTGAACTAACTTTTGCAAAATGTCAGCTAAGGTGACACTGCTCTACTCACCGCGCACCAAGCACAGAGGAGTCGAGACCTTGGATGAGCAAACAATCACTGCTGGTCTGCTGCGCAAACTGATGTCCGGGATATCTGAGGATTATTGGTGCGCTGGCTGGCCGGACTCGAATATACCCTGTGGGATGCAATTATGGGCAAGCGAAAAAATGTTTGTAGTTCCGAAGAGATCGAGCAGCTAAAGTACTTATCGGAGAAATGCGGCGGCTGGATTATTTGGGATGAGCAGGCGAAAGACGAAAGGTTCGTACCGATGGACGAATGGCTGCGCCTGTACGAAGCAAAGCGCCACAAACACTCGGCGAAAAAAGATGAATGATTACGTCGCCAAAACGCAACCCTGCGGTACTATCTCCAATCCAAGCCTGCAATATGCGCTTGGGTACAGAAACCTTAGTTGAATGGAACAGCTGTCCTCCGTCCGCCGTCGTAATTTTATTTGAGGCCCGATAAGTTTTGAAATAAACAGGTGACATGATCACCATCCACGCGGACGTTGTCGGAAGCCTTTTCCGCCCCGCGGAGCTGCTTGCGGCTCAAAAGCAACTCGCCGCCGGTACTCTCAGCTCTTTCGAATTCCAACAGATTGAAGATCAAGCTGTCGATGACGCCATCGCGTTGCAGGAGAGTGTGGGCTTGGAAATCGTCACCGACGGGGAAATGCGCCGCCAGTCATTTCAGAGCCAGATGACCGCGGCGGTCAGCGGCTTTGGCGAACACAATCTCGATGCCTTTCTTTGGGGCGAGTGGTACGACGAAACGGGAGTAAAGAAAACCCGCCGGCCGCGCCGGCTCGGGGCGACCGGAAACTTGAAGCGGCTTCGTTATCTCTCGGCAGACGAATTTTCTTACCTCAAGAGCAACACCAAACGGACTCCGAAGGTAACACTTCCGAGTCCTGGCTTGTGGGCCAACTTCTGGTCGCCGAAATATTCAAGAGACGCTTATCCAACGCTCGATGCGTTTCTGGCTGACATCGTCAACATTCTGCGCGAGGAAGTTGCTGAGCTCGTTCGCCTGGGAGCAAGCTACGTTCAAATCGACGCGCCACACTATGGTCTCCTGCTAGACTCAAAGACGCGAGGCTTCTATGAGAAGCTCGGCTGGAGTCTCGATAAGTGGCTTTCTCTCGGCATCGAGCTCGACAACGCGGTTATAACCGGCTTTCCAGACGTAACTTTCGGATTCCACGTCTGACGCGGCAACCAAGGCAGCCGGTGGCTGTCTCAAGGAGGCTATGAATCGATCAGCCGCGAGCTGTTTCGCAAGCTCAAGGCGCAACGACTTCTGTTGGAATACGACGACTCTCGTTCCGGTTCCTTTGAGCCACTCAGAGACGTGCCTGGGGACAAGTTTGTGGTTTTGGGATTAGTCGCAACAAAAAAGCCGCAGCTTGAATCCCTGGAACTGTTGACGCAGCGCGTAACCGAAGCAACCCGGTACATTCCGCTGGAACGACTGGGACTTAGTCCCCAGTGTGGCTTCGCATCTTCCATCATCGGCAACAACATTTCGGCTGAGGACCAGCGAAGGAAACTGGAGCTTTTAGTCAATGCAACTGAAGCTCTATGGGTTGGGTGAACTGTCATCCGCTTTGGGTCAACGCGCGCAGGACCAGAATAAGACCAATGACGAACAACAAGATCAGGAGGCAACGGCTAAAGGTCTGGTGGTTGACCCGGTCCTGAGTTTTGAGGCCGCCGTAGAATCCTACCAAAACAAACACGGTCACGAACAAAGATAAAGACAGCACCGACCAACTAAAGAGATTCCAGGTTGACACTGCCACCAACTGGCTCAGCTTTGTAAATACAAAGATGGTCGCGATGGACTTGATGAAGTCCCTTTTCTGGAGCTTGAGACTATAGAGATAGATCGCCAACGCCGGCCCCGCGGCATTCGTCATGCCGTTCAGAAAGCCGCTGATAAAGCCCGCGGGCAAAGAAATAATCCTTTCCAAGCGGGGCGAAATAGTAAACTCGAAACGAAGCCAGTTCGAGAGAACAAACACGAGCACCATTATCCCAAGACAGAAGTTAAGTACCCAGAGGGGCAGGCTAACCAACACCTTTGTTCCCAGGAAAACACCGATTGTCGTCAACAGAAAGAACCCTGCAAAGCGACGAATCACTTCAAAAGGAAACCCGCCGCGAAAAACCTGGGCGACGTCCATGACTATATTGGGGATGATGAGTATCGTGATGGCGACGCGAATATCCAACAATAGAGCTACGGTCGGAGTGGCAATCAACGGGAACCCGATTCCCGAAGCTCCTTTGACAAAAGCGGCCAATAGCAGCGCGAGACCGACAAGAACGTATGTAAGATCGAAAGACATTTTTCTAGGCAGGTGATTTTGACTGGGCTAGTTGCGGCACCAAGAAGGAGAGTCCAATCTAGGGTAAATGAAGGATGGTTTGAAGATTCTTAGAAAAGAATGATTTCATGAGGTTTATTAGTCGCACACCCGTAAGAACTTTCAATACTCTATCCTATTATTGCACTTCTTTGGGAATACCTATACCTATCCAACCATGCAACTTGCATGTCAAGCAACGCGGTTGACAATGACGCTTTCCTGACCTAACTCTTGAGGCAACCATTTGTTGAAGAGACGTGAAGTCATTTGCCCGCGACATTCGCTCAAGAAATCTGCTGTCCCCGCTGCCGCAATCGTTTTCCTCTCTCTCAGCTAATTAATTTATGCTCCTGCGGCTCGCCGCTGCTCGTGCGTTACGATCTCAAAACAGCTTCGCCTTCACTCACTAAATCCTCTCTCCAAGGTCGAGTGCCGACGCTTTGGCGCTACCGAGAAGTTTTGCCGCTGCTGGATGACGCCAATCTTATCTCCCTGGGAGAGGGGTTTACGCCGCTCATTGAAGCAAAGACGTTGGCACGCGAACTCGGCTTACAGCGACTCTGGATCAAAGATGAAGCGCAAAATCCGACGGGCTCGTTTAAAGATAGAGGCCTTTCGCTGGCCGTCTCGCGGGCGAAAGAGCTTGGGGTGAAGAAAGTGGCGATCCCCTCAGCGGGAAATGCCGGCGGGTCCCTATCAGCTTATGCGGCGCGCGCCGGCATCGAGGCCTATGTCTTTATGCCCAAGGACACTCCCACAGCGAACCAAATCGAAGCCCGGCAGTATGGCGCACACCTCACCCTAGTGGATGGTCTGATCAACGACTGCGGCAGATTGATCGCTGAAAGAAAGGCGGCGGAGGGTTGGTTCGATGTCTCCACGCTAAAGGAGCCCTATCGCGTGGAAGGTAAAAAGACTATGGGCTATGAAATCGCCGAGCAACTAAACTGGTCGCTGCCGGATGTGATCATCTACCCCACCGGTGGCGGCACCGGTCTGATCGGCATGTGGAAGGCATTTCAGGAAATGGAGCAACTCGGTTGGATTGGAAGTAAACGGCCGCGCATGGTCTCAGTGCAAGCGGCCGGCTGCGCTCCCATTGTCAAGGCATTTACCGAAGGTAAAGAGACGGCCGAACCGTGGCCGCAAGCCAAGACCGTCGCATCCGGTCTGCGCGTGCCCCAAGCGGTAGCGGACTTTTTGATGCTGCGCGCGCTCAGAGAGAGCAACGGCACAGCATTGAGCGTCAGCGATGACGAGATGCTGGCGGAGATTCCCCGCGTAGGACGGGCAGAAGGAATTTTTTTCTGCCCCGAGGGTGCTGCCTGTGTGGGGGCGCTTCGGCGATTGATACAGCAGAGATGGGTTAAACCTAGTGATGAGGTGCTGATCTTCAATACCGCCTCGGGACTTAAATACCTGGATGTGCTGCACCCGGCACTTGGTCGCAAAGGCAGCCATTGAACGAGTGTGTCTCTCAGGCGGCGCGGTGAAGATGGCCGTTGTCAGCTCGCCGCGCTGATAGCCGGCTTGCGGCACCAGACCTGATACATGCCAAGGAATGTTTCGGGATAACGTGCCTCCACCGCGTCCCATTTTTGCAAATCAGCCATGGTCTCGTCGCGGGGAAACATCTGGCGGTAGGCGGCGACCGCATGCCGCGGCAACTGCTTTGATATGCCGAGCACCGTCAACCCGTGGTCACGGAGCATGGCCGCGATTTGCGGCAATTCGAATTGATGCTCCTGCCCGTGAAACAAGAAATCGCGGCAGTCGCTCATCGAATAGAAATCGCGCCACCGGAGCAAGCTTTTCAGAGGCGAATCTCGCTCCGCCCCATAGACATGCTGTCGAAACTCGCGGATCGCACTCGCGGTTGCGGGCAGTTGCTGCTGCCGGATGATTTCGCGCGCGACATTCACGCTGGCGCGCGCCCGCTTGCTGTAGAGGCCCAGCTTCAATAATCCACCCGGACGCACCAAAGGCACCAGGGCGCGCAGCCCAGCCTGCGGGTCGCGCATCGCCATCAAGACACCCACGCAATAGACTATGTCGAAAGGCTCCGGCCATTCAGCCAGCTCAAGGATGTCGGCTTGCCGGAATTCGACGTTGGTGACGCCCAGTTCGTTCGCCATGCGCAGCGCATGAGCGAGGCTTGACAGGCTGAGATCGACTGCCGTCACTCGGACGCCGATAATCTGGGTGGCGAGTCCGAGCGTTTCGACTCCGGTACCGCAACCTGCAACGAGTAGGCGGAGGGCGGCTGGAAATTCTGTCGGCGTTTGCAAACCAGGCACTTCGCTCTCAATCCACTCGGCGGTGGAAACGGGTGGCATGCGGTCGAAGGAAAGCCAGCGCGGATAGGGATTTTCTTCGTACTGCGCGCGCACGGCCTGCGACACGGGCTCGGTAATCGCACCAACCGCGCGGATGCTGGACCGTAGCCTGCGCTCCTCGAGGACATTACGCACCGACCGGCGCAACAACCGCTCGATTCCAGCGCTCGTGGGTTCGCGCGC
>Ga0184626_10000727_pt1 | contig 10703 bp, 5 predicted proteins | sample PLM3_60_b1_FD_133142 | JGI IMG/M metagenome (GOLD analysis project Ga0184626, IMG submission 133142) | Groundwater sediment microbial communities from an aquifer in East River, Colorado, USA - PLM3_60_b1 | ecosystem: Environmental > Terrestrial > Soil > Riparian zone | place: USA: East River... | reverse complement strand
ATTGCGGGCGTACGCGGCATCCGCAGCGGCCTTGCACGCAGGCAGGTACGTGGTCACAAGCCGCCAGACGCTGGTCGACTCAAAGAAGCGCTTGATGTTCTCGGCGTCGCCCAGACCAGGCCCGTATTCCTGCAGGTCGCGCGCGATCTTCTTCAGCGCGCTCCCGTACCCGGCGTTGCGCGCGGCCATCTTGACGGCGGCCTGGAGCGTCTCGTCGTCCGCGTCTCTGTAGTCGTCTGGAAGTCGGAAGTCGTCGTGGGGATCGCATGCCCGGTGGAACGCCTCCGTCGCCAGCGTCACCTTGAGCGGCGGGTTCGGCGCGGCAAGCTCGCGCTCGAACTCGGTGAGCCCGCAGAACACAGCGAGGTTCTGGAACTGCGACGCGCTGATGTCTACGCCGACCAGCGGGCGCCGGTCACCGGCCCAGTCGTCGCTCCATCCCTCTGCGCCCTCCCACTCCCATCCTGGCTTCTCGAACTTGGACTCGGCGCTGAACCAGCGGCCTCGCCGGGTGGATCGCTTCCATACTGCCGGGCTGCCCCTATCGCGCCAGCGTTGCCCGTGCTCGTCGATGATGACCTCACCGCCGGGTCTTGCCTCTGCCACCAGCACGCGCTCTTCGCTCTCGGACTTCCCGGTGACTTCGGTCGGCCAGAAGTACGTGGCGTAGTAGCGGCTGTAAGCGGCCTTAAAGAACCCGGAATTGATCTCGACGCACCCTTCTGCGTCGGGCGTGATCGACTGGAGCTGTTTGCGTACACTCCTCATGCTCGAGGAGCTGCCCGTGGATCTTCGCGTACTCCGCGATCACAGCGTCGTCGACAACCTGGTTCTCCAGTTCGTCCCGTCGCGCCTCCAGCCGCTTCATGTCTTCGAGGAACGTCGGAACGTGCAGGTACAGACGCGCGGCTTCGAGTCGGCGGATCAGCTCCGCGCTGCGCGGGCCAACCTCGACCACGTTGTAGCTCCACTCGCCTGCGATCTCGCGCTTGATCCCGCGCTCGGGTAGATCCTCGCTGGCGAGCAGGAGTCGAAGGTGCGCGCTCTGATGCCGCCGGTAGACGGGATCGGCCTCGATGATCTCGACGAGCTGCCGCCGCAGCCGGCCGTCCTTGTCGAATGTGACCCGACGGCCCGCTGGACGCCCCTTCGTGTAGATGCGCTCGGTCGTGTAGAGCCCCGGAATGCCGCCTCGAATGATCTCCCACGGTGCATCGAGCCGGACGCCGTTCCGCAGGAGATCGCGCCAGCTCGCGCGCACGGTGTACAGCGTCATATCCCAGGAGACGAAGGCGCGGCCTGCTTCGACGACCGCGCGGTAGTTGTCGCTCCAGTGTCCTGCGAGCGCGTCGAAGACGTGGTTGGTCGTCAGCATAATGCTGCGCTCGCCCACGAGGATCGCGGCATCGAGTGCGACAACGAACGCCTGCATCGCCTGAATCGTGAGTGCGTTGTTCTCGCCCGGCGTCAGCCACTCGTGGCCCGGCAGGAAAGCGTCGATCTTGAGATCCGGCTTCGCCGCCGACACGAGCGCCCAGACCTTCTCGGCGGTCGGCACTGTCGGTCGGTGCCAGCCGGCGGGGTAATCTGGAAACCGCTCGTGATGCCGAGCCTGGCGCTCGCGGTACTCGGACCATTCCGTCGGGTAGAGTTGCCGAGCACCGGTGTACGGCATCGGGAGCCCGTCATCGAGGACTCGCTTAGTGCGTGTCTGTCGTCCCGTCACTTGTCGCTCTCCTGATCAAGCATCATGAAGGTGACTCGTGGCGAAGGTCGTTCAGGAGCGACCTTGTCGGGCTGCAGGCCCTATCGCCACGAGATCAGATTAGCCGATGCGCGGCCCTACGCCGCGACTCCTATCGCATGACGTCGCTCAGCGCGTACTGAGGCCGCGAAGGCGATCGCCGGGAGCGCGCGGAGGGTGCGGAGCACGTCGTGTCCCGCAGCGCGTGCTACCCCCCGGGCCATTATCTTGTGGAACGCTTGTCAGCAATTTCCAGAGGATCTGGCGCCTTCCGGGCGCGGGGCATCCTTGACCATTCGGGGCCCCACCGCTACTCTCGGCCCACCGTTCCGACCTTCACCGGCCGACGGTTGGGAGCCCGTGATGAAGTGTCCCCGGTGCCAGCACGAGAATCCGCTGCAGTCGAACTACTGCCTCGGGTGTGGAGGCCGCCTTGCCGTCGCGTGTGCTTCCTGCGGTGCTGACCTTCCGGCCGAGTCCAGGTTCTGCAACAAGTGTGGGGCGCCCGTAAAGGCGGAGGATCTTCAGTCACGGTTCAAATCGCCCGAGTCCTACACCCCGAAGCACCTCGCCGAGAAGATCCTGACGTCCAAAACCGCCCTGGAAGGCGAGCGCAAGCAGGTCTCGGTCCTCTTCGCTGACCTCAAGGGCTCCATGGAGCTGCTCGCCGACCGCGACCCCGAGGAGGCGCGCAAGATTCTCGATCCCGTCCTCGAACGGATGATGGAGGCCGTCCACCGCTACGAAGGCACGGTCAACCAGGTCATGGGCGACGGGATCATGGCGCTCTTCGGCGCGCCGCTCGCCCATGAAGATCACGCCGTGCGGGCGTGCTATGCGGCGCTCCGGATGCAGGAGTCCGTGAAGCGATACGCCGAAGGCGTGCGCCGCCAAGAAGGCATCTCCGTCCGCATCCGGGTCGGCCTGAACTCGGGCGAGGTTGTCGTGCGCGCCATCGGCAGTGATCTGCACATGGACTACACCGCCGTCGGCCAGACGACGCACCTGGCCGCGCGGATGGAGCAGCTCGCCGATCCCGGGGCGATCGTGATCACGCCCGAGACGTTGGCGCTGGTCGAGGGCTACGTCGAGGTGAAGTCGCTGGGTCCGGTGCCGGTGAAGGGGCTCGCCGACCCCGTGGAGGTCTACGAGGTCACGGGGGCTGGCCCGGTGCGGACCCGTCTCCAGGCAGGTGCCCGGCGCGGGCTGACGCGCTTCGTCGGCCGCGATGCCGAGCTGGAGCAGCTCCGCCGCGCGCAGCAGCTAGCCGGAAACGGTCACGGGCAGGTAGTGGCGATCGTCGGCGAGGCCGGCGTAGGCAAGTCGCGCCTCGTCTGGGAGTTCACCCACTCTCATCGCACTCGGGATTGGCTCGCACTCGAAGTCGCCTCCGTCTCCTACGGCAAGGCCACCACGTACTGGCCCGTCATTGAGCTGCTAAAGAGCTACTTTCAGATCGAGCCCCGGGACGATGCGCGGAAGATCCGCGAGAAGGTCACGGGCAAGCTGCTGTCCCTGGACCGCGCGATGGAGCCCACGCTGCCCGTCTTTCTCTCCCTCCTCGACATCCCGGTCGATGAACCCGAGTGGGAGAGACTCGATCCGCCGCAGCGCCGTCGGCAAACACTCGACGCCCTCAAGCGGCTCGTGCTTCGGGAGAGTCAGGTCCAGCCGCTACTGCTGGCCTTCGAGGACCTCCACTGGATCGACTCAGAAACCCAGGCCCTGCTCGACACCCTGGTGGAAAGCGTGCCGACGGCACGAGTGCTCCTGCTTATCAGCTACCGTCCCGCATACACGCACGCCTGGGGGAGCAAGACTTTTTACCAGCAGCTTCGCCTCGACGTGTTGCCAGTTGCCACGGCGGACGAGTTGCTCGAGGCGCTGGTCGGTCGGGACGCTGGCCTCGGCGCCCTCAAGCACCTGCTGATCGAGCGAACGGAGGGGAATCCCTTCTTCCTCGAAGAGGCCGTGAGGGCACTGGCGGAGACCAGGGTGCTCGTTGGAGAGCGCGGTGGCTATCGGCTGGGTGGACCTATCCGGAGTCTCCAACTTCCCCCGACGGCTCAGGCGATCCTGGCCGCCCGTATTGATCGGCTGGCACCCGAGGACAAGCGGCTGCTCCAGGAGGCCGCTGTCATCGGTAAAGACGTGCCCTTCGTTCTGTTACAGACCATCACTGACGAGTCAGAGGAGCGACTCCGCGCCGGACTCGCTCGACTGCAGGCCGCAGAGTTCCTCTATGAGGCGCAGCTCTTTCCTGAACTCGAATACATCTTCAAGCACGCGCTGACTCACGAGGTGGCCTACAGCAGCCTGCTCGGCGACCGTCGCCGCGCGCTTCACGCCGCCCTCGCGATCGCGCACGAACGAGTGTATGCCGACCGCCTTCCAGAGCACGTGGAGCGCCTAGCCCACCACGCGACGCGGGGCGAGTTGTGGGACAAGGCTCTGGTCTACGGTCGGCAGGCCGGGACCCGGGCGGCAACGCGCTCGGCGTACCACGAAGCCGTTGCGTGTTTTGAGCAGGCGTTGGCGGCCCTGGCGCAACTCCCCGAGTGCCGTGACACGTTAGAGCAGGCCATCGACCTGCGGTGTGAGCTGCGCAATGCCTTGCACCCGCTCGGCGAACATGCGCGCCTCTTCGACCACTTGCGCGGAGCCGAGGTCCTTGCCGAGCGGTTAGGCGATAACCAGCGACTTGGACGGATCGCGAACTATCTGTGCATCTTCTTCTCAAACATGGGCGAGCATGACCGTGCCATTGTGGCTGGGCAGCAGGCTCTCGCCCGGGCCATGGCCAGTGGTGCGTTCGACATCCAGGTCCTTGCCCAGACTTACCTCGGCACGGCGTACGCTGCCGTAGGAGACTTTCGGCGGGCGTTGGACTTCTCGCGGCAAGTGATGGCGCTGCTCACTAGCGAGCGGCGTTTTGCGAGCTTTGGCCAGAACAATCTGCCAGCCGTGGTCTCCCGTGTCTTCGCGGTCTGGAGTCTGGCCGAACTGGGGAGCTTCGCCGAGGGGCGCGACGTGGGAGAAGACGTGGTGCGGATTGCTGAGGCGGTCAAGCAGCCCTACAGCCTTGCCACTGCGCTTATTGTGATTGGGTTGCTCTACCGCCGCCAAGGAGACATCTCCAAGGCGATCCCCACGCTCGAACGGAGCCTGGCGCTCTGCCAGAGCGCCAACATCTCGCGGTTCTTCCCGCGGATCGCCTCCCCCTTGGTGGCAGCGTATGCCCTCGCCGGACGCACTGCTGAGGCCCTCCCGCTCCTGGACCAGATGCTAGCGCGCGTTGCCATCGGGAGCCGCTTACCGGATCTTGCGCTCGTCCTTACCGAGCTGAGCGAGGCGCTACTCCTTGTTGGCCGCATGGACGAGGCAAGCGCGCTTGCAGAACGCCTCTGCGAGCTCTCCCGCACCCACACAGGGCACGGCTACCAGGCGCATGCTTACCGTCTCCTCGGCGAGATCGCCATGCACCGCAATCCCCTGGAGTTCGACCGGGCGGCCGCTCACTACCGTCAGGCCCTCGCCCTGGCCGCGGAACTCGGCATGCGCCCCCTCGTCGCCCACTGCCACCTCGGCCTCGGCAGGCTCTTCCGGCGCACGGGGAAGCGCGAGCAGGCGCAGGAGCACCTCAGCACGGCGACGACGATGTACCGCGAGATGGGGATGATGTACTGGTTGGAGCAGGCGGAGTCGGAACTGAAGGATTGAGATGAAGTGTCCGTGGTGCCGGCAATAGAGGAGTACGCGCACGCCTAGCTAGCGCGTCCCGTGGAAACGTAGATCAACCCAGCCAAGGCCGCGTGCCCACGCAGGAGTACCCGGGTCCCGCACTTGCCCACCCGAGCGCCTTCGCCTAGCCTGTCGTCGGTCGCTGTTCGGTCCTAACGCCTGTAAGGAGCAAGGAGAGGCCGATGCGTCGCCGTGCAAAGCCCACGAACGGCAAGGCGGAAGCCAAGCGGTCGCTCTCCGTTAAGTCGCCAAAGAACGAAGGCTCGAGGGTCCGCGACCTCGAGAAGCGCCTGGCGGAGAGCCTGGAGCGGGAGAACGCGACGGGCGAGCTCCTGAAAGAGAAGAATCTGGCGCTGACCGAAGCGCTGGAGCAGCAGACGGCGACGGCCGAGATCCTGCGCGTGATCAGCAGCTCACCCACGAACGTCCAGCCAGTGTTCGACGCGATCGCCCTGAGCGCCAGCCGGCTGTGCGGCGGGATGCACGCGATCGTGACCCGCTTCGACGGTGAGCTGATCCACCTGGTCGCCCAGCACAATCCTCGGCCAGGTGCCGGCGCGCCCACGGCCCGACTCTATCCCCGGCGGCCGTCGCGCGACGCGTCGCTGCCACGCGCCATCCTCCAGCGCGCCGTCGTGCATATTTCAGATGCCGAAAAGGATCTCGACTTCTCCCCTGAGATCGCCCGTGGTGTAGGCGCCCGGAGCTTTCTCGCCGTTCCGATGCTCCACGAGGGCCGGCCGATCGGTGCCATCGGGGTCTCCCGATCGGAGGCGGGTCCGTTCCCTCCTGATCAGATCGATCTCCTGAAGGTGTTCGCCGACCAGGCCGTCATCGCTATCGAGAATGTCCGGCGGTTCAAGGAGACGAAGGAGTCGCTAGAGCAGCAGACCGCGACGAGCGAGATCCTGCGGGTCATCAGCCAGTCGCCGACGGACGTGCAGCCGGTGTTCGAAGCAATCGTCCGGAGCGCCATGCGCCTCTGCGACGCCCCTTATAGTGCCGTCTACCTCCTCAAGGGCGAGCTCGTCCACCTCGTCGCCCACAATCACCAGACGCACCACACGCCGGCAGAACTGGCGGAGTACAGCCGGGCGTGGCCCATGCCTCTGACCAGCGAGAGCCACATCTTGGACGCCATCCGGAACCGGACGGTCGTCCATTCGGACCTCGAGGCTCACCCAACGGTTCTCCCACGAAATCTCGCGCGAGCTCGCGCCTTGAACATCCGGACCCTCCTGGTGGTGCCGATGCTCCGTGAAGGCCAGCATGCCGGCGCCATCCGCGTCTCGCGGCCCGACCCGACACCCTTCCCCCTCAGGCAGATTGCGCTGCTCCAGACCTTCGCGGACCAGGCCGTCATCGCCATCGAGAATGTGCGCCTCTTTACGGAGTTGCAGGAGAGGAATCGCGCGATCACAGAAGCCCATGCGCTGGTGACCGGGGCGCTCAACCAGCAAACCGCGACCAGCGAGATCCTGCGAGTGATCTCGAGCTCGCCGACCGACGTGCAGCCGGTCTTCGACGCCATCTCCAGCAGAGTGGTCCGCCTGTGCGACGCATTCTTTTCCACTGTGTGGCGCTATGACGGCACGTTGATCCATCACGCAGCAGACAACTATCCAACGGGAGAGATGCGGGCCATCTTGACGAAGGGTTATCCCGCTCCCCCACAGCGTGGGAGCGTGGTGGCGGAGGCCATCAGCGAGAGCCGGATCATCCACGTCGAGGATCTTCTCGCTGACTCGACGCCGGCCGCCTCACGTGGCGTGGCGATCGCGCTCGGCTATCGCACTCTCCTCTGCGTACCGATGCTCCGTGACGATGTGTCGATCGGCGCCATCGCCGTCGCGCGTCGGGAGCAGCGGCCCTTCTCCGACAGGGAGATCGACTTGGTCAAGACCTTCGCCGACCAGGCCGTCATTGCCATCGAGAACGTGCGGCTGTTCAAGGAGCTACAAGAGAAGAATGCCGCGTTGACGCAGGCGCACGCGCAGGTCACCGATGCGCTCGACCAGCAGACGGCGACCAGCCAGATTCTTCGGGTCATCAGTCGCTCACCAACGGATGTCCGCCCTGTCTTCGACACGATCGCGCGGAATGCACGGAGATTGTGCGCAGCCGACTCCTGCTCAGTCTTTACGTATGGGGACGACCTGATTCGTCTGGAATCCATCGACAACGCTACGGTCGAAGGCGCCGATGCGATCCGACGAGCCTACCCATTGCCACCAAGCCGGGGACATGCAACCGGTCGAGCGATCCTGACTGCCCGTCCCGTCCACATCCCCGATGTCCGGCACGACCCCGAATACGAACTTCATGGAATCCTGGGCGCGGGACTTCGCAGTATCGTTGCGGTGCCGATGCTACACGACGGGATCGCCATCGGAACCATTACTCTCCACACGTGGGCGACGCCACGGCCGTTTTCCGACGCCCAGATCGCCCTGCTGCAGACCTTCGCCGATCAGGCGGTTATCGCCATCGAGAACGTCCGCTTGTTCAAGGAACTACAGGCCCGCAACCTCGAAATCGAGCAGAAGAGTCGGGAGCTGGAAACCGCCAGCCAGCACAAGTCGGAGTTCCTCGCCAACATGTCCCACGAGCTGCGGACCCCTCTGAACGCCATCATCGGATTCTCCGAGGTGCTGACGGAACGCATGTTCGGGGAGCTGAACGAGAAGCAGGAGGAGTACCTGAAGGACATCTACGCGTCCGGCACGCATCTGCTATCCCTAATCAACGACATCCTCGACCTCTCGAAGATTGAAGCGGGGCGGATGGAGCTGGAGCTGTCGGACTTCGACCTCCCCACGGCGCTCGACAACGCGTTGACCCTCGTCCGCGAGCGTGCTGGGCGCCGGAGCATCACATTGCAGACGACCGTCGACGAGCGGCTCGGCGAGGTTCGGGCGGACGAGCGGAAGATCCGGCAGGTCGTCCTGAACCTCTTGTCGAATGCGTTGAAGTTCACCCCGGAGGGTGGCCGGATTGAGGTCCGGGCTGTGTCTGTCGACGGGTCAGTCGAGGTGTCCGTCGCCGACACGGGCGTGGGCATCGCGCCCGAGGACCTGGAGGCGGTGTTCGAAGAGTTCCGTCAGGTCGGGACCAGCACGGCGAAGCAGGAGGGGACGGGACTCGGGCTGGCCCTTTGCCGCAGGTTCGTCGAGCTGCACGGCGGCAGAATCGGGGTCACGAGCCAGGTGGGTGTGGGCTCGACGTTCACGTTCAGCATCCCATTCCGTCCCGGCGGGTAATCCGAAGGAGGGGACATGCCGACACTCGCAGAGGTCGCCAAGCAGCCTCTGGAGCAGCGCCTCGGCCGCATGTCCCGCACCGCCGATGACCTCGCCGCCGCGATCGGGGGCCAAAGTGAGGCCGCCCTGGTGCGGCGGCCCGACGGCAAGAACTGGGCGCAACGAGGTCATCTGGCACCTGCGGGACATCGAAGAGGTGTACTTCGTGCGCTTTCACACGATGCTGTCCAACGATGACCCGAAGATCTACGCCGACCCGTCGGCCAGGCGGGGGGCGCTGGTGCGCGTCCTGGCGTTCGGCTAGACTCCCCGGCAGCATGTGGCTGATCGGGTTTTCGGTCATTCTCACTCTCAGCCTCACCCTTGCGCCGTTCGCCGCCAAGGCGCAGCCGGAGGAGAAAATCTACTAGGTTGGGCATCTTTCTGCGGCTGTGGATCCCAACCACCAATCACGGAGGCCATCGTCATGAGCAGGATTACACGTCGCATAGTCGGCCTTTCCGCTTTGGTAGGCATGGCGCTGGCCTCGGCCGCCCCGGGCGCCGCCGTCGCGCAGGAAAAGGTGGTGCGCGTCGGCCATCAGAGGGTTGGCGCTTTCGCGCTTATGAAGCCGCGGGGGATTCTGGAAGAGCGACTAAAGCCGCTCGGCTACACGGTCAGCTGGAAGGAATTTCCGAGCGGGCCGCAGCTTCTCGAAGCGCTCAAGGGCGGCGCCGTTGATTTCGCCCATACTGGAGAAGCGCCGCCGATCATTGCGCAAGCTGCCGGCGCGCCGCTTCTCTATATCGGTTACGAGCCCGCCGCGCCGAAGACCGAGGCGATCCTCGTGCCGAAGGACAGCCCGATCAAGACGGTGGCCGATCTGAAGGGCAAGAAGATCGCGCTGAACAAGGGCTCGAACGTCCATTATCTGCTCGTGCGCGCGCTCGAGAAGGCCGGCCTGAAATACACCGACGTCGACGTTGTCCATCTGCCGCCGGCCGACGGCCGCGCAGCGTTCGAGAAGGGCGCCATCGACGCTTGGGTGATCTGGGAGCCCTACCGCACGGCCGCCGAGATGTCGTCGGGCGCACGCACCCTCGCCGATGGCACCGGCCTCGTCTCCAACCACGAATTCTACTTCGTAGCCAAGCCGTTTGCTGCGGCGCATCCACAGGTAATCGACGTGGTGCTCGGCGCGGCGCGCGACGTCTATGCCGAAGCGGCGAAGGACATTCCGGGCACCGCCAAGACGTTCAGCGCCGCGGCCGGCTTCCCAGCGTCGGTGCTCGAGGTGACGCTTTCCCGTAAGAGCCTCGACGTCCTGCCGATCAGCAATCAGGTGATCGCCGAACAGCAGAAGATCGCCGACACCTTCAAGGCTCTCGGGCTCATTCCCACGGCGATCAATGTCTCCGATGCGGTGCGCAAGCCGGGCTCCTGATCTCCAAGCCATCCTGGGGCGGGCGGATCACGTGATCGAATAGCGCGTGCTGGCCCGCGAGCCCTGACCAACGTCGCCCGCTGAGGTACCCGCGCCCCGGTGCTCGTCCAGGCCGGGGCGCTGGTGCGCGTCGTAACGGTCGGCTAGACTCCCCGGCAACCGTCCTCAACCGAGGTGCCCCATGCGGCTGATCGGGCTCGTTGTCGTTCTCACGCTCAGCCTCTCTCCTGCGCCGCCCGCCGTCCAGGCGCAGCAACCGCCCGGGAAGACCGCCCGGATCGGGTTTTTGGGCGACGTGCCTTCGTTCCTCGACGAAGCATTCCGGCAAGGGCTGCGCGAGCTGGGCTACGTCGAAGGTCAGAACATCGCGATCGAGCATCGGGCTGCCGAGTGGAAGTATGAGCGCCTGCCTGGGCTCGCCGCCGAGCTCGTTCGCCTGAAGGTGGACGTCATCGTCGCCGCATCCCCGCCCGCTACTGAAGCAGCCAAGCAGGCGACCAGCACGATCCCTATCGTCTTCACCGTGTCAGGCGAT
>Ga0184626_10000726_pt1 | contig 10704 bp, 10 predicted proteins | sample PLM3_60_b1_FD_133142 | JGI IMG/M metagenome (GOLD analysis project Ga0184626, IMG submission 133142) | Groundwater sediment microbial communities from an aquifer in East River, Colorado, USA - PLM3_60_b1 | ecosystem: Environmental > Terrestrial > Soil > Riparian zone | place: USA: East River... | reverse complement strand
CGTTCTCGCGCAACCGCGCCACCGACGGCGCGTCTTCGTTCCAGGCTTGATTTCGATCCACGACCTTGGAGCCGCGCAAGGTCGCCCAGCCCTTGGCGATGACCAGATCCTTCACGCTGGCAGGCACGCCGTCCACCAGGCCCTTGGGCTCGCCGCGCTGCCAGCGTTGTTCCGAGTCCCGCGCCGCCGCGAGTGCGCCTGCCTCGTCGACGAAGCAATAGGCATTGAACTTCTCATTGTGCCGGGAGATTTGCGCCAACGCCGCTTTGGACGCTTCCACCGGTGACAGTTTCTTCTGCTTGTACGCCCTGAGAAGTTCGACGGCCGGCAACATCGCCATATCGGAGGACATGAAGAATCAAACCTCTTGTTGATGGAAATGCGTGGCACGCATTCCTGTCATGCTCCCGGGGCATTGTCGAGAGTGCCTCCGACCGCGTACATTTGCAGCCGGGGAAGGGCCACTATCTCATGTCAGTTCAAGCCTTCAACAGCGCGCAACGCACGCGCAGCCTTGTTGCCGTCATCGCGGCCGCGCTCAGCGTCGGCATTGCCGTCGGCGCCATGGTGCCGCTGATTTCGCTCAGGCTGGAAGCAAACGGCTACAGCAAAACGCTGATCGGCATCAACGGCGCGATGTTTCCCATCGGGTTGCTCGTGATCGGCTACTGGTTGCCGCGCATCCTGCGGTTCTTCGGTCCGCTGCGCGCCGTCTATTTCGGCGTCGCCGTGACGGCCACCAGCGTGCTGTTGCTGCCAGTGCTGGACAACTATTTCGCCTGGAGCGCATTGCGCCTGGGAGCCGGCGCTGCGGGCGGCGTCTACTGGGTCATGAGCGAGACCTGGATCAACATGATGGTGACGGAGAAAACTCGCGGCCGGGTGATGGCGCTTTATACCGCCGCCATGGCCTTCGGCTTTGCCGTCGGGCCGGAGATCGTCGCGCGGGTCGGCATCGATGGCTTCCTGCCTTTCATCATCGTCAGCGCATTGATGGCGTTAAGCGCGGTGCCGTTCTTCTTCGTCCATGACGTAAAGCCCGAAATCCCGGAGCATGCCGGCGTCAATGTGCTGGGCGCCGTTCACATCGCCCCTGTCGTACTCTTCGCCGGCCTGGCCGGCGGTGCCGCAGAAAGCGCGGTCTATGTGCTGCTGCCGCTGTACGGCACTGACTCTGGATACGATCCGGCGAGCGCCGCGCGGCTGTTGACCTGGTTCTATATCGGCAATGTCGTGCTGCAGTTTCCGCTCGGCTATATCGCCGATCGCTTCGGCCGCTTCCGTCTGCTTCAATTCTGCATTGCCGGCACGTTGATCGGCGCGATCCTTTTGCCGTTGCTGTTCGCGCATTTGCTGCCGCTGCGCGCCATGCTGCTGCTGTGGGGCGGCGTGACCATGGGAATCTATACGCTGTCGCTGGCGTTGTTGGGCGAACGCTTCAAGCCGAGCGATCTTTCTGCGGCCAACGCCGCCTATGTCATGATGTATGAAGTCGGCGGCCTCGGCGGCCCTATCGTCGCCGGCGGCATGATGGATGCGATGGGGCGGCAGGGGCTGCCCCTGTTTGCCGCTGTTGCAGCCGCTACCTATCTCGTCTACGCGGCGGTGGCCAGGCGCAGGGCCGCGCGTGGCGAAAGAGACTAGCGCTCTTCCAGCTTCGCCAGCAGATGCTGGGCGGTGCCCAGGTCCTCATGGCCGCCGCCGCCGGATTTGAACAGCGTGATCTCGCCGTCGGATTGCCGGCCCGGTTTCTCGCCGCGCGCCAATTGGAAGGTATCGGTGATCGCCTCCTTGGCGATCACGCCTGATTCCAGCGGCTTGCAAATATCGCCGCAATGGGAACCGGCGGTGAACCAGGCATCGATGAAGACGCGGGCTCGCCGGACGGCATCATCGTCCGCCTCGCGCATCTCCGGCCGGAAGCCGCCAACGAGATCGAGATGCTGCCCGGGCCGCAACCATGCACCCTTGATCAGCGGCTCCTTCGCCATGGTCGCGGCGGAGATCACATCGGCCCAGCGCACAGCCGCTTCCAGATCTTGCGTCGGCTCGACGCGCACGCCGGGCAATTGCAGGCTCGCCGCCAGCTGCTGCGCCTTTGCAAGATTGCGGTTCCAGACGTGCACCTCGCGGATCGGCCTGATTGCGCAGTGCGCCATCGCAAGATGGGGCGCAAGCTGACCGGCGCCGAGCATCAGGAGCCTGCTCGCATCGGTGCGCGCCAGATATGTCGCCGCCAGCGCCGAGTTTGCCGCGGTCTTGCGCAGGGTCAGCGCCGCGCCGTCGATCACCGCCAGGGGATAGCCGTTGGCGCCGTCGAACAGCAGGTAGACGCCGACCACGGAAAGCAAACCCTTCGCCTCGTTGCCGGGAAACACGCTGACCAGCTTCACGCCCTGGTGCCGACCATGCTGCCAGGCGGGCAACAGTAGCCAGACATTCTCCCGGCCGTCGGGCAGCTTCTCCGACATATGGATCGACCGGGCCTCATCGACGCCGCGGCGAAACAGCTCCCGCAACGCCTCGATCAGCGGCCGATAGTCGAGCAGGGCGTGAACTTGTTCGGCGGAGATGACGTGCATGGCGGTCGCGAGTTTATGAATTCAAACGATGTGGGACTACCTATGCGCTCGCAGCAGGCGCTACGCCCCCGCTCAGCGGATAGTGGCACGCTACCTGCCGTCCGTCATCCAGGGGTCGCAGCGCCGGCCGTTCTGTCCGGCACAGATCGGTCGCATAGCGGCAACGGGGATTGAAGCGGCAGCCGTTCGGCGGATTCATCGGACTCGGCACATCGCCGGTCAGCACGATGCGCTTGCGCCCTACCGCGCGGTCGGGATCGGGCACCGGCACGGCGGAGATCAGCGCTTGGGTATAGGGATGGGCGGGCGCGCGGTAGACCGTTTCCGTCGCTCCGGTCTCGACGATCGAGCCCAGATACATGACTGCCGTGCGGGTGGAGATCTGCCTGATGACGCTGAGATCATGGGCAATGAAGATATAGGTGAGGTTCAGCCGCTCCCGCAGATCGAGGAACAGGTTGACGATCTGCGCCTGGATGGAAACGTCGAGCGCGGAGACAGGTTCGTCGGCGACGATCAGCCGCGGCTCCAGCGCCAGCGCGCGGGCGATGCCGATGCGCTGCCTTTGGCCGCCGGAGAATTCGTGGGGAAAGCGCTGCAGATGGTCGGGCAGCAAGCCCACCAGGCCGATCAGCTCGTCCACCCGCGCCTTGATCTCGCCGGCGCCGCGCGCGCCATGGACGCGCAGCGGCTCGGCGATCAGATCGCCCACGCGCCGCCGCGGATTGAGCGAAGCGTAGGGATCCTGGAACACCATCTGCATCTCGCAACGCAGCGGGCGCATCTGCCGCCGGCTCAGATGGCCGATGTCGCGGCCCTGGAAACGCAGTTCGCCGGCGGTGATGCTGTATAGCCGTACCAGGCAGCGGCCGAGGGTTGATTTGCCGCAGCCGGACTCACCGACCAAGCCGAGGGTTTCGCCCGGCCGGACTTCGAGTGACACATTGTCGACTGCGTGGACTTTTCGACGTCCGCCCGGCGAAAATCGTCCGCCGACGGTGAAGTCCTTGCTCACGCCTACTGCTTCAAGCAGTGGTGCACCATTCGCGCCATTGCCGATCATGAGGCACCCGCCGCAACGGGAGTACGGGCGGCACGCGCGGTCTCCCGTTCGGATGGCGGCAGGAAACAAGCAGCTTGATGCCCGTCAGTGCCGGCCAACCCGGGACGTTGGCTGCAACGGTGAAATTTGTGCCGGCAGCGCGGCGCAAAGGCACAGCCCGGCGGCAGGGCCAGCAGCGACGGCGGATTGCCGCCGATGGATTTCAGCCGCCGCGGCCGCGCACCCTCCATCGGCGGGATCGAATCCAGAAGTCCCCAGGTATAAGGGTGCCAGGGCGCCTTGAAGAGCTCGCGCTTGCTGCCGTGCTCGACGATGCGCCCGGCATACATCACCAGCACCCGGTCGGCCACTTCGGCGACCACGCCCATGTCATGGGTAATGAGCACGACAGCCGAGCCGTGATCGCGCCGCAGCTTCTGGATGAGATCCAGGATCTGCGCTTGCACGGTAACGTCCAGCGCCGTGGTCGGTTCGTCGGCAATCAGCAGCGACGGATTGCAGGAGAGGGCCATGGCGATCACCGCCCGCTGCCGCATGCCGCCCGACAGCTCATGGGGATAGCGGTCGACGGCGGCGGCGGGATTTGCGAAACCCACCTCGGCCAGAAGGTCCACGGCCCGTTGCCGCGCCGCCGATTTGGACATCCTGTTGTGGGTCATCACTTGCTCGGCGATCTGCCAGCCGATGGTGTAGACCGGCGTCATCGCCGTCATCGGGTCCTGGAAGATCATGGCGATCTCATTGCCCCGGACATGGCGCAGCTCGCGCTGGGGCAGGCCGATCAGTTCCCGGTTCTTATAGACGATCGAGCCCTCGATAACTGCATTGGGATCGATGATCAGCCCGATCACGCTGAGCAGGGAGACGGTCTTGCCCGAACCGGACTCGCCGACCACGCCGAGGATCTCGCCCTCGCCGACATCGAACGACACATCGTCAACGGCGCGCACGACGCCCTGCTCGGTGCGGAAGGAAACCTTGAGATTGCGGACCTTGAGCATGGCGCTCAGTTGCTCCGGCCCCGGGTGCGCACGCGCGGATCGAGCACGACATAGAGCATGTCGACCAGCGCATTGGCTGTCACGACAAAGAACGAGGCATACATCACCGTCGCCATGATGATCGGGAGATCGAGATTTTTCAGCGCGTCATAGGTCAGCTTGCCGATGCCTTGCAGGCCGAACACCACTTCCGTCAGCAGCGCCGCGCCACCGACCAGCGCGCCGAAATCCAGGCCGAACAGGGTGACGATAGTCACCAGCGAGGTGCGAAGCGCGTGGCGGATCATGATGCGCGTCTCGCTCAGGCCCTTGGCGCGCGCGGTGCGGATGTAATCTTCCTGGCCCGCTTCCACCAGATTGGCGCGGAGGACGCGGCCATAAAGGCCCATATAGAGCGTCGCCAAGGTGATCCAGGGAATGACCAGTGTCAGGAACCAGCCCGCAGGGTCGGTGGATAGCGGCTTGTAGCCCAGCGGCGGCACCCAGGAGAATAGCCAGGTGCCATGCAGCCGGCTCTGGGTCAGCAGATTCATGACTTCGCCCAGCCAGAACACCGGCATCGAAACGCCGATCAGACCCAGCATCATCAGCGAGCGGTCGAGCAAACTGCCGCGCGTCGCCGCCGCGATCAGGCCGATGGCGATGCCGCCGGCCATCCAGAGGACGGCGGCGCCGATCACCAGGGACAGCGTCACCGGCACCACGTCCATGACCGCCGGAATCACTTTCCAGCCGCGATTGACGAACGAGGTCAAATCCCGGGTAATGAACAGCTTGGTCATCATCTTCGCGTATTGCACCGGCAGCGGCTTATCGAGACCGAAATCCAGGCGTACCGCCTGCAAGGTCTCCGGCGAGGCGTTGCGGCCGGCGATTCGAGCAGCCGGATCGGCGCCGGGGGTGGCGAAGAAGATCAAGAACACCAGGACGCTGATGCCGAACATCACGAACAGCATTTGTCCCACGCGGCGTATCAGCGCGAGCAGCATCACGTGGTTCCTATGCGCAGTTTGGACCGGGGGTCGAGGGCGTCGCGCAAGCCGTCGCCGAACACGTTGAGCGTCAGGACCGTGAGAACGATGGCGATGCCCGGCGCCATCGCCACCATCGGCCGCGTGTAAAGCAGACCCTGGCCATCCTGGATGATGGTGCCCCAGCTTGCGTTGGGCTGCTGCACGCCGATGGAGAGGAACGACAGGGCCGACTCCGTCACCATGTTGATCGCCATCAGCAGCGGCACGAACACGATCAGAGTCGTCGTCACGTTCGGCAGGATGTCGCGCAGCAGGATGCGATAGGCCGGCACGCCCAGCCCGACGGCCGCCAGCACGAACTCGCTTTCCTTCAGCGACAGCACCTGTCCGCGGATCGGCCGGGCGACATAGGGCACGAAGATAATGCCGATGATGAAGATCGGCAGCGCCAGGCTGCCGGCGTTGATGGATATGGGGCCGATATCGACGCCGTGGCTGATCAGCACGATCGACAGCGAGATCGCCAGCAGGTAGACGGGAAATGCCCAGAGGACATCCAGGCAGCGGGAAAGGACCCAGTCTATCCAGCCACCGAAGAATCCGGCGACCAGGCCGACGATGGCGGCAAGGATCAGGCAGATCAGCGTGGATGCGCCGGCGATGAGCAGCGAATTGCGGCCGCCATAGAGCAGGCGCGCCGCCACATCGCGTCCTTGAGCATCGGCGCCCAGCATATAGGCGGTGGGATCCCAGGTGGGACCGATGGGCGTGAAGCCGAGGCCAAGCCCTTCGGTCGATGTCGCCATGATCGGCACGGTCTCGCCGCCGACTTCGATCTTGCCGCTGAGATTGGACCGAAACGGATCGGTCTTGGCGACATAGGTCGCGTAGAGCGGCGCCAGCAGGCAGAGAGCGACAATCACGAGGAAGAAGAACAGAGCCAAGACAGCGGCGCTGTCACTTCTCAATTTGCGGAGAGCCGTAACCCAAGGGCCGCGGCCCACATGGGCCGCGCGTGTCGCGGTAGCGAGATCGGCGGGCGAGGCGGTCTGGTCGGTCATGCCGGCTCAAAAGATGGGGGCGACCGCTTTACGACGATCGGCTCTTGGCCGGTCGATCAGCGATCGCCCCCACGCTACTTTCTATCCGTCACTGCACCCAGGATTGCGTGACGATCCAGTAATACTGCGCGTTGAACTTGAAATTGCCGACGCGTTTCGACAGGAAATCCACATGCTTCGGCGTGAACAGCGGTACCGCCGGCGCCTTTGCCATGACCGCCTTGTCGATCTCCGACCACATCTCGTCGGCGCCCTTCGGATCTGTGACGGCGAGCGTCAGTGCATCGTCCATCTTGCCCTGGATCTCCTTGTCGCAGAAGCCGGCGATGTTCACCGAAGAGTCGGAGCCCGGATGGAATGAGCCACAACCGAACAGGATGTTCAGGAAGTCCGACGCGGCCGGATAGTCCTGGTACCACTGGCTGACGCTGATCTGCACGTTGTTGTTGGTGTTCTGGATATAGGTGAACTGGATGTTGGACGAGATTGGCTTCACGCTGGCGTTGTAACCCAGTTCGCTCAGCACGCTCTGCAGATAGGTGCCGACGCTCTTGTCCACCGCGTTATCCTGAACGATGACGGCGACCTCCTGTCCCGCCGTGCCGGATTCGGCAACCAGCGCCTTCGCCTTTTCCATGTCCGGCGCCGACCACTTTTCGCCTGGATCCTTGCTGTAGGTGCAGAACGGCTTGTGGCCGGGGAATCCCGGCGGCAGGACCTGGCAGACCGGCGCCGCCAGCACCGGGCCGCCGAACAGGTTGACCAGCGCATCGCGGTCGACGGCATAGTTCACCGCCTGCCGCGCTTTTTCGTTGTTGAAGGGCGGGATATTCACGTTCATCGGCGCGTACCACCAGGCGGTCAGCGTGTTGACATGCACCTGGTCCTTGTACTTCGTGCCGATCTCGACGAGCCGGTCGGGCGGCGGCGGATCCAGCGTCCAATCGGCCTCGCCGTTGATGATGGCGTTGATCTCCGCTTCGTCGGTCAGGCCGAAATCATAGTCGATCTCGTCCGGATAACCGTCGGGCTGGGCGTCCGCGCTCCATTCCTTGAAATGGGGATTGCGCACGATCTTGAGCTGCTTGTTCGGATCGTAAGCGGCGATGGTGTAGGCCCCGGTACCCGGCAGTGGCTGTGTTCCCACGTCGGTCATCGGCGAATCCGCCGGCACGACCACGGCGTGGGGCACCGCCAACTTCTGGAAGATTTCTGGATCGGGCTGCGTCAGATTGATGGTCACCGTACCCGCGGCCTCGTCGCCGACGACGCCGCCCTCGAGCGTGCAGCTGTCCGGCGCCTCCAGGCATTTGTCCGCGCCGACAATGACCGCATAGAAGCCGCCGGCCGTCGGGCTCTTCACCTTGAAGATGCGCTGCAGCGAGGCGACCACGTCCTTCACGGTCAGCTCGTTACCGTTCGAGAACTTGATGCCTTTCCGGATCTTGAACGTATAGCTCTTGCCGTCATCCGCCGGCGACGGCAGTTCTTCCGCCAGGTCGGGAACGATGGTGAATCCTTCGGTGCCGGCGGCGTGCTTGAAGGTCACCAGCCCGTCATAGATCGACTGATACAGTTGCCAATACTGGAGCGTGTAGTTGACGTGCGGATCGATGGTGCCGCCGGCGCCCACCGCCAGCAGCCGCATGGTGCCGCCCTTGTGGGCGGGATCCAGTTCCGCCGATGCCGGCGCGGCGACGGATAGGGCGAGGGCAGCAGCGGCTGCCAACCCGGCGAATTTGGTCCGGACTGATATCATTTGCGTCTCCTTTTCTCCCTGCTGGGTTTCTTGGACTTAGTGCTCTTCGCGCCGCGGCGCGCCGGCTTGTCATGCTCGGCCAGGAAATCGCCGATGACCTGCAGGCAGCGCTCCTGCTCCTCGACATGGGGCAGGTGGCTCGACTCCTCGAATATCTCCCATCGCGCGCCCTTGATGCCGTCGGCAAAGGGCTGCACGACGGCCGGCGTGGCCTCGTCATAGCGGCCGGAAATCAGCAGCGTCGGCGCCGTGATGCGTCCGAGCTGGCCGATGATGTTCCAATTCTTGAGCGAACCGATGACATGGAATTCGCTGGGTCCGTTCATGGTGTGATAGACGGTGGGATCGGCGTCGATCTGCGCGAAGCTGCGCGCCACTTCGGCCGGCCTCGGCTTCACGCGGCAAACATGCCGATAATTGAACACTTCGACGGCTGCTTTATATTCCGGCGAATTGGTGGTGCCATCCCCTTCGTGTTTCAGCAGTGTCGCCTGGACGTCTGGCGGCAGCGCCTGGCGCAGGCGGTTCGCCTCCTTGACCCACAGCTCCATCGAAGGCGGCGAGTCCGCGATCACGAGAGCGCGCAAACCCTTCGGCCGCCGGATGCCGTGCTCGGCGCCGAGCATGCCGCCCCAGGACTGGCCGACGACGTGATAGCTACCGGCGATGCCCAGCGTCTTCAGCAGATTGTCGAGCTCATCCAGGAAAAGCTGGACCGTCCAGAAGTCCTTCGGCTTGTGGCGCAGATGGGTCGATCGGCCGCAGCCCAGTTGATCGTACTGGATGACCGCGCGGCCGCCTGTGGCGAGCAGCTTGAAGGCGTCGGTATAGTCGTGCGCCGCGCCCGGACCGCCATGGAGGATGACCACCGGCGGCTTCTTGGCCTTCAGGTCACCGGTGACCCGGAACCAGGTCATGTAGCCGCGGAATTCGGCATAGCCCTCACGGACGTTCACGCCGCCCATCGCTCTTCCGTCCTCCCCGCATTCGACCGGCCGTTGGATCGGCAGCGCCGTGCTATTTGTTTGGGGTCCGTTTTTCCCATGGACCCGCTGGCTCTCGCGGGTCCTGACTATCGACATTCGACCCCGGCGGGTCAACTGCTGTCGGTCCGGCGTTCACGCGGATGTAATCGGGAACACCAGGGCCTGGCGGCCGCTTGCAGGCGCCCATCTGGCCGGACCCGGGTTTCATGCTAAAATGGAGAATGATCGCAAGGATGGCCGGGACCATTGTCCGCATTGGCTTGCTCGCCGGGCTCGTTTGGCCCTGCGCCGCAGACGCTCAGGAAGAAGCCGATCGCTGCAGCTTCCTGCCGGCCGCCGTGCAGCAGAAGCGGGATGCCGTGCGCGCCGCCGCCGCGGCCCAGGACTATGCGGCGTTGGGCCGCCTCGCCGACGATACCGAATTCATCTTCAGCTTCGGCGGCGAGGGCGATCCGGTTCCCTATTGGCAGGGCCTGAAAGCGGAAGGCGTCGACATCCCGCAGATCATCGTGGCGCTGCTGGATATGCCTTGCGCCGTGCTGCGCTACGACAGCGGCACCGAATATGTCTGGCCCAGCGCCAACGAGATTCCCTACGGGCAATTGACGCCCGATGAGATTGACTCCCTGCAGGCGATCTATAACGGCAAGCTCGAGGAGAACTATCTCGATGGTCCGGAGGCCGGCTACTATGTCGGCTGGCGCTTGTTCATCGCGGAGGACGGCCGCTGGACCACGCTGGTGGCGGGGGATTAGGTTGGCCAGCTAACTCATATTGAGCAGTGCGGCGCTAGCGCACATCCCGCGGTGGCGACAACTTGAATTTTGCAGCATCGGCCCACCGAACGCGTCAATCATCCGGAAGCTGGCCAGGTTCGGCGGAGAATCTGATCATGTACTCGGTTAGTCCCAGAAGGAACGCGACATAGTCATCGCGCGGAAACAAGGAGTCGGCTGCCGTGCCGCAATAGACTCCGAGACAGCCCCCGTTTCCGTTGTGAACACCGTGATAGATCGCATAGAGCGGAGTTTTCAGTTCGTCTATGCGCGCCCTTATGCCGCCCTCACCGAACGAGTCGGGTTCAAAGTAAAGCTCTGCCAGCTTTGCCATGATGGTATTGAGGCAGACCATGCGGATGACCTTGGACTCTACCATGTCGGTGGTAATCGGGCTTTCTGCATAGGGTGTTGCCGCGTCCGTGCACTCGCGAAGCCTGGCGATCACGCCGGCCACGTATTCCTTGCCAGGCTCAGTCCGCTGCGCCATCGCTTCTATCCT
>Ga0184626_10000725_pt1 | contig 10707 bp, 13 predicted proteins | sample PLM3_60_b1_FD_133142 | JGI IMG/M metagenome (GOLD analysis project Ga0184626, IMG submission 133142) | Groundwater sediment microbial communities from an aquifer in East River, Colorado, USA - PLM3_60_b1 | ecosystem: Environmental > Terrestrial > Soil > Riparian zone | place: USA: East River... | reverse complement strand
TTCGTCACCGCCGCGCGATTGCGGGCCATGCATCCGGGCATCGAGGTTCCGGATATCCCGGCGCCCTGGTGCGCGGCGATGCGGATCGGCGTGCTGATTCTCGTCGATGCTGCCGATTACCTCGACGCGGCGGGCGTTACGACGATCCCGACGCAGCGTGGGATTGCCGTGTCGCCCGCGGAAACCAACGGCGCCATTGTCGAATTCGTGACGACGTCGAGTTCATAGGACGTCGCCGCCGCGCAAAAAAAGGGCGCGGCACTCTGCCGCGCTCTTTCGTTTGTGATGAAAGCTGACGTTACTGGATCAGGCCTTCCGCCTTCAACGCCGCCTGCACCGCGGGGCGGCCGGCGACGCGGCCGAGATAGGCCTTCAAGGTCGGCCATTTGCTCAAATCGACTTTCAGATGGTCGGCCCAGCTCACCACCGTGAAGAGATAGGCGTCGGCGGCCGAGAATTGCGAACCCATCAGGTACTGCTTGCCGTCCAGATGCTTGCTGAGGAAATCGAAACGCTGGCCGAGCTTTTCGACTGCGATGGCCCTGAAAGCATCCGGCGTCTTCGGATTGAACAGCGGCCCGAAGGTCTTGTGGATTTCCGAGCTGATGAAGGTCAGCCATTCCTGCGCCCGGTAGCGGTCGAAGCTGCCGTTCTTTGGCAGCAGGTTCGCCTCCGGCTTCTGGTCCGCCAGATAGTTGACGATGGCGACGCCCTCGGTGAGCATCTCGCCATTGTCGAGCTGCAGCGCCGGCACATAGCCCTTGGCGTTGATCTTGTTGAAGTCGGCGCCGCTCTTGGTCGTCTTAGTGGCGAGATCGACCTGTTCCGAATCGAACTTGTAGCCCGCTTCGCGCAAGGCGATATGGGGCGACAGCGAGCAGGCGCCCGGCGTGTAGTACAGCTTCATGGGGATGTCCTCTCCGTTTTGACGCAGATGTCTTGGGAAAATTCAATCCCTCGGAGATAGCATCGCTGTCCGTCGCGGCAAGTACGCACGTAGCCGTAACCGGCGCAAAAAAGCCCGGTGACAAGGGTACCTGACGGTTACCGCCGGCAAGCTTCAGACGTTGAAGCGGAAATGCATGATGTCGCCATCCTGCATCCCATAGTCCTTGCCTTCGGCGCGCATCTTGCCGGCGTCCTTGGCGCCCTGCTCGCCGCCACAGGCAATAAAATCGTCATAGCCGATGGTCTCGGCGCGGATGAAGCCGTGCTCGATATCTGTATGGATCACGCCGGCCGCTTCCGGCGCCTTGGCGCCCCGGTGCACAGTCCAGGCGCGCGCCTCCTTGGGTCCGACGGTGAAGAAGGTGATGAGATCCAGCAGGTGATAGCCGGCGTGGATGACGCGATCGAGCCCGGCTTCCGTCAGGTTCAACGACGCCAGGAATTCCTGCTTGTCCTTGGGATCGGTCAGCAGCGCCACTTCGGCCTCGATGGCGGCAGAGATTACCACGCACTCGGCGCCTTCTTCCTTGGCGCGGGCTTCGACCTTGCGCGACCATTCGTTGCCGGTCGCGGCCGATGCCTCATCGACGTTGCAGGCATAGAGCACGGGCTTCGAGGTCATCAGCTGCAGCTGCCGCAGGATCGGCTTCTGTTCAGTCGAGAGGGTCACGCTGCGGGCGGGCCGGCCGGCGCGCAAGGCCTCCAGCACCGGCTCCATGACCGCCAAGAACATCTTTGATTCTTTATCGCCGCCACGCGCCTTCTTGGCCGTGGCGTCGGTGCGCTTTTCCAGGCTATCGAGATCGGCCAGCATCAATTCCGTGTCGACCGTATCGGCATCGCGGAGCGGATCGACGGTGCCCTCGACATGGGTGATTTCCCCGGCGAAGCAGCGCAGCACATGGATGATGGCGTCGACCTCCCGGATATTGGCCAGGAACTGGTTGCCCAGCCCTTCGCCCTTGCTGGCACCGCGCACCAGGCCGGCGATGTCGACGAATCCCAATTGCGTCGGAATGATCTTCGCCGATTTTCCCAGCACGGCGATGCGATCCAGCCGCGGATCGGGCACGGCGACGCGGCCTACATTGGGCTCGATGGTGCAAAACGGATAGTTGGCCGCCTGCGCCGCCGCCGTCGCAGTCAGCGCATTGAAGAGCGTCGATTTGCCCACATTGGGCAGGCCGACGATGCCGCATTCGAAACCCATGACTCGATCCTATCGATTGAAATTCTGATTTGACTGCGGCGGACACCGGCGCCCGCGCTCATTCCGGCGTCGTTTCTTCTTCCGCCAGCTTCGGCGGTTTGGGTGCGGGCGCCAGGATGTTGACCTTGCTCATGAAGCCATTGCGATCGCCGGCCACCATCAGTGGAATGGCCTCCGCCACCGCTTCGATCAGCTTCCTGAACATCGGCCGCTCCTCAGGGTCGAACGGCCGCAGTACATAGGGCGCCACCAGATCCGGATGGCCAGGATGTCCGACGCCCAGGCGGATGCGCCAGAACTCCGGGCCGATATGGGCATCGACGCTGCGGATGCCGTTATGGCCGCCCGATCCGCCACCCTGTTTGACCCGGATCCGTCCCGGCGCCAAGTCGATCTCGTCATAGATGACGATGATGTCCGGCGGCTCGATCTTGTAGAACTGCGCGGCTTCCTGGACGGCTGGGCCCGACCGGTTCATGTAGGTCTCCGGCTTCAGCGCCAGGATGCGTTCGCCGCCGACGGTTCCCTCGGCGGTCACCCCCTGGAACCGTGGCCGGAAAGCAGAAAAGCCATGGCGGCGGACGATTTCGTCCACCGCCATGAAACCAATATTATGCCGGTGGCCCGCATGGCCGGGCCCCGGATTGCCCAGGCCAACGAGGAGCCGCATACCGCATCAGCCCGGCGACTACTTCTTGTCGCCCTTCTTCTCAGCACCCTTGGCCGGAGCGGCCGGTGGGGCGCCCTTGGCGGCTGCCGCCGGAGCGGCCGCGGCGGCTCCAGGCGCAGCGCCCGGGGCGGCCGGAGCGCCGCCTGCAGCAGCAGCAGCAGCGGCCGCTGCTTCGGCGGTGACCTCAGTGGGCGCGGCGACAACCGTTTCCACGACAACCGTCGGCGGCGCAACGGAGGCGACCGTGAAATCGCGGTCGGTAATAACCGGGCGCACGCCCTCGGGCAGCTTGACCATGCTGATATGGACGGAATCGCCGATGTCGAGTTCGGCCACGTCCACGATGATCGACTGCGGGATATTGCCGGCCGAGCAATAGCATTCGATGTCGTGGCGCACGACGTTCAGCACGCCGCCGCGCTTGATGCCCGGCGAGATGCCTTCATTGGTGAAGGCGACGGGGATATGGACACGCACGCGGGTGGTGTCGGTCACGCGCATGAAGTCCGCATGCAGCACGCGATCGGTCACCGGGTCGAATTGGATGTCGCGGGCCAGCACCCGATGGGCGTCACTGCCAACCTTCAGGTCGAACAGGGTGGTAAAGAAGCCCTTCTTGTGGATTTCACGGTCGATCTCGCGCGGATCGAGGGCGATCAGCACGGGGGACTGCTTGTTGCCGTAGACGACTCCGGGGACATGCCCATCTCGGCGCGTCGCCCGGGCGGCCCCCTTTCCGGCCCGGTCCCGCTTATTCGCGGTGATAGTGAGAACTTCGCTCATTTGTCTCTGCTCCGTTGGTCTCAGATGGAGACGGCCTCCAGGGGTGCCGCTCTCCGGGTTGGGCGGGCCTACGGAGCTCGCTCCGAAGGCTCGCGATGGCGCTGACATTGCCGCTGAAAATCCCGATAGATCAACGCACTACTGGGATACATCTGAACGGCAGGCGCACCCGTCGCCGGGTGTCCGGGCGCCAAAAAGGCGCGTATTACTGCCTCAGCCGCCGGGCCGCGTCAATTGCGCCCTGAAAAGCGGGAGCAGCCGGTCAGTCAAACAGGCTGGAGACCGACCTTTCGTCGGTAATGCGCCGGATCGCTTCGCCCATCAGGGGGGCGATGGTGAGCTGGCGGATCTTCTGCGATACCCGCATCGCCTCGGTGGCCTGGATGCTGTCGGTAATGACCAGGGATTCCATCGGCGAGGCCGCCACGCGGGCCACGGCGCCGCCGGACAGCACGCCATGGGTGACATAGGCGCTGACCGACACCGCGCCGGCCTCTTTCAGCGCAACGGCCGCATTGCACAGGGTGCCTGCCGAATCCACGATGTCGTCCACCAGGATGCAGCGGCGCCCCTCCACCTCGCCGATGATGTTCATGACCTCGGAAACGCCGGCGCGCTCGCGCCTTTTGTCGATGATGGCCAGTTCCGCCTCCAGCCTCTTGGCGATGGCGCGGGCGCGCACCACGCCGCCCACATCGGGCGACACGATGGTCAGATCATTGCCCTGATAGCGCGCCTTCATGTCCTTCACCAGGACCGGGGCGGCGAACAGATTGTCGGTGGGAATATCGAAGAAACCCTGGATCTGCCCGGCATGGAGGTCGAGGGTCAGCACCCGGTCGGTACCGGCCACGGTAATCAGATTGGCCACCAGCTTGGCGGAAATCGGCGTGCGCGGGCCGGATTTCCGGTCCTGGCGGGCATAGCCGTAATAGGGAATCACTGCCGTGATGCGCCGAGCCGAGCCGCGGTGCAGCGCGTCGATCGTGACCAGCAGCTCCATCAGATTGTCGTTGGCGGGGTAGGAGGTGGGCTGGATGACGAACATGTCTTCGCCGCGGACATTTTCCAGGATTTCCACGAACACCTCCATGTCCGAGAACCGGCGGACATGGGCTTGGGTGAGAGGCAGACTGAGGTAGGCCGCGACGGCCTCGGCCAACGGACGATTGCTGTTGCCGGTAATGAGCTTCATGTGACCGACCCTGACGCTTCCCCTTGCCCCTCATTCGCTTCGAATCGGCGGGAATTCGGGCGCGCGGACATATAACAACCTGTCATTAGCCTGTAAACCGCAGCAGCCCGGCGCCTTCAGCGCGCCGAATCATGGCTTTGCAGGGGCCCTGGCAATGATCCCTAGGGCTTGGGGAAGGGAACCTCATGCGCCATCCGCAGAAGCACCGGCACGGTCCGGCAGCAGCGAAAGAAAAGATTCTTGATAAAGATTTGTTAACTTTATTCCCGTAGGAGTGGCCCGGTGGTTGCGGCGACTGTCGCCGCCCAGGACCACAATCAAGACGTAGGAGTCTGATATGGCTATGAAGGCAAAGAAGCGGAAGAAGGCCACGAAGCGCAAGTCCGTGGCTGCCAAGAAGCGTTCGGTGAAGAAGACGGCGAAGCGCGGCAAGCGCAAGTAGCTCGTCTCTTCTGCGCCGGCGCAGCGCTCAACTGCTGCTACGCCGGTGAGGTCGAACCTCTCGCTTCGACAAGTTTAAGCTTCCACGATGCAGACCCGGCGCCGGCAATTTTGCGGCGCCGGGTTTGTTTTTGACCTAGAGCAGTATGATCAGCGCGATCAGGCCGATTGCGGCAAACACCAGAAAATACAGCATATGAGGCATGACGGCCGGCGGTCTGGGCGTGGGCGCTAGCCGTCCAGCGCGATGGCCGACAGGCCACGGCCATAGTCCTTGCCGCCTTCCAGCGTCGTGCGGCGATAGCTGAAGAACGCGTCGTCCTCTGCGCAAGTATCGCGCGGAACGATTTCGATCCCGGCGATGCCGATGGCCTGGAGTCGTGCCCGGAGATAGCCGGCGAGGTCGAACATGAAATGGCCCGACCGCCGCGACGGGCGGAAAAACCGCTCCTGCCCTTTGTCCTGTTCCAGGAACGGACGGGGAAATTCCGGGCCGACCTCATAGGACGCTTGGGCGATGCAAGGTCCAATGGCGGCGCGGACGCGCCTGACATCGGCGCCCAGCTTCGCCATGGCGGCGACCGTAGCTTCCGCGACGCCGGTCACCGCGCCACGCCAGCCGGCATGGGCGGCGCCGATCACCCGGGCTGACTCATCGGCGAACAGGATCGGTGCGCAATCGGCCGTCAGGATACCCAGCGCCATACCGGGCGTGCGCGTCACCATGGCATCGGCGCGCGGCCGCTCGTCCCGCGGCCAGACCTTGTCGACAACCACCACGTCGGGGCTGTGAATCTGAAAATTCGTGGCGAGCGCTTCCTCCGGCAGTTCGAGAAACGCCATGGCGCGGCGACGGTTCTCGATCACGGCCTCCCGCGCATCGCCGGATCCCAGGCCGCAATTCAGAGAATCGTAGATGCCTTCGCTGACCCCGCCGCGCCGCGTATAGAAGGCATGACGCACGCCTGACAGGGGCGCGAGCGTGGGCGATTGCAGCGGCGACAGCGCGGTCATGCAAAGCCTGCGGGCGTGGCGAGGTTCGGCGCAGTCATGGCCAGCGCCTTGAATAAGGTGCCCATTTGCTGCAGGTCGAGCAAGCGCTCCATCGCCTTGGCGATCTCCGCCGATTGCTCCGCCGTCGCGCGCTTTTGCAAGGCCTGCACGCGCAGATGGATGCCCAGCCGCTCCAGCAGTTCGCCCTGCGGCACCGGGCCGTGGACGGTGGCGCCGGCCTCGCGGGCGGCGCGGGCGATGGCGCTGAAATCCACATGGGCGGAAAGGTCGGCCAGGCCGGGATCCTCCAGCACGCCATGCTTACCGTGACGGCGCACCGCTTGCAGGCTGTCGCCGATGCCACCCTCACCGATGGCGTAATCGAAATTGAGTGCCGCGCCGCCGAATGTCACCAGCCGCCGCGAGATCGCGCCGGCAACGGCGATCGCGGCGGGGCAGACCTCCAGCACAGTTCCCTCCGCCGCCGCCACAGGCGGCGTCGCCAAGGCGAACGCAGGTCCGGGGGCGCGCAGCGCGAAAGCAAAACCGCCGCTCTCATCCAGCGTCACCATCCGTTCATGCCAGCGCCCGCCTTGCAGCTCGAATTGATGGATCGGCAGGGCGTCGAAGAATTCGTTGCTGACTTGGAGCAGGGGACCGTGGGGGACTTCGTCGAAAAGGTCATGCCAATGGGGGACTATTTCCGGCGCTACCTTCGCAACAGATGCCTTCTGCAATTCCCGCAGTGCCGGACTCGTTTCCACCAGATGCAATTCGATCGCTTCGTGAAAGCCGGATACGCCGCGCGTGCCCCGCAGCAGATCGGCCATCAGCGTGCCGCGGCCGGGACCGATCTCCGTCAGCACGACTCGGCGCGGCCGGCCCATCTTGTCCCAGCAATCGGCGCACCAGGCGCCGATGAGTTCGCCGAAGACCTGGCTGATTTCCGGTGAGGTGATGAAGTCGCCGGACAGGCCGAACACATCGCCCTGCTTGTAATAGCCGAGCTGCGGATGGTTCACCGCATCGGCCATGAATTCGGCCACGGTCATCGGACCTGCCAGGCGGATGCGCTTGGCAAGGACCTCGCCCAGCGGCGTCATCGCTACGGGACCTTTTTCGCCGTCGCGATCACATAGAGTCCGTAGAGCAGCATGGGGACGCAGAGCCATTGGCCCATGCTCAAGAATGTGGCCTGGGGCAGGTTTGCGAGAAATGAATCGGGTTCGCGAACGAACTCGACGGCGATCCGGGACAGCGCATAGCCTGCGAGAAACACGCCCGACAGCGTACCCACTTTCTTGCGGACGGACTCCGAACAGGACAGTAGGAACAAGAGGGCGAAAAGAATGAACCCTTCGAGCGCGGCCTCGTACAACTGGCTCGGATGCCGGAAATGCTCGGGATCGTCGGGGAACCGCATACCCCAGGGGCCATCGGTGATTCGGCCGTAGAGTTCGCCATTTTGAAAGTTAGCGAGGCGGCCGAAGAACAAGCCGATCGGCGTCGCCGTAGCGACGATGTCCGCCAGCGCAAAGAACGGCAGCTTGCGGCTGCGGGCGAACAGCACCATGGCCAGGATGACGCCCACCAGGCCGCCATGGAACGACATGCCGCCCTCCCATACCATGAACACCTGAAGCGGATCCTTGAGGTAAACGAGGGGTTTGTAGAAGAAAACATAACCCAGGCGGCCGCCGAGAATGACGCCCAGGATTGCCCACATGAAAAAATCGTCGAGTTGATCCCGGGAAACCAGCCGTGGCGTGCGCTTGGCATGCCACAGGCAGTAGCGCCAGCCGATGAGCAGGCTGACGATGTAGGCCAGCGCGTACCAACGGATTGCAATGGGCCCGATTGCGAAGGCGACTTTTTCGAAACCGTACATATGTGGGGTGCGTGGAGGGTTCTGCGACCCTATATAGAGGCGGTGCGGATGGGGAACAAGCGAAGCCGGCCGCCGGACGCGGGCCGCTTCTCTAGGAGAAAATCAGATGCAGACGCAGAATCGAATCCTGGATGACCTCGCCAAGGTGGCCTCGGGCGCTATGAGCGGCCTGTCGGGCCTGCGCCATGAGATCGAAATGCGTGGGCGCGAACAGATCGAGCGCATTCTCGCGCGCATGGATCTGGTCAAGCGCGAGGAGTTCGAGGCCGTGAAAGCTATGGCGGCGAAGGCGCGCGAGGAACAGGAGTTGCTGGCCGAGCGGCTGGCAGAGCTGGAAAAGCGGCTCAAAGCGACGAAATAGACCGGCAGACGGGGAATCGCGAATCTCCATTTATCCACAGGGTGATGGCGAAATTTCTTCTTGCGCCGACTCCGGTTCTTTGGCACGCTACCTATAGTGGGCGTACATAACAGGTGGACCATATATCGGGGGTCCGGCCAGTCCACACCGGAGACAGTTCCCGGCCGTAGGGTCCACCCGCTGAATGGTGAAGGCATGGCCTCACTTTCCACGGGTCGGCAGGACAACAACACAAATCCCATCGATCTTCTGGAAGAACTGGTAAGCGCAAACGAATGGCGTTTTGACCGCACCAACGACGGCGAGATGGTCGTCGAAATCGGCGGCAACTGGTGCGACTACCGTATGTACTTCTCCTGGCAGGAGGACCTCGCCGCTGTCTATTTTTCCTGTCTCTTCGACGTCCGCATCCCCGCGCAGAAGCGACCGCAGGCCACCGATCTGGTGGCCCTGATCAACGAAAAACTCTGGCTCGGCCATTTCGACCTCTGCTCGGAGGATCTGGTGCCGATGTTCCGTCACACCATGCTGATGCGCGGCGGCCCGGCGTCGATCGAGCCACTGGAGGATCTGGTGGATATCGCGCTCAATGAATGCGAGCGGTTTTTTCCCGCTTTCCAGTTCGTGCTCTGGGGCGGCAAGTCCCCGCGCGAAGCGCTTGACGCGGCTATGCTGGATCCGATCGGCGAGGCATAGCCGGCAATGACTATCGAAGGCCGACTGCTTCTTGTCGGCTGCGGCAAGATGGGCGGTGCGCTGTTGAGCGGCTGGCTCGGCCGCGGCGTAGAGCCGGCCGATGTGACGGTGATCGAGCCAAATGCGGCGCCGCTGGCAGAATTCAAAGCGCGTGGCGTTTCGATCCTGGCCGATACCGCGGGCCTGCCCGCCGGCTTCGATCCAACGCTGGTGCTGCTGGCGGTGAAGCCGCAGATGATGGATGGCGCGCTGCCGCCCTATCGACGCTTCGTCCGTCCGGGCACGGTGTTTCTCTCGATCGCTGCCGGCAAGACCATCGCCTATTTCCGCCGCATGCTCGGCGACGAAGCTGTCCTCGTGCGCGCCATGCCCAACACGCCGGCCGCGGTCGGCCGCGGGATCACCGTGGCCTGCGCTGGCGGCAAGGCGACCAAGGCGCAGCGCGACCTTTGCCACAGTCTGCTGGAAGCGGTGGGCGAGGTGGCCTGGGTGGAGGATGAAGGGTTGATCGATCCCGTAACCGCGCTCAGCGGCGGCGGGCCGGCCTATGTCTTCCTGCTGATCGAGTGCCTGGCGGAAGCCGGCGTCGCCGCCGGACTGCCTGCGGATCTTGCGATGCGCCTGGCGCGGGTAACAGTGTCGGGCGCCGGCGAATTGGCGCGGCTCTCTCCCGAACCGGTCTCGGTCTTGCGACAGAATGTCACCAGCCCCAAGGGCACGACATACGAGGCGCTGAAGATTCTGATGGCGCCCGATGGGCTGCAGCCAATGATGACGAAAGCCATCGCCGCCGCCACGCAACGGTCGCGGGAACTGGCGAGCTAGACAGCGGTGGCCGACGCATCGGGGTCAAGCGCAGAGCGCGTTCGGAATGCACTCGCTCAACTTGGCGTGCAAACGGAGGTCCGCGAGTTCGGCGCCTCGACCCGCACATCGGCCGATGCCGCAGCGGCGATCGGTTGCCAGGTGGCCCAAATCGCCAAGTCCCTCGTTTTCAAGGCGAAGACCTCCGGCCGTGCGCTGCTGGTCATCGCCAGCGGCATCAACCGGGTCAACGAGGCCAAGATGGCAGCCGCGCTGGGCGAGGGCATCGGCAAGGCCGATGCGACCTTCGTCCGCGACAAGACAGGCTTTGCCATCGGTGGCGTCGCGCCGGTCGGTCACACCGAACGGCCGGTCATTTTCATCGACCAGGATCTGCTGCAATACGCCGAAATCTGGGCATCGGCGGGCACGCCGAATTCGGTATTCCGGCTCACGCCCGTGGAGCTGCAGCGCATCACCGGGGGCCGCGTGATCGACCTTAGGGAAACGCCCACGCCTTAACGCTTGCGAAGGGTGCGAACGTCAAACAATCGCCTTCAACTGGTCCTAGCCGATGCCCAGATTCCTGCTAGCCTGAATGATAACCCTGATTCGATCACTGCGGAGACAGCATGGCGAAAAAACCCGCGCAGGCGAAGAAAGCCGCGAAGGACAAGAATCTCGATGCCGTTGTGGCGGCCGCCATGGCGTTGGCGGC
>Ga0184626_10000724_pt1 | contig 10710 bp, 13 predicted proteins | sample PLM3_60_b1_FD_133142 | JGI IMG/M metagenome (GOLD analysis project Ga0184626, IMG submission 133142) | Groundwater sediment microbial communities from an aquifer in East River, Colorado, USA - PLM3_60_b1 | ecosystem: Environmental > Terrestrial > Soil > Riparian zone | place: USA: East River... | reverse complement strand
GTCTTCCGCGCTTTGTCGGCTGCGGCCTGCTGAGCCTTTTTCTCGGCTTCGGCCTTGGCCTTGCGATCAGCAGTGGCCTTGGCACTCTGTTCGGCAAGAACCTTCGAGCGCACATCAGGCATCGCATAAAGCGCCATGTCATAGGCTTTGTCAAGGTCGGCCGAGCCGTTCTCGAGCGGTGGCACCAAGCCCGACCCAATGAAGTGCGCCATTGCCATGCGGACGTCCTCAAAGTGAGGCTTGTCCTTTGACCAGTTCCTGAGCACATCATTGGTCTTGGCAAAGCTCTGCTCGGCAAAGGTGTTCTCAAGATGACCAAACTTCTGCGTGACCGCCTGTTCCAGCTGTTGCTGGCGCAGTTCCATCTTGTTGATGTAGTCCTGCACCGCAGGCGGCACATCACCGGCTGGCTGCTGCTCACCCTCAGCTCCCGGCTCCTTGGCAGCCGGCTGCACGTGGGCCAGGAGCGCACGGGGGTCCCACCTGAATGACTGCATCAGAGCCGGAAACGCCTGATCGGGCCTGTTGGCAAGCGCCTCAAACCACGTGAAGAGCTGATTGACGGCCTGGGCCGGCGTGTGCCCGTGCTTGCGGATCAGATCCACGCGCGGCTGAATGGCCTGATCCATGTCAGCATAGCGTTGCTTGATCTCAGCAACGCCCTTAGCCATATCGGTCTCACGCTTGGTAATGGCGGCCTGCACTGCCGGCGGCACCTTGGCTGCTTCAGCCTTGGCTTCCTTGGACCAACCCTCAGGCGCTGCCCAAGCCGTCTCAGCCTGGACGCCCTCTTCCCCAGCTCCCTCAGCGCCTTCGGCCGCCGCCTCTTCAACTTCTCCCTCAACTTCAGGCTCCTCTTCAACCTCCTGGTGATTGACGGCAACCTTGGTCTTGCGGACCTGTTTCTCAGAGACGTCTTCCCTGGCTCGCGCGGTGCGGTCGGTCTCAAAATTCTTCTCCAGGTCCTTGCGCAGTTTGCTGCGCCCACTGCCCGGCCCATCGGCCGGCAACTCATTCAGCGGGATCCTGGGCTCCGCGCCTTCAGCGCCTTCGGCACCGGTTTCGGTCTCAGGGGCGTAGAGCGGGGTCATTGAGGAACGAAGACTTCTAAGCAACATAACGCTCTCCTTTTACAGGGGACGGCGGGTGCGGTCCCTCAATACTCAACGCTTGTACTGACGAGATTGTTGTTCGTGCAACTTCTGGGCGTAGGATGAAGCGTTTTCTGGCGTATCAAATGTCCCAAGGTGTTTGCCTGTTGCACGATAGCGAGCGATAGCTTCCTGTGGTGACAAAATAGTACCTTCATCACTCACTGTAGGGATCAGAATTTCTCGACCATCAATACCAGCCCCCATTGATCTCACAGTGCTGATAGTGCCGTCAGGGTTCCTGACCACAGGACGATTGTTCAAGTTGATGTTCCCCGGCTCCTGCAAACCAGCTGGGGGGACACCTACCCCAGGCATTCTGGTCCTTTGCCATGGGGGCAGCATCTGCCCCGTGGGGGCCGGCTGAGCCAAGGGTGACATCGTCTGTGCCGGTGAAGGAAAATTCTTGCCTACATAGGCATTGCCGGTCATGGCAGGCTGATCGGCGCCCAAAAGCGCGTGCACCATCCTGGCAATCTCGGCTGTATCAGCCATGTCTGATCCCGTTGCGCACTTCGTAGAAAGCACGCCTGATGTCGTCGCGTCTTTTCCCACGATCCAGCGGCACGGGCTTGCGGGGGCGCGTCAATGACGAATCGTTGCCGTATTCAACGCAGCCGGCCGCCTTGGTGTCCTTTCGAAACTCAGATTTTGACGTGTGATGCCGCCCACTGGCCATGTGGCGGGTTTCAGGCATGATATCGCTGATAACATTGGGCGCCGCGCCCCTTGCGGGGGCAAAATCCAGGGAACGGTCGATCATGCCGTTCTCGTTACACTGCGGGTGATTTGGACGGTAGATCATTGTCATCCAAAATGCCTCGTCCTATTCAGTGGTGGGTTGTCGTTTCTACGGATCATGGCACCACCAATCATGACTGAAGGTCCGTACCTGCTGGTCCAGTCGTCAGTCGATTCTTTGATAGATGCCACAAGAACATCATCAAATTCAATCCCAAAAAAGTCCGCTGTTGTTGAGCCACCAATTCCTGCAAATAAACTGTCACCAGCTTCTGACAGTCCGGCCACACCTTGAATTAAGATAGATCCAACAGCAGTTAATGCCTCATTGTTCTCTGTCAAAGAAGCATTGCATAGAATGGCTAAGGAACTGGACGCAGCCAACCCGTCTGCAATCTCAGTGACACTTAATGAAGAACCTATAACAACACCGCCTGATGAAACTGCACTCTCTGCCTGTTCAGTAATTGACAGATTAGATCGGACATTGACTGCGGCCTGAGTGGAGGCAATGTCAGAAGCTTCGGTTATCGATGCATTTAGTGTTACCTGACTGGGGCCAACTCCAACATTAGCAGAAAGAGCATCAGCTGCTTCAGCAAACCCAGCATTAGCTGTAATCACAGCAACCGAAGCAGCACTCAAAGAATCATTTGCATCAACCGATGAAAGAGCAGCTCCTACCGTTACCAATGCCGCTGCTACAATTGAATCTGCCGACTCATTCAATGCGGCTTGCGCAATAACTGTGACTGCATTCAGAGCAGAAATTGTATCGTTAGCTTCAGTAATAGATACTGTCGATGCAATTAAAACTTGACCACTTGAACTTACTGCATCGCCAGCTTCAGCAATAATTACCGATGTTGCAACAAAAACCTGACCGGCAGAACCTAAAGTATCGTCAGCTTCAGCAATGCTCAGATTGGCAGTTATCCCACCACCAATGATCTGTGTTGGATCGCGTAACCTTACATCAGTAGAATTTGCATCACTGGGAACTTGATAGAGAAAAATATCTGGCATTATGCGGGTGTCAATGTATTAACGGTAGTGCCGGCCACGTCGGGGGCGCCCGCCTTGTAGGCCACGATATAGAACGTCCCGCTTCCGGACGCACGGATGCTGTAATTGCCAGAGCCATCAGAGACCGTCTCGCCAATATAGATATCATCCCAGGTCCGAAACAGTTGCACTGTGACACCTCCGAGCGCAGCGCCAGCGCTATCTCGCGTCACTCCGGCGATGAATACCGACGATTGGCTGAATGGCGGTGAACGAAACCGCCGCTTGCCGAAGCTGTGTTGGAACAGCTGCCCATCATCGCCAAAAGCCTTAACCCGCCCAGGGATGGCAAGAATGCCGGGTCTACCTTTGGCGCCGCTACCGATCGGCATCTCAATTCAACGCATCAACTTGGAAGTTATGGACCGTCAAGCTGCCGGTCGCCACCGTCTGGGTAAAGAATACATCCAACGCAGAAGCGGCAGTGTTGTCGAATCCGGCGCCGACGGCCGGGGTTCCAACCGGTACCATCAGCGAGCCGTTACCCCCAGCGGTGGGGACAGCAGAGCCGACGATTGCCTCCGATTGAAACTGGCCGTACCCAAAGAAGTTTGTAGACGTACCGGTGCCCACCGCGCGACAGACCAGCTTGGCCTCGAAATACCACGGCACCGTTGTCTTCGCGACGATGTTCAGATTGAGTGCCAGTGTATCGAAGACAATGGTTGTGCCGGCCGCTCCCAGGCAGATATCGAACCGGGCCGTACCCGGCGTCGTCACCGCGCAGGAGATGCGGCCATGCATCAGCACCTTGAGAGTCTTGCCAATGTAGAAATAGCTGTTGGGCAGGACGATCCTGGAAGCCGTTGGGATGCAGGATGCACGCGCGGCGGCGGTCAGCGTCGGCCCGTCAGTGGTGCCGACAACAAGGGTTTCCTGCCATGTTTGAAGCGACATTTATGCGTTTCCGGCTGTTAGGGTGAAAGTATTCACAGTTACGGTTTGTCCAATCGTGATGTTGGTGTTGTCAAAGGTCATATCTGTAGTATTTCCCTGCATCCCGCACGTTGTTCCATCTAATGCGTAAATACGCCACGAAGCAGCAGTGCCAGCAGCACTAGCAGTACCTGACCACGTGCCAGTTTTGGCCTTGGTACCCCCAGATGCCGCCGCCATCCAATCTGATGGCAAAGTAATTGTACAAAGCAACCCTGCGGGGTCAGCCGCAGCACAATTTACAGGTTCTGCCCCGCTAAAAATCTTCAAAACAGCGGAAACGCCAATTATGGTCTCCCTGGCATCAAGGGCACCATTTCGGACAGCGACTGAGTATTGAAATGCCATAATCAACTCTTTGGTTTGGGTTTCTGGGCTGCCTTTTTGGCGGTTGCGGCCGCTGCCGTGGCTTTGTGCCCCGCAGCTGTAGCCTCGTGCTTAGCCGTAGTGGTTTCGTGCTTGGCCACGGCCTTGGCGGCCTCAGCCTCGTGCCCCGCAATGGTCACATCGTGTTTTGCCACGGCCTTGGCAGCATTAGCCTCATGCTTCGCAGCCGTCACCTCGTGCTCGGCCACCGTTTCAGCCGCATCAGCCTCAGTTTCGGCCACCTGCCGGGCGGTCGCATGCTCATCACGGTAGATCTGAGCGTCACTGTGCATCTGCTCACGCTCAAGCCCCATGCGCTCACGCTCAAGCTTCAGCTCCTCAAGCTTGACCAGCAACTCGGCGTGCTTGATCTGAGCGTCAATGGCGGAGTTGGCGCGCTCACCCTCATTCTCAACACGCTGACGCTCAATCTCGGCCGCTGACTGCTGCGCAGCCGTCTGCTGATCCATCTGTGCAGTTTGAAGATCAACAGTATTCTTTTGAGCATCAGCCTGGGTCTTGACTTGTAGAGCTTGGATTGATGCCTGATCCTTAGCAACCTGCGACTCGGCCTTCATTTTCTCGACTTGAGCCTTCATTTGCTCAGGATTCGGCTGCATCGCCTGCTGTTGCAGACGTTCCTTGGCCTTAACTGCCGCCTCTTCAGAGAATTCCTCAATGGCAGCCTCAAGATCACGGCCAATCTTGTGCCCACGCACACCAAATTTGAGCAGCCTGCCCAAAAGCGGGATAGCTTCTGGCATCATAGCGCCCAAAGTCATGGCCTTCTCAAGAAATGACGTGGTAGCAACCACAAACTCGTTGCGTTCCTGCTTGTCCTGAGCCACATCGCCGTAAACCGTGGAATCCACCTCAATGTCCACGCGAAAGCCACGCAACCTTTCATTGCGCAGCAAGTCAATGCCCCCCGCAATGCGCGTGATGGCCTTGATTTTTTCAGCTTGCTGAGGGTCAACCGGCGGCAAAACCTCACCAGTGAGCCCCTGAGGGGCGCCTGGGGGCATTTGCGGCGGGGGCATAGGACCGGGTGGCCTGAAAGGCACCACGTTGGGGGCCATCGGCCCGCCTGGGGGCATCATTGGGGGCATTATCTGGCCATCCCTGGCATACCACCCATAGCGGGCGGGGCGGCCGACATGGGTGACGGCTGCATCGGCTTAGGCAGCTGCATTTGCGGCTGCGGCGACGGCAGCGCTTGCTGCTGAGGCTGCGGCGCGCTCATGGGCGGCATGTCGTCTGGCCCAAGGCCCTCGGCGTACAAGGCACCTGAGACATCGATCAGCGACTGTGTCGTGAAGTGCTGGCACATGATGTCCGCCATAATGCACAACGTGTCGCGAGCCAGCCGCGCCACTTCGTTCTGCCGCTGCTGCAAACGAGTGCCAGTGTTGTTAGATTTCAGCCGCACGCCGCCCAGCGTCTCACGCGCATCGGAGGTGCCGCGCATAATGTCGTTGATACCAGTCAGCCGATCCATTTCCTCAATCTGCTGCTGCTTGCACTGCATCAGCTCGTTGATGATGCCAATGATTTCCTTGACCGGCAGCAAGCTCATATTGCCTTCAACACCACCCTTTTCCCCGGCAAAGGCAGCCCAATCATCAACCGGGATCAGTTCGTTCTCAACCGACTCGTTGAACAGCCGCTGAATATCCTTGGCGGCGGCATTGTAGACACCGGCCATCTTGCATGCCTTGGTAAGCATGGCAATACGCTGGCTGAGTTCGTCAATCTGCACCGCCTGATCCTGATACTGAATGTAATCAGGCACTGGGACCAAGGTGTTGTTGGTGGCGTTGGCGTACAGCGGCTTGGGGCACGGGAAAAAGTTCGTCAGCTTCAGCGGGTCGTCCTTGCGGTCACAAAGATAGTCATAGCCTTCAGCCACCCAGTACACAGTTTCATCAGCTTTGGACCAGATCTCAAAGACCTGACATTTGTCCTCGTCTGATGGCTGAGAGGCCGGGCTGGTGGACTTTTCACCGCGATCATCACGCCGCAGCGGCAGGGCCTTGCCAATTTTCTTGCCAAAGCGCCTGATCGCCTGATCGCGGCTCATGTACACACGCTTGCCAACCGCCGTCACCTCGGCCCACACGCGAGCGCGCACGGGAAACGTGAAGAAGTCAGGCCAAGGCACGTAGTCAACCGGTGTGGACTCACGGATGATCCTGTCACCAGTGTCGTGCAGCTTCTGCTCAGACAGATCCTCACCCTCAGGTGACAGATCCTGGTCTGACGACTGCGGTTTCAGCAGGAGCTTCTTGCGGCCAGCCGGGGTGGTGACTGATTTGGCGATCTCACCCTGCGCATCACGCATGTCGGTCTGCGGCTCAGGCGGCAGCGACACGCTTTCCTCAATCTCAGGCTCATAACGCACCCACACCGAGCCGCGTCCAGGCAGCAGGTAGTCAGTGACGGCCTGTGATAGGGCATCGTCATAGCCGCAAATCTCAATTTCGTTGCGCAGGCCACGCTCGAGGATCTGTGAGGCACCGCGCGCCACCGGATCCTTGTCCTTGAAGCGCCGCTCCACCACCGGCAATGGCAGCTTGCCATACAAAGCAGGTTTCAGGATCTCAACGTTGGCCCACAATGAATTGTAGCGCCGCTGATTATAGTCGTCGTCAGTACGGTTGCGCTCGTCACGGTAGCGCTTCTCAATTTTCTCGCCACGCTTGATCCATGCCTTGTAATCAACACTGTCCTTGATGGTGTTGATTTGATCCTTCCAATGCATGGCCAAGCGGGCACCTTCAGTACCGCCCACAGGACCGGCCAGCTCGTCAAGATCAATGGCCATCAGTGTATCCTAGAATATGCCCGGCGCCCACGGCGCTCGTTGGCCTCAAACAAGTCAGTCAGGGTCACGGTACACTGCGCAGGATCGGTTGAGAGCACCTTGGGCTTTTCAGCCTCGGGCCCGGCTTTGGCTCCTGAGATCATTTTGTCCAGAACCTGACCAATGAGCCCCAGCGCGTCAACCTGGTCGTCATTGCGGCCAGCTGGAAAGGCCATCAGCTCTGACTTGAAATCAGGGTACCACGGAGCGCCTATAGGGACGTACAGTCCATCCATGGACATGCGCCCACGGACAGACTGGGCACGAACAGCTTTAATGACTTTGGTTGGGAACTGCGCGCGGACAATGTAAAGCTTTCTCTCGCGCAGTCGCTTCTCCAGGAACGGACCCACGCTGCCCTTGATCTGGCCTGACTCCTCTGCCCAGCCCAGGGGTTTCCAGCGCTCAACCATGTCGCACATGGCTTCAACCCATTTATCTGAGGAAGCCTGTTTTCGCCAAAGGTCAAGAAGGAAAATGCGGCTGCTAGGATCAACACCCACAACCACGTGAACCGTGTAGTCGCCACCATTATCGGTCACCGCGTAGTCACTGGCACCATAGATATTGAGCGTTTCACGCTTTGGCATCTCGGTTGGCGTTGGCGCATCACCGGGCCGGTGGTAAGGCTTCAGCCAATCAGCCTGGAAAAAGTCACCGCTCTCGGGCGCTGGCCGCTGCTGATAAAGAGCATTCCAAGTGCGAACTTTACGCTTGTAAGGGGCAAAGAACTCAGGCGTAAACCATTCTGGCCATAGAATATCGCCCACCTTGCGTCCGAGTAGATCGTCCTCACGTTCACATTCAGCAGGTAGGCAGACCACATACCAGTCATTCCCATCCTGTCCTTTGATCCACCCAGACTCACCATTGTACTTGGGTGGCAATATACGGCCAGGGGGATCGTCTTCGTGCCAGCGCGTGTTAATACCAATTTCCCACGCCTGAGGCTTCTTACGGGTAAGCAGGTCGTCAAAGTAGGCATCCCATGTTTTGTTGCGTATCTGTTCAGAGTCAGCCTGTTCGCGTCCCTTGATCAGATCGTCCCAGATCACACCGTCAACGCGGTTACCAGTGATACCAGTCAAGATGCCCCTTGCCATCCACTCACTGCCGTTGGTGAGTGCCCACTCGTCAACAGCGGCGGATTCCTCAGACAGGGTACAGTCAAAGATTCGGCGGTAAATGGGCTGGTCAACAATAGATCGGGCGCGGCGGCCAAATTTACGGGGCAACTCACTGCCGTAACTAGCGACGATGATGCTTGTCTTAGAGAAACGGCCAAGAAAGTGAGTTGGGAAGACAACTGAGGTGTAGACTGACTTGGCACTGCCAGGGGGCATGAGACCAAGTAGCCGCTTAATTTCTCCATCTTCAACTTTTTGAAGGCAGTCGAGCCACAACAAATGATGGGCGCCAAAATTTCCCTTGATGGGAATGAACTTCTCGCGCTCGTCATCATCATCAGTTGAGTGGGGTGCTGTCGGGATCTCGATCGAGCTTGCGTAGGTCAACAAGTCGCTCCTTGCGCGAAGGCGTTTGCTTCGCTCCTCGGCTAAGCTCTTCAACTCGCTGTAATGCCTTTGCAATTCGCTCGTCGAGCTGTTTAGCAGTAATCTCTGTCGCTTTGCCATCACCGCTCACACTTGCATTGATGTTGGTCTGACTGGCCTTGCCGTAGGCCCGCTCAAGAACGATCTGAATGCCCTGCAACACAGTCGTTTCGTTGTCCGAGTTGGCAACAATGTCAGCAGCCTTTTCCATTGCCGCAAGGGCATGCTTGCGTGCAAATTCTTGAATGTCACGCATTTCCTTAGCTATGGTGGCCTTGAGACGCAATCGCTTGCGCTTCTTCAGCTTGTGTTTTAGCCTGAGTGTCATAACTTTTTCTCCTTGGTCAATGCGTGCCTTGGTCCCCCATGCCCTGAACAGGGCAGCCATGCGCTTGCTGTGCGCTTTGGGGGTCAGGTTCTCAGCGGCAGCAATCCTGTTGCCCTTGGCAAATGCATTGGTTGGAACGTTCCCATAAGGCACCTGCAAGCCCAGGTACGTGTTCGGGTTACCAAGGAATCTAGTTTTAAACCTCATTGAGCAGGCTTCCTGGACCAGAGTTCGCACCAACCACGAGGACTGATGGTGCCCATGACAATCTTGCAGGCATTGGGGTGCTTGAAGTGCTTGCAATCCCCACCGGGCCACAGAGGCACAGGACCGCAATGACTGTTGGGGTGTCCCTCACTGTATTTAACCTCAGTCTTGGTCTTTTTGTCGGTGGTCATTTGCGCTTGGAGCCTATCCTGTGCGCCCCTGAGTGCCCTGACAGCCGCTCGCTACGCTTCCCAACAAACCCATAACGCTGAGCGCCCGGCACGGATGCCTTGCGAAACAGCTGGGTCTGCTGGCCTATGCCGTGCATGACGGCTGGCTTGGCCGGCACGGTCAGCTTGGCTGACGGCCCGACCGGCACGTTCCCAACCGGGTTCGTGCCGGCTATTTTCTTGGCCGGAGCCTTGAGAGTTTGGCTATAGAAGCTCTTACTCTTGGGCATCAGCGCTTGCCTATGCGGTGCGCTCCTGGATGACCACTATTGCGCAATGCACCGCTGCGGTTGGGCGCCGCGTGCCCAAAGCCGTGACCAGTGATCATGCGTGCGGTGCTCTTGCCGGCGCCAATGGAATGCCCTTGTGGCTGTTGTGCGTGGCCGTCACCACAGTCCTCAATAAGTGCACTGCCGTGCTTGGCGTCGATGTTACCTACCTTGCCTCGATCGCTGCCCATGGCTGATCCTTTCTGTTGGCCGTGGTGTTCACTAACTTCCTGAGAAAACGTTTGGTTCTTGGTGTGACGTACCATCTCAGGGGCATTGCCAATTGAATGCCCCTGAGGTTGATTGGTGTGTGCCCCGCCGTTGAATGGAGCAGGGGCCGGCTTACCCTCACGGTTGAAGCCTGGGTTCCCAGGTTGGTGGCTGCTGCGATCATAGTGCTTTTCGTGACCATACTTCTTGCCTGCATCGGCAGCATGAAATTCCTTCGCCACCTTTACAGATATGTCAGCCACTTTGCCAGTGGGCTTCCAGCCGTGTGCAATAGCGGACATAACCTTGGCCTGCTTGGGTGATTTTGACGGCATTTTGGTGCTCCTATTACGGAGAGTGGTAGTTGCAATCTCAGTCAGACCGGGTGGCGGCATGTCATGTCCTCAACTGTGCAGCCCCAGACGCAATCCACTGCGGCGCCCCTCGGTGCCATAGGCGAAGCCAGAGCCCAGAAACCCGATATAGACCTTCCCGTAAGTGTTAGCGTCGCCCTCGACGGTCGTGATCTGGTCGATGCTGTTGAGCGGATTGGCGCCGAGTGCGACCCAGGTCGCGGCATTGTCGTCCGAGCGGTAGACGCCCCACACACCGCTGACGAAACCTGCGATGTAGATCGCTGGGTACCCGCCGCCCCCCGCCACACCGAATCCGAACGCCCAGACTTCGGTGACGCCAGAGACCGCGCTCCAGTTCGAGCCGGCATCGGTAGACCGCTCGAAGTTTGCGCCGCTGGCCTTGCCGGATGATCGGAACAGGTGCCCGGCATTGCC
>Ga0184626_10000723_pt1 | contig 10713 bp, 21 predicted proteins | sample PLM3_60_b1_FD_133142 | JGI IMG/M metagenome (GOLD analysis project Ga0184626, IMG submission 133142) | Groundwater sediment microbial communities from an aquifer in East River, Colorado, USA - PLM3_60_b1 | ecosystem: Environmental > Terrestrial > Soil > Riparian zone | place: USA: East River... | reverse complement strand
GGCCATGCTGTTGAGGGCCAGCAAAGATCACAAACATGGTGTTCCGTTTAGGGGACATTGCGGGGATCCCGATCCTCCTGAATCGGCTCTATCGCACGGTGCGAAGAGAAACAAGGGAGGCCAGAGAGAGCGCCGGATTTAGGGGCGGCCTATCGCTATTTTCTCTATCATCTTTTCGCAGCCGCAGCCTTCTTAATTTCGGCAGCGCCTTTCGTAGCGTCCGCTTCGGATTCGAAACCAAATATGGCTGAGTATTTTCTGCCTATAACCTGGGCCACGATAAAATCCATGTTGATGCCCGCATCGGCAATGGCCTGAGAGATCGCATGGCCCAGGCCCGGCCGGTTGTCGCCCTCCACTAGGAAAGCTTGTATGGACGATGTGGTGAGTCCTGCTTCCTTTGCTGCGGCGACGGATTTCATTGCCGTAACTGGGTACAACTCAATAGCGGCCTTAGAAAGATGCAGAAATAGCCGTGCTTCAACCTACGCGGGAGGTGATCCGTATGAATCAACGATCATTTTCCTTGCTCGCCGGAATCATATTCACCATCATCGCCCTATTGCATCTGCTTCGGATCATCTACGGCTGGGATCCCGTCGTCGAAGGCTGGACAGTCCCCAAATGGATAAGTTGGGTAGCTTTGATCGTCTCTGGATACTTGGGGTATGAAGGGTTACGGTTAGCCATCAGATCGGGCGGAGCTAGCGATGGAAAAAGTACACGCAAAACCAGTTGGCATCTGGATTCGGGTCTCAACCGAAGACCAGGCCCACGGCGAAAGCCCAGAGCATCACGAAAGACGGGCTCGATTTTACGCCGAATCAAAGGACTGGAAAGTTAAAGAGGTCTACCACCTCGAAGCCGTAAGCGGGAAATCGGTAAAAGATCATCCCGAAACCCAACGGATGCTGAGGGACATCAAGAGCGGCCATATCACCGGGTTAATCTTCTCCAAGCTCGCCCGCCTTGCACGCAACACCAGAGAACTTTTGGATTTCGCAGATAATTTCCGAGAACACAACGCGGACTTAATCTCACTCCAAGAATCCATAGACACCTCGACTCCCGCCGGAAGACTTTTCTATACCATGATTGCGGCGATGGCCCAATGAGATGGATGAACTCGCCCGCGTGTATGTCGAGACTCATGACCAGGAAATCAGAGAAGAGATTTACCGATTGGGCCTCGATCTTGAGAAGATGGAGAAGCTGGAAAAGCAGTGAGGACCGTCGCAGAAGAGGTATGAAAAACGGATCTTATGAAAAGCTGTTAACGAAAAAACAGGCCGACGAGGTTTTCAGCTTCACAAAATCGCAGTGGGAAGCTCGCGCAGCAGGCCGCAGCTTTGTTCCAATTGACTGGCACATCCGGTTTTCCAGCCACGACACTGGACTACAAATAATAGGTTATGAGCCATTGACTGGATTCGGCTTTCCCGTGCAACCGCTCTACGCAAACGACACTGATCCTCCGATAATGGTAATCAGCAGGAACTATTTTCTGCCCGGAAAATTGCCGCCAATGACGGAGCAGTTACAGAAGGACATAGAAGCAGTCGCCCAGCGTTCACTTGGACCAACTTATAACATCAAACTTAAGTGCGGCAAGATAGAGAATTTTGATTCACTGGAGTTTACTTTGACCAAGCCCTGAGCAGGATTCAGTGTGAAATCGTAAATGACTCGGTACAACGTCCTTGCATTCTGTAGCTACTGCGGTCGCACTCACCCAGCGAGACTTACTCTTACCTTGAAGGGTGGTGGCCCTACTAAGAAGGCAACAGTCGCCGAGGCTTACAAAGACAAAGCTTTACCGCTGAATCTCGCCAAGCTGCTCAAGAACGCTATCCTATGTCCCGAATCGGCGAACTCGGTAATGCTAAACGACCCTAGTAAAGTGTACTTGGTGCCGATCAGCTAAATGCAGATGCAACTAAACGGTGACCAAGCTAAAATTCATAGAGCCCATGTATGCAAGGGCAGTTGAAAAGCTTCCTGAGGGTCGAGACTGGCTCTATGAAGTCAAGCTGGACGGATACCGTTGTCTTGCCGGCAGGGACTCGAGAGGAGTAATCCTTTGGTCACGCCGCGCGAATTTGTTCACAGCCCAATTTCCGAGGATCGCCCGGGCGTTCCAAAAGCTTGACGCCAACACCCTGATAGACGGCGAGATCGTCGCCGTCGATGATGACGGCCGCATCTCATTCAACCTACTGCAGCATCATCGATCGAAGGCGCCCGCGCTGCAGCATCATCGCAGCTGTTCTGATTCTCGGCAGCCGATATTTCGGCGTTTCGTCGATATTACGACACGTCGCGGTTTTCGAGAAATATCTTCTAGCACTAGCCGGGCAACTGCAACTCACGGATGTCAGGTACTTACGAGTGTTGGTTCGGTTTGGTATGGACCTTGCTCCATCTGTTGTCATGACGCAAAGAAAGAAGGTGAGACCTATGAAAATCGCAACATCATTTCTGGCAGCCTTGCTTTTCACAGGCACGCTGGGAGCGCTTAACAACGCGATAGCTGAGGACGGTATGATCTCGAAAGATCAGTTCGCCGGAACCAGTTACTGTCACGAGAAGTTCCCGGCGATCCGCCAGAGTACTTTAGGCGATGATCAACCAGAGCTGAAAGACTCAAGCACAGGCGACGTGATCGACTTCTACGGGCCGTGCGACGAGAATCCTGTTGGGAAAGATCAAGTCCAAACCCAAAGGCTGGAAGACCAGCATCGTTGGGAGATGGAATACAGTGACTAACAGTCGCTCAAACGGTAAAAAGAGGAGGGCGAAGGCCCTCCTCAGCGCCGTTTGCTGCTATCGACAAGTAAAGTCCATCAAAAGGAAATTCATGTCATTCCCTTCGTTAGGTCTCTTCCGCCCTCGGGAGCTATTGCGCCAAGAGGCAACAAAACCATCGTAAGAAGGGACTAGAAGCCGATACCTAAGAAAGGCGTTTTTGTGAATGAGTTTTTATTGCTTGCCGTCATAGTGATCTATGTCGCCATTCTTTACTGACCGACGGCCCAACCCCGGTAATGCTTCGGAGTCATAGCTAACCCTCGATCTCCCGCACTACCTCCCTAGCGTCCTTGTCATCTCTCAGCCCGACAAACTTTGAATGTCTCAGGTGATTATCCGGCGTCCATTCCGTAAACTCGATCTGTGTGACCAGCTCCGGCTTGAGCCACACACAGTTTTTCATCTCTTCCTTGGTCAAAGCCCATTGGGTTCGCTTTTTCTCAGGGAGATTAGCAAACGGGCAAGTGTCGATTTCTAGCCCCTTGATCTTACTCGCCACTTCACGGCGGACAAGTGGCACAAAGCCGTTTCTCACCTTGGCGGCATAAAGGAACCGCTCGCCCTCGTAGTATCCGACTATCAAGGCGTCAAACGGATTCCCTGGAGTGTAGCCGCCAATGACAAACTCCTGCCCCCGGTTGACCTTGAACTTAACCCACGCGCCGGTTCGCTTCCCGGATTCGTAAAGTGAATCCCTGCGCTTAACGCGCCAAGGAGAATGGCTGCTGACGCGAGCTCGATTTCGGTCGGAAAGACGCTATCGAAATTGTTCCAAAGATGCTGCTGTCCGCCGACAAGCTTTAAGAATGCGCTCGGGATCATCGTTATCTTTCAGGCCTGAGAGTCTCGGTGTGGCCCTTAAGATATCTGGAAAATTTCATTTTGGCAAATTTATTTATAAACAATTCAATGGGTGCTCTTTTTTGTATGATGCCGACGCAATGACGGCGTGCTGCAATCTGACTACCTTCGGAGGACGCCACCATGCAAATTGCTCATCGATCGCCTACGCATCGCTGGCCGCGCCCTATTCGATGCGTGAGGATTTCATACACGATCTCGGACTAGTCGATCAACCATAAACCAAAGCTTGCTGGTTCGGATGCTGGGCCGATTTCAGTCTGGGCTAAGTGTTACCGTGTCGGTTTCGGCGGCAGGCTGTCGCGCTGCTCCGGGGTTAAATTCTGTGCCTGCACTAAGCCTAGACGCTCGTATTCCTGGACACAGTTCCCGCGCCTGAACTGATCTACAAGAACAAGGTTACTTCAAAGACTTTGCGGCCGTGGCCACCGCGGCCGGCGCGCCCGGTTATCAGATCTCTGTTTTTGAATTGGCAGATCGGGCCATGAGCAGAGGGCCGGTTGAAGGCTTATTCGATCTCTTGCTCGATGAAAAGAGCAAACCGAAACCGCGGACGGCCAAGCGCACTACCCGGCGCCCTCTCTCTGTTTAGTTGTTTTTTGCATCCAGGGTGATAAATGATCCCCCCAGATTGCCATGATCTTCGACACCACGATCAAGGACCTTCTCAACAGTAAGCTAGGCGAACTAGAGGCCAAACTTACGGCCGATGTTGTTTTCTACTACGGGGAAATCCATTCTTCGTTGCTGCGCCCATTCCGTGATCTGATCGAGGAATTACAGAAAGTTTCAACGGCGAAAAGGCTCGCCATCATCCTCAACACAGGTGGCGGCTCGGCCGAGATCGCGGAGAAAATGGTTGATATCACACGTTTTCACTACTCGGAGGTCTACTTTGTCATTCCCGATTTTGCGATGTCGGCCGGAACGATATTCTGCATGTCGGGAAACAAGATTTATATGGACTATTCGTCATCCCTGGGTCCGATCGATCCTCAGTCTGGAATGGCCAACAATACGTGCCCGCTTTGGGCTATCTCGATAAGGTCGAGCAGTTACTAAAGAAGGCCGAGAACGGCACTCTTAGCAACGCGGAGTTTCTTATTCTCCAAAGCCAAGATCTAGCGATGCTCAGTCGCTACGAGCAAGCAAAAGCGCTGACAATCACGCTTTTGAAGAAATGGCTGGTAGAATATAAATTTCAGGACTGGACTCAACACGCGACCACACCAGCGAAAATTGGCACACCGGTAACCCTGGCGGAGAAGGAAGAACGAGCCGAGGAAATCGCACGGCTTTTGGGCGATAATAACTATTGGCATTCCCATGGAAGAATGATAGGTATCAACACACTTAAAGATCTGTTACGATTACGGATAGAGGATTACTCAAAGGACCCGGTACTACAGCCGCTGATCCGAACGTACAATGATCTCACGACTGAGTTTATTGCCAAAAATGGTTTCAAAGTGTTCATGCACAGCCGCAACTACTTCTAATGGAGGGAGTATATTATGTCTCTGGCCGAACGAGTTGAAAAGTCCCTCAAAGAAGAGCAAACCGTGAGGGAGAACAAACATAGCTTTCAGAACCTTCGTGAGTTTTACGCCGCGATGAAGAAAGAAGGCGTTGCGATCAAGCAGGAGTACACGCTCCCGCTGATCGACACCGTTGGCCGATCGCTCTGCGAAAACGAACAGGCGCCGACAAAGCGTAACGAGTAAAGTATACCTTCCGGCAGTCACCCCTCGCCGCTTTTATCCTTCGGCACGTTCCAATCATAGACCGTCCCTCCTTGGGGGCACCGAGTTGGAGTTATTCCCCTTCGAATAAACCGCAGATTGCTGAAGCCCACTTGACCGTATCGTACACGATACGTCTGTAAGTTGGCTTGGTCCCGTGCACGTCTCCGACCGTCCGGCGGATCACCTGAAGAGCTTCCGTTGCATGCTTCGTGGCTTCGTGAATTTCTGCAGCGATCTTTCTTGCATCCTCAGGTCCAATACCAATCTCCGTAAGTTCCCTCTCGATTTTAGAGCTGATCCCAAGGTGATTCATAACGGTATTTACCTTCGCTTGGAAAGATCCGGCAGGATCCCCAAGACCGTGTTTGTGGTAGAGTTCAGTCATGCACATGTTCCGCCGATGAGATTTTGAGTGTTGAGGACCAAAAAAGGCTCGGCGCTCTTATCGACCCCGACTATCCCAGGTTTGAAGAAACCTATGCGCCTGTTCGCGATGCTGAATGCCGGGACAAGATACCAAATTTCAAAATTCGTCATTTTATATTTTGCGCATTCTCCTCTAGCCAGCCGGCCAGCGTCAACCCAAATTTTCCTTTTCAACGGCGCTGAAAACACGTAAATTAAGGGCGTGATCTAAGGCGCCTAGGGTAGCTCCCGAAAAGCCGGTGCCCTCCTGCTCCGGCTGGCGCCTTCACTTCAAAGCAGGAGACCGACAGGAGGCGGTACGTGAACGAGAACACCAGACTTAGCACTGCCACCGAGTTAATAGATCAAGTAGACACTCCGGCCCGCCGCGGCTCAGTGCCAAGCGTTAGGCGCCATCGAAATGGAACGTGCATCATGGCGGGAATGAAGAAGCGTGCATGGGCTTCCCTTGTTGCAGTGGCGGCTCTCGTCGGCTGCGCAAGCACGGGTGTGGTACCGACGGGCCAGGACACATACCTAATCGCCAAGAAGAGCCCACAGGTTGGCTTTGGGCCGCCTATTGGCGTCAAGGGCGAGGTCTATTCCGAGGCAAACGAGTTCTGCGCCAAGGAAGGAAAGGCCGTCGAAACACTTAAGCTGGAGCAAACTAATTCTGGTTTTGCTAGAGCTGCGGCAGTGTCGTTGGAGTTTCGGTGCGTTCCGAAATCGCCCTAAATTCGACTACCACTAGGAGGAGATCGAGATGCCTATGAAGAAACCACCGCACCCCGGCCGGATTGTCCGCCAGGAGTGCATCGAGCCGTAGGTCTAACCGTAAAAGGAGCAGCACAGCGCGGGAGTGACGCGCCAAACGCTCAACAACGTCGTGAACGAGAGGGCCGCCATTTCCCCGGAGATGGCCATACGGCTGTCAAAGGCATTTGGCAGCAGCCCTGAGGTGTGGCTTGGGATGCAGATGGAATACGACCTCGCGCGGGCGGAGAAGCACGCCGGCAAGATCAAGGTGGAGAGGATAACTGTGGAGCCGAGGGCATAGGCGCCCCGACATCAGACCACAGGCCAGCATGGTCCTACCGTGAGCGTGATTCAAAACAAGGACTTCGATAGTTGGTTGAACGCCAAGGGGCTCGATCCCGGTCATCTTTTGTGTCGGCGCCTTCGTCGGGGATTTGCCAATCTCGGAGCGGATCTAGATGTCATTTTCGCGGCTTGCTGCATGCTTGTGCTTGCGAACACGGTGCGTTCGTGTCTGATCGAGACAAAGAAAAGATTAGCGGATCGCAAACGGCGCTGGAGAAAAGAATTTCAAGGTCTTCTTAACTCGCATCCTGGCGGAAAGTTGCGGCTAACGGAGGTCGCGCGGATTTACAGTTTTCGCGTAATTCTCTCGACTATCCAAGCTCTAAAAAAGAATGGCCTCATAAATCCCACTACAAACATCGACATCCCGTATGATGATGAAGGGAGATCGATCATCCAACAGGCTTTAGGGCCCCTCGCAGATATGAAGGGCTTCCCAGAAGACTGGGATGCAGCGATAAACGAGTCCGACTATTCGGGCACTTCTAATCTCCTTACAGCTGTCGGTTTTGCCAAGATAACGCCTGAGCAGGGAGAATGGGTTAAGAAATTAATATCCCTTTTTTGGCCTTCAATCTTTATGAACGGCGGAACCAAAAGGCGGGATGATGCCGGGACGATGTTTCTTCTCTTCGTCACGGAGCATCTACGGAAGGCAACGAAAAAACCCCGCTTTGAGTTGGCATTCAATCTCATGAGTGCACTCAGTACCAAACATTCTGGAGGGGTCGATTATAAGCGGCAAAGCGCAGCTGTCAGGGTCGGTAAACTCAAGAAACAATGGCCTCAGTGGCAAGCCTCTATAGCGCGCTTTGAGCAGATGGTACAGCAACAAAAGGTAAACTAGCACTCAACCCCCCGTTCATTTACCTTTTTCTTCGCTCCCCGCACCGGCATTTTCTTTTCTCTAGCCCATGCGTCGCGGTAAAATTTGACGTATGGCAATCGAAATTCTAACCCCCGACGAAGTTTGCGAACTCCTGCGTCTCTCAGCTAACCGGGTAGTCGTACTGGCGAGGCGAGGCGAAATTCCGTTTCTCACGATCGATGGCCATGTTCGCTTCGACGCAAAAGACGTTGAGGATTGGCTGCGCTACCAGCGAAGCGGCGCACCTATCCTGCCAAGTAAACTGGTCGATGTTACGTCACGCGCCGAGGCAACAAAATGAACGCAGCCGCAACGGACGAAAGTGCGCAGGATCAGCGGCCGACCCCCCTTCCCGTGGTGGCGAAGAACATCCCTGACCAACTTAAGACCCTCCCCCAATGGGTAACCTGGAAATACGAGCTCCGCGACAACAAGTGGACAAAGCCACCTTATGAGGTTAATGGCCGTGTCTATGCGAAATCGTCAGATACTTCCACCTGGGGGAAGTTCGAAGATGCACTGAAAACCTATAAAAACGGGCGGGTTGACGGCATCGGCATTATGCTCGCGGTGGATACGGGCATCGTCGGAGTGGATCTCGACCACTATCGCGACCCCCAAAAGGGATCATTCGGAGCGTGGGGGAAATCTATCTCTAAGGCGGCGAGAGATCATTGAACACTTCGATTCATACACCGAGGTAAGCCCCTCCGGCACCGGCGTGAGGATATTTGTTAAGGGCAAGTTACCAGCCGGCGGGCGCAAGAAGGGGAATATCGAAATTTACTCAACCGGGCGATACCTCACCGTAACGGGCCACGCTGTTCGGAATAGAATCTCGCGTGTTATTGAGCTGCGCCAGGCGGAGATTGATACATTCTTATTGGAACACTTTCCCGATCCGAAGTCGAAACCCAATCATTCTAGAAATGGTAACGGCGCCTGGCATCCCTCGGACGAGGAGCTGCTCGAAAAAGCCTTTGCCGCAAAGAACGGCGATAAGCTAAAGAATCTCTTTCGCGGCGATGTGGGCAGTTATCCGTCGCAGTCGGAGGCCGATTTCGCGCTGTGTTCGCTGCTCGCCTTCTGGGCGCAAGATACGGCGCAGCTAGACAGGTTTTATCGCCGCTCGTCCCTTTATCGTGACAAGTGGGACCAGAAACACGGTGCCATGACCTACGGTGAGATGACGATTGAAAAGGCATTCGCGAGCTGCGCGGAGCACTATAGCCGAAACGGCAACGGTCATGCCGAGAACGAAGGGGAAACCCATCAACCGCTAATCATTACGATGGACCAGATTAAAGCCGAAAAGGTTGATTGGCTATGGGACAACAGGATTCCCATTGGCCGGTTGACGCTCTTAGATGGCGACCCCGGAAGCGGTAAAAGTTTCTTGTCATTGGAGATAGCTTCCAGGGTGAGCAAGGGAGAAGCTCTGCCCTTCGGCGGGAAAAAAAGATCACCGGCGAATGTGCTCTTGATGAGTTGCGAGGATGGCTACAACGACACAGTTAGACCTCGGCTTGACCGACTTGGGGCCGATGTGTCGCGGATTGCGATACCCAATCCCCAAAAGGGACTATCAACGACGCTGCTCAATGCATCGTTCATAGAACAGGCGGTAAAGGAGCTGGGGCCGTTGCTCGTGGTTATTGATCCTATCGTCGCTTTTGCCGGAGGGAAGAACACGGATAAGGCCAACGAGGTGCGCGCGTTGTTATCGCCGCTGATGAGCATAGCCGAGCGTTATGCTTTGGCCTGTCTCGTGGTCCGACATTTCACCAAACAGGTTGACGCGAAAGCTATGTATCGGGGCGGAGGAAGCGTTGATTTTATGGCCGCGTGTCGCTGCGCTTTTATCATCGTGGAATCTAAGGAAGAACCTAACACGCGAGTCCTTGCCAGGTGAAAAACTCGATAGGCTCCAAGAGTCCATCGGTGAGTTTTTGCATTGATGAAAACGGGTTCCGTTGGGGTGGGCACGTCGCGGCCAATGCGGATGAGTTGCTCGCAAGCAACCGCCCCGATAACCGCCAGAGGGAGAAAGTCCAGCTTGAGGCGGCGGAACAGTTTCTCAGAGAAACGCTGTCCAGCGGGCCGATGACATCCAATAGCGTCAAGGCCAAGGCGGAAACTGCGGGCATATCGAACAGGACACTTTGGCGTGCCAAGGATACGCTCCACATCAAGGCCACCAAGAACCGTGGGAGTCTAGACGGCGAATGGTGGTGGAGACTGCCAGCGGCGGGGGAGGCCCCTCGCGCGCACGCGGGGGAGTGAGTGAGATGGCTATATTCGTATATATCAATAACTTACACACGGGCTTAAAGGCAACCTTCGATCTCTGCCATCTCTGCCATGCATGCCAAGTCGCTGTGGCCGAAGGTATTAGTGCCGTCAGCAAGTTTCTAGATGATCGCGGGCTTGTAGGGGTGATAAGATTTTTCAGATCAAACCGGCGCCGGACAGAGCAGGCTGCACCCGGATCAACTTCTCACATACAAATTATTCGACAACGTGCTGTACGTCAAATTCTTTCTCTAACTCGACCCTAGTTTGAAGAGACGCTGATACAAAAAGGCGAAAGCTCAGAGAAGGATTGGTTGGATTAGTCGAAGCGGACCAAAGGAAACGTTGGGAAGCTCGACTACGCGGCCGCGAAATCGGGTGTATCGTGGAGAACCATCAATTGATCGGGCCTAAGGGGTAAAATCGCAAACGCACGGCCGTCGCGATCGGCGAACTCAACTTCGCGCGCACCGTCCGGGTAGGTCATCACGACGGTACCGATCTGGCCACGGCGCAAAAGCAAAGCCTGACCGCTCTCGAAGTGCTTCGTTCGCACGTCTTGCAGCAAGGCAACAATGTCATGCATTTTGATTTCGCCGCTCATGGTCTAGAGTATATAGCAGTTACCAACCG
>Ga0184626_10000722_pt1 | contig 10721 bp, 11 predicted proteins | sample PLM3_60_b1_FD_133142 | JGI IMG/M metagenome (GOLD analysis project Ga0184626, IMG submission 133142) | Groundwater sediment microbial communities from an aquifer in East River, Colorado, USA - PLM3_60_b1 | ecosystem: Environmental > Terrestrial > Soil > Riparian zone | place: USA: East River... | reverse complement strand
CGCCCGCCTGTTAACCTCCTAGTGTGCCGAATCATCATACGCTGAAAGCCTGGCAGCATGCCGAACGATTGGCCGTCGAATGCTCGAAGGCCGCCCAACGCTTCCCTGACTTCGAGCAGGAGCGGCTTGCAGACCAACTTCGCAGAGCGTCTTACAGCATCCCGTTAAACATTGCTGAGGGATCCGCCCGGAAGGGCACAAGGGATTACCGAAAGTTTTTAGACACGGCGTGGGGCTCCCTTGCCGAAGTGCAGACCGCACTCGTCCTGGCGCGCGACATCGGTTATCTCCGGGCGGTCGAGTTCGGGCGGCTCGAGGCCCTTGCAACTGAAACCAGCAAGACGCTCTTCGGTCTTCTCCGGAAGGTCAGCCAGGCAATCGATCGTCCCAAATCCCGTTGACTGTGGCCCGCTGCTGCGTCTGCAGCCTAGCCTTTGCCGGTCCTCGCCTTGTAGTTTCCCCGAATGTTCGATTATGACGTCATCATCGTCGGGGGTGGCCACGCCGGCACCGAGGCCGCCGCGATGTCCGCTCGCCTCGGCGCCAAGACTCTGCTGCTCACGTCCGTCTTGGACACGATCGGTCAGATGAGTTGTAATCCCGCCATCGGCGGCATCGCGAAGGGTACCCTCGTCCGCGAAGTTGATGCCTTGGGTGGCCTCATGGGCCGCGCCGCCGATCGCGCGACAATCCAATTCCGCATGCTGAATCGCTCCAAGGGTCCCGCCGTCTGGGCTCCTCGGGCGCAGGCCGATCGCACCCTCTACCGTCGCGCCGTTCGGGGTTTGCTCGAGCAATTCCCTACCCTGGAGCTCAGTCAGGGCATGGTCACAAATCTGCTCTTCGACGAACGGGCGGGCGGCACGCGCATCACCGGCGTGGAAACGGGAGACGGGCGGCGCTTCAGCGCGCGTGCCGTCATCATCACCGCCGGCACATTCCTCCGCGGGCGCATTCACCTCGGCACTGATACGCAGATTCCGGCGGGCCGAGCGGGCGACGCGCCGTCCGTGCAGATGGCACAAGTCATTGAGAACATGGGACTTACAGTTGCACGCTTCAAGACCGGCACGCCGCCGCGCGTCGATGGGCGTTCCGTTGATTGGAGTAAGGTCGAGCGCCAGGACGGCGACAGCGCGGAGTTCCGATTCTCGTTCCACGAGCGCGTCGACCGGCCGCGCCAGATGCCGTGCTGGATCACCTGGGCCGGCGAAGAAGTGAAGGCAATCATCCAGCAGCATCTCAAGGAGTCAGCGTTGTACGGCGGAGCGATCAGCGGACGCGGGCCGCGCTACTGCCCCTCCGTCGAAGACAAGATCGTGAAGTTCCCCGCCGCCAAGCGGCACCAGATCTTCCTCGAGCCCGAGGGGCTCGACACGGCCGAGCTGTATGTGAACGGGCTCTCCACTTCCCTCCCCGCCCGGGTGCAGCTCGAGTTTCTGCACGCCGTCCCCGGGCTCGAGCGCGCCCGGATGACGCGTCCTGGTTACGCCATCGAGTACGATTACTATCCGCCGACGCAGCTCACGCCCTGGCTCGAAGTGAAGACGGTCGAGCATCTGTTCTTCGCTGGCCAGATCAACGGCACGACAGGATATGAGGAAGCGGCGGGACAAGGCGTCGTCGCCGGGGTCAACGCCGTCCGGAGGATCCGCGGCGCCGAGCCGGTGGTCCTGGGTCGCGACGACGCGTACATCGGCGTTCTGGTGGATGACCTCGTGACGCGCGGTGTCGACGAGCCGTACCGGCTATTCACCTCGCGCTCCGAATTCCGGCTGCTGCTTCGACAGGACAACGCGCTCCGCCGCCTACTGCCCCTTGCTGAGCGCCTCGGCCTGCTGACCGATGTGGAGCTGCGCGCGGCCGAGCCTCGCCTCGAGGAGGAGGCCGCGGCCTTGGACCTCGCGCGTGATACCACGATCACGCCGGCGCAGGCGGCTGCGCCGCTCGCGGAAAGCGGCACGACCCTGATGGAGCGGGAGCGCATTGCTGTCGTCGCGAAGCGGCCGGCTGTCTCGCTGGGTGCGTTGTTCGCTGCGGTCGGCGTTGCGGATCAGATGTCCGCGGAAGCGATCCTCGCCGCTGAAATCGAGATCAAGTACGACGGCTACCTGGCGCGGGAGCGCGAGGCCGCGGCGCGACTCGCAGAGCTCGCGGCGTTTATCCTGCCCCCTGACCTGCCGTACCTCGAGCTGCGGACACTGGCGACCGAGGCACGGCAGAAACTGGATCGCGTGCGTCCCAGCTCACTCGCGCAGGCGGCACGGGTGCCCGGTGTCACCCCCAGCGATCTGCACAACCTCGTCCTTGAGGCGACGCGCTGGCGGCGGAGGGTCGCCTAGACCCCTATTGTTGCAGTTTCACGTGAAACGTTTGCTCTTTCGTTTCACGTGAAACGAGCGTATATTGGACTCGCGTGAATTTGCGAGCTATATAACTCTATGCTAAATAACGACTTATAATGTCACGTGTAATCGCGATTGCAAACCAAAAGGGCGGCGTCGGCAAAACGACGACGGCCGTCAACCTCGCGGCCTCGCTCGCCACGGCTGAGCGAAAGACGCTACTCATCGACGCGGACCCGCAAGGCAATTCGACGAGCGGCGTCGGCATCGAGCGCGACCGCATCCGCAAGTCGCTCTACGAGGCGCTCATCGACGGCGCGGCGTTGGCTCAGTCGCGATTCCCGCACGTGCACTTTCCCTATCTCGACGTCGTCCCCGCGACGCAGGACCTGGTCGGCGCCGAGCTGGAGCTGGTGAACCTGCGCGCGCGTGAGACGCGCATGCGCGACGCGCTGCAGGATGTACGCGGCGACTACAACTACGTCATCATCGACTGCCCGCCGTCGCTCGGTCTGCTGACGCTCAACATGCTGACTGCCGCGGACAGCGTCGTCATTCCCATTCAGTGCGAGTACTACGCGCTCGAAGGTCTTTCGCAGCTCCTCAACACCGTGAAGCTGGTCCAGCGCAATTTCAACCCGGCGCTCGCCATTGAAGGTGTGCTGCTGACGATGTATGACGCGCGCCTCAATCTCTGCAAGCAAGTCGCCGAAGAAGCGAAGGAGTATTTCGGCGGCCGCATGTTCGACGTGACGATTCCGCGCAATGTGCGTCTGGCGGAAGCGCCAAGCTTTGGGAAGCCGATCCTGCTGTACGACGTGCAATCGGTGGGAGCGAAGAGCTACCTGGCCGTCGCCCAAGAGCTGATTCGCCGGGTCGAGCAGGGCGCTCCCCCCTCGCCAAGCCTTCCCGCTATTGAACCGCTGCCGGAGGTGCCCGCATGACGGAAACCGCCGCAGGAAGACGCCGCCTCGGCCGGGGGCTCGAAGCACTACTCGGACCGACGCGCGAGGAAGCCGAACGGGAAGGGAGTCTGGTCGAGCTGCCGATCCAGGACATCCGCCCCAACCCGTTCCAGCCGCGCCAGACGGTCGATCCCGCGGCGCTCGAAGAGCTGGTGTCGTCGATCAAACAGGCCGGCTTGCTTCAGCCGGTCGTTGTCAGACGCGCGAATGGGGGCGGGACTGGATACGAACTGATCGCCGGCGAGCGGCGCCTGCGTGCCTGCCAGCAGCTGGGATGGGAGCGCATCCCGGCCGTTCAGCGCGAGGCGGACGATCGCACGCTGCTCACGCTCGCCCTGATCGAGAACCTGCAGCGCGACGATCTGTCGCCTGTAGACGAAGCCCGCGGCTACGAACGGCTGATCGCGGAATTCAAGCTGGCGCAGCAGGACGTCGCCGATGCCGTCGGCCGCGACCGGTCCACGGTCGCCAACGCACTCCGGTTGCTCAAGCTGCCGGAGGTCGTGCTGCAGATGTTGCACGAGGGTCACCTCTCCGTCGGACACGCGCGCGCGCTGTTGGCTCTCGAGGATTCTCGCATCGTGACGAACCTCGCGCGCGAAGCCGTCGCGCAGGGACTGTCGGTGCGTGAGGTGGAGGATCGCGTACGCGGCGGGCGCGCGCCGGAACGTCGCCCGCGGATGAAACGCGGCGTCGGCGCCGCGCCGGAGGTGCGGCGTGTCGAAGACGCGCTGCGTCGTCGTCTGGGCACCGACGTCCGCGTCACGCTGCGCGCGAAAGGGAAAGGACAGATTCATCTGGCGTTCTATTCCAACGAGGATCTCGCGCGACTCCTCGAGCTGATTCTCGGAGCTCCGTTCGACGGATGACGACGCGCGGCGTCACGATCGTCGTGCACGCGGACGGCGATCTCGAATCCAAACAGTACCGCCTGCCACGCTGGGCGGTGCTGGCGGGGAAGTGGGGCGCCGGCGCGATTGCCGTGCTGGTCGTGTTGTTCTTCGCGTTCGCGGGGCCGATCACGCGCAGCGCCGCGCGCGTGCCGGGTCTGGAGCGCCAGGTGTCGCGGCTCCGGGTCGAGAACAGTCGCGTCCAGCGGCTGGCAACCGCGCTGAATCGCGCGGAAGCGAACTATCAAGAGCTCCGCCAGATGTTGGGCGTCAAAGCGCCTCCCGTTACCCGCAGCGGTGGGACCGTGGTTCGAGCTTCCGATTTGGCGACGGCGATGCGCGCCGGGCCGATACGCGCGTCCCGCCCGGGTACCGGAAATCGTTTTGAGACGGGCGAGTCGGTTCCGTCGCACTGGCCACTCGATGTCCAGGGCTTCGTGACGCGGGGCCAAGTGCGCCCCGGAGTGGTCGACGAATCGCATCCCGGCATTGACATCGCCGTGCCTCTCGGCACGCCCGTCCGGGCATCGGGAGGCGGCTCCGTAACGGCGTCGGGCTACGATGCCGACTACGGTCTGTTCGTCCTCTTGCGGCATCCGTCGGGGTATGAGACGATGTATGGTCACATGTCACGGCTGATCGCAGCCGAGGGCGACGAAGTTCAGGCAGGACAGGTCATCGGCTTGTCCGGAAACTCAGGGCGGTCCACCGCACCGCACCTGCACTTTGAGATTCGACGCGACGACAAGTCGGTCGATCCGCTGAGTCTAGTTAAGGAGGGGCGCTGATGGCTGTGTTCACCGAGAAAGGCGCAGGCGGCGGAGCTCGTGAAGGCGTTCCTGGATTGTCAATCATCGGCGCCGGGATGCGAGTAGTGGGCGACATTGCCGCCGACGGCGTCGTGAAAATTGAAGGGTCCGTCAACGGCACAGTCCGCGCGGCCAAGCAGGTACTGGTCGCGAGGGGCGGGGAAGTGGAAGGCGACGTGGTGAGCCGCGAAGCGATCATCGGCGGAGAGGTTCGCGGTGCCATCTACGCCGAGGAGCGAGTCGAGCTCCAGGCGACGAGCGTGGTTCATGGTGACGTGCACACGAAGCGACTCCTGATTCAAGAAGGTGGAGAGATCAATGGCGTGTTGCGGATGGGTGAGGATGCTGGCCAGCCACCGCAGGCAACGCATCGCGAAGGTCAAGCATCTTTGGCGCGAGCATAGATATCCACACGGCCGCCTCGGCCGCGTGTGGATTGTTTAAGTAGTTGTTATGTAATGATTTACAGACACTTGCCATGTGGAAAAGGTCGCATAACTGCCTTGATACTGTGACTACGGTGTCTTGAGTGCGCCTGGACACTTTGACTCGTTATCTCGATGACTATCTGCGCGTCGCCGAGGAAGTCGCCGACGCGCCGGAGGCGCTGAACGGATTGCAGGTCGGCAATGCCGGCGAGATTACGCGGCTCGCGGCAGCCGTGGACATGTGTGAGGCCACGGCGCGTCTGGCGACCGAGCAGCGAGCCGATTGCTTGCTTGTGCACCATGGACTGTTTTGGGGCGGCCTTCGGCCGCTCGTGGGTCCCGCCTACCGGCGCGTCGCGGCACTGATCCAGGGAAACATCGCGCTCTACGCGGCTCACCTCCCCCTCGATCGTCATCCCGAAGTCGGAAACAACAGCGTGCTCGCGCGGTTGCTGGGCGTCACGGTACGCGGCGAGTTCGGATCGTATCACGGCGCGCCGATCGGTGTCTGGGGAGAGTACAGCGGGAAGCGCGATGAGCTGAGCTGGTCCCTGACGAAGGCGCTCGGTACCGCGCCGCGACTGCTTCCGTTTGGCCCCGAGCGCGTGCAACGCGTCGGAATTGTCACGGGGGCTGGGGGCTCGTTGATCCCTCAAGCGGCCGCCGCGGGCCTCGATACATACGTGAGCGGCGAAGGGCAGCACTGGACGTTCTTCGATGCCGAGGAGCTCCGCATCAACGTGTTCTACGCCGGCCACTACGCAACCGAGACCGTCGGCGTCAAAGCGCTCGCCGAGCACGTTGCCAGGAAGTTCGATTTGCCCTGGGTATTCCTGGATCATCCAACCGGGCTGTGACGCCCCGGGGCATGGCCCCGGGGCTCACTACTCCAGGCCGCGTTCTGATCATACTCGCCATCGCCGAGCTCTTGGCGATGGCGCCGTGGTTCAGTGCCTCCGCCGTCTCTCCGGCACTTGCGCGGGTCTGGGCACTCTCGCCGACCACCACCGCCTGGCTCACGATCTCTGTCCAGTTGGGCTTCGTTGTCGGGGCCCTGGTGAGCGCGATTCTCACGCTGGCGGATCGGTTATCGGCGCGTCGGCTGGTCGCCGGCTCGGCGGCGCTAGCGGCGGCCGCGACACTCGGAGTTGCCGCCGCGCCCGGCGTCACGATGGGCATTGCCTGCCGCTTGCTGACCGGCGCGGCGCTCGCCGGCGTCTATCCGCCCGGCATGAAGATCGCCGCGGGTTGGTTTAAAGAAGGAAGAGGGTTGGCGATCGGCGTTCTCGTTGGCGCATTGACACTCGGTTCCGCGAGTCCCCATCTCGTCCGTTGGGCGGTGTCCCCGGCGGCGTGGCGGGTGGTCCTCGTGGTCGCCGCAGTCAGCGCGCTCGCCGGGGGACTGCTCGTGCTCCTTGTTCCCAGCGATGGTCCCTACGCCGCCCCATCGCCGCCGTTTTCGCTCGCCGCCGCTCCTCGGATTCTGCGAGACCGAGCCGTCGCGCTCGCCAACCTTGGTTATCTCGGCCACATGTGGGAGCTGTACGCGATGTGGACGTGGATGGCGGTCTTCGTCACGGCCAGCGAGCACGCGCGCCGCGGTCCGCAGGCCGACGTCACTGCGCTCGCGGCGCTGGTGACGTTCGCCGTCGTGGGCAGCGGCGCGATCGGCTGCTGGCTCGGCGGCAAGTATGCCGACCACTGGGGTCGCACTCTGGTGACCAGCGCTGCGATGTTGGTGTCGGGAAGCTGCGCGATTGCTGTCGGCTTGTTCTTTGGTGCGCCATTGGCCGCGCTCATCCCGTTGCTGCTGATATGGGGGATCGCCGTCGTCGCCGATTCCGCGCAATTCTCGGCGGCCGTGAGCGAGCTGGCACCGCGCGACTACGTGGGCACCGCGCTTACACTGCAGACCAGCCTCGGCTTTCTACTGACGTGTGCGACGATTTACCTGCTGCCGATGGTCGCCGCCGTGATCGGTTGGCGTTGGAGCATGAGCGTTCTGGCGATCGGGCCGGCGCTCGGCGTCTGGGCGATGCTAGCGCTGCGTCGGCGTCCCGAGGCGTTGCAGCTGGCTGGTGGCGCCCGCTAGGGAAGGATGAAGACGCCGACCTCGCCGTCGTAGTCGTCTGCGCTGCGCGTCGTGCCACCGGGGGCCATCCAGGGTCCGCCGTCTCGCCGGACGTTGATGCGGTGGATGCCGCGGGCAATGCGGAAACTCGCTTCCCACGCGTCACGGTTCGTCGGCTTACGGTTCAGCGGCACGGGATGCCAGTCGGTGAAGTCGCCGCTGACCTCGACGGCCATGGCGCCCGGGGCGTACACGGTCAGTCGCACAGCTTCGTTTACGCCCAACTCAATTTCGAGACGCGCGTCGGCGGCCGGATCGATCGCCGAGCCATTCGCTCCACTGAGCGTATGAGCCTTACCCGGGAACGCGTGTGTCACCTGTCGGCGCAGGCCGATCGCGCCGAGTCGCAATCCCAGCGTGACGTAGCGGGCGGCAAGGCTGCCGCTGACCACGTCAGTGGGATATGCTCCCGCCGATAGGACGAATGCCGTTCGCGTTCCGAGTGGGAGGGTGGTCGTTGCTTCCCCATACACGCCCCGGCCACCACCATGACTCAGCACGCGCGCGCCGAGCGTCCCCTCGAACTGCAGTCCCGCGCGTTCCAAGCGGGCGGAGGAGCGGACATCGCTGTACGCGGTGTCACCGATGAACGACCGGTCCAGAGAAGCAAACATCGTGAGATCGGTTCGGAGCAGCCAAACTCCCATCGCGACGACGTTGACGGGCCGAGTCCCCGCGCCGAACGAGGCGCGGCCGACCGTCGCGCTGATCCATCCGCCCCGTCCTGCCCCGACCACGTGAATCCGTGCTTCGGCGACGCCGTGACCAAAACGGATGATGTTCGCGTAGTCGCTCGCGCCCGCCGCCAAGCCAAGCTCACCCCGCCAATGCCGCGTGAGCGGTGTGACCCACGATCCACTCGTCGAAATATCGAGGCTGCGGTTGCCGCTCTCGAATCTGAGGTAGGTGCCACGGGCGCCGACAAAGCCGCGACCGCGCGGGTGCTCCCAGCGTACGCTCGGTGTCAGCGATGCGGCGCCGGAAAGAAGGAAGCCGTCGTACTTGACCGCGGAAATGCCCGCCTCGAGCGTCGGCGTCACTTGACCCTGTACGGCGTGAACGCAGGCTCCGCTCGCTAGTCCAATGAGGGCGAGCATCTTCACGAGAGCGACCGATTACGGCCGGCGAGGAGGCCGGGCGGGCGGCTGGCCGCCGGTCACGCCATTAAACGCGTCGGTGCGAGGTCCTGTGTTGAGCGCGCCGACGGCGGCAGCAACGCCTGGAGGGACGCCCAGCGAGATGTCGCGCTCGACGGCGCGACGGAACTCGGCCAGGTCGGCGTCGTGAGCGTTCGGTGCGAGCGCGAGCACAGCGGCCGAGGCGGAATCGGCGGGGACACCGCTCGCGACGAGGTCGGCGAGCACCGAAAGAGCCATCGTGAGCGGGGGTCGCCGCACGTCGCGCAGCCTGGTCAGAAGCTGCGGCGTGGCGCCCGCCCGCAGCGCCGCGACCGCCGCCTCGAGCTCAGGAGCCGACGCTCGCGCGCCCAGGGCTGTGCGGGCGACGCCGAGATCCACGGTCAGTCGTCTGACGGCGGCGATGATCCGCGTCCCCGGCGCGCCCTTGGTCGCACCCTCCAGCGCCCGCTGCACGAGCGGCTCAGTGGGAAGTCCGGCCGCGCGCGCAGAATCCACGACGGCCACCACGAGCGAGCGCGTTTCCGGATCGAGTCGCTCGAGGCGTGGATCCTGCCCCGCGACCTGCGCGACGATGAGTAGCGCGGTTAGCATCATGTGCCTCTTCCTCCTACGGTGACGACCGAACTCGGCGTCCCGAACTCATCGTCCATCGCACGGGGTGCGCTCGGATCGGCACGCCATTCGACGCCGTTCACGAGAAACGCATAGCGATAACGACCTGGTGTGAGCTGCACGACCGTAGCCCACACACCCTGGGCGGTCTTCATCGGGGAACGCGCGGGATCCCAGTCGTTGAAATCACCCACGAGTGACACGGAGGCCGCCTGGGGCGCGACCAGCACGAACTGGAAGGCGTCGGCTCCGTTCCCGCCGCGCGTCCAGGGCCGCGCGACGAGGGCGGCGGCGAGCACCGCGGCGGCGGCGAGCCAGGGCAACGAGCGCAGCAACGGGCGCCGGGCCGCTGATTCGGGCGCGGCGTCGCTCGCGATCTCGTGCAACACACGCGCATCCAGGCCGGGATCGATCGACACCGGCCGGCGCAACTGCCGGATCACGCGCTCGACGATGTCGTCTTCGTGCTCAAACATGCTCCGCCTCTCTCAGGAACTTCTGCAGCTGCTCACGCGCGCGCTTCACGCGCATCTTGAGTGCCGATATGCCGGCACCCGTCACCGCTGCGATCTGCTCGTACTCGAGATCGTCGACATGCTTGAGCAGAAACGCCTCGCGGTACTCAGGCGCGAGCCGGGCCAGGGCGCGATCCACCGCGTCGCTCCATTCCACCCGATCCGTCTGATCGGGATGCGCGGCCCCGTTCAGCGCACCGATGTCGTGCACAAACATCCGGCGGCGGCGCGCTGCTCGCGCGCCGGTCGTGCGACAGCGGTTCACCAGGATTCCGTACAACCAGGCCCCGAATCGCGCGGGATCGTTGCAACGCTCGAGCGAGCGATAGGCGCGCACGAAGCTGTCCTGCAGCGCTTCCTCGGCATCTTGACGGTCGCCGATCATGTGGACGGCGTATCGGCCCAACCGATCGCGGTAGCGCGCGACCAGAGCGCCGTACGCGCCGATGTCGCCGGTCCGGACCCGGCGCACCAGCTCTGAGTCGCTTGGTTCCACTAGACCTATACCCATCCTGCAACTCCCTACGTCACATTAGAGGCAGAAAGGCGTGAAAAGAACCGTGAAAAGAACCGTAGAAGAGAACCGTCTTTTGACGCCTGTTTTTGACGTCTTTCTTCGACGTCTTTTCTCGACGCTGTTTAATGAGCCTGTGACGCCCCGTAATGGCATATGGGTATTTCATTGCAAGAGGCACCACTGCGCAACACCCTCTGAAGGGATTTGACGATGTCGAGACTGACTTTGACCCTGCTTGCCGTCGCCACCATTGCGGTCGCCTGCTATACGGACGATGCCAGCGGGCCTGTCACCGCGGGCGGCAAACCGATGGCGAAGGTGCTGATTACCGACGCGCCATTCCCCTTTGATACCGTGCAGAGCGTGGATG
>Ga0184626_10000720_pt1 | contig 10736 bp, 9 predicted proteins | sample PLM3_60_b1_FD_133142 | JGI IMG/M metagenome (GOLD analysis project Ga0184626, IMG submission 133142) | Groundwater sediment microbial communities from an aquifer in East River, Colorado, USA - PLM3_60_b1 | ecosystem: Environmental > Terrestrial > Soil > Riparian zone | place: USA: East River... | reverse complement strand
TTTCGCCGGCGCGCAAATCGAAACTGACCTGCTCGACCGCATGGACGCGCCGGCGCACGCGTCCGAACAGGCCCGACCGGACCGGGAAGCGCGTCTGCAAGCCGCGAACCTTCAGCAGTGGCTCGCCACCCGAGGGCGCGCGCAGCGGGGCGACGGCCGGCATGATCCCTCCTTCCGTCGCGACGATCGGAAACCGCGCCGGCGCATCGCTGCCTTGCATCGAGCCCAACCGCGGCACGGCGGCCAGCAGCGCGCGCGTATACGGATGGCGCGGCGATGCAAAAATCTGAATGCACGGCCCATCCTCGACGATCTCGCCGCGATACATGACCAAGACGCGGTCGGCGATCTCCGCCACTACGCCCATGTCGTGCGTAATGAACACGACCGCCATGTGCATCTCGTCCTGCAACTGCCGGATGAGCTCGAGGATCTGCGCCTGGATCGTGACGTCGAGCGCCGTCGTCGGTTCATCGGCGATCAGAAGCCGCGGCTGGCACGACAGCGCCATCGCGATCATCACGCGCTGGCGCATGCCGCCCGAGAGCTGGTGCGGATGGCGTCCGAGCACTTGCGCCGCCTCCGGAATACGAACCTGCTCGAGCATGCGCAGCGCCTCGCGCTTCGCCGCGGCGAAATCCTTGCCCTGATGGAGCCGGATCGATTCGGCGATCTGCTCGCCGATCGTGAACACCGGATTGAGCGACGTCATCGGCTCCTGGAAGATCATCGCGATCTCGGCGCCACGAATGGCACGCATGTTGGCCGATTTCGCTTGCCCAAGTTGGATGGGTTGCCCGTTGGCGCGTCGGAAGCCGGGCCGACCGCGATGATGCGTCCACCGCCGTGCTCGACCAGCCGCATCAGCGACAATGCGGTCACCGATTTGCCCGATCCCGATTCGCCGACGATGGCGACCGTTTCACCGCGGCCGACGGTGAACGAAACTCCACGCACCGCGGCGACGACGCGTTCCGTGCTGCGAAATTCGACCGAGAGGCCGTTGGCCGCGAGCAGCGGCGAGCCGGAAGGGGAGGGCATCGAGGGAAGCGGGGGAGGCCGGGAAAGAGGTGCATTATCGGCGATGCGCCGCGGAGCGACAAATTGGTTCAAGAGACTGCAGATGTCCCAACAGACGGCGACTTGTTCAATACCACCGTCGTTCCCGCGCAGGCACACGCGCTTTCGCGCGCGCCCCAGCGTCTTTCGTTCAACGCCACTGGATCCCCGCCTTCGCGGGGACGACGCCAGTCAGTTATAGAGTGTCGTGCGTTTGTTTGACCCAGGAGTTTGTGTTGCCGGAGATCAACGACGATGACCAACACAAACACCCTACGTCGTGCCGCCGTCATCGGCGGAATGCGCATTCCCTTTGCGCGCAGCAATACCGCCTATGTACACGTCGGCAACCTCGACATGCTCACGGCGGCGTTGAAAGGGCTCGTCGATAAATATGGATTGAACGGCGAGGCCGTCGGCGAAGTGGCGGCAGGCGCCTTGATCAAGCATCCGCGCGACTGGAACCTCGCGCGCGAGGCGACGCTCGGAAGCGGCTTGCATCCGCACACGCCCGCGTACGACGTACAGCGCGCGTGCGGCACCAGCCTCACCACGGTAATCCAGATGGCGCACCGGATCCAGTTGGGCGAAATCGACTGCGCGATCGCCGGCGGGTCCGATACCGTGAGCGATGTACCGATCACATATGGCCGCAATCTTCAGCAGGTCGTTCTCGACAGCGGGCGCGGCAAGACCTTCGGCGAGCGCCTGAAGCCGTGGCTGCGGCTGCGTCCCAACGACCTCAAACCCTCGGTGCCGGGCACCGCGGAAGCGCGCACCGGACTCTCGATGGGCGAGCATTGCGAGCTGATGGCCAAGGAATGGAGCATCGGCCGGCGCGAGCAGGACGAGCTGGCCAACGCAAGTCACCTGAAGGCCGCGGCGGCGTGGAAGGAAGGCTTCTTTGCCGACCTCGTCGTGCCATACGCAGGGCTCGCAATTGACAACAATGTGCGCGCGGACTCGACCGTCGAAAAGCTCGCCAATTTGAAACCGGTGTTCGACCGCAGTGCGACGGGTACGCTGACCGCAGGCAACAGCACGCCGCTGACCGACGGCGCATCGTGCGTCTTGTTGGCGTCGGAAGCGTGGGCGAACGCACGCGGATTGCCGATCCAGGCGTACATCACGGAATCGGCCGTCGCGGCGGTGGACTACGCCGGCATGAGCGGTCCTCGCGAAGGCCTGCTGATGGCGCCGACCTACGCCGTGCCGACGATGCTCGACCGTGCCGCAATCACGTTGCAGGATTTCGACATTTACGAAATCCACGAAGCGTTCGCGGCGCAAGTCCTGTGCACGTTCAAGGCGTGGGAATCCGCGGACTACTGCCGCACGAAACTCAAGCGCGAAACCCCGCTCGGCACGATCGACCGCGCGAAGCTCAATCCCAAAGGATCCAGCGTGGCCGTCGGCCATCCGTTTGCGGCCACGGGAGCGCGCATCGTGGCAACGCTCGCCAAGCAGCTGGCGGAACGCGGCTCGGGACGCGGGCTGCTCTCGATTTGCACGGCCGGCGGGATGGGCGTTACCGCGATACTCGAGCGCTAACGCAACTGGAATCAGTACTGGACCTTGTCGGGCTTCGCCTGATATTGCTTCCAGACGACGACGGCCTCGTCGCGCAGCATCTGCGTCAGCTTGATCGACCGCTTTTCCTTCGGCAGCGCGAGCTGTTCGTAGATCGGTCGGTCGTCGAAATTGCCGTACTCGAACGCGTCTTCGACCGATGCCGCGTAGTAGACCTCGTCGATCCCGGCCCAATAGCACGTGGCCATGCACATCGGACACGGCTCGGCCGACGTATAGAGGATGCAGCCGGGCAACTTGAAGCTCTGCAGCGTGATGCAGCCCAGCCGAATCGCCTCCATTTCCGCGTGCCACGTGGGATCGTGGCTCGCGACGACGCGATTCATGCCTTCACTGATGATCTTGCCATCCTTCACCAGGACGGCGCCGAAGGCGCCGCCGGTCGAGTATTCGAGCGCCGCGCGCGCGGACATTTCGATGGCCCTGCGCAGGAATTTTTCGTGGTCGGTGTTCGGCGTACTCACGTAGGTACCCCTCCGTGGTGTGGCAAAGCGAATGCGTACAATAGCAAACGGCGGACGTCGTTGATCGTTGGCGCCGCACGACCTGGCCGCGTTGGCCGGCGCGATCGATCCGGAGGAGACATGGCGGAGGGATTGGCGAACGCGCTCTTCGGCGATGACGAGCTCGCGCGCTTGTTCAACGAGGCGGCGGAAGTCTATGCGATCGTCGCGGTGGAAGCGGCATTGGCGCGCGTGGAAGGGAGACTCAACCTCATCCCCGCCGCCGCCGCGACGACCATCGAACGCGCGCAGCCGACGATCGACTTCGCGGCGTTGCGCGCGGGGATGGAGGCTTCGGGCGTGCCGACGATCGCCCTGCTCGTCGAGTTTCGCAAGGCGCTCGACGATAATGCGGCCTCGGCACTGCATTTCGGCGCGACGTCGCAGGACGTCATGGACACGGGGCTCGTGCTGCGGTTGCGCGACGCGTTCGCGATCCTCGACCTGCGCCTTGCGGAAGTCATCGACGCGCTGGCCGTTCTCGCGGTCAAGCATCGCGCGACGGTGATGCTTGCGCGCACGCGCTGGCAACAGGCGCTGCCGACGACGTTCGGCGCGAAGGTCGCCAATTGGGTGGCGCCGCTCATTCGGCACCGCCAGCGGCTGGCCGAGCTGCAGCCGCGATTACTGTCCGTGCAGCTCGGCGGCGCGGCCGGGACATTGTCGTCGATGGGGCCGCAGGCTGTGCGCGTGATGGAAGCGCTCGCGCAGGAACTCTCGCTTTCGTGTCCACCCGCGCCATGGCACGTGCAGCGCGACAACGTGATCGAAGCGGGCCAATGGCTGGCGCTCGTCGCGGGCAGCCTCGGCAAGATCGGTCTCGATGTCGCACTGCTCGCGCAATCGGAGATCGCGGAGGTCGCCGAATCCGGCGAGAGCGGACGGGGAGAGTCGTCCACGCTGCCGCAGAAAGTGAATCCGGTCGTATCCGATGTGATGGTTTCCATTGCGCGCCAGCTCGCCGCGCACGCCGGTGCCTTGCATCAGGCGGCATTGGCCGAGCATGAGCGCGGTGCGTCCGCGTGGCAGCTCGAATGGCTGAACTTGCCGCCGATGGTCGAGCTGGCGGGGGCGTCGCTGCGCCATGCATTGTTCCTGGCGCGCAGTCTTGTCGTCGACACGCAACGGATGAGCGTCAACCTCGAAGCGGCGAACGGTCTTTATCTCGCCGAAGCGGCCACCTTTGCGCTGGCGGAGCAAGTGAATCGCAACGACGCGAAACGGCTGGTCAAGGAAGCGGTCGCGAGGAGTCGCGCCGAAAACCGCCATTTCATCGATTGCCTGGCGGAGCTGACCTCCGCCCCCGTCGCGTGGGATCGCCTGCGCGGTCCGCGCAATGCGTGCGGCGTCGTATCCGAATTCATCGACCGGACGCTTGCCGGCAGCGGCAAGGCGAAGTCTCACCGCTGATCGGCCGGGCATTACGTTCCCCTGAAGACGCCTGCGGCGTCCTCCCCCTACGGCGGCTGTTCAGGCCGCCTGCCGCCGATTGGCGTCCAGCCGCGCATCCACCATCGCGACGATTTCGTCGACGGCGTCGCAGCGCATGCCTTTCTGATCGGCGATGCTCTTCACCAACCGATCGACGCGTTCGATATTGGGTGCGCCGGCGAACAACGCGCGTGCCGCCGAGGAAGGCTTGAGAAGCCCGCGCGCGGCGTTGGCGTATTTTTCGAATGGCACCTGATCCTCGGCCGACGCGCCCATCCGCCGGCATAGCTCGGCGACCCATTCGTAGACGGCGCGCGATTGCTCGAGGTCCGTGTGGACGGCATCTTTGATTGAGCGCGCTCCATCCTGCTGCACGCAGCGATAGTTGCCGGTCAGCAACATGCACCACTTCGCGAGCGGCACGAATACCGAGTCGTGCACCTTGAGCTTCACCGGCAGTTCGATCGGGCCGGCGGCGGTCTCGTAACGAATCGCCTCGATGTCCGCCTGCAATTGCCGCAGCATCGCCGTGTGCTCGTCCGCTTGGAGGCGCGCCGCCTTGAAGTTGGTGGGCAGGCTGACCTGCAGCACGTTGGTCTTCTCCTCCGGCGGACGAAACGCCTGCGGGTCCGGGCTGCACAGCGTCATCAGCGCAGGGTCGAAGTTGTCCCAGACAGTCGGATCGGTGTAGCAATGCCGGTACGCGTTCGCGTTGAGGCCGGGAATGCGCGCCAGATAGGGAAGTGGCGGCATGTTCATGATCGACATGCACGGCACCTTCGCCTTGGCCACCGCGGCCAACAGCTTGCGCACGGCGGGCGCGCGATATTGCGGCTCCTGCATCGCGAGCGCAACGAGATCGAACTTGGCCGGGTCGACCGCTTCCGGCGCGTCGGCGGACAGCTTGCCTTTCGCGCGTCGCGAATCGATTACGACCAGCTGGTTCCCGTCACGAACCGGCAACCGCACGCGCGTGCCTTCCGCGTTGATGAGGTCGGCTTCCGCGGGCAGGCACACGAGCTTCACGTTGTGCCCGGCGAGCAGCAGCTTGGTCGCGAGCAGCGACCCGTACGACGCGCCCATGATCATGACGCTGAATGGCTTGCCCATGTGTTCTTCCTCCGGTGGCGCGTGGCAAATCGTCGATCGGCCGCGCGAATCTGGTTCGCAACAGTTCGTTTGCCATCTGCGCAAGACACAAATCGTATGCAATATACTTTTGTGATGCAAATTCGTGGCCGACCGTTGCCCGCGCATGGTGCATCGCAAACTTCCGATGCGAATGCATGGAGGCGCCGGCGGGCACCTGCATTTTCATAGCTGGCAATTCGAACCGCCGTTTTCGGCGTATTGCCGACCTCCTGCTTTTCAGCGCCGCGAATGGTGCGTCGCGGGATCGCACGGATTGGTCGACCAGCGCAGTGGCTTCGCGCTCTAGTCCACGCCAGCAGCACGCGTACCTGGCGGGCGTGACGGGCGTTCCTCGGGTGGACGCACCTTGTCGAACATCGCGAGCAGCAACACGTCGTAGACGATCTTGGTGAGCCCGGCGATGAGCAGCGGCCATCCGAACGACGACACGCCGAGCAGGTAGCCCGCCATGAAGGGACTCGCGGCCGAGGCGAGGCTGCGCGGAACGGTGGTGATGCTCGCGGCGGCCGGTCGCTCCTCCGGGGTGACGATGGCCATTACATACGAACTGCGCGTGGGAACATCCATCTGCGACAGCGCGCTGCGCACGAAGAGCAATACGATCACGTAGCTCAACTCCGGCATGAACGGTATCGCCACCAGGCACAGGTTGGCGGGGATGTGCGTGAACACCATCGTCTTGACGAGACCGATCCGTTTCGCGATGCGCACGGCGATCAGAAAGGAAAATGCCGTCAGGACGCCGGTGGCGAAGAAGATCGTTCCGGTCGTGGCCAACGACATTTCGAAGCGCTGGTACAGCCAGAGCGCGATCATCGACTGCACGATGAAGCCGCCGCCGAACGCGTCGAGACTGAACAACGCCGCGAGGGTGTAGACGGTCCGCTTCGATCGGTGCAGCGGCGCCTTGACGGTGGGACCGCTCGACTCGAGCGCGCGCGGTAATCCGCGATAGCTTGCCGCAGCCGCAAGGCCCAGGCACGCGTAGCCAACGAACATGATTTGCAGCGATGCCGTCAATGACCATCCGCTGACGTCGGTCAGCACCGCGGGCACTCCGGCGGCGAGCGATCCCACCGCGGCGACCAGCGTGCCCACCAGGCTGTAACGCGCGAACGTCGCCGTACGCTGCCGGCTGTCGACGACGCGCGACAGCACGGCGTGCTCGAGCGGCAGGAACACGCTGACGTCGCCAGTGGACGGATTGAGCGTGCCGACGATCGCGATGAGCAGCAACGGCCAGAACTGCGTCAGCAGCGCGAACCCCAGACCGGTGCCGGTCATGAGCACTGCGGCGGCCACCAACAGCGTCCGATGGTGATAGCGATACGCATGCTGGCCGACGACAAGCGTCAGCGCACCGGAGCCCAATAGCGTTGCCGACGCGATGACGCCGACCTCGAGCGCGCTGTGCCACAGCTCCAGAAGGTAGAGCGGCAGCAGAAGGCTGACGAATCCGTCGCCGAAGGCGCGGAGCCCCTTGGCGAACAGCAGGCGGTTGACGTTTGCGGTGTCCATGCGCGTCCTCGTAGCGAGACGGCAGATTTGGACGGGACACCGTCTTTGGATACCTTTGCAGGAGCCACCGGGGATCTGCGGACCCCGACGCGAACGATGCTATCCAATTTTGGCGCTGGCCGCAAACGTGGTCGCCGGTGGCGCACTGCAACGGGGGTCCGGTTCGTGCTACCGTCGTCATTGCAGCGCCACCGATAGGAGGACCCAATGACTGACCACGTTTACAAGTCGATCGAGCTGACCGGTTCATCCAGCACCACCGTCGAGGATGCCGTGCAAAACGCGATCGCGAAAGCCGCCAAGACCATGCGCAACATGCATTGGTTCCAGGTCATGGAGACGCGCGGCCACATTGTAGAGGGCAAAGTCGCGCATTGGCAGGTGACCCTGAAAGTCGGCTTCAGGTTGGACGACTAGACGGCGTTAGCCGCCTTTCCGCCGGGGAGGATTCGTGATTCGCGCCTTGCGCTCATCGTCTCAGTGTCTCCGATGTTCTTTGCCCCGTCACGCGCGTTTCGTACGAAGGAAACCGCAGCCAGCCGTCGAATTTGTCGCCATCGACCGTGCCGCGAATCGAGAGCGACTGGCCATTCGAATCCAGAAAGAAAAATGAAAGGGTTGCGCCGGATAGCGCCGGCGAAAGAAGCGCCTGCGACTTGTTGACGTCCGTCAAGTAGCCGCCGATATGCTGAAAGGCCTGCGAGAACTCGGCGGTCCCCACCCAATTGCCTCGCTGCTCGTGGAAGGTCCAGCGTCCGGCCACGTTCGCAGGAACGATCCAAAGGTATGCTTCGCGGAGAGCCTCGGAAATCGTCTCGTCGGGTTCCCAATCGCGCATATTGAACGCATGAGATACGACGCGGGTGCCCGGCTTCATCTTGAGGATCCGAGGTCGCAGCCTGAGGTTGAGTTCAGGTAGCAGATAGAGCGTGACGACCGTGGCGGCAGAGAAATCGTTCTCGAAGATGTCGCCCGTGATGATTCGGACTCGATCGGCGACGCCGACGCGCTGCGCATTGCGCACCGCCAGCGCTGCAAGCTCCGGGTTGTACTCGATGCCGACCGCGCGCGCGTTGAAATCACGTGCGGCGGCAATGGGGATCTTGCCATCACCCGCGCCGAGGTCGTAGACAACGTCCTTATCCGTTGTTTTGACTGCTTGCAGCATGCGCGTGACGAGGGCATCCGGTGTCGGCATCCATACCACGTTCTTGCCGGATTGACCTGGCCGGGGGCGGTAGGACTCGTCACCGTACTCCCATGTGGGTGCGGTGGTTTGAGCGCCCGCTGTCGAGAGCGTGCAGAAAAGAAGGAGCCACAAAAGCCAGATCACGGGGCGAGTCATCGGGAGCTCTCCGGGGAATGCATTGCATGCGATTTGAAAGGGGCGCGGCATCGTGCAGATGGTGTGTGCAAGAAGAAGCGCGGACGCCTTGGCCTTACTCCCCGAGGGCCGACCGCATTGGCCCGGGCCCGCTTGAGTTGCATTTTAGGACGTGAGCACGATTAGCGGTCGCTCTTCACAGTCGGGAGGGCGACTGCTCTCGCCACAACCAGCCGTAGCGCCTGCTTCTCCAAAGCGGCCGTCCGCGTGGTTGACTTACCCTTATTTGGCACGTAGAAGCATGGCGCCCACTCAGCGAGGAGGTCGCATGAATCCGGATCGCGGTCTTGTTCACCATACTCAGTGTCTGCGCCTGTTCGCCTTCGGCGCCGCCCACGTCGACTCCACAGGTCCCCGCGGCGGTGCTGTCGTACTTTGACAGCACGGGACGTGACGACGTGCTGTCCGGTGGCGTGAAGCTGATCCCGATAACCACGCCCAAGGGAACCTTCAAGGTCTGGACGAAGCGGGTGGGCAACAACCCCAAGATCAAGGTTCTTCTTCTGCATGGCGGGCCCGGTGCCACGCACGAGTACTTTGAAGCCTTCGACAGCTATTTTCCGAAGGAGGGTATCGAGTACTACTACTACGACCAACTTGGCTCGGCTTTCAGCGATCAACCGAAAGATCCGAGTCTCTGGGACCTTCCGCGCTTTGTCGAGGAAGTCGAACAGGTACGCCTGGCCCTTCGTCTGGATTCGAGCAACTTCTACCTAGTGGGCCACTCTTGGGGCGGCATCCTGGCCATCGAGTACGCGCTCAAGTACCAGCAGAACATCAAGGGCTTGGTCATCTCAAACATGATGGCCAGCGTTCCCGCCTATGTGGAGTATGCCGAGAAGGTACTGATGCCGGCAATGGACCCAAAGGTGCTGGCCGAGATCAAGGAAATCGAGGCGAAGAAGGACTACGACAACCCTCGCTATATGGAGCTGCTAACCCCGAATTATTACGCGCTGCATATCTTGCGGATGCCTCCTGACCAGTGGCCCGACCCTGTGAACCGCGCGTTCGCGCGCCTGAATAAGGAAGTCTACATTCCGATGCAGGGACCGAGCGAAATGAGCGCGAGTGGGAAACTTGAGAAGTGGGACCGCTCCGCGGATCTGGGGAAGATCACCGTTCCAACGTTGACGATTGGCGGTGAGTACGACACGATGGATCCAAAGTACATGGAGAAGATGGCCGGGCTCTTTGGCAAAGGGCGTTACCTCTACTGTGTTAACGGCTCCCACATGGCGATGTATGATGATCAGAGGACGTACTTCGACGGTCTGATCCAATTCATTAAGGATGTGGACCAGGGGCGGCCCTAGAGATGGCTACCCGTGTGGCCATTGCGTGAGATGAGTTTATTCATCGGCCGCGATCAGTGTGCGCGAAAGTTGGTGAGACTCGTCTAATCGAGTTCATGACGGGATCGAACGGCTGCTCTTGCAAAGTGGAAATGTCGGCTCTGGGTCGGAAGCAGCAATCCGGCCAAAGATCAAATTCCGGGCATGCCGACAAAGCCCGGCAAGGCCTTGGTGCGCTCGATCCAGTTGCGCACGCTGGCGTAGGGATCGAGCGGTATCTCGCCCTCGGATGCGAGCGCGACATACGGGAAGCAGGCGACATCCGCGATCGTCACATGGTCGAGCGCCAGCCATTGATGCGCAGCCAGCCGCTGCTCCAGCACGTCCAGCCCCTTGCGCCCCAATAGCTGAGCCTCTTCGAGATTGCCGGGACGCTTGAACTTGCAGATAATTCGCGCCTTGGCGAGACCATAAAGGGTCTCGTTCTCCATGAGCGCCAGCCACTGCATCACCTCGGCCATGCCCTGCGGATCAATGGGGAGCCACTTCTCTCCGCCGTATTTGCGAGCGAGATACACGAGGATGGCCATGGAGTCCCACATTACAGTGCCACCGTCATCGAGCGTGGGGACCTGACCGCGGGGGTTGAGCTTGAGGAACCACGGCTCTCGGTTCTCGCCCTTCATCAGGTTGACAGTCACCGCCTCATGCTTTAGGCCCAGAAGGGATAGCAGCAATCGGACGCGGTAGCTATTACCTGACAGTTCGAGATCGTAAAGCTTCATTGTTCTCCTCCCATCGACC
>Ga0184626_10000718_pt1 | contig 10746 bp, 8 predicted proteins | sample PLM3_60_b1_FD_133142 | JGI IMG/M metagenome (GOLD analysis project Ga0184626, IMG submission 133142) | Groundwater sediment microbial communities from an aquifer in East River, Colorado, USA - PLM3_60_b1 | ecosystem: Environmental > Terrestrial > Soil > Riparian zone | place: USA: East River... | reverse complement strand
GCCGCCCCGGTTCAACACGTGGGTATAGATCATCGTGGTCTCCACGTCCATGTGGCCGAGTAGAGTGGGGCCAGGTCTTGCAATCACACATCTCGCCTTCCGCTCACGTTCTTCTTCCTCCTGTTTCTCTCTGCAGAGGGCGGCCTGGGTGATCCCAACTGCGCGCCTCGACCGATCATTTTCTATGTGTGCGAGTTATTGTCTTTCCGTAGACCTTTATCCAGCTAGGGCAGCCTGTGTGCCCTTCACTGCGCGCGTCCACCGAGGGCCTTCTGAGGCCGCGCGGTGCGCGAGCACAAAGGGCATGCAGGCTGCCCTCAGCCTTCTTCACCTTTGCGAATACCACCGAAACCCTTTCGTCTCACTGAAGGACGGACGAGGCGCCCCTTCCGGTTTCTCCAGCAGCAGGACCTTGAAATCCCACAGGCCGAACCAGGCTGGATCGCTGATCTCGTGGTAATGGCATCCCATCAGCTTCGGAAGCATATCCCCTAAGGTCTTGGACAGCTCTCGCTCTGTGTAAGCTCGAATGGCGAAGGATTTGCCTTCCGCCTCGCAGAACCGCTGGATTGCATAGGCAGCTCCGGTGCAGAGCACCTTCGTGTCGGGCCGAATCACCAAAAACTGAGGCAACGCGAAGTACTGCTCCTGAAACCCCAACCAGCGTGCTGCATGCCGGAGGTGGGTATATTGGCCCTCATATTCGGTGTGCCCCGGCAGCTTGCCCGGTGCCGGCCAGCCGGTCTCGATCCCGAACTCGATCAGAAGCGCGCGCCCGCCCGGTTTCAGGACCCGCCACAACTCTGCCAGGAACCGGATGGGCCCGAGGTTAAAGATGAACTCCTCAGGCATGTCCGCGCCCAAGGGGAGCCGCAGCCTGCGGATCCAATCAACCGCCTCCTGATGCAAGGGCGTGTCTCCTTTCTCGGACTGCACCTCCCGTCGCGTCAGGTTCACCGGCGTCATGTCCGCAAGATTTTCATTGTCGATGACCAGATCAATGCTGGCGTCTCGCAGGGGAAGCCATTCGGCGTTAGCCTGCGCGCCGCAAGCGTGCCAGCCGACCTCCCGTGCCAGCGCGAACTGGGATTCCAGAAACGGCCTTGTAATGTCCAGGAAGATGTACCGAACTCCCAGTCGTTCCGATGGCGACAGCTCGCCGGCGAGTTCGCGAGCCACGTACCCTAAGCCGCCGCCGACTTCCAGAATGGACCGAGGCTTCGGAGTCCACCAGTCGAGCCGACGCAGGTGCTTGGCCAGGAGACGACCATAGGTCAAGCCCTGGAGCGCCTCGCTCGGTTCGCGGAACAGATGCGACACCGTCGTTTCAATCTGGTCGAAGTGGCCATCCCGTTTCGTGATCTCGTGGAGATGAAATTCCGACAGATGCTCCTCGCCCTCGAACCCCTCTTGACCTGACCATCCCTCCCGGATCTGTTGCAGGAGGAGATCCCATTTGGCTCCATGCCGATCACCGGCCGGAGGCTCGGTGCCGAAATAGCAGAGGGAATAGCCGGGCAACGACCATCGCTCCAGGTGCCAGCGGCCAGTCTGTCCATCAGGACCACAGATCCACTTGCCGTACTTCTGGAGTAGGGCGGCTACGGTCGTCTGGCCGTCCATGGAGGTGAGCAGTTCCAACCCGAGAGGGTTCAAGCGGAGCAAAGGCAGACTATCGTCCAATGGTGTCAGCCACCACTCGTCGGGGACGTGCTGATACGCCACCATGTCGGGCATTCTCCAAGCCCGGAGCTTCAGCAGATCGTCAGTCAGCTCAAGCGGTTTCTGGATCGCAGCGGTTGGTTTCATGGCCGCTTCACTAGGCCGAATGTAGGTGGGCGACAGGGGCCGCAGGGGAAGGGTACCTGAAGGAGCCACCGTTCAGCAAGCTCCGATCGTGAGGCTACTTGCGTGGGACCATAGGTGATGCGGCCGCGGCGAGATGTCGCTTTCAGGTCTGGGAAAGCGAGGCCTCTAGATCCTTGACCGTCAGCACGCCCCGCATGATGGGATGCAGCCGGCATTGGTAGGAGTAGTTTCCTGGTGGGAGGCCTGGTAGTGTGTAGCTTTCGTTTGGGGCTATTGACCCGGACTCAAATGCACAGGGACCGCTTGGCACAGGCGGGACGGCCCCATCTCTTTCTGCGCTTACCGTGAGCGACCCACGGTTGTGACGCGAACTTCAACGGACCCTGCGGGCAGATCAGCACCTACGCGATCGAGCGGTTCCTGGCTGCCGTTCTGCCATGATCGCTCGCGCTAGTTGCTGGTGGACCCTCCGGCACACCCTTGCTATACTCCCGCGGCTTGGAGCATCCTGATGCTGTTCCGCGATCGCTTCTGGGTTCCCGCCGCTGTTGCACTCGGCCTGTGTTTCTTTCCATGTCAGACTCTGGCCTTCACGATCACCGCGCCCGCGGAGAAGTCTGTCCTAACATCTGGTCAGCAGCTCACCGTGACGGTGGATCTCGGCGCCGAGATCGGGATGCGTCGCGTCCAGTACTATTGGTACCGTCACGGGACAGAGCCGGTCACGGCTCAGCAGGCCTCTGCGTCCCTGGTGGCGACCGCCTCCGCGACCCCGCCATTTGGCGGGGTGCTGACGGTACCGATTGAAGCCGTCGGCTCCATGCGACTGCTCGCCGTCGGGGAAGTCGCAAGGGGTCGGTTGGCAAGTTGGGATGAGTTTGATGAGATCCTTGTTCAGGTAGAGCCGTCTGCTGAGCTGACCGGCATCGAGTTCGAGGTGGAGAAGCCGTGGAGGCTCGACACGATCGGGAAGATAATTGAGATGCCGGTCGTCGGACAGTTTGCTGACGGCGTCATGCGCCGGATCGGGGGAGGGACCGCGGGAGGCACGTATCATTCCTCGAACGACCAGGTGATCACCGTCTATCCGGATGGACTTCTGCGCGTAGCGGGGAACGGAAAGGCGACCATCACCGTGACGAATAGGGCCAAGCAGGGGACCCTCGATGTCGCGGTCAAGTCGGACGCGGAACCCAATCGGCTGCCGACCGCTCTTGCAGGCTCGGATCTGACGGTCAAGGCCGGCACCACCGTTGTGCTGAACGGGCTCCGGAGTACCGATCCGGATGGCGATCCCTTGCAGTATGAGTGGGCGCAGATTCGAGGCAATAAAGTCCCCCTGCTGGATCCCAATACGGCGAAGCCCACGTTCGTCGCACCCAAGGTTTCAACCAAGCGGTTGTTGAAGTTCAAGCTCCGGGTGACGGACATGAACGGGCCCGACACCGTGAAGGGTGGGGATAGCCTTCCGTCTTTCGTGAATGTGTGGGTCGAACCCTGAGGTTGGGCCGATTCCCTCGATCGCGAGCCCTGCGACCTCCTTTTGGAGGGAAGGGTGACGGACAAATCCTGAACGGCTCCAATGGCTTACAATGGGTGAAAGAGGGCGGTTGCAAGAGGGAACCAAATCATGCTAGATGGAGTTCCTTGGCGTCGGCCACAGAAGAGTGCCGCTCACTACTGAGGAGGAGGGGAGAGGAATGGCGAAGAAACGGAGAAAGGCGACGAAACGGAAATCAAAGTCATCGGCGTCGAGGAGAGCGAGGCCGAAAGCGAGTCGGAAGAAGACCAAGGTTCGAGCCAAGCGGGCATCCAGGAGGAAGGCAGCGGTCAAAAAATCCAGGCCTAAATCCAAGCCCAGAGCCAAGGTGACGAGAGCGAAGGTCGTAAGCCCGAAGGCTGTGCCGTCCGTGGTCGGACGAAGGCCCCATGCCACGCGGGAAGAACTGCCGGAAGACATCACGCTCTCAGAGGACGTGGGAGTGGGAGAGGATGTGCGAGAGGAGGTAGCCCCGGACGACGAAGAGGACGAGGCGGACTACCTTGAGAAGTCCGAAGACGTTCAGGACGACAATGAGGAGTTTCCCCGATCCTGATCGGCTGGCGCGCCATCATGCTTCACGCTGACCAGGCAGTACGTGATTTTTACCTGAGCCTTAACGATCCGCCCGAGTAAGACCACATGACGAGGCCTGGCTGCGGCTAGGCCTCGCGTACCCAGCCATCCGTTCCCCCTCATACACGATGACGAGCCACTTTCTGTTTGTCGCTGGCGCTCTCCGGGAGCGAAGCTCGCAGGACAGCGCCGACCTGCAACTGTCGCATCAAGTATGGGGCCTTCAAAGCGCGCTGATCCGCGATAATCTTCGTCAATACTTGACCGACCAATCCTGCGCGCTGGTGTATGTGCTCAAAGCCGGGCTCTACGCGCACGTTCAGATCCTTTCCGGGGTGTTGCCGCTTGACAGTCTGGACGAGTTGGTGCGGGACGAGCTCCGGACGGAAGCCCGCTACGGGTTTGTGCAGATCAAGCTGACTCAACGGTGGACGTCCTCTCCGGAAGACAGTCTTGTGTTGCTGCACCGCGTGCTGGAGGTTCCTGACCGGGCCGAACTGACCCGGAGGCTCAGCCTGGGGATGCACCGGCTGACTCAAGAGCAATATGAGGCCATCGTGATGGCGTTAGGGTGAGGCGACCCCCCGTGCGTTTCTCGGCCGTCGTTATTGTATGTTTTATCTTTGTTGTTGCGCTCAGCCTTTCTTTTACTGCACCCCTGCTCGCGGAATGTGAGGTCGAGCGCATGCCATTAGAGGCGGCCGCGTTATTCACGAGACATCTGGGGAAAGACTGTACCGCGCAACAGCGTGACGCTCAGGCGGTGACCGCCGCTGAGCTGTTGGCGGCCTTCAAGAGCGGCAAGGGGGTTGATCTGAGCGGGGTGGTGATCACTGGAGACCTGATGCTGGATGAGTTACCGTTTGTCTTGGTGCCGACGCTCGACGTTCTGCCGCCCAGGATACAGGATGCGATCCTGAAGCAACACCTCCGGCAAGTCAGGGTCATCTCGGGACCGATCCTGATCCGAAATTCTCTCGTGCGAGGCCGCATCGCCACAAATCTGAAGGAAGGGTATCTGGTGGTGAAAGGGCCGGTGATCATGACCGGCACGACGTTCGAGCGCTCGTTGGATTTTTCGCATGCTGCGTTTGTGGAGTCCGTGGATTTTTCGGAAGCGGTTCTTCTCCGCGAGGGGTTCTTCATCGGGGCTCTCTTCAGCCAAACCGCGCGGTTCGAAAAGACCGCGTTCGGCGTCCATTCGCGTTTTCACAAGGCGGTCTTCGCCGAGGCAGTGACCTTTCTTCGGGCCGGATTCAACGGATTGGCCGAGTTTCTGGAAGTGACGTTTGAGAAAGAGGCCAGTTTCTCACGGACCTATTTCAAGCTGGGCACCGGGTTTTCCGGCAGCCGTTTTCTGGGGGGACTCGACTTTTCTGAGGCGCTGTTCGAGCGAGAGGCCTTCTTCCTCTTCACGGTCTTTGAGGGAGACGCCTATTTCCGCCGCACGACGTTTCGAGCCCTTGCAGACTTTACGGATGCCGAGTTTAAGGGTGTCAATGACTTCGCGAAGGTGTTTTTTCACGTCGAGCCGCGCTTCATCCGAACGAAGAGGAGTGGGGCCAGTCAGTCTCCAGGGGGACTACACGATCCCCGCTTTCTGTATGGAATTGCCGCCGCCCTGCTGATTTTTACGATCGTCTTTGTCCTCGTGCTCCGCAAGGGCTAGATGGCGAAAGCGCCTGAAGCCACTATATATAGAATTTCTCTTGCCTCTAGCCCCATAAGTTGGTATAAGGGGCCAGCCTTTCGGCTCGATTGGGATCCTGGAGGAGCCAGGTTGGACCAGGTTGAACTGCCCTATCAGATTCGGATCGAGCAGTTTGAGGGGCCGCTCGATCTGCTGCTGCATCTGATCAAGAAGAACGAGATCAATATCTATGATATCCCAATTGCGCTCATCGCTCGGCAGTATCTTGACTATCTGAGCGTGATGAAGTCGTTGAATTTGGCGGTGGCCGGTGAGTTTCTGGTCGTGGCGGCGACGTTGGTGCAGATCAAGTCGCGAATGTTGTTGCCGGACGATGAAGCGGGGAGCGACGAGGACGAGGGTCCGGATCCTCGGGAGGAACTGGTTCGCCGGCTGTTGGAGTACAGGCAGTTCAAGGAGGCCGCGCGGGAGCTTGACGGTCAGGAGCGGCTGTGGCGGGAGATCTTCTCGAGGCAGCAGCCGCCATCCGTGACGGCCCAGTCCAACGAGCCATTGCTGGAAGATGCGACCCTGTTTGACCTGGTTGACGCGTTGCAGGGCCTTCTGTCGAGGACGCCGAGTCATGGGTTGTTTGAAATTGTTCCGGACAACCTGACAGTCAGGGACCGGATGACAGTCATCCTGGAATTGCTGGACAGCCAGGAGTCCATCACGTTCCAGTCGATTTTTGAAGGACAGCGCCATCGGCTGCTCGTCATTGTCACCTTTCTGGCGCTGCTGGAGTTGATGCGGATCAAGGTAGTGCGTGTGTTCCAGGGTGAGACGTTCGGTCCCATTCTGGTTACGCGGGCCTTCTCGTTGATGACCGGCGAGGAGTTGAGTGAAGCCTAGTGCCGTTCCAACTTGTCAGCTCTAATTGCGCCACATGTGGTCCATAACACTTGGGTTTGGTTGTATGCAACAACTAGGTTGAGATAGTTGGAACGGTACTAGCAGCCTGTAAGGGAGAATACCATGAACACACCGATGGGCAGGCCGAAGGATGTCGACGTCCCGATGCGCGACGGCAGTGAAGTGGTGCTTACGAAAAGCGGAACGAATGGGCACGGTGCCGGCAATGGGAACGGAAACGGCGCTGATCATCAGGAGCCATTGTCGGAGACGTTGGACCAACGGGTGCTGAAGGGTATTCTCGAAGCGCTGTTGTTCGTCTCCCACGAGCCGTTGTCTGTGGATCGTTTGGTGACGGTGCTGGGGAGGGTCTCAAAGGCCGAGGTTGTAGAGGCGTTGCGTTGCCTCCGGGAGGATTACAACCAAGAGGGACGCAGTTTGCAGCTCGTCGAGGTGGCCGGCGGCTTTCGGATCGTGACCAGGCCGGATGTGGCGCCCTGGGTGAAACGTCTCGACAAGGTCAAAGCGGCGCCGAAACTGTCACGGTCTGCGCTGGAATCGCTTGCCATTGTTGCGTACAAGCAACCAATCGTCCGGGCCGAGGTCGAGGAGATCCGGGGTGTCGAGACATCCAGTGTGCTTCGGACCCTCTTGGAGCGCAAACTTGTGCGGATGATGGGCAGGAAGGATGTGCCTGGTCGGCCGATCCTGTACGGGACCACCAAGTATTTCTTGGAGCACTTCGGCCTGCGCGATCTCTCGGAACTGCCTCCTTTGCGTGAATTCAAGGAACTGGGCGAGTCTGTGCAGTCGTCATTGCCGGTTGAAGAGGAATCCCTGTTCTTGACCCATGAGCCGGCCGAACGAGTCTGAATTCGCCTGGTTTCGTGCCTTGTTCTTGATGGCTTGCCCCACTCCTTCCCTCGGATTCTGTCGCTGGTGCGTGCAGCTCGCAGCGGTCCACGCGACCTTGACGAGAGCATTTTCCGTTTGCTAGACTGCCTTCCTTAAGTGTTTGAAACAAGTTAGATTCTTTCTGGGTTTCCGGTTCTGATTTAAAGCCTGATCCATGAGGCGAGGAACATGATGAAGGAGTGGCTGTCTCACGAGGTGCCCCTGACTATTCGCTCAAGGCTCCAGGCCGAAGGGAACGCCGGTGAATGGGGTGCTGGAGAGGCGATTGAGGCGGAAAAACTCCTGCCTGCTCCGACCGGAGTCGTGGCCAAACCGGGGAACGGTCGAATCACGATTTCCTGGGACCCGGTTCCCGATGCCATGTACTACAACCTCTATTTCCTGACCTCCAAGGGCGTGCAAATCAAATTCTCCATACTCACCCGCCCGATTGCCAGTGCGGCGGATTTCAATCCGGTTATCGGGGTGACGAAAGAGAAAGGCAACTGCATAGAAGGGGCCGGCGCCCCCTATGTCCACGACGACCTGGCAAACGGGACCTGTTATCACTATGTGGTGACTGTGGTGACCCCGGACGGAGAAAGCCCGGAGTCGGCGGAGGTCATGGCGATCCCGTCCCCCTACCTTTTAGTGATGCAGATCGGCCAAGAGGGAGTGGATGACGGGGAATTCAAGTCGCCGACCGGGATCGCCTTGGACAGCGAAGGGAATATCTACGTCGCTGACACGGATAATCATTCCATTCAAAAGTTCGACAAGGAAGGAAAGTTCCTGGCGCGATGGGGCACTGAGGCAAGTGCACAGGAAGGGGAGTTTTACTATCCGCGCGGGTTAGCGACGGGCCCGGAGGGAGTTGTGTATGTGGCCGACAGCGGAAACAACCGGGTCCAGAAGTTCGATTCCGCAGGTAATCCATTGCGTGCCTGGGGGAAGTTCGGGTTCGCCTGGCGGGGCGCAGACATGGGAAAGTTTGATGTGCCGTGGGGCGCAGCGACTGATACCCAAGGTAACTTGTACATCTCGGATACCAGCAACGCGCGGATTCAGAAATTCCAGTCTGACGGGACCCCGCTCCTCAAATGGGGACGGGACGGCAGCTTTGACGGAGCCTTCTTTTTTCCACGCGGAGTAGCGGTGGATTTCGTGGGGAATATCATCGTGGCCGATGAGGGCAACCATCGCATCCAGAAATTCGATGCGAGAGGCAGTTTCCTCACCAAATGGGGACGGGAAGGGAGCGGTCCCGGTCAATTCAAGTCCCCCTGGGGTGTGGCCTGCGACGCGTTGGGAAATGTGTACATGGTGGACAGCGGCAACCATCGCATCCAGAAATTCGATGGAAACGGAACCTTTCTCTGCGCCTGGGGTAACCGCGGCCTGATGGAAGGACAACTGAATTTCCCGTCCGGCATCGTGGTCGATAAAGAAGGGTGTGTCTACGTGGTGGACAGCGGTAATGCGCGCGTGCTGAAGTATGCGCCGACCGAGGAGGAGTTGCAGAGGGCTGCACAGACTGCAAAACAGGGTGACGCGGCCTTGCCGGCACCGGGGAGTTTGGTGGCGAAAGCCGGAGACACTGAAGTGATCCTGGGCTGGCTGGATCTGCCAGGGGTTGAATCCTATAACCTGTACTTCCACACCACGCCAGGCGTGACCACTCAGACGGCGACTCGCATCGAGGGCGTGACGACTCCCTACACGCATTCCGGTTTGACCAATGGTATCCCCTATCACTACGCCCTCGCCGCCGTCTATCACGACGGGCTCGAAAGCGGCCTGTCCGAGGAAGTGATGGCGATGCCGGTGCTCATCGACATCACGGCCCCGCAGAATCCCAACGCGGTCATCAACCATGGGGCGTTCATGACGAGCGCTCCTGACGTGGCGGTGACGATTTCAGCCACTGACGTGGACACGGGCGTGGGGGCCTATTTTATTTCTGAAAGTCCGATGACGCCGACGGCCGGCATGCCGGGGTGGGTCGATGTGGTCCCTGCGCACAAGTTCGGGGCGACGATTCCCTTCACCCTCTCTCCTGGGGATGGCCATAAAACCGTCTACGTCTGGTTCAAAGACGTTGGCAACAACGTCTCGATGCCGGCGAGCGCCAGCCTCCTGGTCAACACGTCAGGCTACCTGTGCGTGGCGAAATGGGGAAAGCCCGGCCGTGGGGCCTCTCTGTTGCACGGTGGCGAGTTCATGAGTCCGATGTACGGCATCACCCTTGATCAACAGGGGTCGCTGTTTGTGGTGGATAACGGCAACAACCGTATCCAGAAATTCGACAACACCGGCAACTTCATTGTGCTGTGGGGAAACTTCGGATCAGCCAACTCCAATTTCCACAACCCGACCGGGATCGCGTGTGACGCGCAGGGGAATGTGTTCGTGGTGGATACGAACAACCACCGTGTCCAGAAGTTCGACGGTAAGTTGGGGCAGTATCTGATGAAGTTCGGCTCGCGCGGAAACGGGGAAGGGCAGTTCAATTCGCCCTGGGGTATCGCGGTGGACCGGGTGCGGGGCTACATCTATGTGGTGGATAGCGCGAATTTCAGGGTGCAAAAGTTTGATCCAAAGGGTGAATTTATCATGCAGTGGGGCAGCTTCGGGACCAACGACGGGCAGTTCTATTTTGCGCGTGGGATTGCCGTTGATCCGTCGGACGGCGCGGTGTATGTCGTGGATATGGGCAATCACCGTATTCAGAAGTTCGATACCAGCACCAACGTCCTGCCGCAGTTGATCACGAAATGGGGGGGTGGCGGTCCCGGCCATGCCAGCAGCGTACAAGCCCAGGAAGCGGGTCAGCTCCGCAACCCGTGGGGTATCGCAGTGGACGGAAACGGGGATGTCTATGTGACGGACGCCGGCAACCACCGTGTGCAAAAGTTCGACCGTGAGGGGAACTTCATGACGCAGTGGGGAGGGTTCGGCAACGGGAACGGGCAATTCAACTTCCCGTACGGCATTGCCGTGGATGGGCGCGGCAGCATCTTCGTGGTTGACAGTAGCAACACGCGCGTTCAGCAGTTCTTGCAGGCTGAGGAGGGCGGAGAACGATTGAAGGAAGAGGCTGAAACCGAGGCCGCCCTGACGGACCAGACAACCGAAGGGCAACGTCCGTAAGAGGCAGATTGATGCGCAAGAAAGACATCAGGGAGGGCCTGACATACGACGACGTGGTTTTGGTGCCGGCCAAGTCGGAGGTGCTTCCCAGCGAGACCGACACCCGGACGCGCGTGTCGCGAAACGTGACGATCAACATTCCAATCTTGAGCGCGGCGATGGATACGGTGACAGAGGCCAGATTGGCCATTGCGCTGGCCCGTGAGGGCGGGATGGGCATGATCCATCGCGTGCT
>Ga0184626_10000717_pt1 | contig 10749 bp, 7 predicted proteins | sample PLM3_60_b1_FD_133142 | JGI IMG/M metagenome (GOLD analysis project Ga0184626, IMG submission 133142) | Groundwater sediment microbial communities from an aquifer in East River, Colorado, USA - PLM3_60_b1 | ecosystem: Environmental > Terrestrial > Soil > Riparian zone | place: USA: East River... | reverse complement strand
AGGATTCCGCGAGCACGACCTGGAGGCCGCGCTTCCTCGCCAGCTCGAGCGTGCCCTCCGCGATCGTCCTCTGCAACAGCGTGTCCTCGTGGATGACCGCGACAGTCTTCAGTCCTCGCCGGGCGGCCATGTCGATCAGCCCCTCGAGAAACCTCTCGGCTGGCGAGGTGACCCCGAAGACGAACTTCCGGCCCTTCTTGTAGATGGACGTCGCGGCGGCGTTCGCGACCCACCGGCATCCGGTGCCTCTCGCCCAGCGCGTTCAGCCGCTGGAAGATCTCCACCGCGCGCGCCCGGGCCGCCCCGTCCGGCCACCGGCCCACGTTCCGCCACGGCCCGGCGACGTCGGGCCACACGGCGAGCTGAAACCGTTGCAGCAGCCCATCATCCCCAAAGAGGACCTGGGCGAGAAGGTCACGGAAGCCGAGTGGACGCTGTTGTGGCTGGCGGCTGAGACCGAAGATCGCGCTCGACGGCATGAGCCCGAAGCAACGGCCCGGGAAGACGGGCATGAGGTTGCCGATGCACCTGGCGAAGATACTCGAGGGCTACGGCGTGGGCGTAGTCATCGAACGAACCTGTGAACGACCAGGACGCGACCAAGGCGTGACCTGAGCGTGACCTGGCCTTCTCAGGGCACTTCCCCAGGTCTCACCCGAGCGCTCGGGGGCCTGCGCTGACGACGTTCTGGCCCTCTGGGCGCGCCAGGGCTTGGCCCTCAAACGGATGGTGCGGACGGGTGATCGTGACGCTCGGCGGGAAGCCTTCGAGGTGGGTAGTGTGTGGCGGTTTCCTTCGATACCGTGCGGCACGACCTGCTGCTCGGGAAGGTGGCCCGTCGGGTCCAGGACGGCGAGATCCTGCACCTGCTCAAGCTGATGCTCAAAGCCTCCGGGAAACGGGGCGTACCCCAAGGCGGGGTGCTCTCGCCGCTGTTGGCGAACATCTATCTCACCGAGGTGGATGCGATGCTGGAGCGGGCCACGACGGTGACCCAGGAAGGGGCGTACACGCGGGTGGACTACGCGCGCTACGCCGACGACCTGGTGATCTTGGTGGACTGGCACCGTCGGCATGACTGGCTGCTGAGGGCGGTGCACCGGCGACTCCGCGAGGAGCTCGCGAAGCTCGCTCTGCGGCTGAACGAGGAGAAGAGCCGGCTGGTGGACCTGCGTCAGGGGGAGACCTTTGGATTCCTGGGTTTCGACTTTCGGCGCGTCCGCTCGTTGCGGGGCGTCTGGAGGGCGCAGGTGACGCCGAAGGTTTCGCAACGGACGGCGTTGCTGACAAGGCTCAGGGAAGTGTTCCGACGGTATCAGTCACAACCGGCGGGTCGGCTGATCGCGGAGATCAACCCGATCCTTCGGGGGTGGGTGAACTACTTCCGGATCGGGAACGCGAGCCGGTGCCTGGCCTATGTGAGGCTGTGGGTCGAGCAGAGAGTGCGGCGCCATTTAATGAGGGCGAGGGGTCGTCGAGGCTTCGGCTGGAAGAGGTGGAGTACGGCGTGGTTCCATGAACGGCTCGGGCTCTTCGGAGACTACCGGGTCCGATATTGGGCTGCGCCCGAAAGCGCTCCTGGTCGATAGGTCACATAACCCATGGCGCGAAGCAGACAGGAGAGCGGCGTACGGGAAATCCGTCTGCGCCGTTCGAGGCGGCGGGGGCTGGAGACGGGCTCATCCGGGCACCGCGCCAGTCCTCGACCCTACCAATTCTGTCGCTTGCCTCTGGAGAGTGATAGGGCTACCTTCGGCCCACCGATCCGACCTACATCGGCCCGGCTCGTTGGAGGACGCGGCATGCAGTGTCCCCGGTGCCAGCACGAGAATCCGCCGCAGCCGAAGTTCTGCCTGGAGTGCGGAGTCCGTCTCGCACTGACCTGTCCCAAGTGCCGCAGCGAGCTGCCCGCCAGTGCGAAGTTTTGCCTGGAGTGCGGGGAGCCTGTCGTCTGGCGGGCCGGCACCGAGTCCCGAATCACCTCTCCTGAGAGGTACACCCCGAAGCACCTCGCCGAGAAGATCCTCACCTCCAGGGCCGCGCTCGAAGGCGAGCGCAAGCAGGTGACCGTGCTGTTCGCGGATCTGAAGGGCTCGATGGAGCTGCTGGCCGATCGCGATCCCGAGGAGGGGCGCAAGCTCCTCGACCCGGTGCTCGAGCACATGATGGAGGCCGTGCACCGCTACGAGGGCACCGTGAACCAGGTGATGGGTGATGGGATCATGGCGCTGTTCGGCGCGCCGCTGGCGCACGAGGATCACGCGGTGCGGGCCTGCTATGCCGCGCTGCGGATGCAGGAGAGCGTCGAAAAGTATGCGGAAGAAGTGCGACGCTCTCACGCGGCCGTGATCAAGATCCGCGTCGGGCTGAACTCCGGGGAGGTCGTCGTGCGCGCCATCGGCAGCGATCTCCACATGGACTACACGGCCGTGGGGCAGACGACGCACCTGGCCGCGCGGATGGAGCAGCTCGCCGATCCCGGCGCGATTCTCCTCACGTCCCAGACCCTCACGCTGGCCGAGGGCTTTGTCGAGACGAAGTCGCTTGGGCCCGTGCCCGTCAAGGGACTGAGTGAGCCCGTCGGCGTCCACCAGCTCACGGGCAGCGGCGCGGCGCGCTCACGCCTGCAGGCTCTGGCCGGACGGGGGCTGACGAAGTTCGTCGGCCGTACTGCCGAAGTCGCGCAGCTTCACGAGGCGCTGGTGCGCGCCCACGGCGGGCGGGGACAGGTTGTGGCCATCGTCGGCGAACCTGGCGTCGGCAAATCTCGCCTTTGCTGGGAGTTCATCCACTCGCGTCGTACCGAGGGCGCGCTCGTCCTCGAGGCCGCGTCGGTCTCATACGGTAAGGCCACCGTTTACTTCCCGGTGATTGCGCTCTTGAGGGCCTACTTCCAGATAGACGCACGTGACGACACGCAGAAAGTTCGGGAGAAGGTGACGGGCAGGCTGCTCTCGCTGGACCGAGCTCTCGAGCCGTCGATTCCCGCGCTCCTGGCGCTCCTCGACGTACCGAGCGAGGACGCGGCGTGGGTCCTTCTCGATCCTCGCCAGTTCAGGCACCGCACACTCGAGGCCGTCAAACGGCTGCTTTTTCGCGAAAGCCAGATGCAACCGGTTGTCGTGCTTTTCGACGATCTTCACTGGATCGACGGCGAGACGCAAGCTCTGCTCGATGGGCTGGTCGAAAGCCTGCCGACCGCTCACCTGCTCCTCCTCGTGAACCATCGGCCGGAGTACCAGCACGGCTGGAGCAGCAAGACCTACTACAGCCAGATCCGGCTCGATCCGCTCCTCCCGGCGAGCGCGGAGGAGGTGCTAGCCGCCTTGCTTGGCCCCGACCCCGGGCTCAAGCCGCTCAAGCAGCTTCTGATCGAACGGGCCGACGGCAATCCATTCTTCCTCGAAGAGAGCGTGCAGACCCTCGTCGAAACAAAGGCGCTCGAGGGTACGCGAGGGGCATATCGGCTCACGAAGGCGCCGATACGGCTCGAGATACCGGCCACAATCCAGGCGATGCTGGCCGCCCGCGTCGACCGTGTCCGGCCCGACGACAAGCGTCTGCTCCACGCCGCCTCGGTGATCGGCAAGGAAATCCCGTTCGCGTTGCTCGAGGCGGTCGTAAGTATTCCTGACGATGAGCTTCGTTCCAGCCTCGGGCGGCTGCAGGCGGCGGAGTTCCTGTACGAAACGCGGCTCTTCCCCGATCTCGAGTACACCTTCAGGCACGCCCTGACCCACGCGGTGGCTTATCAGTCGCTGCTCAAGAGCTCTCGTCAGCAATACCACCAGCGCATCGCGGAGGTCTTGACGGCACGGTTTCCCGAGGCCGTCGAGACGCAACCTGAGCTGCTGGCCCATCACTACACCGAGGCGGGGCTGTCGGAGGAGGCAGTGCCGTACTGGCTGCGCGCCGGCCGGCGCGCCATTGAACGCTCGGCGAACGTCGAAGCGGTCAGCGACCTCACCAAAGGGCTCGCGGTGCTCGAAAGCGTTCCGGATGGGCCGGCGCGTGTTCAGCACGAGCTCGCGCTGCAATTGGCCTTGGGAGCGCCACTCACCATGCTCAAGGGCCACGCCGCTCCCGAGGTGGAACAGGTTTATGCTCGCGCATACACGCTGTCCCAGAAAATGGAAGGTGGGCCTGAGCGGTTCTCAGTGCTGAGAGGGCTGTGGTTCTACTCCTTCGATCAGGCGCGGTACCAAGCGGCGCAGGAGCTGGCAAGGCAGTGCCTTGCCCTCGCCGAACGCTTAGCTGACCCCATGCTCCACCACGAGGCGCACCGGATGCTGTGGGGGCCTCTGTTCATGATGGGAGACCTGGTCGCGGCGCGAGCGCACATCGAACAATCAATCGCTCTGATCGATCACGAGCAATACCGCACGCGGGCGGCGGAGCGCATGCTCGACCCCGCCGTGCTGAGCTTGGGCTACGCCTCCTGGACATTGTGGATGCTCGGGTATCCGGATCAAGCCCGGACCAGGAGCCACGAAGCCGCCGTGCTCTCCGAGGAGTTGTCTCACGCCTATACCCGGGTGTTTGCGCTTCACCATGCTGGAATACTCCATCAATTTCGCCGAGAGGTGGAGTTGGTGCGAGCGAACGCAGAAACGGTGATTCCGCTCTCACGTCAGGGAGGATTTATTCGATGCCTGGCGGGCGGAATGATGCGGCGGGGTTGGGCGCTATCCGAGCAAGGGGCCCCGACGGAGGGTATCGCCCAGATCCAGGCGGGCTTGGCCACTTGGCGCAGCATGGGGGTCGAGCTGGGGCAGCCGCTTCTCCTCGCGCACCTGGCCGAGGCATATGGGCGAGACCGCCGACCGGAAGAAGGGCTGCGCTCGATCACCGACGCGTTGGAGATCGCCCATAGAACGTCAGAACGCTATTATGAAACGGAATTGCTTCGCCTCAAGGGGGAGCTGCTCCTCCAATCCATCACTGGCGAGCAGGAATCTGAGCGCGACCATCCGCGAGTCATGGAAGCCGAAGAATACTTTTCTCAGGCCCTGGATATCGGCCGCCAGCGGCAGGCAAAATCGCTGGAGCTTCGGGCGGCGATGAGTTTGGGTCGCCTGTGGCAGCGCCGAGGTAAGGAAGCTGACGCCCGTCGGCTGTTGGAAGACGTCTACGGTTGGTTCACCGAGGGGTTTGACACTCCCGACTTACGAGAGGCGAAGTCCTTGCTCGATGCATGGCAGAGCCCGGCGGGAAAGGACCCATGGCGGGCGGACATTCCGTAGACCCAAGCCCCTCCGTTCCGCTTCTCTCTATCCCGCAGCTGCTGGAGTATCTAGCTGAGCGCATTCCCGACGCGCCGGCAATTCTCGCTCCCGGGCGCGCTCCCCTGACCTACGGCCGCTTACATCAGCACGTCGACGAAACGGGGCGGACGCTACGGGCCCTGGGAATAGGCTGTCACGACCGGATCGCAGTGATGTTGCCGAATGGTCCGGAGATGGCGGTGGCGATTCTCACCGTGGCGGCCAGTGCGGCGTGCGCCCCGCTCAATCCAGCCTATAGTGCCGAGGAGCTGGATCGATATCTCGCTGATCTGCGGCCCCGCGCGTTGATCACGCGGGCGGGCATGGATTCGCCGGCGTGGCGTGTGGCCGTCGCACGCGGCGTCCGTGTCGTCGAGCTGTCGACCGCGCCCGACGCCGAGGCCGGTTTCTTCACGCTCAGGGGAGACACCCATGGGCTTGCGTCGTCTCACGAGGCTGTCGGCCCAGACGACGTGGCGCTACTGCTGCTCACGTCAGGCACGACGTCGCGGCCGAAAGTTGTTCCGCTGACGCACACCAATGTCTGTACGTCAGCTTACTGCTCGGGTCTGGCACTGACGCTGAGAGAAACCGATCGCTGCTTGAACGTGCTGCCGTTGTTTCATGGGCATGGTCTCATTGCCACGGTGCTGGCCTCCCTGGCGGCGGGCGCGAGTGTCGTGTGCACCCCCGGGTGTGACGTAAACAACTTTTTTGCATGGCTGACCGCCTTTCGACCAACCTGGTACTCCGCGGTGCCTACCATGCATCAAGCGATCATCGCCCAGGCTCCGCACGCTCGCCAGTGTCTGGCGGGCTGTCGGCTACGTTTCATTCGCTCCGCGTCGGCTCCTTTACCGCTCCGCGTCCTCACCGAGCTGGAACGTACCTTCGAGGCCCCCGTCATCGAGTTCTACGGTATGACGGAGGTTGCCTCCTCACCTATCGCGTGTAATCCGCTACCGCCGCGCCAGCGAAAGCCGGGCTCGGTCGGGATACGAGTGGGCTTGGACGTGGCGATCATGGGCGAAGGGGGCGCCTTGCTGCCGGGCGGTCAGACAGGAGAGCTCGTCGTCCGTGGCGCGAGCGTCATGCAGGGCTACGATGGTGACCCCGCGGCGAACCGGGACGCCTTTGCGGGTGGTTGGTTCAAGACAGGCGACCTTGGCTTTTTCGATGACGATGGGTACCTCTTCCTCACGGGCCGCAGCAGGGAGATCGTCAACCGTGGCGGGGAAAAAGTCGCCCCGCAGGAAGTTGACGATGTGCTCATGGAACACCCGGCGGTGGCGCAGGCCGTCACCTTTGCGGTGCCCCACGCCACGCTGGGTGAGGACGTCGCGGCCGCCGTCGTCCTGTGGCCCCACGCCGCGGCGACGGCGAAAGAAATTCGTCAGTTCGCTCTCAGGCGCCTGGCCGATTTCAAGGTCCCGCGCGATGTGCTCATCGTCGAGGAACTCCCGGGAGGCCCGACGGGCAAGCTACAGCGTATCGGCCTGGCGGCGAAGCTCGGGCTCGCTGGACATGTCGTCATGCCCGAGACCTTCGTCGCACCACGGACGCCCGTCGAGGAGACGCTCGCAGGACTCTGGGCCGAAGTCCTGGAAATCGATCACGTCGGTATCCACGACAACTTCTTCGCGCTGGGCGGAGACTCTCTCCTGGCCACGCAGTTTCTCGCTCGCGTGCACGACACCATGCACCTCGAGGTCGCCTTCTCCCGCTTTTTCGAGACGCCGACCGTCGCGGAGATAGCTCATCATCTCGAGACCTTGATCCAGGCCGGGCAGGGATGCCAGATGTCAGCCATCGCACCTGTGCCACGAGGAGATCCGTTGCCGGCCTCCATCGCCCAGGAACGGCTGTGGCAGCTGCAGCAGGTGCTGCCCGGCCTGCCGTTTTTCAATATTCTCTATGCGCTCCGCCTGACGTGTCCGCTCGACGTGGCGGTCCTGAAGCAGAGCCTCAACGAGATCATCCGACGCCACGAAATCTTACGGACGACCTTCGCCGTTATCGATGGTCGACACGTGCAGGTCATCGCCCCGGAATTGAACATGCCCCTAACGCTGGACGACTTGTACTCGCTACCCGAATCCGAGAAGGAGACCGTGGGTCACCAGCTCGTGCAAGAAGAAGCGCTTCAGCTCTTCGACCTCGTTCAAGGCCCCCTCTTCCGGACTCGCCTGGTGCGCTTGGGCGAGCAGGAATACCTTTTGATCGTCACCATGCACCAGGTCATCGGCGACGGCTGGTCGCTCGGTGTGCTCGCCAACGAGCTCGCCGCTTTGTACGAAGCCTTCTTCGCAGGCGAGCCGTCACCCCTCCCGCCGCTCTCGATTCAGTACGCGGACTTCGCCCAGTGGCAGCGGCGCTGGCCGTTACAGCCGGGCATGGTGGCGCAGCTCGCGTACTGGAATGAGCAGCTTCGCGATCCACTACCCGTGCTGGAGCTCGCCGCAGACCGTCCCCGAAGGACAATGGACGGTCTCCGCACGGCGCGGCAGGCGCTGGCGCTGCCGGCAAGACTGTCGGAGGCCGCCAGACGGTTCAGCCACCGCGAAGGCGGCACATTGTTCATGGCGCTCGTCGCCGCCCTCAAGACGCTCTTGCACAGCTACCTGGGTCAGGACGATGTGCGGGTGGCCACCCTCGTCGCCAATCGCAATCGTCCGGGGACTGGGGGACTCATTGGCCCTCTGGCCAATGCGGTGATTCTCCGCACCGACCTCGGCGGGGACCCCACCGCTCAGGAGGTGCTGCGTCGGGTCCGAGCGACCACTCTGGCGGCCTATGCCCACCAGGACCTGCCTTTCGAAGAGCTCGTCGCGACCCTCGAGCGCGAGCGTGGCCTCGAGCCTGTGACGCTGTCCCGAGTGATGATCGTCCTGCAAAACGCCGCGTTGCGGCCCGCGACGCGTTCCGGCCGAGCGCTCAGCTTCGAGGAGGCGAAGCCGAGCATGCTGTTGCCTCTCGTGACGGCGACGACATTCGATGTCGTCCTCATGCTGCACGAAAGCGCGCAAGGCCTCGCGGGCTCTTGCGTCTACAAGCCGGATCTGTTCGGTGCCACGACCATCAATCACTTGCTCGGGGATTTTCAGGGCGTGCTCGAACGTATGGTGATGCAGCCGGAGCAGCCGATGTCAACGATTCGGTTTGCGCTGAGCGAGCGAATGGCGAGTCGATGAGAGTCTTCGTGAACAACCCGTCGGTCTGAGGAGGACGCCCCATGGCAGAGCTCAGTCGGCTTTTCTCAATTGAGGAGCTCAAGGCGCTGAGTGAAAAGGACCTCGAGATCCTCCGGGACGCGATTCGAAGCGAGATGAGCACTTCCCCGGAGATCCGCGAGATCCTCAGGGCGAAGGCTCGGCAAGTGTATGCCGAATTGAGAAGGGGGACAGGCTCCGGATAGAAATCTGAGCTCGCGAATCCTCCTGGGCTACCGGTCGAGCCACGTGTACATCAGCCGATAACCCAGGCCGTTGCCGTCGTGGTGGCGGAAGCCCTTCACGGCAGGCTGGTGAGCGATGTACTGCGGGCGCGATCGGGGAGGCCCGTCGGCTCGGAGCCGAGGGTTGAGGTGGAAGCGCACCGTGGGCCGCCCCCCGTCCGGGGCCCTGACCGCCTCCGGGCGAATCCAGCCCAGCTCTGCGAGGCACTCGAGTGCGCCCTGAACGACCCGGGGCTCCGTTAGGCCGGTCCACTCCTGGCGGTACACCTCGCGCGCCGTGAACGGTCGCCAGCCGGCCGACAAGCCCGAGCCCGCGTCGGTCTGACTCGACGCGCTATAACCTACCGAGATTTCGCCGCATCGACTGATCGCGTCAGACACCCATCAGTAAACTGGACCCGACGGTTCCGGTCCGACTCGGCGCGTTATGTGACCGGTTCCGCTTCGTTCCGCTGCCCCGCTTTGCGCCACAGGGTGAGACGCACGAGTACCGACAAAACTGACAAAACCTTGATCCACCGGACGACGCCCGACCCGGCCGGTTCGTACAGCGGCCGGGTTTTTGGTTTCTCCTGGGATTGAATTTGAAAGTCGGCTCGCCCCGAGGCGTTTGTTCTCGCGGGCCAGCCACTCGGCCTCGACCAGGAGGCCCAAGCGCGACCGATCAGTCATTGGATCACTTCATCCGCCCGTACCACGATCGACGGCGGGATCTTCAGGCCCAACGCCTTGGCAGTCTTGAGGTTGACGGCCAGGTCGAAGCGCACGGGTCGCTCGATCGGCAGATCACCCGGCTTCGCGCCTTTGAGGATCTTGTCGAGGAGCAACGTTGCGCGTCCCATCACGTCGGAGAGGTTCACGCCGTAGCTGATGAGCCCGCCGGCCTCGACCAAGCTCCTCAACATGGTGATCGTCGGCAGGCGGTTGGCGACGGCGAGGTCCGCGATCCTCCGCTCGGTACGAGCAACGGCGAAGGCCGGAGACTGGAATACCATAAGGGCTTCGGCGCGACCCTTCTTTGCAGCTTGGAATGCGTTCTCCAAGTCGTCCGCAACTCGCACCTCTAGAACCCGGAGCTGCACTGACAGTTGGCGCGCGGCGGCCTCCAGCGATCTGAGGCCGGCGGGGTCGGCGGCCGGGTCCCGCAGGACGGCCACGCGGGTGACCTTTGGCGCTACCTCTCGGAGCAGCTGCAGCCACTTCGCGTAGAGCTCCGGCTGGTCAAGGAACACCCCCGTGATGTTCCCCCCGGGCCGCGCCAGGCTGTTGGCCAACCCACTCGCGACGGGATCCGTTTCCAGATCCAACGCCACGATGGGAATCGTCTGCGTCGCATCCCTGGCCGCCCGCAGCGCGATCGAGCTCACGGCGAAGATCACATCGACCCGGAGGCCAACCAGGTCTGCCGCGAAGGCGCGGAGTCGATCTTCCTTGCCTTCCGCCCATCGGTAGTCGATGGCGATGTTCTGACCCTCGATATAGCCGCGCTCGCGCAGCGTATCCTGGAACGCCTTCAACCCAACTTCAGGCGGAGAAGTGGCGGCTCTCGGATTGAGCCAGCCGACGCGAGGCACCTTCCCCGCCTTATACTGCGCCTGGGCGGCGAGCGGCGTTACCAGGAGAATCAGGGTGAGCCACAGGACGCCACCGGTGTTCCTCCGGCGTGAACAGCGAGAAGTGCGCGCCGAAGGTAGGCGCGGCGCGATTCGTCGTCAAGCGCCCCTGGACTGGCCGGCGTCCGCCAATAGGTGTCGCCAGAAGGTCATTCAGCGCCCACCGGGATGCCGGTGCCCTCCTCTCGTCGCCGAGGTCTTCGACAAGTTCGTACGGGATACGCAGTGTCCGCACGGCCTAGCCCGACTTCCGCGGTTCCGAAAGCGGAGTGCTGGGATTTCGGCGAGTTACACGCGCGTTGCGTCACTATCGACTGGCCGTCCAGGTCTTCACAGGTTTCATGACCTCGTGGGGGATCTGTAGGACGCGGTAGATCTCACGGTGCACGTCGTCGGGGGTGGACGCCTTGCGGATCTT
>Ga0184626_10000716_pt1 | contig 10767 bp, 11 predicted proteins | sample PLM3_60_b1_FD_133142 | JGI IMG/M metagenome (GOLD analysis project Ga0184626, IMG submission 133142) | Groundwater sediment microbial communities from an aquifer in East River, Colorado, USA - PLM3_60_b1 | ecosystem: Environmental > Terrestrial > Soil > Riparian zone | place: USA: East River... | reverse complement strand
GGGCGTCAAAGGAGCTACTCCTGGCAAGCGAATCATGAAGCTCAAGGTTACTTTTCCCGACGGCAAATACCCGATTGGATATGGAAAAGCTTTTCTTCGATTGATCGGATATGCTCTCAGTGGGATGATTTGCTATATCGGTTTCCTGATGATTATTTTCGATAAGGAACAGCACCGTGGCCTGCATGACCGGATTGCAGGCACTGTAGTGATCAAGGAAGCTTAGCGCTCTCATGCGCTCTATCAGCGTTCTCTGCCTGATTCTTCTTTCTTTGCCCCGCATCAGTGTTGCTGCAAAACTCCCGGCCGATCTTGAACAAAACCTGCAGTTGATGACAAACGGTCAGTTGCTTGAAGCCCATTCTGGTTTTCAGAAAATTCACGAACAAAGACCCGAAAATGTTCCAGCTGCATTTCTTCTGGCGCTTTCCAAATGGAAGATGATGTGGCTGTCCACCTATAACCAAACGGACCGCCAAAACCTCGTGGAATTGCTGGATCAAGTCGATTTGTTATGTGAGCCTGAAATGGATCAGGATCTGGACCTTCTTTTTTATCATGCCTCCGTGTTTGGCATCCGCTCGCAACTTGCGGCGACAGAAAATCAGTGGTGGGAAACTGCGCAGCTTGGAAGGAAAATGAAAAATGAAGCGCAAAAGGTGTACCACAAAGACCCGGAATACTATCCAGCTTATTACTTGCTGGGCTCCTACAACTACTTTGCCGATGCTTTACCCGGATATCTCAAGTTTCTCCGCACCTTCGCATTTCTGCCGGGAGGAGACAGGATTGGCGGTCTGAAGCAGTTGATTGTAGCGTACGAAAAAGGTGAAACGGTTTCTTCAGAGGCCGGCAGAACGCTGGCTATGATCTACACCTATTTTGAAAAGCGGCATGATTTTGGCGTTCAGATGTGCGATACGCTTCTGACACAGTATCCCCAGGCCTACGATCTGGGACTCTATAAAGGAATCAATCTCTATTTCAATAAGTCCTTTGAAAAATCTGTAGAATGGCTCCAACATGAACGAAGCCAGATCCGCGAATATTCACAGAAGCACGGATCCGAGCAAATTCTCCCGGTGTACTTTCCCATGGAAAGAGAAGTCCGCTATTGGATCGCGCGCAACATGATCCAGCTGCATCGTTATTCCGAAGCGCGTGAGCTGTTAATGGATCTTACAAAACCTGAAATCCATCAACCCTGGTGGCTGATGCGCGGCGTATATCTTTCGCTTGCACAGATTGAATATCAAGTTGATCAGCGTGAGCAGGCAGAAAAATGGTTGTCCATCGTTCTCAGATGGAGAGATGCGAAGGATTCTCACGATAAATCGAATTTGCTGCGTAAAAAAAAGGGCAAGGTCGATCTGTTCGATCTTGATATGCTGTAAATATCAAAAATCAAATAAACATAAAAAAATAAACAAATAAGCTATTCATGGAGACCGGACGGGCTGAGTTACCGCACAATCTTCAAACGAGTTCGAACCAACGATTCGGTTTTTTTGCTGATTGAATTATTTTTATTTGATATTTGATTTTTGATATTTTATTCGCGGACCAATTTGACTGTGCCCTGGGGTTTCTGAACCTTCAAGATTACAAACGGCTGGGTAAGTACTTGCAAGGTGAAGCCGTTCTGCGGGGGTTCGGTAAGTTTGTACGAAACAACGACGTCGTTTCCTTCTGCTGTAACGCTCTTTACGATTACCTTATAGCCACTGGTTCGTTTTTCGCCCACAAAAATGACGACCAGAGCTTCAGAATCGAAAGCCACAGGCGGCGGGGGAGGTTGAGGCACGAGAACACTGACGTGCCGTTTCCATAGTTCTTCCCATTCCTTCTTGTCAGTGATGACTTTTGCGATCGCGTCCTTGATTCCGCTCGAAGTTCCCTGCTGGACTATTTCATTCGTAACCATGACATTCGTCTGCGTCTGTGTTTGGGTCTGAGGCTCCTTGCTTTTTTCGTCCGCTCCGAATACGAAAACGGGGACCAGGAACACGACGAATATGAACAAGCACCAGTGCTTCATTTTATCTCCGGTTGACTGTTTTCAGACAACAGTTAAGTATTATATGGAATGAGCCGGGAGATTCCAGTCACAGCAATCCTTGATACATTTGGACTTCTTTGTCCGATGCCGATCATCAAAACAGCCGCTCGAGTGAAGCGCCTGAGCAAGGGTGACGTACTGAAGGTATTGTCCGATGATCCGGGGATCAAAGAAGATATGCCTGCCTGGTGCATTACCTCCGGAAACGAGCTGATCCGGATTGACGAGATGGGGGATGAATTTCATGCGTATGTCCGGAAACTTCGATGAGCTCGCTTTACTTCAACAACGCGTTTAGTAAGCAACCGCTTCCGGAGGTTGTAGCGGCGATGCAGCCGTACCTGCGCGATGAGTTTGAAAATCCGCTTACTGAGTCGGAAGGCGCCGATAGGATCCGCGCGGCGATACAAAAGGCTCGTGAAAATGTGGCTGCTCTTGTTGGCGCGAAAGCAGGCGAGATCTATTTTGTTTCGTCGGGAACAGAAGCAAATAACTGGGCGCTGAAAGGCTCGGTCTGGAACAAGAAGAGAAATCATTTTGTGATTTCTGCGGTGGAACACTTTTCGGTATATCAGACGGCGCAGTATCTGAATCGGCAGGGATTGGATCTAAATATCATGCCCGTGAGTCCGGCTGGTATCGTAGATCCCACCGATCTGGGACGGGCAATCCGGCCTGCTACAGTATTAGTATCGATACAGAGTGCCAGCGATGAAATCGGGGTGATCCAGAATGTAGATCAAATTGCGGCACTGAAACAGCGGTTTCCGGATGTTCTTTTTCACACAGACGCGATTCAATTCGTCTGCTATGAGGGACTGGATCTCTCACGGCTTCCTTTTGATTTGGTGAGCCTGTCGTCCAATGCTCTTTACGGACCTCCGGGGATTGCTGCTCTCTACATTCGCGAAGGCACACGCACGGTCCCTTTGATCCATGGTGGAATGCAGGAAGAAGGCATGCGTCCCGGGCTGCAGTCGCCGTCACTTGCAGCAGGTTTTGGCAAGGCTGCCGAAATCGCAATGACCCGGAAATTGAAATGGAAAAGGGACTTATTGGATCGCAGAATGCAGCTATTCGGGTTGGCGGACCGTCTTGGAGTTCCGATTGCAGGAAGCAGAGATCAACGGATTGCGGACAATGTCTTGCTGCTGACTGATGTGGATGGAGAAGCTATGTTGACGCTGCTTCTGGAGCGTGGAGTCCGCGCGAGTTCAGGGTCGACCTGCTATCCCTATGCGCAAAAAGAATCACACGTGTTGATGGCGCTGGGAATCGAACCGGAGCAAACACGCGGATCGATCCTACTCACTCCCGGTGTGGATCAAACAGAAAAAGATATTTCGCTTTTTTGTGGCTATTTTGAGGAGACGCTAACGCATTTGCGAAGGATAAAACCATAGGTTCCCGTGCAAAAGAACCCTCCTCAATGCCGGCTCAGAGAAAGAATGAAAGGGATCAGCGGCCTTTGGCCACCATCGCTTTCAGATCTTTTCCAGCCTTAAATTTCGGAACCCGTTTTGCTGGAATGCGAATTTCCTTTTTGGTTTGCGGATTGCGTCCTGTTCTTGCCTTTCGGTCGGCAACTGAAAAAGTACCAAAACCAACAAGGGTAACGCTCTGTCCTTTTTTCAGCGATTCGCTGATTGCTTTTATTGTGGCTTCCAGAGTTGCACCTGCTGTCGATTTCGATAGTTTGGCGTCCTTTGCGATACGTCCAATCAGATCCGTCTTGTTCATTTGAGTGGCTCCTCCTAAGTTTGAAAAACCTTGCGGGATTATATCACCGAGCCGCAAACTGAATCAATTTTGCGAACATGAATTGCGTTTCATGCGTGCGACCACAAGGGTTCGCCCTACCATCTATCACAACAACTTCGAAGAGAAAGGACGAAGAAATACAGCCAGCGCACTGCCGCTGGGCTTGCCTGATTTCCACTTTTCACGTCGCTGATAACTTTCAAAAAGCAGATAACCGCTCAGGAGTAAGAGCACGAAATCAACAGGAGTGCCGATGCCTGAAAAAAGGTTTGCGATTGAAGCCAGGAGATTAAAGAAAGCCAGCAGGGCGATCGCGATCAGACTCACATGAGTAAATTTGAGTGAGTCGAATTCGTAAAGTTCTTCCAACCGTTCCTGTTCGGCTTCATCAAGAAGTCCCCAGAATGGCGCAAAGGTCTTGACCCACACTCCCAGTTCCCGCCGGCGTTCCTCCCTATACAGTCTGCTGACTTCTTCAGGTGTATAGCGCGTGGTGCTGCGGAAAACCGATCCTTCTGGAGCCTTCCTTAAGCGGAAACGGTAGCAGGTTTGATGCTCTTCGCGTACGGCCTGAGAATCTATGAGACCGTACCAGATTTCATTGTAGATGATGCCCGTGAGCATGTTCCAGTGTGGTTTAGGAAGATTCGAAAGAACCTCCAGATCGTAATCTGTGTTGGAGACTTCCGATACTCGATCGCGACTCTTGAGATAAAACGATGCCGGTCCTTTCCAAAGGGTTTCAATTTCCTGTTTGCGCACCGCGGGATCCATCGACCGTCGGATCATCCTGTATGTCCCAACTACGAAAAAAACAGGCAGGGTCCCCATCGGTTCTTCCTGGACCATGCAGGAAAATAAACGAATCAATGATTCAGCAAAGAAGTAGCATCCTGTGAATTGAAGAGCGAGGTTTCCAGGTATAGAGGTCTCATAGATTTGACCGAACTGAGAAACAAAAAACGAGATCACCCCCGCGCCACCATAAACCAGGAGAATAATAGCGGAAAGAAATGTCAAACGCAGGGCAGAAACGCCATATTCTTTCTCCAGACGCAACTGATCCTCCGCAGCAAGCAAACCAAACAAAGGGGCAAGAAGCAGAATCGTGACATTGATTTTGTTTGCTCGCTTTCGTTCCCGCATCGACAATGCCAGTCGCTCACACTCTTCCTTTGTGTAATGAAACTGGACACGGATCGGAAAACGCTCTTCCCATGGCTTTAGAAAATAGCGGACGCCGGGAACACTACCTATGCTTGATTCCATTCTCGCAATTTCAAATATCTTGCTTTCAAACTCCACAGTGGATCCCGGGAAGATCAAGTTCTGAGGCCCGGAAAATTGCCGCGCCTGCCATCCTGGTTTCTGCATCGGACTTACGATCTCCAGATCGAACTCGGATCCGGCTGGATATCGAACAACGTAATCGCCCGCTGCAAATGGAATGCGATACGGCTCCATGTTACAAATCATACTCTAATAAATGACTACTGCAGTCGCGGAGCCTCCGTGCCCCGCAACAAGTGGATGATCTACTTTCGTGGGCAGGGACGCCCGCGACTCCAAAAAAAACGCCAGCCGCTCCAAACTGGATTTCTTCATTTATAATATGAAGGCATGAAAAAATGGATCTGCTTGCTTTTGATTGCCATAGCGGCCACGTCCGCGCTATACGCTGCATACCCTGACGAGTATCCAATCTTTTTGAGATTGTTAGGATTCTCCAAAGATGACATCCGTCATCTGAGTGATGGAGGTCTGATCAAGCGCTCAATACGCAACGCGCTTCCTGGCGAATCGGGGATTGTGGCTGCTCAAGTCTCAAATATCCCGTCTTATTATTTTAGAGACTATTTCCGGTATGTGGAAAACTTTTCCAGTTTGACGCGCTTTGGAGATACAGGCCAATTCTCGAATCCGCCGGATCTTCAGGACCTCAAGCCTCTAGTGTTCAGTAAGACTGAACTTCAGGATTTTCTAACTTGCCGGACCGGGCCTTGCCAACTGGGACTCCGGCCGGAAGAAATTCAAACAATTCCGGCTGAAGCTGATCTGGAATCTGACGCGGGCAGAGAAATCGCTTCAAACTCATATCGCGAGTTGTTGCTCAAGCGTGTGTTGGAGTATCGAGACCGCGGAGCAGATCCGCAAGCCGCCCAACTACTGAAAATGCAGTTGTCCCGTTTTGCTGAGCTTCCTGCTTATTTTCCTGTTGCGCAGGAATACCTTCTTCGATATCCGAAAGAAATAAAGCCTATGGTTGATAATCTTTTTTATTGGTCCCGCGAATCGATCGGAAAGAAGCCTGTTCTTACCCTACATCATGTTTTTTCGCAACGCGTTGGAGAAGATTTCATCCTGCTGAACTACGTGGTCTACAGCAATTACTATTTTGATTCCGCTATCGATGTGATCCATCTGCTCAACTATGCAGACCGTAACAGACCGGCAACCTTAATTGTCTTCGAACAAAGAACGTTGGCGCGGGCAACAGCAGGAGGGCCGGGCCGAAACTCAATCGGACGAAGTTTGGAAGATCGCTGGACTTCCAGGCTAAAGACGGTTTCGAAGACCCTGGAGACGCGGTATCGAAGCCGGGAGTATTTAGGGTTCCCGTATCGTCTGCTTCCGCGTGATCAGCGATGATCCGTCCTTCTTCGAAAGGGATTCGGCACATCGCGCTTCGAGTAAGAAACATGAATATCATGCGCAGTTTCTACGTGGACACGCTCGGTTTTCAAGTGGAGTGGGAACCGGATCCACAGAACCTGTATCTAACTTCCGGCACCGACAATCTTGCTCTGCATCAGGTCCAGCAAGAACTTCACTCCGGCACTCTGGATCATATGGGAATTCTGGTGGACGTACCAGAGGACGTGGACTTATGGGCATTGTACCTGAAAGAGAAAAACGTCGCATTGACACAGGAGCCAAAGACACATCGAGACGGCGCCCGGTCTATCTATTTTCATGATCCGGAATTGAACCTGATCCAGATCATTTTTCATCCTCCCCTCAGCGGAGTCAGAACCTGATTTATGGAAAGAACATCGCAGGAACAATTACTTTATGGGGAATTAACCGCGCGGATTCGCCGCATGGCGGAGCCGGTAGCTCACGATTCTTTTCTTTTTTACGAGGATACAACCCGGCTGCTGAAGCCGGACTTCAATTCCGGCAGCAAAATCCTGGACGCAGGCTGCGGCAGAGGAACGATCACTTCGTGGATCGCTGAGCAGGGATGCAAAGTTGTTGCGATCGATTCCAATCAGGATCGGGTTGCGCATACACGACAATTGCTAAAGGAGCGGAAACTAGGGGCTAAAGTGCATCTCGAGATTTCCAATCTTCCTGATCTATTTCCGGAGGATCATTTCGATGTGATTTTGGATTGCTTCTCCTGGTGGCATATTTCTGATTGGGGCAGACTCTTTTCGCTATGTCGCAAGAACCTTACCACACAAGGAAAGCTGGTAATACTTGATACGTTTTTTGGATGGAAGACAACCCTCGAGTTCAGACAAGAAATGCGCGAACGCTGGCAGACGGCGCTTCCCACGTTAAACGAATGCAAGAATATGTTGATCAAACGCGAATTTCGCCTTCTTAGAGCGGATTCGATCCAGGAACAGTATGTTCGCTATCTGGACAAGATTTGTGAATCGATCCAGTCGCTCGAAAAGGAAGATCTGGGCGTATCCGATCCACAAGAACTAACCTTGGTCAAAGACATGTGGCTCTGGTTTCGCAATGCGGCACACAATGAAGAGCTCGCTGCTACGCACATTGTTGCTGAACTGACCCAACCTTAGACAGGGAGTGGTGGAATGGCCCGCTCATCCGGAACAAAAGGTCCCACCGGGGACATCACATCCGTACTGACTGAAAAACGGACCTTCAAGCCATCTTCAAGTTTTTCCGCTTCGGCACACATAAAAGGCTTTGCTCAATACAAAAAGATCTATGACGCATCTATCAGAAACCCTGAGAAATTCTGGGCGGGAATTGCCAACGAGCTGCACTGGTTCAAAAAGTGGAAGAAGGTGTGTGTGTGGAAACTCCCATTTGTAAAATGGTTTGTGGGTGGAAAGCTCAATGTCGCTTACAACTGTTTGGATCGGCATTTGGATTCCTGGCGCAAGAACAAAGCGGCGATTATCTGGGAAGGAGAACCTGGTGAAAGCAGGACGCTGACCTACCAGCAGCTCCACAGAGAAGTCTGTAGATTTGGCAACGTCTTGAAGTCCATGGGGGTGGAAAAAGGTGATCGGGTTGTGCTTTACATGCCGCTTGTACCGGAATTGGCGATTGCGATGCTTGCTTGCGCGCGCATCGGCGCAACTCATTCCATTATTTTTGGCGGATTCAGTTCGCAGGCGCTTGTAGACCGTGTTACGGACGCAAACGCCAAAATCATTGTAACTGCGGATGGAGGCTACCGCCGGGGTCAGGTAGTGCCTTTGAAGGCCAATGTCGATGAAGCTTTGAAGCGCCTTCCGTTTGTGCAAAGCGTGGTGGTGTTGAAGCGTACCGGAAGAGATGTAGCATTTGAACCCGGGCGCGATCACTGGTGGCACGAAGTCATGGAAAGCGCTTCGGCTGTCTGCTCTGCCGAAAGTCTCGATGCCGAACACCCGTTGTATATCCTGTATACAAGTGGTACAACCGGCAAACCGAAAGGTGTTGTGCATTCCACGGGCGGCTATCTCACTCAAGTCTACATCACAACAAAATGGGTTTTTGATTTGAAGGACTCGGACACGTATTGGTGTACGGCAGACATCGGCTGGGTCACCGGACATTCCTATGTGATCTATGGTCCGCTTGCCAATGGCGCTACCACCCTCATGTATGAGGGCGCGCCGAATTGGCCGGAGCCCGATCGATTCTGGAGCATCGTTGAAAAATACAAAGTGAACATCCTGTACACAGCCCCCACCGCGATTCGCGCCTTTATCAAATGGGGCGAACAGTGGCCGCTGAAACACGATCTCAGCTCGCTTCGTCTGCTGGGAACTGTCGGAGAGCCGATCAATCCGGAAGCCTGGATGTGGTATCACAGAATTATCGGAAAAGGGAAGTGCCCGATTGTGGATACCTGGTGGCAAACGGAGACGGGCTCCATTCTGATCACTCCGCTTCCCGGGGCAACACCTACAAAGCCTGGGACTGCTACTCTTCCATTTCCCGGAATTGTTCCTGATGTTGTCAATCGTGAGGGCAAATCCGCAGGGAAGAATCAGGGCGGATATCTGGTAATCAAGAAACCATGGCCTTCGATGCTTCGCACCATCTATGGTGATCCCGAACGATACAAAAAACAGTATTGGAGCGAAATCCCCGGAGTTTACTTTACGGGAGATGGCTCACGCCGTGATGACGAAGGCTATTTCTGGATCATGGGCAGGGTGGACGATGTATTGAACGTTGCCGGTCACAGACTGGGAACAGCAGAAATCGAGAGCGCGCTTGTCAGCCATCCGTTTGTGGCCGAAGCAGCTGTGGTCGGAAAGCCTGATGAAATCAAAGGTTCCGCGATCTGCGCTTTTGTAACTCTGGAAGGAAGCCGGACACCCAGTGCTGATTTGAAACAGGAACTCCGCCAACATGTAGCCAGAGAAATTGGCGCAATGGCGCGTCCAGATGAAATTCGTTTTAGCGACGCCCTACCGAAGACCCGTAGTGGAAAAATCATGCGCCGCCTTCTCCGCGAAATCGCAACCACCGGTTCTGTGGCCGGCGATACCACCACACTTGAAGATTTCGGCGTTCTGGAAAAACTCCGAGCCGGCGAAGAAGATTAAGAATTCACCGCCACGCCTTTGTAGGGGCGCACGGCGTGCGCCCTAATGGTAATTTTAGCGATCAATCTCGCAAGTCTCTTATCGATTTCCTCAACTGGCAGTCCCGATAAATCAAAATCCTCGCCTTTCTCCCACATGATTGGGTTAAGTTGAATATAAAGACGAATCAGGTTCAAGGAACGCTCACTTCGGATTATGTGTTCATAGTAGTTGCGCTGCCAGATCGAGTCGGCTATTGAAAGATTCTTGACTCTTGAGGTTGTGCGAGCTTTAAACCCAGCAAGAAATGAGGATAGCGAGCGAGGCTTTCTATAAGGAGTCCTGGGGGATTCAGGCTCGGAATCGTCTGGATGAGATTCAAACTGTTCGGAACGTTTGATGATCACAATTCCGTGAAGATGATTTGGCATGAGAATCCATTCATCTAGTGAAATCTCTTTGCGGATGGTAGCCGTATTCGTCCATTCGTCGGCCACTATCCTGCCTGTTTCGCTCAAACTGACGATGCCATTTTCAATGTGACCGAATAGACTCACTCGTTGGAGGGTGTTGATGGTAATGAAATAGGTTCCTGATTGACCATAGTCGTAACCCTTGAGACGAATTGAATGGCGCTGGTGTAATCGTGATTGATTGTCCATGCACTTACCATAAGGGCGCACGCCGTGCGCCCTTACATCGGTTTATGTAACCCTTAACTGGCGCGGGGTTTTGCGCAACGCTTCGTTCAAAAAGCGCACAAGTGGCATCATTCCTTTGAAATACCGGACCGTCTCATGAACGACGGCAGGTGTCAGGGCGAGCTTTGATGGCAATGTTACGTAGGCAAGAAACTGTTTATGCCGGAGCAAGTCTGCGGCCGGATGATCAGCCGCGAATCCGTGCGGAATCCGGGACAACTGTTCCCCTTCAAGTTTGCCAAACAGTTTTTTGAATTCAGGAGCTGTGATGATCTTTAGTAGTTTTCGATGATTCGAAGCGACATGATTTCGAATTGCCAAAAGCTCCGGCGATTCTGGCGCATACACTCCGCCTGCCAAAAGAAACTGTTTCGGATCCAGATGCAAATACAATCCTGAAGAGGGCTTTTTCTTAGGTTCCAGGGATGCTGCGACGTGTGTTTTGTAGGGAGACTTGTCC
>Ga0184626_10000715_pt1 | contig 10771 bp, 6 predicted proteins | sample PLM3_60_b1_FD_133142 | JGI IMG/M metagenome (GOLD analysis project Ga0184626, IMG submission 133142) | Groundwater sediment microbial communities from an aquifer in East River, Colorado, USA - PLM3_60_b1 | ecosystem: Environmental > Terrestrial > Soil > Riparian zone | place: USA: East River... | reverse complement strand
TACCGCGCCGAAGGTGCCCTTGCCGTCGATATGGAAAGCGGCGCGGTCGCGCGGGCGGCCCGGGATGCCGGCCTGCCCTTCGCCGTCGTTAGGGTCATCATCGATTCCGCCGCGCGCGCGGTGCCGCCGGCTGCCATGGCGGCGATGGCGCCGGGCGGGCGAATCGATATCGCGGGATTGGCGCGGGCCCTCTGGCGCGAGCCGGGTCAGCTCGCCGGGCTGCTGGTGCTGGCGCGCGATGCGGCGGTTGCGCGGCGAAGCTTAGGCCGCGCTGCTGCGCTGCTTGGCGCCGTCCTTGCCGGTTGAGAGGGTGCTGAGCGCCGTCTCCACCTGTTTCTCGAACACGTATTCGGCGGGCCGCGCCTGGTCGAGCGGGATATCCGGCGCCATCTCGCCTTCGGTGCGGACGCCGAACAGCGCGACCTTGAGGGCCTTCCACGGCCGGGCAAAGGTATCGTCGACGGCCGTGCCCTCATAGCCGCAATGCACCATGCAGTCGGCGCATTTCTCGTAGCGGCCGGTGCCGTAGGAATCCCAGTTGGTTGTCTCCATCAGCTCTTTGAAGCTGCGGACGAAGCCTTCGCCCAGCAGATAGCAGGGCTTCTGCCAGCCGAACACGTTGCGCGTCGGATTCGACCAGGGCGTGCATTGATAGGTCTGGTTGCCGGCGAGGAAGTCCAGGAACAGCGACGACTGGCTGAAGCGCCATTGCCGCTTCTTGTCGCGGCGGAAGATGTCGCGGAACAGGGTCTTGGTCTTCTGCCGGTTGAGGAAGTGCTGCTGGTCCGGCGCCCGCTCATAGGCATAGCCCGGCGAGATCGTGAGATTGTCGAGCTGCAGATCTTCCATGCAGTAGTCGAAGAACGCCGCCATCCGCTCGGGGTTGGCATTGTCGAACAGCGTCGCATTGGCGTTGACGCGGAAGCCCTTGGCCTTTGCCACCTTCACCGCCTCGACCACCTTGTCGAACACGCCGTCCTGGCAGACCGACTTGTCGTGATCGCCGCGGTCGCCATCGAGATGGACGGAGAAGGTGAGATAGGGTGACGGCGTGAACAGATGCAGCTTCTTTTCCAGCAGCAGCGCATTGGTGCAGAGGATCACGAACTTCCGCCGCTCGATGATGCCGGCGACGATCTGGCCGATCTCCTTGTGCAGCAGCGGTTCGCCGCCCGGAATAGCCACCATCGGCGCGCCGCATTCATCGACGGCGTCCAGGCATTCCTTTACCGAGAGACGCTTGTTCAGGATGGCGTCGGGGTAATCGATCTTGCCGCAGCCGGCGCAGGCCAGATTGCATCGGAACAGCGGCTCCAGCATCAGCACCAGCGGATAGCGCCTGGTGCCGGTGATACGCTGCTTCAGGAGGTAGGCGCCGACTCGCGCCATTTGGATCATCGGGACTGACAATTTCGAACCTCGAACGCTGGATTGAGGGATAGCAGCTCGACGAGTAACGCCTTATGACGCGGCGTGCGACGTGCGCGGTGAACGCTCCGGCGGCTTATGCGCTTTGCCGTATTTCGAGCCCGCGACGTCCCACAGCATGTTGGGCAGCTTGAACTGCACGTTCTCTTCAACACCCTCCAGGTTCTGGAGTTCCAGCGGGCCGAATTCCGCAAGCCGAGCAATGACCTGCTGGACCAGTTCTTCGGGTGCCGAGGCGCCGGCGGTAAGGCCGACGGTGGTCTTGCCGGCGAACCAGGCCGAATCGATGTCGTCGGCGGAATCGATGAGATAGCTCGGCACGTTCATCTCGGCGCCGATTTCCCGCAGGCGATTGGAATTCGAACTGTTCGAGGAGCCGACCACCAGAATCAGATCCACATGCTGCGCCAGCAACACCACCGCCTGCTGGCGGTTCTGGGTTGCGTAGCAGATGTTGCGCACATCGGGACCGACGACATCGGGGAACCGGTCCTTCAGCTTTTCGATGATCGCGCGGGTGTCGTCCACCGACAGGGTCGTCTGGGTGATGTAGGCAACCTTGTGCGGATTGCGCACGGTCAGGCGGTCCACATCCTGCACGTTCGATACCAGATGGACGCCGCCGGGAATGCGGCCGCGGGTGCCCTCGACCTCCGGGTGCCCCTCATGGCCGATCAGGATGACGTCGTAGCCCTTTTCGGCATAGCGCTGCCCTTCGCGATGCACCTTGGCCACCAGAGGACAGGTCGCATCAATGACCGGGAGTTCGCGCAGGCTGGCCTGGTCGGCGATCTTCTGCGACACGCCATGGGCGCTGAATACGGTGATGGCGCCATCGGGGATTTCGTCCAGTTCGTCGACGAAGCGCGCGCCGATGCTGCGCAGCTTTTCCACGACGCGCTTGTTGTGGACGATCTCATGGCGGACATAGACAGGCGGTCCATATTTTTCGATCGCCAGTTCGACGATCTCCACCGCCCGCTCGACGCCGGCGCAAAATCCTCGGGGCTGAGCCAGAATTACCCGCATGACGCTGCTGTTTTCCCCTGCTGATGTGACCGTTGGGCGGAGTGCGCCCGGTCGCTCCAAAAAAACCGGCCCTGGGGCCGTCACTTTGTGAGTCCCGACTAACATAGCCAGTTAGCGAGCGCAAACAAGAGTAATTCAGTCCGATTTAAGCCAATGCCCGAGCGTGCTCTCGATTAGGTTAAAAGATTGTAAAGATTCAAGGCTGTACAGGAAGCGATCGTCGGAGCTGCCGGCGATGCAATTCTAGCAGAGCCGGCAGGACGACAAGCGTGGCAATCAGCGACCAGAAGACGGCGATTGCCAGCAGGATGCCCATGCTCTGGGTCCCCTTATGGGCGGACAGGGTCAGGCTGCCGAAGGACGTGACGGTGCTTGCGGCGGCGATGACGGTCGCCAGCGGCGTGCTGGTTTCCCAGAGGCTCGCCTCCGGCCCCTCCTCCCGCGCCCGCAACAGCAGATGGCTGCAGCCGGCCAGACCGATTCCCAGGATCAGCGGCAGGGTGATGATATTGGCAAAATTCAGGGGAATGCCGAACAGCGCCGCCGTAGCTGCCGCCATCAGGCCGGCCAGGATCAGGGGCAGGATTGCCAATGCGGTATCGATTATATCTCGCAGCACAACAAGCAACAGCACGCCGACAGCGAGGATGGCGTATAACGTGGCCTTCATCATGGCGACCGTGACCGCCTGCCCGGCGCCGACATTGGCGACGGCCGGGCCCGTGGCGGCAGGGTCGATCGCGGCCATGCGCTCGACGAACGTCTCCACTGGTACGGTCCCCTTGCCCCGATCCTCGACCGCTACCGCCTCGACCCGGTAGTTCCCGCCGGGAGCGATCCAGAGGCGGCGCAATGGGACCGGCAAGGAATCGACGGTGACCGGCTCTGCCGACAAGGCGCGCTCGAGCTGCTCCAGAAACAGCGGGAAGAACCGGAATAGATCGGCATCGGCTTGCCGCAGCTCATCGTCCGGCATCCCGACGAGCCTGACCAGCGATTCGGAGAAAGCCGCCATCGTTGGTGCAGAATCCCCCAGTTTGCCGCTGGCATCCAGTGTCCGGATCTTGGCGATGGTCGCTTCCAGCCGCTGCCTGATTTCGGTCAGAGCCGGCGGCGCTTCGGCGGGAGCGTGCAGGATCGGTTCCAAAAACAGCGCCATGTCGCCGATGATCGTGAGCTTCTCGCCCTGATCGGCCGGCACATAATCCTCGACGGTCGTAACCGACGCCACGGATGGATCGGCCTTGACCTTGGCGGCCAACTCGCGGGCGGTGGTCAGATCCTTGACGATGAATTCCACGGGATAGGCGGCGGCATCGCCGCTGGCCACCAGATCGAGCAGCGTGGTCACCGATTCCGTGCCGGGATCCTTCAAGTGAAACGTATCGGCGTCGAACTCCAGCCGCGGCAGGAGGGCGAGCGCCGCCACGGCAGCGACGAGCGAGAGGATCGTCACCAAGCCGGCATGGTGGCGCAGGCCCGATTCGGCATGCACCGCCACCTCAAGGCTGCGCCGCGGGCGGCGCGGCGGCGGCCGCAACGACAGCAGCGCCGGCATCAGCGTCAATGTCGTAATCAACGCGATGACCATGCCGGCGCTGGCGATGACGCCGAGTTCCGCCAGACCCACATATTCGGTGGGCACGAAGGCCAGGAAGCCGATCGCCGTCGCCGCCGCCAGGAACAGCAAAGCTGATCCCGCGCCTTCCGCCGCCTGACTGAATGCCTGCGCATAGTCACTGCCGGAATCAATTCCTTCGCGGACCCGAAGGCCGAAATGGATGACGAAATCCTCGGCCAGGCCCACGAACAGCACGGCGAAAGTCACGGAAATAAGATTGAGATCGGTGAACACCACGACGGCAAAAAATGCCGTCCAGATCAGACCGACAATGATGGTGAGAAAGGCGGTCGCGGCAAGCCACAGGGATCGCAGGCCCCATACCAGGATGAAGGCCAGCAGCAGAAGCGACAGGATAGCGGCCGCGCCGATTCCCCTGGTGGCACTGCCGATCTCCTCATAGGCGAGCATTGCTTCGCCGGTGAGCCGCACCTTCGCATGCGCTGCGATGGGAGGCGGCAGGGCGGCGGTGGCGGCCCGAATGCGTTCCAAGGCGGCGCCGACCGGTTCAAGCGCGGAAAAATCCTGCACCGGCTTCACCAGGAGCAGTTCGCGCGCGCGATGGGCCCTTTGGCTCTCCGCCATCAGGGCCCGCCAGGACATCGCCTGGGGATGGCCCGCCACGCGCGCATCGACGGAGCGGGTGACCTGATCCAGCAACGGGGTCATGCTGTCGGCATCGGCCCTGCCTTCGGCAATGGCATCCAGGCCCGCATCGATCAGGCCGGCCAGCCCCCGCAGGCTCGGGTCTGCGGCCAATTGCCCCAGCAGCGGCTGCGCCACGGCCAAACGGTCGGCAATTTCAGCCAACTCGTCCGTCTTGAGATAAAGCAAGCCGTTTTGGCGGAAGAACGGTTCCCCGGCCGGCCAATAGACATAATCTATGGCGGCCCGGTCGGCCGAAATGGCCCGATAAAGCTCGGTAGCAGCCGTTTGTGCATACTCGGCGCTGGCGCCATCGACCACCACAAGTATGACATTATCCTGATGCGGAAACAGCTTGTTGAATTGATCGAAGGTCCGCTTATATGGCACATCGTCTCCTATCATATCCGAAAAGTCGGAGTTGACGGAGACATGGGCGGCAGTATAGGCCGCAGCGGCGATCGTCGCGGCGGTCAATATCGATAGTGTGAGCCCTGGCAGCCGCGATACCGCGAGCACCCACCATGCGAGGAGCCGGACGGCCCGTTTATTAAGCATAGCCAACATTGCCGCGCTGCCTTACCGTCCCGACACGCCGTTCGAGCCCCCGCCCGAGTTCTGCAGAAAAGGAACCATTATGCGACTGCGATTCCGATTCGTTCTCTGGGTAGCGGCCTTGTGCCTGGTATCCGTCCAGCTGCCGGCGGCCGCCGCGACACCAGCCAGCGAGTCAATCGCCGGACTCAATGCGAAGTTCCTGGATGTCATGAAGAACGGCGAAACCCTCGGCTATGCCGGGCGGTACAAGGAATTGGAACCTGTGTTGAACCAGACATTTGATTTCGGCGAGATGGCCCGAGTCAGCGCGGGCCGTTATTGGAATGATATGACGGACGCGGAAAAGCAGGCCCTGGTGGAGGCATTTACGTCCTACTCTGTAGCGACCTATGCCTCGCGCTTCAAGAGCTACGCCGGCCAGAAATTCGAGGTGCTGGGCGAAGAGCCGGGCCCGCGCAAGAGCGTGCGCGTGAACAATCAGATCGTCCGCAGCAATGGCGAAGCGATCCGGATCGACTATCTGATGCGCGAAAACGGCGGCGCCCTCAAAATTGTCGACGTGTATTTGAAATCATCGATCAGCGAACTGGCCACGCGGCGCTCGGAATTCGGCTCGGTGCTGAGCAAGAGCGGAGTCGATGGCCTCGTTGCCGCCCTGAAGCAAAAGGTCGGCGAACTGGCGAAGGAAGGCCAGACCGCCAGCGCGGAATAGCGGCAGCCTCGCTCGCTTCGCGAGCATAGATGGCCTGCCGAGCCGTAGCTCGCGGATGCAGCAGCCCGCCTTCGCCCTGCGGGCTTCGGCGCGGCAGCCTAGCTCGCTTCGCGAGCGTAGGCTGGTGGGCCCGGCAGGACTTGAACCTGCAACCACACCGTTATGAGCGGCGAGCTCTAACCAGTTGAGCTACGGGCCCGGCCGCTGCGGGTGATAGCGAAAATCCGCCGATATGGCCAGCGGGCGCGTTGGGTCAGCGCCCGGAATCCTGAAGCTTGGCTAGTGCTTTTCGTTCGATTCCCCGAATGCTGCATTTCTTCGATCGTGACGCGCTCCGGTTTGGACGATTTATCCTCGTCCTCACCGTCGCTCATCTCTTCCTCACTTTGCGCGTCTTGATGATCCGTAGAGAGATGACAGACGCTTGCCGCCGTTGCTCAGCGCGTTGAGCTTTGCCAGCCCGTCGGCCTCGATCTGCCGGATACGCTCGCGGGTCCGCTCAAATCGCCGGCCGATCTGCTCCAGCGTCAGCCGCTTCCCGTCATCGATGCCGAACCGCAGGCGCAGGACTTCAGCCTCCCGCGGCTTCAGTTCCGCCAGCAGTTCGAGCGCCAGCCAGGGCCGGCGCGCGATCGCGTCGCGAAGCTCGTCGGATACGGGCACCGAGGCTGCTTTGAAGAGACGAACGGTCGCGAACCCGACCGCTTCAGAATCGATCTGCCACCAGCTACGCATGACCCGGATACTGATTGATACTTGAATAGGTCCGTCAGGTATCCAGGAAGCTGCGCAGTTTGCGGCTGCGGCTGGGATGCTTCAGCTTGCGCAACGCCTTCGCCTCGATCTGGCGGATGCGTTCGCGGGTCACCGAGAACTGCTGGCCGACTTCCTCCAGCGTGTGATCGGTGTTCATGCCGATGCCAAAGCGCATGCGCAGCACGCGCTCCTCGCGCGGCGTCAGGCTGGCCAGCACGCGGGTCGTGGTCTCCCGCAGATTGGCCTGGATCGCGGCATCCACCGGCAGCACCGCATTGCGGTCCTCGATGAAATCGCCGAGATGGGAATCCTCCTCGTCGCCGATCGGCGTCTCCAGGCTGATCGGCTCCTTGGCGATCTTCAGCACCTTGCGCACCTTCTCCAGCGGCATGGCGAGTTTCTCGGCCAATTCTTCGGGCGTCGGCTCGCGGCCGATCTCGTGCAGCATCTGGCGCGATGTGCGCACCAGCTTGTTGATCGTCTCGATCATATGCACGGGGATGCGGATGGTGCGCGCCTGGTCGGCGATCGAGCGGGTGATCGCCTGGCGAATCCACCAGGTGGCATAGGTGGAGAACTTGTAGCCGCGGCGGTATTCGAATTTATCGACCGCCTTCATCAGGCCGATATTGCCTTCCTGGATCAGGTCGAGGAACTGCAGGCCGCGGTTGGTGTACTTCTTGGCGATGGAGATCACCAAGCGCAGATTGGCTTCGACCATTTCCTTCTTGGCGCGGCTGGCTTCGCGCTCGCCCTTCTGCACCGTGTTGACGATGCGCCGCAGATCGGACACCGGCAGGCCGACCTGATCCGAAACCGTCGAGATGTCGTGACGCAGGTTCTTCACCTCGTCCTTGTACTTGGTCAGCAGCTTCTTCCAGCCCTTGCCGGTCAGGCGCGAAACCCGCTGCAGCCACTTGCTGTCGTTCTCGGCGCCATAGTGGCGCTGCAGGAATTCCTCGCGCGGCACGCCGCTTTCGATAGCGAGGCGCAGCAGCTTGCCTTCCATGCCCATCAGCTTGCGGTTGGTGTTGTAGAGCTCGTCGACCAGCATCTCGATGCGGCCGTTATGCATCTTGATGCCGCGCATCAGCTCCATCAGCTCGCCCTTGAGCTTTTCATGGGCGCGCTCGCTCTGGGGCGCCGGCTTTTCGCCGCCGCGCACCGTTTCCAGGCGCTTCTGCTGCTGCTTCTCCAGCTTCTTGTAAAGGCCCGCAACGGAGTCGAACTTCGCCATTACGCCTGGCAACAGTTCCTGCTCCATCGCCGCCAGGGAGAGGTTGTTCTCCTCGGCGTCTTCATCGAGATCGTCGAGCCCTTCCAGCTCTGACTCGCCGTCCGCCTTCTTTTCGCCGTCTTCGCCGGCCGGTTTGCCAGCGACAGCGACGGGGGGCTTACCCTTGATCGCCGCAGCGGCCGGCGCGACCGGCGCCGCAGGCGCGGGAGCGACCCCCAACGGCGGGACCACGGGCGGCCGGATGGCCTTTTCGCCATCGGGCGTCGCGCCATAGGTGGCGTCGAGATCGATGATGTCGCGCAGCAGCATCTGCCCCTGGGACAGCCGGTCCCGCCAGGACAAGAGCGCGCGGAAGGTGAGCGGGCTTTCGCAGATGCCGCCGATCATCATGTCGCGGCCGGCCTCGATGCGCTTGGCGATGGCGATTTCGCCCTCGCGGGACAGCAGCTCGACGCTGCCCATCTCGCGCAGATACATGCGCACGGGATCGTCGGTCCGGCCGACATCGTCGCTGACATTGCCGGCGGTCTGGCCTTCCTCTTCCTCTTTTTCTTCTTTTTCCTCTTCTTCCTTCTCGGCTTCCGCCGCCGCCGGGTCCTCGGTCTCTTCGTTGTCGACGACGTTGATGCCCATCTCGTTGAGCATCGCCAGCGTGTCCTCGATCTGCTCCGAGGAAACCTTCTCCTGCGGCAGGACGGAATTCAGCTCGTCATAGGTGATGTAGCCGCGCTCCTTGCCCTTCACGAGCATCTTCTTGACGGCCGCGCTGACGCCATCCATCAGGGGGCCGTCGCCCGGCTCCCGGGGGCCCTCAGGCGCCGCCGCCTTCGTGGTCTTTGTTGCCATTACTCACCTTTGCTCATTCACCCACGCCGCCACCCGACCCCGTTAGTGAGGCCGGACCGGCACAGTGCCCCCATCATCGGGGCCATCGATGTCGCGCCGCTTGCTTTCGCCTTCCAGGGTCGCCCGCCTTGCGCTGTCGAACCGCGCAAAGCTTTCCGGCGTACCCTCTTCCCCCAACTTCCGGGCCGCCTCATCCCGCTCGCGTCGCGCGTCCCGCTCCCGCAATAGTCCGATCAGGTGGGACAACGCCTCGGCCGCCTGGGCCAAATCATTGTTAGGCAAAGTAAATTTCTTGTCTCTGGTCCGATCCAGCAGGGTCTGCAAGGTCCCGGCAAAGCCCGTCTGGTTGAGGTGGCGCTTGAGTTCATCCGCGTCAAGATCAGGCCGCGCGGCCGCGTGGTCTATTATGGCCTTTCGAAGCTTGTCAAGGCTATGGGCCTGCAGCGCCAAATGGGCCAGATCCTCGGCTTTGTCGGAAACTAGCATGGGATGGTTAACGACAAGCGCCAGAAGCTGCTCCTCGGCATGCCGTTCGACCCCGAGCGTACCCAGCCGGGCCGCCGCCCCGCCCACTGTAGCGGCGTCCTGGTAGCCCGGCTGCCTTTTGGACCCAAAGGAACCGCGGCCGGGCCGCTGGCCGGGAAACCGCCCAGGGCCGCCAGGGCCGCCGGGGCGGGCCGGGGAGAAGGCCTTGGCGAAGCGGGCGGTCATTTCCTGACGGTAGCCCTCCTGGACCGGCCGGTCGGCAATCCGGCGGATGCGTTCCTCCAGCCGCTGGCGCAGGCCAGCCCGCCGTTCCGGCGTGTCGGCCGGGCGGGCCGCCATTTCCTGGTCCCAGATCACATCCACCAGGGGCCGGGCCTGAGCCAGCGCCTCGACCATGGCCGTTTCGCCGCCGCGGCGGATCAGGCTGTCGGGATCGTCGCCCGGCGGCAGGATGGCAAAGCGAAGGGACTTGGCCGGTGCCAACAGCGGCAGGGCGCGCTCGATTGCCCGTGACGCCGCCCGCTGTCCGGCGGCATCGGCGTCGAAGCAAAGGATCGGCTCCGGCGCCAGGCGCCAAAGCTCCAGGATCTGATCTTCGGTAAGGGCAGTCCCCAACGGCGCCACCGCGCCGCCGATACCGGCTTCGGCCAGGGCGATCACATCCATATAGCCTTCGCAGACGATGAGATCGGCCTTCTCCCGCGCCGCCGCCTGGGCCTGCGCCAGGCCATAAAGCACGCGGCCCTTGTGAAACAGCGGCGTCTCCGGGGAGTTGAGATATTTCGGCTCGCCTTGATCCAGGATCCGCCCACCGAAGGCGATCACCCGGCCGCGCCGGTCGGTGATGGGGAACATCACCCGGCCGCGAAAATAGGCGAAGGGAGCCCGGCCATCCTCCGGCTTCTTCACCAGCCCAGCTTCGATCTGCAGATCTTCGGAAATACCCTGGCTCTTGAGGGCTTCCCTCAGCGCATTCCAATCATCGGGTGCGTAGCCCAGGCGGAAACGGTCGATGGTCTCATCGCGCAGGCCCCGCCGCTTGAAATAGTCCATGCCGGTGCGGCCAGCGGAACTGCGCAGCTGTTCCTCGAACCAGCGCGCGGCCGCTTCCAGCGCGCCATGGAGAGTCGCCTGCTTCTCGGCCTTGCGGCGTTCTTCCGGCGAACTGACGGGAACTTCCAGGCCGGCCTCCCGCGCCAGCCGCTCCACCGCCTCGGGGAACGGCAGGCCCTCGCTCCGCATGACGAAACCGACCACATCGCCATGGGCTCCGCAGCCGAAGCAATGGAAGAAGTTCTTGTCGTCGCTGACCGTAAAGGAGGGGGTCTTTTCGTTATGGAACGGACAGAGCCCGGTATGCTCACGGCCGCGCTTTTGCAGCCGGACGCGCCGCCCGACCACCTGGGCGATCGACAGCCTGTTCCGCAGTTCCTCGACGAATTCCGGCGGAATT